>Ga0102960_1000002_pt1 | contig 131281 bp, 107 predicted proteins | sample SalPon2_B_H2O_MG_2_FD_84521 | JGI IMG/M metagenome (GOLD analysis project Ga0102960, IMG submission 84521) | Salt pond water microbial communities from South San Francisco under conditions of wetland restoration - Salt Pond MetaG SF2_B_H2O_MG | ecosystem: Environmental > Aquatic > Non-marine...
CACTCCCGAAAGAACTGGATTTTGAATCCAGCGCGTCTACCAGTTCCGCCACCGAGGCAAAATATACTTTGTCTAAAGTAGGGCACAAAAATACTAAAATAATTAAGCTACCAATTTAAAAAATTCAATAAGGTGAAGCATTAATTTATTTTTACATTTGTGCAGATATATTTTCTATGGAAACTCCCGCTAAAATTTTCGCTTGTACTCAAAGTGCAGTACTGGGCAAAGCTATTGCAGATAAATTTGGAATCGAGATTGGTAAAATCAACTTTTCACGCTACAGCGATGGTGAATTTCAACCATCATTCGAAGAATCCGTTCGTGGTGTTCGGATCTTTATCGTAGGATCTACTCACCCTTCTTCTGAAAATCTGATGGAAATGCTCCTTATGTTAGATGCTGCCAAAAGGGCTTCGGCAAGACATATCACTGCTGTAATCCCTTATTTTGGCTGGGCAAGGCAAGACAGAAAAGACAAGCCAAGAGTTCCAATAGGAGCAAAATTAATTGCCAAACTCCTCGAATCTGCAGGTGCTACAAGAATCATTACAATGGATTTACATGCAGATCAAATTCAAGGATTTTTTGAAAAACCAGTGGACCACCTATTTGCTTCTACGATTTTCCTTCCTTATATCAATTCATTAAAATTATCTGACCTAACGATTGCCTCGCCAGACATGGGTGGTTCAAAACGTGCCTATGCTTATTCTAAATTTCTAAGTAGTGATGTGGTAATTTGTTACAAACAGAGAGAAAAAGCGAATATTATTTCTCATATGGAGTTGATTGGAAATGTTGAAGGAAAAAATGTTATCCTCGTAGATGATATGGTAGATACAGCGGGAACACTCACCAAGGCTGCAGATTTAATGAAAGAAAGAGGTGCCATTTCTGTTCGCGCTATCTGTACACACGCCTTACTCTCAGGCAATGCATATGAGAAAATTGAGCAGTCTCAACTCGAAGAATTGATCGTAACAGATTCTATCCCCCCAAAAGTTAGTCACCCTAAAGTAAAAGTATTATCTTGCGCCCCATTATTCGCTGAAGTAATGAGAAATGTTCATTACAATCAGTCAATAAGTTCAAAATTTATAATGTAAATACAAATTCATGAAATCAATTACTATTAAAGGATCTAAAAGAGAAAGCGTAGGCAAGGTTGCGACTAAGGCTATACGCAATGCTGGAAGTGTTCCCTGTGTATTGTATGGTGGAGGAGAACCTCTTCACTTTTCAGCACCGGAACTTGGTTTCAGCAAACTAGTGTACACCCCTAATGCCCACACGGTGGTCATTAAACTAGAAGACGGCACAGAAGTAAATGCCATTCTTCAAGACATCCAGTTTCACCCATTAACAGACAGAATTCTTCATGTCGATTTCTATCGTCTTTTTGATGATAAAGAAATTTCTTTGAATATTCCAGTTCAATTAGAAGGTGCAGCTCCTGGAGTTTTAAATAGTGGTGGAGTACTCCGATTAAATAAAAGAAAACTACGTGTAAAAGCACTTCCTAAAAATTTACCAGATGTTATTGTAGCCAATATTTCAGGTTTAGAATTAGGAAATAAACTGTACACCTCAGAACTTCAAACAGAAACTTATTCCATTCTTCACCCTGATAACACAGTGGTTTGTCAAGTTAGAACCTCAAGAGCTTCTGCTAAAACCACAGATCTTCCTGAAGGTGATACTGCAGCATCAGAAGAAGGAGCAGAAACTGGAGCTGGTGAAGCATCAGAAGAGAACTAAACGGATTTATCCCTTTAGCAAGAAAAAAGCATGTGAGTTCTCACATGCTTTTTTTATTTTAGTACATGTTTTACTTCAAACGTTTCTTTAAAAAGAGTGAACCCTTAGCTATGAATAAATTCTTAATTGTTGGATTAGGAAATATCGGATCAGAATATGAAAACACAAGACATAATGTGGGTTTTAAAATATTAGATGATCTAGCAAAGCAACAAACTTGTGAATGGGAATTAAAAAAACTAGCATATTACAGCGTTTTTAAAAAAAAAGGGAGACAATTCATTTTGATCAAACCCACAACTTTCATGAATCGAAGTGGGAAGGCTGTTAGACATTGGGCTCTTAAAGAAAAAATTCCTTTGGAGAATATTCTGGTTCTTACAGATGAACTGCATCTCCCCTTTGGAACTATACGAATCAGAGGGAAAGGAAGTCCTGCTGGACACAATGGATTAAAAGATATAGAATCTGAATTAAATACTCCTAATTATTCCCGACTGCGTTTTGGAATTGGTGCTGAAACAAAGCCGCTTGATCAAGTTAAGTTTGTCTTGGATCCTTGGACTGAACAGGAAACTGCTCTTCTGTTTGAACGATTTAAACTCTGTTCTGAAGCTATACTATGCTTTGGTCTTGAGGGAATACAAAACACCATGAACAAATACAATGGAAAATAAAGATTAGTCCGTTGTTTGAAAATTAAAAACTAAAGAGCTTGAGCTATTATTTTCTGAATCGTAAGTAACTATCTGCCAAAAATATTTCGTGTTACTATCCAGATTCAACAAGGCTTGGTTTACACTTAACCCATCTTGCTCCAAAACTAGTGAACCTATATTAGAACCAAGATATAAATCATAGCCAATGATATCTTGATCCAAATCATTTCCTTCCCACCTAAGGGTAACACTCCCATTAGAATCAAGCGATACTGTAGTATTATTTTCTGGCTGCATTAAAACCGCTGGAAAGGGAATTGTGCTTTTTTGCTGATCACCTTCTAAATAAAAATACCAAACCTCACTTTTTCCTATATCCGATGTTAATATGGATTTTGAATTGACATACCAACTGTATGGAACTCCACTTGGAAGAGCTACTGACTCAGTTAGCAATGAAGAACTCCTTTTAATTTGATTATTCGACAATGTGTTTTGAATTACCAACTCATAGGTCTCCGAATTCAATGCAGCAGTCCATTGAAAACGAACTTGACTTTCAAAATCGTTGATAGGGGTTGCTGTGGTACAAGAATTTAGGTTTTCTGGGCTGATGAGAGTTGTTGGTTCAGGAGATGGTATAGGATCTGGACCGCATCCCCATATTAATATTAGTACAAAAAGTAAAAACTGTTTTTTCATCGCTTTAACAATTTTAAAGTTTCTACATTATTGGGGTATATTATCTGAAGTATATAAAACCCTGATCCTAAAACTCCCATGGGGATTTCTATTGTATTTCCCTGACTTGGATCATGCTCCCTACTCCAGACGATCATTCCTGAACTTGATGAAAGATTCAATTGGGCATTGATGTTTTGAGGAAGTACAATCGTTGCGTTTTCGACTACTGGATTAGGAAATACGGTTGCTAAATTTGAAATGTTAATCCACTCCTCGAAAACACCCTGACATGGATTACTGGTTTTAACTACTACGTGATTTAGTTTTTGTGTTAAAGTTAACGCTAATTCCTTTTTATCTGTCTTAATAAAAGATTCGTCATTTATAGACACCCAAAAAGAATCACTTCCATTTAAGTCAATATTTAAAATTGAGGATGCTTTATTAAATGAAGTTAATACCTGAAGAGATTCTGGAGATGTAATTTCTGATTCAAAGCAGAATTCGTATTCAGGAAAATCTTCAACATAGATACATATAGAATATAAACCTTCCGCAAGATTTGAAATCGAATTTCCATAATTAGAAAACGAAAGGGTTTTTTGAAAGCCATTATCAGAACGAATATCGGCATTGTATGCAAAATCCGCTAAAGCATTAAAACTTAAACTTCCATTTGCCTTATTTGGACAACTAGTATCTTCTTTTGTAATGGTAATATTCTGAGTTGAAAATAAATCACAAACATCTCCTATTCCATTTTGATCAATATCAGATTGATCTTGGTTCGAAATTTCAGGACAATTATCAAGTTCGTCAACGATCGTATCTGTATCGCTATTCGGCAGTGGTGTTCCCTCTAAACAAAAAGAAATTTTAAAATCTACCAAACGTCCTGTATCTTCAATGAATCTATCTTCGACGATGAGCTGCCAGGTTCCAGCAGCAGAACTGCCATAAAGATCTTTTATGCTCTCAAGGGGTTTAAAACTACCTGTAAAAGGGGAAATACCCTCATCAATAGATAGTACTCCCTCTTCATCAAAAATCGTATTGGTATAGTTTTCAGAATCACCTCCTAGCCCACTTGCCAATAAATATTTTATCCCTTCAGGAGTTTGAAGGAACAAGGTTAAATCTTCTGTAAAGGTGTGTTCTATGTCCACAAAAACATCAATATCTTGAATTGGCAAATCGTAATTAACTTCAATTGAACTTGATAGGACTCCATAAGAGTTACTGTCAGCATCATTTAAATTCTGTGGCAAATTACCGGCTTCTACCTCAACACAAGACAAAACATTGGTAGAAAAAGAATAAGTCTCAGAAAAGTCAGATAAGCCACAATAATTTTCTCCTTTAATTCGCCAATAATACTTTTGATTTGGAGATAAATCGGAAATTGTCAGTTGAGTTTGTGTCGTTGTGGCTTCTAAAGTTTTATTTTGAAATAAAGCATCTGTGGCTACTTGAACTAAAATGGAATCAATGTTTTCATCCCCTTCCCAGCTTAAAAGAGTGCTGACACTTTGATCAACAGCTTTATCGATTGGACTTAATATCTTAGGGGGTGATTGAATAGACCCCCTATTTTTTAAATTTAGATGAAATACTTCCCGCTGTAAACCGTAAACTGCTTCTACAGAAAAGTCATAATCCCCGGGAGGCAATTCACTAAATCCATTCAAAACAATTGAACCTATTCTATCAGAACTAGTGTAATTATTTTTTGAAATTACTGCTGAAACATCCTCAGGCAAGTCATTCATCTGAATTGTAAAGGATGAGTCAAATGTGTCTTTACGCTCAATTTCAAAATTATATTGTATACTATCTGAATCACAATTTTCTTGCTGAAAATCTTCAAAATTCAAAACAAGATCACGAGATACAATTGAAAAATTAGCTGAATTCAAAGCAAAAAATATCCCTTGATTTGCCTTGACCTTTAGTCGAGCTTTTGAAGTATCAATATTATTTGGAATAGAAACCCATGCCTCTCCTGTATTTGGAGCACTTCCTGAAAGCGCCAAAGAAAAATTCTCTCCTCCGTCTATGGAAAGTAGAATTTCTACAGTACTTACATTAAATGGTGCTTCGTTAGTTTGGGCTACATCCCAAAGGATTTTTTGATTCGATCCCCCGTACCAGACTAAAGATTCACTTGCCTGTGACTTTACGGCAAAAGGAGTCGTTGTTTTCACAACTGCGATTTCCATTTTATCCTGAGCAACTTGAACAAAATCTCCCTGCTCTTTTCGTACGCTCAATCCCCAATTCAATTTTCTTTCAACCAAAGAGGTAGTTTCCCATGCGTCATCTACACCAGGATTTTCTTGTGTTAGTGAATTAGATAAAAGCTGTTCCTTATTCGGTATTATTCTGGATGGAATGGATTTTGGCGGAAGTGACCGTGCCATACTTCCAAAAACTTCATAAGGACCAAAGTTCTCAGAAGTTACTAGACCACTATCTAACTGTTCCCAGCAATAAGTAATCCCTTCTCCTTCAATTTCAGGAATGGATAATTCATAAGGAGTGCCGATTGGAATAGAATAATCTGACCCAGCATCTACAGTAAAAGATTCTTGAAAAATAGTTTCCGATTCCCCACAGCTTAATTCTTCTACTGTATCCCGAATGTTTTGAATACTGTAATAATGAAAATAAGGATCACCATGTAACTGAAGATCGTCTTTTCCAGTGATACCGGCATAACCCATTATCGTAGAACCACTTCCTGGCTCTGCATTAAACCCTCTGCCCTCTGTCTGAAAAGAAAAGGAATGGTATGCCCCAAACTGGTGTCCAATTTCATGTGCAGCATAATCCAAGTCGAAATAATCATTTCGATACTCTCCTCCATATATATCTATAAATGGGTGTGTAGAAAATCCTTGTCCTTTTTTGTTTGATTCGCAGACACAACCTATGCATCCTGCATCACCATCTGGATCTCCAAAATCAAATAAATGACCTACATCGTAAGCTTCATCACCAATCACCTCGTCCAAAGTAGTTTGAAGCTCTGAGGCAAAATTTCCTGTAAATGGATCTGTATTAGCATCTTCATACATTAATGTTGCATCTGAAACTAACTCAAGACGGACACCAACCTCATCTTCAAAAACCTGACTGATCCGATTAATTGTACTTACTACAGCACCAAAAGCATCCTCAGTATTATTCCCGTTACTGGGATCATCATCGCCCCAATAATTCGTGAATTCTCCAGTACCTACAATTGCAATTCTAAAGGTCCGCAATTGTGTATTTGCTTGAGTTGATTTTTTAGTCTTTATTTGATTCTTTAAGCCGGCAGCTTTTTCAATTGTTTTACAATAAAATTCTTGAGCTTTATCGTTTTTTGTTTTCTGATAGACAAAATGCACTTTCGCTTTACCCTTAACAGGTTGAATAAACAGATCTTCTTTTCCAGGCAATTGAATCCAAGCATTCACTCCAGAAAGATGCTTACTCAAACGAACTTTCACTTGAGGCCTCTGAACACTTTTCCCTTTAAAAGTCTGAATGTTGTTGTACTGTTTTGATAATGCCAAAGAAAGTACTGGAACTGGTCTCAGTTCAAATAGTTCTTCTTGACCTTTTTCATTTGGCAATAGCACCCTTATAGTGTTAGATTTTGCAGAAGAAAATTCAAAAGTATTTTGGGTATCTGTAAACTCAAAGTAATTTTCCTTAACAAGTGGTAAAGGATTTTTAGATATTATATCTTGCTGTATGGGCCTCCAAGATGTTTGACTAAAAAGGAAGTGCCCGAATAATAGAAGACAAGAACTTATTAAAATAGGACTCGTTCTGAATCTGTAAGTTTTCTTTTGCACTAAAAACAATTTATTAAGTCAGATCTAAAAATAAGGAAACAATTTAGTCTTTGCGTGATATTGGTGTACTTTTGTAACTAAATCAATCAGATTATCTTGGGAGAATGAATGTTGTCCAAAATATTGAAAATTTTAAACCTAGGAATAAATCTGTACTCACAATTGGCACATTTGACGGTGTGCATATAGGGCATCAAAAAATCATTCGAAGTCTTGTAGAATTGGCACATCAACAAAAATATGAGTCAAGTATCTTGACCTTCTTTCCGCATCCAAGAATGGTTTTACAGCAAGAATCTAATATCAAATTGATCGATACTTTAGAAGAAAAAAAAAGAGAATTGGAACGACTTGGAGTCGATAACCTGATCATTCATCCGTTCACAAAATCTTTTTCAAGACTTTCAGCTCTTGAGTTTAGTAGAGATATTTTAGCTGATCAATTACAAGTTAGTTCTCTTCTCATAGGCTATGATCATCGTTTTGGAAGGAACAGAGAGGCTACTGCTGAAGACTTAGTCAATTTAGGCAAAACCTATGGATTCAATGTTCATATCATACCCGCACAGGATATCGATTCAATTACCGTAAGTTCTACCAAAATAAGAACCGCTATTGATGAAGGAAATTTCGACCTTGTTCATGATTTCTTAGGGCGACCTTTCGAATTAAGCGGCACTGTAATTCGGGGGCAGGGCCTTGGAAGAACAATAGATTTTCCCACAGCCAATATACTAATCAAAGAGGATTACAAATTAGTACCCCCAAGAGGAGTGTACCTCGTTGCAATAGAATACGGGGATATTCCTTTTTTTGGTATGATGAATATTGGTGTCCGGCCAACATTAAACGGTGATCATGAAACTTTGGAAGTTCACCTTTTTAATTGCGATGAAAACCTTTACGACCAAAATTTAAAAATCAAATTTCTGGACAAAATTAGAGATGAAGAAAAATTCCAGTCTTTTGACCATTTAAAAATCCAACTAAAAAAGGACAAAGAAATTTGTAAAAGAACCTTAATCAAAAAAGGGTTCCATTAAAATTCCATTATTTTTGTAAAAAGAAATTTTATGCTTGCATTGCACTACATAAGAGAAAATAAAGACACTATTCTGCTTGGACTCAAAAAAAGAAATTTTAAGTCGCCTGAAAAAATAGATCAGATTCTTAGTCTTGATCAAGATCGTAGATCACAGCAAGCGAAATTAGATCAACATTTAGCTAAAGCAAATTCTTTAGCAAAAGAAATTGGAACACTGTTTAAGAGCGGAGAAGTTGAAAAAGCAAATGAGCTCAAAAAAGAAACATTGCTCCTTAAAGAACAAACCAAAACATTACAAGATCAGCTACATGAGACTACTGAGGAATTAAATGAATTACGCACTCAAATTCCAAACGTTCCCCATGAAACAGTTCCCTCTGGAAGTACAGAAGAGGACAATGAAGAGATTTTTCGTTCTGGAACAATTCCAGAACTTGGAGATCAGGCACTGCCTCATTGGGATTTGGCACAGAAATATGATCTTATTGACTTTGAGTTAGGAAATAAAATTACCGGCGCAGGGTTTCCTGTTTATAAAGGAAAAGGGGCTAAACTTCAGCGGGCACTCATCAATTATTTTTTAGACAAAAATACTCAGGCTGGTTACCGAGAAATGCAAGTCCCTCACTTGGTCAATGAAGCTTCAGGGTTTGGAACTGGCCAACTTCCAGATAAAGAAGGACAAATGTATCATGTTCAAAATGATGATCTATACCTTATCCCAACTGCAGAAGTCCCTCTCACAAATTTATATAGAGACAGCCTTTTAGAAGCTAAAGAACTACCAATTTGTTTAACCGGCTACACACCATGCTTCAGAAGAGAAGCTGGAAGTTATGGGGCTCATGTCAGGGGACTAAATAGATTACATCAATTTGATAAAGTAGAAATTGTAAGAATTGAGGAGCCTCAAAACGCAATGCAAGCACTTGATAAAATGGTTGAACATGTGAAAGGTATCCTAAACGACTTAGAACTACCTTACCGAATTCTTCGACTTTGTGGGGGTGACTTAGGTTTTACTTCCGCATTAACTTATGACTTCGAAATATACTCTACCGCCCAAAGTCGATGGCTAGAAATAAGTTCTGTATCTACATTCAATAGCTTTCAAGCAGAACGACTTCAGCTGAGATATAAAACTGCTGAAGGGAAAAAACAAAGTGTCCATACTCTAAATGGTAGTGCACTTGCTTTGCCTAGAGTAGTTGCTGGAATGCTTGAAAATTGTCAATCAGAAGACGGAATCATTATCCCTAAAGCATTGATCCCTTATACTGGATTTGATAAAATTAATTAAGATGCTTATTTACAATGTTACCGCGCATGTAGAAACCTCCATAGAGAAAGCTTGGCTTGAGTGGATGAAGGAGTTTCATATCCCAGAAATGAAAGCAACAAAAAAATTTACTCAAACGAAAATATTTAAAGTCATCACGGATCAAGATACTGGTGGAGTCAGTTATGCTGTTCAATACTATTGTGAAAATCAAGAGCAATACCTAGCTTACCTCAAGCATGATGCAGCCCAACTTCGACAAAAAGCGGAAAATCAATTTGGAAATAAAGTTCTTTTCTTTAGAACTGAGCTCCAACTTATTGAAAACTTCTCATGAAAAGTGTCCGTCCGAAAAAAAAATTAGGGCAACACTTTTTGACCGACCTCAATATCGCTGAAAAGATTGCAAACCTTCTTGATTTTGAAAACTATGAACATGTACTTGAAATTGGTCCTGGAACGGGTGTTCTAACTCAATTTTTAATTCAAAAAACAAAAAAATTACACTTGATTGAAATCGATGAGGAGTCTATCGAATACTTGCAAAATAAATATATAATCGACCACTTTAATCTGATCAAAGGGGACTTTTTAAACTATGATTTTAAGCCTGTTTTTGGGACTAATCCCTTTGCAGTGATCGGAAATTTTCCTTACAATATTTCATCTCAAATTATCTTTAAAGTAATTGAAAATAAAATGCAAATTCCCTTTTTTGCTGGGATGTTTCAAAAGGAAGTAGCTGAGCGTATTTGCGAACCTCCAGGATCTAAAAAGTACGGAATTATCTCGGTAATTTCACAACTATACTTCAAAACTGAGTATTTATTTAGTGTTTCTCCAAACGTTTTTAATCCCCCACCTAAGGTAGAATCAGGAGTCATTCAATTGACTCGAAAAGAAAATATCACTTTAGATTGCGATGAAAAACTCCTTGTTAAAATTGTGAAATTGAGTTTTCAACAGAGAAGGAAAACATTAAGAAACAGTTTAAAAACCTTGAATCTACCCGATAATTTGAGAGAAGATGCTATCTTTGATCTACGACCTGAGAAGCTCTCAGGGGATGATTTCATCAAGTTGACAAAAAGGATCGAGCATGGCAACATTTCAAATTGACGCCCCTTTTTTAGAGAAAATCAAAGAACTAATTAGTGAAGGTGAAAATACCAAACTAAAAAAGAAGTTCAACCCCATACATTACGCTGATCTTGCTGAAATCTTAGAGCTACTCTCCAATGACGAAGCTACTTACATAGTTAAACTCCTTGGTAGTGACACTACAGCTGACGCTCTTGCTGAAATAGATCCCGATATTAGAGAATCTATTTTAGAAAACCTTTCTGCTAAAGAGATTGCCCAAGAAATTACAGAGCTAGATACTGATGATGCCGCCGATCTGATCCTTGAATTACCTCAAGAGCGTCAAGAAAAAGTCATGTCCCAAATCGATGATCATGAGCATGCTAAAGATATTCGTGACCTCCTCAAATACGACGAAAACACTGCTGGTGGTCTTATGGCAAAGGAATTAGTGAAAGTACAAGAGGATTTAAGCGTCCTCAAATGTCTTAATGAAATGAGGGCACAAGCTGAGGATGTGAAACGCGTTCATTCCATTTATGTAGTAGATCAAAAAAACAGATTAAAAGGGCGTTTATCTCTTAAAGATCTGATTACCGCAAAATCAAATGATAAAGTCAAAGACATTTACATTCCTAAAGTTGATTTTGTAAACGTTGATGAAGAAAAAGAAGAAGTTGTAAAAATAATGTCTAAATACGACTTAGAAGCAATTCCTGTAATCAATCATAAAAAAGAATTATTAGGACGAATTACCATAGATGATATAGTAGACGTTATTAAAGAAGAAGCTGAAAAAGACTATCAACTTGCTGCAGGTATCTCAAACGATGTGGAGGCTGATGACTCAATTTTTGAACTCGTTAAAGCGCGCTTACCTTGGCTCTTTCTTGGTCTGTTAGGTGGATTGGGAAGTGTATTTATTCTTCAAGATTTTGAAAATATCATGAGCGAACCCAAATTAAGAAATTTATTTTTTTATACCCCACTAATTGCTGCAATGGCAGGAAATGTTGGGGTGCAATCTTCTGCTATTATTGTACAAGGTTTGGCAAATGATATTGTCAAAGGTTCTTTATTTAACCGTTTAATTAAGGAAGTCAGTCTCAGTCTTATCAATGGTTTTGCCCTAGCAGTCGTTCTTCTTTTGTTTGGTAAGATTATTAATCAAGAGCTTCTTGTGAGTATTACTATAGCAGGTTCCATGATGTTAGTTATTGTTGTCGCGGCTTTAGTAGGAACTTTTGTCCCCATCATACTTGATAAAAGAGGTATTGACCCAGCAATTGCAACAGGACCATTCATCACAACTGCAAACGATATCTTTGGTATTTTCTTGTTTTTCTATATTGCTAAACTTGCCCTTGGTTTTTAAATGAAATCAAAACTAATTCTTCATATTGATGAAAATCACCCCCTTCTCTTGGAAGGACTAAAAAAAATTGGGTATGAAAATCATCTAGCTTATACTACTCCTCTAGCAACTTTGTTAAACGACTTAGATCGCTATGAAGGTATAGTGATCCGAAGTCGTTTCCCGATTAATCGTGCTTTTATGAATAAAGCACCTCTGTTAAAATTCATCGCTCGTGTAGGTGCTGGATTAGAGAATATTGATCTTGACTATGCACATAAAAAGAAAATAACCTTAATAGCTGCACCTGAGGGAAATCGAAACGCAGTGGGTGAACACACTCTTGGCATGTTGTTGGCACTGATGAATAAACTGCGCCAATCACACCTCAGTATCCAAAACGGAAGGTGGGAAAGAGAAGAACACCGAGGTTGGGAACTGGAAGGTAAAACTGTTGGTATAATTGGTTATGGAAATACAGGGAAAAGTTTTGCCCAAAAACTCAAAGGTTTTGATGTTGAGGTACTTTGCTATGATATAAAACCCGGTCTTGGTGACGAGAATGCAAATCAAGTTTCTCTTCAAAAACTTCAGAAAAAAGCGCAAATACTGAGCTTGCATATCCCCCAATCTCCAGAAACAATCGGGATGATTGATAAAAATTTCATTGACAATATGTCCAATCCATTCTGGTTTTTAAACAGTGCCAGAGGGAAAGCAGTAATTACTGAGGATCTAGTAGATGGTATCGAAAAGGGGAAAATACTCGGTGCTGGGCTAGACGTTTTTGAATATGAGTCTTCCTCATTTGAATCAATTTTCAATCAATCTAATAGGCCAAAAGCATTAGACTACCTTCTTAGCTCTGACCGTGTACTTTTGAGTCCTCATGTAGGAGGGTGGACCAGAGAGAGTCATGTAAAACTTGCTCAAACTATTTTGGATAAAATTGTAGACTTAACTACTCGATAACGGCCTCTAAAACAAATTGAGCTGTTTCTTCAGTTCGCTGCTCTAAAAGGATTTGCCTATTGTATTTTCGAATAGATTGTACTGCTTTTTCATTAAAATGACGGACAGTAAACAAATCCACATGCTCATTAACTTCCACATTAAATCGAGAACGAAGTACTAAAACCAATTCTTCTAAACGCTTGTATTTATTATTTATGCAGACAGAAAAACTGATTGCTGAATTTTGAATCAACTCAACTGGCATCTGATATTCGTGAAGTAAACCAAAAATATAACTGATATTTTCCTCAACAATAAATGAAAAGTCTATGGAAGACAAACGGAGTAAAACTTGGTCTTTCTTTAATATATAACATGGAATCAATGGCTCTATTTTTTTTCCTTTAGAAACGGATGTTCCCAGTCCTTCTGGATTTTCAAACGATTTTACAAATAGAGGAATTTCTTTTCTTTGAAGTGGTTGTAGTGTTTTAGGATGAATTACAGAAGCTCCATAGAAGGCCAATTCAATTGCTTCTCGATAAGATATTTGATTCAGTAATTCAGTATTTTGAAAAACTCTAGGATCCCCATTCAATACACCTGGAACATCTTTCCAAATAGTGACTGAATCTGCATTTAGAGCGTATGCAAAAATTGCAGCACTGTAATCTGACCCCTCTCTCCCTAAAGTAGTTGTGAAATTGTTGGAATTACTTCCTATAAACCCCTGTGTTATAATTAAATTATGCCCCTTGGTTTCATTTTTAATTTGAGATTGTGTTTCCTCCCAATTTAAGTTTGCAGCACGATAATAATCGTCTGTTTTAATACAATTTCGGGCATCCAACCAAAAGCTATCCCAGCCTTTTTCTAGAAAATAATGTTGAATAATAGTCGTTGACAAAAGCTCTCCATAGCTAACCACCTGATCATAAACAAAACTGTAGTTTGGAGCCTTATTATTCTTTAAAAAAAGTTGTAATTCATCAAAATAAAAGTGAATTCTTTCTGAAACCAAAGTTTGATTCTCTTCAAACAATTCCTTGACAATTTGAAGATGATACTCTTTTAACTCAATGATTCCCGAGGGAATTTGTGTTTTATTTATAAAATATTCATCGATAATTTTTTCTAGGGCATTTGTAGTTTTTCCCATTGCAGACACTACTACCAAGGTCTCCTTGTACCCAACAGTTTCAAGTACATGAATTAAATTTCTAACTCCTGCTGCATCTTTAACTGAAGCTCCTCCAAACTTAAATATTTTCATTTTATATGTAATTTAATATAGTTCTCCATTTCAGGACGATGCATTTGAACGGTACACCACTCATGTAGAACTGTCGCACCACTTTTTTCATAAAACTTAACTGCTGGAGTATTCCAATCCAGAACATTCCATTCGATGCGCTCCACACCTTTTTCATAAGCAATTTGAATAAACCTAGAATATAACTGTGTTCCAATTCCTTGACCTTTAGAGGCCTCTGAAACAATTAAATCTTCCAAATGAAAAGTAGGCCCTTTCCATGTTGAAAATCGCGAGTAAAAAAGAGCCATCCCAACTACTTGATTATTGATTTCAGCAACTAAGCATTGGAATAAAGGTTGGGTGCCAAAACCAAAATTTTCGATATCAGATAATGTCAATTTTACGCTTTCAGGTTCCTTTTCAAACTCGGCTAACTCTTGAATAAGCATTAGGATGGAAGCGCTGTCTGTAATCTTTGCAAATCTAATATGAGCTTTCATAATTTAATCTTAAGCTGCAAAAATACTATAACTACCTCGCACCACCTTAAGTTCAAAATAAATATCACATATTTAAGAGAAATGTTAAAAAAATCTGCCCTTATCTTCTAACCATTTTGTTACGATATCGAAAAACTGTACAGGTTTTTCTGCATGTAACCAATGTCCAGCATTTGAAATAGAAACTTGTTCAGCATTTGGAAAATAATGTTTGATTAAAGGAGTATCCGAATCAAGAATGTGATCGGATAACGTGCCTTTTACAAATAAACATGGATGCTCAGATCTCGATCCATCATTTAAGGTTTCTCCAATTGTTTCACTTGCGTGTTTAAGTACATCTATATTGATTCGCAATCCCAATTTTCCAATTTCTACCCAATACAGGTTTTTTAACAAAAATTGACGAACACCCTTTTCTGGAACATATTCTGAAAGTTTCTTGTCAGCTGCTGCTCTATCTTTTATTATTTCAAAATCTAATTCTGATAAGCCTTTTAAAATTCTTTGATGATTAGGGGGGTATTTCTTCGGAACAATATCTGCTACCACAAAAGCGTGTAAAAGTTCAGGATATTTACATGCGAATTGCATAACGGTTTTCCCTCCCATAGAATGCCCAAGAATAAGAGCCTTAGCAATACTATGTTGCGAACAATAATATGCTATATCATCTGCCATCAATTCATAGGAGAAGTCTGAACTCCAAAAACTTCTTCCGTGGTTTCTCTGGTCAATAAGATGGACCCTATAGCCCATAGTAGACCAATTCTTAGCGTGGGTTTTCCAGTTATCACTCATTCCTAAAAAACCATGAAGTATGAATAAATCCTTACCCGAATCTCCTAAAATAGTACTGTGTAGTAAACTCAAAACTTTAAGCGTTCAAGGTACATAGGAATTACATTTTGAAACCCTAAATAAAGACTTTCACAAATTAAAGCATGTCCAATTGAAACCTCCAAAAGATCTGGAATATGCTTAGAAAAAAAATGAATATTCTCAAGACTTAAATCATGCCCTGCATTCACTCCCAAACCTATTTTTTTTGCCATTTCAGCAGCTTTAACGAAAGGTTCTATAGCTTTTTGTGGATTAGACGAATACTCTTTTGCGTATGATTCGGTGTAGAGTTCGATTCGGTCTGTTCCAGTTTCTTTAGCTCCTTGAATCATTTGCACATCAGCATCCACAAAAATTGAAGTCCGAATTCCTTTGGCTTTCAGTTGTTTAATAATCCCCGCTAAATACGCTTGATTTTTTATCGTATCCCAACCGGAGTTCGAAGTCAATGCATCTACTGCGTCGGGTACTAAAGTGACTTGCGTAGGTTTAATGGAAAGAACCATGTCTAAAAACTCTGGAATTGGGTTCCCTTCAATATTGTATTCCGTATGCAAAACCTTTGGTAATGCAAAAGCATCCTCGTATCGAATATGACGCTGATCCGGTCTTGGATGAACTGTAATACCTTGCGCACCATACTCTTGTAAATCCTTAGCGACTTGAAGTACATCGGGAAGCATTCCTCCTCTGGAATTTCGAAGTGTAGCAACCTTGTTGATGTTTACACTGAGTGCTGTCATCTTTTTTTTTGTAAATGTATTGGCTTCTACGCAAATGTGAAATAAAAAGTTTGTTTTTTCGCTCCCATATCATTTTGACCCCTAAATCAAATTGATTCTCGGGAGTTTTGTACCTTTGAATTAAGATTCAACGCCATGTATATTGCTTTATATAGTGCTTTTTTTTCAGAGGAAACGCTCCAGTATGTAAAAGCCACGATAGACTATTTAGACAACCATGGTCATCGTTTTACTATTATACATCGTTTAAAAAAGCAGCTAGACTCTGAAAGTCCTGATTATTCCTACTATAACGAAGAAGAGCAGCTTGATGATTCTATTGATTTTTTATTTTCTATAGGTGGAGATGGCACTATTCTGAGGGCAGTAACACTCGTTCGAGATTCTGAAATACCAATTTTGGGAATAAATACAGGACGTTTAGGCTTTCTAACCTCACTTCATCGGGATGCCCTAAATGAAGGATTGAATCTGTTTTTTGAGAAAAAATATAGTTTTATAAATCGTTCACTTCTTCAAGTACGAACTAAAGAACCGCATCCAATTCTAGAAGAAACAGGATTTGCTCTTAATGAGGTAAGTGTAAACAGGAAAAACACAACTTCCATGCTCAGCATCCATACTGAATTAGATGGTCAGCACTTAACCACCTACTGGTCTGATGGGCTTATAATAGCGACACCTACTGGATCTACTGGATATTCTTTAAGTAGTGGGGGTCCTATTGTCTCTCCAAGTTCTCAATGCTGGATCTTAAACCCAATCGCACCTCACAATATCAATATGCGACCTCTTATTGTTCCTGATAGTACTGAAATTAAAATCTCTGTACAGGGGAGAAGTAAGTACCATCTGCTTTCCTTAGATTCAAGAATTCTCACACTTGAAAATGGAAACGATATTTATCTCAAAAAAGCGCCCTTTGTTATTCAGACTGTTCAACTTGATGGATCCAACTTCTTCAACACCTTGAGAGAAAAACTTTTTTGGGGTCAAGACAGGCGAAATACACAATAAATTACTGCTTTTTGGGTTAGTATTTAAACTAACAAATAGCCCGTTCATGTTAGTTTTTTGTCTCCCATGTTAAAAACACTAATTTTTACTTGTTCGTTATTATATTTTTCAAATTGTCTTTCGCAGTTTCATGAAGTCGGTTTATTTTTAGGTGGAAGTAATTATATTGGTGATATTGGAACGGATCAGTACATAGATCCCAATTCCCCTGCCGTTGGATTGATCTATAAATGGAATGTAACCGATCGGTATTCTTTAAGAGCTGGATTTACAACCACCAAATTATTAGAAACAGAATACAACAACAACGATTTAAACCGTTTTTTTAGATCTTATAAGCTAGATAACAGCCTGCAAGAAGCCACCTTAGGAATAGAAATCAACTTTAAAGAATTTAACCTTCACGATGCTGATTTTAACTTTACACCCTATCTTTTCTATGGGTTAACTTACTTTAGATACGATCAATTTTTTGTGACTCAAAACGGTGCATTTCAACCTCCAACATATAATAACTATGGAAAAGATGAGAAAATGGCCATCCCTTTTACTTTGGGATTAAAATTAAATCCTAATCCTTATTTTATTTTAGGTTTTGAATTAGGAGCACGATATACTTTTACTGATAATTTGGACGGAAGCAACCCTGAAAACCAATATGCAGATGAAATGAACTATAAATTTGGAAATATTGCGAATAATGACTGGTATATTTTTATGGGTTTCACAATTTCATTTACCTTTGGCGATCTTCCTTGTTATTGTAAATAATAAATGAGTACACTACCTAAACATGTTGCCATTATCATGGACGGAAACGGCCGATGGGCAAAGCTTCAAGACAAAAGTCGTGTGACAGGGCACCAGCAAGGTGCTAAATCTGTTAGAGAAGTAGTGGAATACGCCGTAAGTCAAAATATTCAGTTCTTAACATTGTTTGCCTTTTCTACTGAAAATTGGAGTCGCCCAAAGGATGAAGTCAGCTTGCTAATGAAGTTACTAGTTACTTACCTCAAAAAAGAATTCACTCGAATGCTTCAAAACAACATTCGTCTTCAAACTGTTGGCAACATTGATGAATTACCAACCATTGTAAAAAATGAATTGCATAATGTTATCGACAAAACAAAGAATAACTCTGGAATGGTACTTACATTGGCTCTTAATTACGGTGGAAAAGAAGACTTAACCCAAGCAATGAAAGCCATCGCCTTTAAAGTTAAAAATAGTATAATTTCACCTGAAAAAGTTGACCAATCCACCATAAATGAGCATCTTTACACGCGAAATTTACCTCCTGTAGATCTAGTTATCAGAACCAGTGGCGAGGAACGAATTAGTAACTTCTTGTTATGGCACATTGCCTATGCAGAATTGTATTTCACCGAAACGCTTTGGCCTGATTTCAAAAAAGAAGACCTACAGAAAGCACTAACAAATTACGCTAAAAGAGAAAGAAGATTTGGAAAAACGAGCGAACAACTCACTACATAGGCCATTTTATGGCTATTTTCTTTTTGGACTCCTCCTTTTCTTGAGTTTAGGAACTCAAGCTCAAACTGAAGGTTTTGTTAAGGGAAAGTCTTATGTTATTGACTCTTTAAAGGTTTCAGGTCTAAAAAGTTTTAATGCCCAAACAGTAATTTCATACAGTGGATTACGAAAAGGACAGTCTGTAAACTTGCCAGGCGAAGAAATTAGTGGAATCGTTAATAAACTCTGGGGACTCGAATTATTTAGTGACATCAATATTTTTGTAACTAAAGTGAATGGAAACAAAATCGACCTGGAAATTGAAATCGAAGAACTTCCCACCCTTACAGACGTCAAAATAAATGGGTTGAAAAAAGGAAAGATTGAATCTATCATAAAGGACACAGAGCTCACTACTGGTAAAAAATTATCAGAAAGCTTTTTAACCAATACTCAAAATTACATCCAAAATAAGTTTAGAAAAGAAGGATTTTTGAATACTAAAGTTACTTTAAACACTATTTTAGACACTGTAGGTAAAAATACCTATAAAATGGTTGTTAATGTTGACAAGGGACCCCGTGTGAAAATTGATGAAATTAATTTTGAGGGAAATGAAATATTCAAAACCAGAAAACTTCAGTTCAAACTTAAAAAAACCAAACACAAAAAATCTGTTCGTTTTTGGAAAAAATCCAAATTCATAGAAGCTGATTTCAAAGAAGACCTCACCAAATTAATAGACTTCTATAAAGAAGAAGGATATCGTGATGCCAGAATTTTATCCGACACACTCATCAGAGATCCCGAGAATCCTAAGTCTGTGAGTCTGAATTTAGATATAGAAGAAGGAAAAAAATACTATTTCGGCGATATTAAATATATTGGGAACACGGTGTATAGCAACAGTATTCTTCAGCAAATTTTAGGATTAAATAAAGGAGATACTTATAACGGGATACTTTTAAAGAAAAGGATTGCAGACAACTCCAAGCCTGATGCAAATGACATCACAAACCTGTATCAAAATAGTGGTTACTTATTTTCAAATATCAACGCTGTAGAAGTCAGTGCAATTAATGACACCATCAATTTTGAAATTCGAATTACAGAAGGCAAACAAGCCAATTTTAATAAAATATCAATCAAAGGAAATACCAAAACTAATGACCATGTAATTTATCGTGAATTGCGAACTAAACCTGGAGAACTTTACAGTAAAGATAAAATCGTCAGAACTGTTCGTGAGCTTGGACAATTAGGCTTTTTTGATGCTGAACAGATCAATCCTGAAATGGAAAATGTAGACCAAAATGCAGGAACTATTGATGTCAAGTTTGATCTTGTAGAGTCTGGTGCCAGTCAGATAGAACTTCAGGGAGGTTATGGTCAAGGAGGCTTTATTGGTACCCTTGGTCTTTCTTTTAATAATTTTTCCATGCGAAATATTCTTGATGGAAAATCATACAAGCCGCTCCCTATGGGTGACGGTCAAACCCTCGCCCTTCGACTACAAGCCAGTCAGTTTTACAACACATATAGTTTTAACTTTTCAGAGCCTTGGTTAGGAGGTGAACAACCTGTTCAGTTTTCAACTTCTTTACAACATACCATCCAGTATCGATATGATTTCTTTACAGGTCTTGCTGATAAAACGCAATCATTCCAGATCAGCGGGATTACTTTGGGATTAGCAAAGCGTCTTCAAATACCTGATGATTTTTTCCAATTGTCTCAAGCAATCTCCTATCAATATTATAATCTTCAAAACTACTATACAGGACTTTTTACCTTTGGAGATGGAGAAGCGAATAATTTAGCATACACCGTTAGTCTTTCACGGAATAACACCCGTATAAACCCTATTTTCCCAACTGGAGGATCTTCATTTAACATTAGTGCAAAATTCAGTCCTCCTTATTCTCTGATTTCAGGAACTGATTTTTCCAATTTAGAATTACTTCCTGAATTTCAAGACGAGAATGGAGATCCTTTGGCAGATAAAATTGATCAAGAGCGTTTTCGTTGGTTAGAGTTTTATAAAATTAAATTTAACGGCACATGGTACACACGGATTTTCGCTGATTTAATTCTGAAGACTCAAGCTGATTTTGGGTTTATTGGGACGTATAACAAAGACCGAGGAGATATCCCTTTTGAACGCTTTTTCTTAGGTGGAGATGGTATGGTTAGCTACGCACTTGACGGCAGAGAGACCATTGCTCTCAGAGGATATCCAAACCAATCTTTATCTGGAAACGATGGATCTGTTATATATAATAAATTTTCTATTGAACTCCGATATCCGATAACATTAAAGCCTAGTGCGTCTATTTATGCACTCACATTTTTAGAGTCGGGTAATGGGTACAACAATTTCAGAGAGTTTGATCCCTTTAATTCGAAAAGATCCGCAGGGGCTGGAGTACGAATTTTTATGCCTGCTTTCGGTTTATTAGGTATCGATTTTGGTTATGGATTTGATAATGCAGACCCAAACGTAACCACAGCAAATGGTTGGGAAACGCATTTTATAATCGGTCAGCGTTTTTAAAAAATCCTCAAAGAGATAAAGTTCTTATACTATATAAGACATTAGATCGTTATATATTCATATGAAGTGTAACCTACAATTAAAGTTGTTTTTAACAGTATTATTCCTGTCTTGCTTCTTTGTACAAGCCCAGCGAGGAACTACCGTTGGCTATATTGACATGAATTATATTTTGGAATCCGTAGATGAATATAAAAAAGCAAGCCAAATTCTTGATAATAATATAGAAAAGTGGAAGAAAGAAATTGAACTGCAAAAACTTAAATTGCAGCAATATCAAGATCAACTAAATGCAGAACGTATCATCTTGACCCCCGAACTTATAAGCGATAGGGAATTAGAAATTCAAGACTTTGCATCAGAAATCATCTCCTTACAAGAAAAACGTTTTGGCCCTAGAGGTGACATGATTATTCAGCGCTCTAAACTCATACAACCACTTCAAGATCAGGTCTTGACTATTGTAAAACAGATTGCTGAAGAAAAAAAATATGATTTTATTTTTGATCGATCTTCAACATCAACTATGCTATATTCCGCAAAAAATTACGATATTAGCACCCTTGTAATACAAAGAATTAATAGGCTACAAAAAATACAAAACAGAAAAGAACAAATTGAAAAATTAAAATCAAAAGCTTCTGCATTAAAAAACTAATATAATTCAAAATATGAAAAATTTAATTACCCTTCTTTTTAGCTTGATGGTCTTTATTGCACCACTAAATATTTCGGCACAATCTAAGGTTGCCCACATCAATACGCAACAACTTATTAGCGAAATGCCAGAAGTTATTGCAGCTCAAAGTGAATTGAAAAAACTTGAAGATCAGTATGCTAAGGAAATGGAGAATTCTGTAAAAGAATTTCAAACCAAAGCACAAACTTACCAAGGAGATGCGCAAAATCAAACAGATTTGATAAACCAACAACGTCAAGTTGAGTTGCAGGAAATGCAGCAACGTATTCAAGAGTTTAGAGAAACTGCCGCTCAAGAACTACAAAAGCGTTCAGCTGATATGATGCGTCCACTTTATGACAAAGCACGTGCATCCATTGAAAAGGTAGCTGCAGCACAAGGATTCGATTACGTATTGGATTCTAGTCCAGGTGGAAGTGTTATCATGGCTTCTGGAAAAGATCTTATCGCTGATGTTAAAACAGATTTAGGGTTCTAGAATTCTTTCTAATTATTACACTTAAAAAAAACCATCTGTTGATGGTTTTTTTTTTACCCTTTTTCAAACCATGATGCATAAAGCACATAATTCTTAGCAATGCGTTCTATCTCATTTTCTTGAAGTTCTCGAGAAAGGCTTTTTATTTTTTTAGCAGGCACACCCCCATAAACAGAACCCGATTCCACAATAGTCCCTTGAGGAACTACTGCACCTGCTGCTATGATACTGTTTGATCCTATAACACAATGATCCATCACAATACTCCCCATACCTATTAGAACATTATCTTCTATAGTACAACCGTGAACAATTGCATTATGACCAATCGAAACATTATTTCCTATAAGTGTAGCTGCTTTTTCATAAGTAGCATGAATGACTGCTCCATCCTGAATATTTACAAAGTCCCCTACTCGAATACTATTAACATCACCACGGACAACTGCTTGATACCATACTGAACAACCTTGACCCATCACTAGATCACCGATTAATGTAGCATTTTCAGCAATAAAACAATTCTCACCATAAGTCGGAGTAAAACCTCTAACTGATTTCAGTAACATAAGGATCTAGATTTACTCTTAAAATTACAAAAAAAAAATCCTTCAATTTGAAGAAAATGATCCTAATATATCTTCAAGCTTTAACTATTTTTGGAAAAAGAAAAAGTGCATATGAAAAGCTTTGAACTACAGACTAAATCCGAAAAAGGAAATCCCTGGGCGTCTTTTGAAATGAATCAGGAAATTGGTCCTGAAGAAGAAATTCTTTATAAAAATATTGATGATGCTAAAGGCGCACCCTTGATCCAACAACTATTCTATCTCCCCTTTGTGAAAACCGTTCGCTTATCTAAACAAAAAATTGATCTAGAGCGATTTAATATCCTTGAATGGAGTGAGGTTATAGAAGAGGTAAAAGAACAGCTTGAAGACTATCTGAACAACGGTGGTGCAATAATTGAGGTGACTTCTAATGATAAAATACCTGTAAGTGTATATGCCGAAAGTACTCCAAACCCTTCGGTAATGAAATTTGTAGCAAATAAAGCCTTAGTGACACAAAGTATTGAGTTTAAAAATATAGATGAAGCCAGTGTTTCACCACTAGCCCAAAAGCTTTTTCATTTTCCTTTTGTAAAAGAAGTTTTTATAGATGCAAATTATGTTTCTATTACTAAATATGAAGTTACAGAATGGGATGCTGTAGTAATGGAGGTCAGAGAATTTATTAGAAATTTCGTTGAAGAAGGCAATCTTGTTTTAAAGGAAATTCCTCAAGAAGGAACAACTTCTAAAGAACATCAAACGACAAAATCGTTAAATCCAATAGAAACCCAAATTGTTTCCATTTTAGATGAATACATTAAGCCTGCTGTAGCTTCAGATGGGGGGAATATCCAATTTGATTCTTACCATGCTGAGGAAAAAAAGGTGCAAGTTATCTTACAAGGTGCATGTAGTGGTTGTCCTTCTTCCACTTTTACTTTAAAAAATGGTATCGAAAATATGCTTAAAGAAATGATGCCAGGAAAAGTTGAAAGTGTGGTTGCACTAAACGGTTAAACCTATATTTTCTGTTGTTTTGGAGGCGTAACTTGAAAATCTTTCAAATAAAAAGGTTCAAAATAAGCCAATGACTCAAAATCATTTTTAGAGAATTTTACCCAAGCCATAGCTACCATGTCTTCAGCATTTGGGAAATGAACTTCTGGAAGATATTTAGCATTTATTTTTGATTGTAATTCTTTAAGTTTTGAAGCACCATCACCAAAAAGTAAACACCGTTTTGATCCAACTATATCAAGATAGGCATCCTCTGATAAAACTAGAGCGGATGTTTCTTGAACCCACTTTTTTTCAGCATCAAAAATAGCCGTATAGACTTCCATTCTCCGGGCATCTAACATGGGGATTATATAATCAAATCCGTCCGTATTTTGTGGTATCACCATGACTTCTAGTGAATTCAATGCAATCAGCGGAAGATCTAATGCAAAACAAAGTCCTTTAGCTGCAGCAACACCAATTCTTAATCCAGTATAGGACCCAGGCCCCTTACTGATAGCGATAGCGCCCAAGTCCTTGGGAGTTAAACCCGCTTCTTGAAGAACCTCATTGATAAAAAGGTGTAGTTTCTCACTATGACTAAAACTATTCAAATTTAAGACTCTGGATTTCAGTAATTTTCCTTCAAAAGCGAGTGCTACGGAACATTGTTTTGTAGAAGTTTCAAGATGAAGAATGTAAGCCATAAAATATCAAAAATAATTATAAAATTCCACCAGAGCTTCCGCCATCAATTTTAATCACAGAACCATTTGTGGCACTAGACAGAGGACTGCAAAGATAAGCAATGGTCTGGGCAACTTCATTCACATTTATAAATCGTTGTAAAGTTGAATTCGGCCTTTCAGATTGAAAAAAGGATTGTTCAACTTCTTTGACATCTTGACGCTGTTCCATAGCTTTCTCCTCAAGAAAAACTTTTGCACCCTCAGTTAGCGTAGATCCTGGAACTATAGTATTGACCGTTACCTTAGAGGATTTTGTAAGTTGAGCCAAACCTCTTGAAATTGCATGAAGCATGGCTTTGGTTGCACTATAAGAAATCATATCCTGAGGGACTAAATAAGCGCATTCACTGGAAATAAAAAGAATTCTTCCCCAGTTTTGCTGAAGCATGCCAGGCATAAAATGTTGTGAAAGCTGAACACTACTCATTACATTCACCTGAAATTGCCTTTCCCAATCTTTTGCACTGGTCTCAAAAAAAGACTGGGACTTGTAAATTCCGACATTATTAATTAAAATGTCAATTTGATCAATCCGGTTTAATTGATTTTCAACTTCTTCTGGATCATTAAAATCGGCTATAAAACTTTTGATTTCAGCCTGAGGCAAAAACTTTTTAAGTTTTTGAATCGCCTCATTCACACGCTTTTCCACCCTACCGTTAATGTAAACGACTGCTCCTTCTTGTAAAAGAATTTTTGCTGTCTCATATCCAATTCCCGAAGTTGAGCCCGATATTAATGCTGTTTTACCTTTTAATTTAAGATTCATAATACATCTTTTGGATGACTAAAATACTGTATTTAGTCTCCTAAAGGAAAGAAAAACATCAAAACAAAAATTCAATTTAAAAGAAAGCAAATGAAAAATTACAACTCAAGACCAAAATAGAATTCTAAAACTTTAAGTTTAAAAATGTAATCAAATTTAGCCCGAATAATATCGGATGCTGCTATCTGATAGCGCTGTCTAGATTGAACATAATCGAAAGAATTCATAACGCCTGCATCAAACCGCTGTTTTGCGATTTCGAAAGCTTGTTGACGTGCAAACAATGTTTTTTCTGAGGCTTCATAAAATTTAAAGGCTCCTTTGGCATTATTATAGGCCTGATTGATCGTATTCTCAAGATCTAATTTTGTTTGTTCAAATTGATTTTCTAAACGAGTTAAATTCAAACGACGTCTTTTGATATTGTTTTTAACAGAAAGCCCGTTAAAAATCGGAATATTTAAAGACAGTCCATAACTTTGACCGTCATTTTGTCCGAACTGCTTAGAAAAAGAAAGTGGAGCAACAATTTCTCTTTGAGGAAATTCACTAACAACAATAGCCCCATTCTGTTTTACTATTCCAATGGGAGTTTCTATTGTTTTTCCTGAATCAATAAATCGATCACTGTAAGAAATTCGTGTATTGTAATTATAAAAAGCCGATAAAGTGGGCATTAAAGCACCTTTTGCTAAATCAATATCTTTTTCTGCAATTTCGATATTCGTTATACCAAATTTAATGTCATTTCTTAGAGTCAGTGCTTTTTCATAGATAACCTTGGGGTTTTCGGTTAGAATTTCTGAAAATGGTATATCAAAATCTTCTTTGGCTATATCAAAATTCTCGTAGTCCGTAATTAAGAGTAATTGCGCCAAACTGATTTTAGATAATCTGTAGGCATTTTCAGCTTGAATAACTGCCTGTTCTTGTGAAGCTATATTTGCCTCAATCTCAAACACCTCAGCTTCAGTGAGGACTCCTGCCTCAATACTCAACTCAGTTCGTTCAAGCTCTTGCTCTGCTAATTCAAGCTGGTAGCGTTGTACTTGTTCTAACTCGCGGTTAAACATTACTTGTAGATAGGCATTTGCCACAAAAAGACTGACATCATCTTTCATATTCTCAAGCTGGTACTGACGAGCTAAAATATTCAAATTTGCACGAGACAATTGATTTATATTTTGCTTTCCATTGAATAGAGTCACCCCAATATTTCCTCCAAAAGAAGAGAACTGGGTAGTTAAGTTTTCGATCAATCCATTTGTGATGTTCTGACTTAAACCATTGTTCCAAATATGTTGTGACTGTGCATTTATACGTGGCATAAAACTTCCAATTGCATCGTCTTTGTCAATCTCAGCTGAAGCTAAATCCAATTCAGATTGTTGAATACTAATGTTCTTTTCAAGAGCTAAAAGGACACACTCCTCTAAAGTATATGCTTTCGTTTGTGCAGAAACAGCAATTGTAAAAAAGAATAGTGAAGTAGATAAAACTAGTTTAATATTTCTCATAGGTTGAAATTGAGTTTTTCAATTCATTAAATTAGGTTGACTAAGGTGTTTTGTTTAATCATCATCCTCCTGATCCTGAACTATTTTCTTGATTTTCATCATCCCCTAGCTTTATAGGTTCTGTTTTATTCCAAACTTTAATCTTGTCCTCAAGAGAAAGACCAGAAAGAACTTCAACATTTATTCCGTCAGAAATTCCAATTTTAATATCGCGCTTTTCAAATTTTTGCTCTCCTGTTAAAACTTCTACATAAGGTTTTTCAGTTTTACGATCGAACTGAAGGAGTGACTCAGAAACGACCATGATACTATCCTTTCTTTCCAAAACTAATGAAGCGTTTGCGCTATAACCTGCTCTTATAAATATAGAATCCTTTAAAAATAAATCTGCTTCAATAATAAACTGAACTGCTCCTTGTTCTTCATTTCCTTTAGGTGCTATAAATTTAAGTTGAGCATCTAGTATTTGATCTTCTATCGCACCAAGACTAACCTCTAGTGGCATTCCAACTCTTAATTTACCGACTTCAGCCTCATCTACTTTTCCTTCAAAAATCATTTTATTCATGTCAGCGATAGTTGCTATAGTAGTTCCTGCATTAAAGCTATTACTTGCGATGACCTGAAAACCTTCTTCTACTGGGATTTCAAGAATGGTACCCGGCACAGTGGCACGAATATTCGTATTCGCTGATGCTGCTCCCCCTGCAGAACCTGAACGAATAATTTCCAAATCCGATTCAGCATTTTTTACATTTTGTATGGACTGATTATACTGCAACTCAATATTTTGAAATTGTTGCTTGGCTATAATTCCTTTTTCTAGAAGATCTTTATTTCTGTCAAATTCAATTTTTGAATTTCTCAATACAATTTTTGAATTTTGAAGTCTTCCTTTTGCACTATTCAAGTTTTGTTCGTTTGGAACAACTTTGATTTTTGCTAGTAGATCTCCTGTTTTAACCAAGTCCCCTTCTTCAACAAAAAGACCTTCAATAATTCCTTGAATTTGAGGCTTTATCTCAACTTCATCTTCAGGAATTACTTTCCCAGTTACAACTGTTTTTCGTTCAATATCCGAAATCATGGGCGTTTCGGTTTCATATTCGATGGTGGACTTGTTATTGGTTTTGATGAAATAAGCGGTGGCAAATAAAGCCCCAAATATTACAAGTGCAATTCCAATGTATTTTAAAATCTTCATAGTTGTTGTTATATAAATTATTTTATTCTTCTCTTAATGCGTCTATAGGTTTTATGCTAACTGCTCTTTGTGCAGGAATAAGTCCAATAAGAGTTCCTAAGAAAACCATTATAAATAATGCTCCAAGAATATAAGGAATAGGAACTGTAGGATTTGTGTATGGGAAGTCTGTTAAATCCAAGGTTGCTGCATTGATTCCTGCTAATACAAAAGCACCCAGTATAATCCCTAAAATTCCAGCAACGAGTGTTAAAAAAACAGATTCGATGATGATTTGATTCCTCACCTCTGCCGGAGTGGCTCCCAACGCACGTCGGACTCCAAGTTCTTTAGTCCGCTCTTTAACGGAAATCAATAATATATTTCCGATCCCGATTACCCCAGCGATGATTGTGGCTATTCCAACGATTAAAGACAAAAGCGTCATTCCTTTTGAAAACCCAACGATTTTATTAAAGATTTCACCCAAATTAAAGCCTCCAAAAGCGCGTTCGTCATCGGGGGATACCCTGTGAATTCTTTTTAAAACCGCTTTTATGTCTTTTTCTACTGCTACTACATCTGCATCATCATAGGCTGCAATAGTAAACCATTGTACTGATTCTCCTGAGTTATAAATTTGGCGATACGTTTCAAAGGGTATGAAAATATCTCCATCACTTTCAAAACCTCCTCCAGGCACATACTTGTGTACTCCTATTACTTGAAAATAAATGTTGTCTATTCTCACATATTGTCCGATAGGGTTTTCATCTTCAGCAAAGAGTTCCGTCTGAGTCCGCTCTCCAATTACACAAACTTTTCTTCTGTATTTGATGTCTTCCTCGTTAATAAAACGGCCTCCATCATAAATTTTCTTAGTTGCAATTTTGGTGTATTCTGGAAAATCACCATACACATTATAATTGCTTGATTTATTCTTCCGAACTACCAGCGGACTAGTACCTCCAAAAACGCCTCTTGCATTTCGAGGGGCTACAAACTCAATCTCAGGGACTCGTTTTTTAAGATATTCAATATCTGATAGTTTTAGTTCAATATTTCTTCCAATCTTAAACCCATCATAAGGGATGCTTGTTCTTTGAGCCCATACAAACATAGAATTCATGGCAATGTTTTCAAACTGACGCTCGAATCCATTATCCAAACCTTTGGCAGCACCAGACAAAGCAATGTAAATAAAAATGCCCCATAATACACCAATCACCGTGATAACGGTTCGTGTTCTGTTTTTGGAAATTGATCCAAAAATTTCCTGCCAAGTGTCTTGGTCAAAAAGAGCTTTCAAACTATTCATCTCTTAGGGCAACAATGGGTTTAATTCTAGAAGCACGTTTAGCAGGAATATAACCGGCAATAGCTCCGAAAATAATTAAAATAATTGTAGCTGCAAAAGCAGTTCCAAAATCAATAAACGGATTTTTAATAAAATAATCTTCGAGGCTAAGTCCGATATTCTTCAATAGAAGAATTCCAAAAAACAAACCTATATATCCAGAAATTGCAGTTATGAAAACAGATTCATGTAAAATCATTTGGATTACAGAGCGAGGTGTAGCACCTAATGCTTTTCGAATTCCTAATTCTTTAGTTCGCTCCTTCACCACAAAAACCATGATATTCGATATCCCAATGATTCCTGCTATTAAGGTCCCTAATCCTACAAAACTGACAATTAATTGAAGTACAACTGCAAATTGCTGGCTCTGCTTTAGATCGTCAGTTAAATTTTGAAAATAAATTCCATTGGGGTCTTCAGGATCTATTGATTTTTTGTCCTTAAAATATTTTTTGAGTGACTTTTCAAATGTTACAGCACCCACATGTCCCATTTCCTTGGGAAAAGTTACGATGATTTGACCAACTTTATCATTGCTTTTTTCTAGTTGCTGACGTGTGGTATAAGGAATATAGATATAACGTTCCTCATTATCTCCTCCATCATCTTGAAAAACACCTACAACTTTGAATACAGTGGAGCCCACATCGATATAATTTCCAATAGGGTCTTCTGTTTTAAACAAGTCTTTAGCTACCAATCTGCCAATTACAGCACTTTTAGTTTTATTCTCTACATCCATTTCATTGATGTAACGCCCTTTCATCAAAATCGTTTTCTCAATAAATTGATGGCCTGGAGCAACAGCTCTTGTAGTATAGGAGTTGCTTTCGTTTTTATATCGTGTGAGCGCACTTCTAGAAATTCTTGGCGTCACATATTCGGTAAACATGGGGAAATTTTTTTTAATATCCTCTAAGTCTTCATTATCAAATTCAATTCTTCGATTGGCTTTAAAACCTTTGTAGGGTAATGATGTTCTTCCGGGATAAAGAAAAATTGCGTTACTGGCATCATCAAGAAAAAACTCTTGAAAAGTATTTTTAAGTCCATTGCCCAAACCAAAAAGTATGATGAAGATGAAAATTCCCAGTGCAACAGTAAATCCAGATAAAAATGTTCTTAATTTGTTTTTACTGATAGTTTCAAAAATTTCTCTCCAACGATCTCTATTGAACATATTTAGAGGCTATTACTTGTTCTACTTTTTTATCTTCGATTATTACCCCGTCTTTAAGTTGCACAATACGCTTACACATTTGTGCAATGTCTGGTTCATGCGTAACTACCAAGATAGTTTTCCCCTCTTGATTGATTTTCTGAATCAAATCCATAACTTCATAAGAAGTTTTTGTGTCCAAGGCACCAGTAGGCTCATCTGCCAATAAAACTTTTGGTCTTGAAGCCATAGCACGAGCAATAGCAACACGCTGTTTTTGCCCTCCAGATAACTCACTAGGAAGGTGTGTAGCCCAATCTTTAAGACCTACACGTTGCAAATAATCCAAGGCTAAAACTTGTCGCTCTTTTCTAGCAATACCCTGATAATAAAGAGGTAATGAGACATTTTCGAGCGCAGACTTGTAATTAATTAAATTGAACGATTGAAATACGAATCCTAAAAATTTATTGCGATATTTTGCAGCTTTGGTTTCGTTTAAATCTTTAATTGGAACATTGTCTAAAATATAATCTCCCTCATCAGCAACATCCAACATTCCTAAAATGTTTAGAAGGGTAGATTTTCCTGATCCAGAAGATCCCATAATAGCAACTAATTCTCCTTCCTCTACCTCAAAATTGATCCCCTTTAAAACATGAAGAGAAGAAGCACCCATTTTGTAGGATTTGTGAAGATTTTTTATTTGAATCATGAATGATTTTGTTTTAAAAAGAAAACGAGATTTTAGTTTTTAGATGCATCACAATAATATAGACTGTTAAAACCAAAAAAAGTTACATTAATTTGCTGCTATTTTTTTAAAATTTGAAAAACTTTCCAACCCACTAATCCGACTAATATGTATGGAATCGCCATGAGGTAAATTATTCCATTATTAATTCCCTTTGCCGTAGCTTGTCCTTCTTCAGATTGAAGTACAGCTCTACACATTGAACATTGTGAATAGCCAATATTGTATCCTAAAACAAAAAGGACTAGAGTTAAAAAGACAATGATTTTAGCTCTTTTATACATAATAAGGAGATATCATCAGATAAACTATCACTCCTGTTACAGCTATATACATCCATATAGGAAAGGTATAACGTGCAATTTTTTTATGCTCTACAAATAAATTTGAAATTGCTCTAACGTAGGAAATTAATACCAGAGGAATAATTCCAATAGAAAGCATAATATGTGTGATCAAAATAAAATAATATATGAATCGAATTGCGCCTTCACCACCATAGGGTGTAGGATCAGAAGTCATATGATAAGCTACGTATAATACTAGAAAAATTAAGGAAAGTCCTATGGAGATTTTCATCAGTTGCTTATGCAACGTAATGTTTTTATTTCGAATCGCTATATATGCGATTAACAACAATAAAGCAGTAATACCATTAATAGTTGCATAAATGGGAGGCAAAAAGCTTAGGGGGGCTACATTGGGAATACGGATCATAAACAAAAGTGCAACTACAACTGGTATAAGTATAGAAATTACCCAAATCCAGACTCGATATTTAGAAATATAATTTATGTTTTCATTACCCATTTTACTATTCTTTTAAAAGCTTTTTAATATCCTCTATTAGTAAATCAACTTCTTGGATTTCAACATGCTCTTGATCAAGACCCATATAATAGACTATGGGATTATTAAACTGATCTGTTCGTGAGCGAATATTTCCTTTTTTATCAATCAAAGCAAAATAGCCCTGATGCTCGAAACCACCTTCTACTCTTGGATTTACCGATGCAAAGATATTAAATCCCTGATTTGCAAGTGCATAAATTTTTTCTTTATCCCCAGTCAAAAAATGCCAGTTCTGAGAAAAAACATCATAACTTTCTGCATATTCTTTTAATACAGATGGTGTATCGTGTGTTGGATCAATAGTGAAAGAAGCTATTCCAAAATCAGATCTAGAACCAAATTGGGCCTCAATTTTCTTCATGTTTTTATTCATGATTGGGCAGATACTCGGACAAGATGTAAAGAAAAATTCAACAACGTATACCTTATTTATAAAATCTTCATTAGAAATAAACAAGCTGTCTTGATTCAAAAAGGTAAACTCTGGAACTTTTTTAGCCTCCCCATTTAATACAATGTATTGCAATGGCTCTGCAGTCTGAGACCTTTCATTTTTTACTATAGAATTGGTTTGTACCCTATCGATGATTTTTGGAATAAAGAGTATTCCGAAAATAAGAATTACCAAGAAAAGACCAATGTATTTGAACTTGAACATCTTCATTATTTTTCTCTACTTGCATTATAAATTTTTAATGCTAAACGATACTCTGCAAGGATCACTTTAACATCATCTATCATTTTTTTATTGATTTGAGCAACAGATCGGGCATCAAAACCATAAAGGGTACCTTCCTTCTCATCATCGTTTCTTCCTCTGAGATTCCCGTCCTTATCTATTATAAAGACATAGGGAGTGCTTCCTGACTGATCCAATAAAAATGGGGTTTTTAAGGATTGGAAATGAGCTTGCATAGATTCCTTTGTGACCGATACAAAATTCCATTTTGAAAGATCAGTACCCACTCCTTCTTTAAGCGATTTTTTTAATGATTCAACTTCATCCTCAAACGCTTCATTTACCATGAAAACAAATTGAAAATCCTCAAATTCATAGAATCTCTTGTAAATTTTCTCATTAAGATTCAATGCCTCTGCTTGTTTTTCCTCTAAACTTCCTCCCCAGTATCCAAGGATGGTAATTTTATCTTTAAAAGTAATAAGAGTATCCAATGGTTTTATTTCACTAATATTCTCAGTGAGAACCGGTAATTTTGCGAAATTATTTTTACCTGATGCAAAAAATAGATAAACTAAAAGAGGAAAAATGAATAAAATTCCTAAAACAATTTTCTTATTCAAATCTTTCTTTTTCATAAAAAAAAAGCGGTGACACACCGCTTGAATTATTTATTAACGTGAAACTAAAAGTTCCAGGAGACAAATCCTGAATCCATTACTTCGAATATATAATCTGCTTCAATTAGCAAAATGAAAGCGAGATAAGGAATGAGAATCAATAAAGGCAATACGATAGAATTTTTCAAGCCACTTCTTTCGTCTCTGATATGCATAAAATCCCATGCAATATAGTATGCTTTGACAATCGTTAAGATGATAAAAATCCAATTGAGAATTTTCATGCGTAAAAAAGACACCATCAAGGATTCTGGTTTTATAATACCAAGTGCCACTTCAATGGTTGTGACTATGGAAAGGAATATAAGCACTCCCCATATCTTTTGTTGATTTGACTTGAACTTTAAAAGTCCTCTGAAAATTGCTAATTTATGTCCTTCTGCAGCCATTTTAAAAGTTTTGTGATTTATACGAGATAGAAAAAGGTGAAAACAAATACCCAAACTAAATCGACAAAGTGCCAATAGAGTCCGACTTTTTCTACCATTTCATAATGTCCTCTTTTTTCGTAAGTTCCTAAGATGACATTAAAAAAGATAATAATGTTAATGACGACCCCAGATAATACGTGGAATCCATGAAATCCAGTAATGAAGAAAAAGAAATCAGCAAATAAACGATTCCCATACTCGTTGTGAACAAGATTAGCTCCCTCTACGACAGCTACCGCTTCATTTACCTTCGCTAAAGATTCTGATCTAGACAAAACCGTTTTCTGTCCATTTTCATCAAGAAGCTGCGTTCGAACAACTAAATTTTCATCTTCTATAAAGCCTTTTTTAACTTCAGCAAGAGCTACTGTAGGTAATGCCGTTTCACTTTGATACCAGATACCATTACTTGGTTGGTGTGTCGCGCGATCTGTTTCTACTCCAATGGCAAATTCTTGTATTGCAGCTCTTTTTCCTGTGGTGGTGTCTACAAATTGTAAAATTTGTCCTCCACGTGTTTCAAGAGCGCCGTATTCACCTTTGATAAAATTTTTCCATTCCCATGCTTGAGATCCAACAAATATAGCACCCCCAATGATGGTCAAAAGCATATAAAAAGTAACCTTAGATTTTTGCATGTGGTGACCTGCATCTACTGCAAGTACCATCGTTACTGAGGAAAAGATCAATACAAATGTCATTAATGCAACATAATACATGGGTGCATCAATACCGTGTAAAAAAGGAAAGTGGGTAAAAACCTCATCGGCTATAGGCCATGAGTTAATGTTTTTAAAACGTGAAAATCCATAAGAAACTAGAAAACCTGTAAAGGTCAGGGCATCAGAAACAATGAAAAACCACATCATCAATTTTCCATAGCTCGCGTTTAGAGGTTTATTTCCTCCTCCCCAAACTTCTTCGTTCTCAGCGTTTACTGTTACTTCCATAATATCATGTTAAATTCTGTACAAATTTATTAATTTTTAACCGTAGAATGAAACGAATAAAAATAAATATAGCCAAAGTATATCAAGAAAATGCCAAAAAGTAACCGCCAATTCAAAACCAAGTGTATTTCCTTCAGAATATTTTCCTTTTAAAGTCCTAAACAGTACATAGGTAACAATAATAACACCACCTGCAAGATGTGCCAGATGAAGTAATACCAAAACATATAAATAAGAAGTCGTAATAGAACTTTCTGCCCCAGTGAAATAATAACCCTGTTCAATGATTTCTCCAAATCCTTGAAATTGAAAATAAACAAATGCAAAGGCTAAAGCCAAAGTGATTAAAAGTAGTGATTGAGCTCGTTTTTTTAATTGCTCTTTGATACTCTTAAACGCTAAATAAAAAGTTCCACTACTACAAAGCATCAGTAGTGTACTCAATGTAAACGCAAAGGGTAAGTCAATCTGTTCAATCCAATCTGAACGAGAACTACTGACCACATAGGCGCTAGTTAAACCAGCAAAAGTCATGCTCATACTGATCATACCGAACCAAAGCATCATTTTCTTGGCCCGATTATTCTTTACGATTAAAGAGTCGTTTGTGTTCATTGTAATATAAATTTATCAAGTACATAAATCAGCTGAATTCCAGTAATGTATAGTATACTTGCTCGAATTAGAAATCTTGCAGCTTTATCTGATTTTTTAGACATTAATTGAATTCCAGAATAGATGAAAAATATTCCTAAGAGTCCAACTAAAATCGTAGCGGGTAATGTTAGATAAAGTTTTCCTGTGTAATGAAAAGCGGGCAATAAAGAAATTAATACCGTCCAAAAGCTATAAAATACAATCTGAAAAGCTGTAATCTGATCTGGATTCCCAGAAGGTAGCATTTTAAACCCTGCCTTTTCATACTGACTATGCATAACCCATCCTATAGCCCAAAAATGTGGAAATTGCCAAAAAAACTGAATCATAAATAAAACTCCAGGTTCTATTCCAAATTCATTGGTAGCAGCTACCCAACCCAGCATAAAAGGAATCGCACCCGGAAAAGCACCAACGAAAACAGATAGGGGTGTTTTTTGCTTTAGGGGGGTATACAAACATGCGTATAAAAAAATTGAAATACTTGCAAAAAAAGCAGTCTTCATATTGATAATATATAAAGAGCCTATTCCAATCAATGTCAGTATTACTCCAATAAAAAGTGCTGTATTAGGATGAATTCTATTTTTGGGTAACGGTCTATTTTGGGTACGCTCCATCAATTTATCCAAATCTTTTTCAAAAACTTGATTGAATACATTAGAAGCTCCAACCATAGCATAGCCCCCTATGGTCAATAATAAAAGAGTACTATAATTTACCACATCTACAGCTAGGAAATACCCAGCTATAGAAGAAATAACTACAGACACAGATAGTCTGACCTTTGTAAGCTCAGTAAAGTCAGTGATATTAAACCCTGTAAGTGAAAGCAATTTAAAATTATTTTGGCGCATCAACCCTCATCTTCATTTTGCAAAGATAGTTGACAAATAGCCAATGTCCAATCTATTTGGTATATAATAAAATCTAAAAACCGAATCCTGTTTTTACAGCTAATTTTGAAGTCTAAATACAATCGGTATACTAAACGGAACCCGAACAGCACGACCTCTTTGTTTTCCGGGTGTCATTTTTGGAAGTTTAGAAATAATTCGTTGTGCTTCTTTTTCTAAGTTCTTATCTGGTCCACGCATTCTGATATTCGTAATATTTCCGTCCTTGGATATTATAAAATTTACATATACACGTCCCTGAATTCCCATTTCTTGAGCAATTTCAGGATAACGGAAATTATTTCGAATGTGTTTATTCATCTGTTCTTGAAAACAAGCTCTCTGTTCTGATTTTTTTACTTTTTCACATCCAGGAAAAATTGGAACATCTTCAATAACAGCGAAGGGAACATCTACTTCTTCTATTTCCTCTTCAATTTCAACATCTTCTACTTCAATAATTTCTTCATTATCTGTTTCAGATGATTCTATAATGGTTTCTTCCACTTCTTCTTCATCTTCTACAATTTCTATTTCTGTTGTAGCCTGAACTGGAGGTGGGGGTGGCGGCGGAGGGGGCGTTTTTAATTGTTCCGTAATCGGAATTTCTTCATCATCATCGTCACTAACGTTAACTGATTGATAGTCAAAAAACACTTTTTCATAGGTTCTCCACTCAATAGCACGCCAGGATATAAATAAAATGAAACACAAACCAATCACAAAATAGAGTGATGAGTTTTTTCTTAAATCGACCTTGGGGTTTTTTTTTATTTTCATGGCTTTGGGGTTTCTCTAAAAGCCTCAAAAACAATGCCATAAGGCCGTTATTCAAACAAAAAAAACCCATCATTAAGATGGGTTTTTAAATTGTTTTAACTAAATATTATTGCAAACGAAACGTAATTGGAATACTAAAAGGAACTCTAACGGCACGACCTCTTTGTTTTCCGGGTGTCATATTTGGAAGTTTAGAGATAATTCGTTGCGCTTCTTTTTCTAAGTTCTTATCTGGTCCACGCATTCTGATATTTGTAATACTTCCGTCCTTGGATATTATAAAATTAACATACACACGTCCCTGAATACCCATTTCTTGAGCAATTTCAGGATAACGAAAGTTTTTACGAATGTGTTTATTCATCTGTTGTTGAAAACAATCTCTTCGTTCTGATTTCTTCACTCTTTCACAACCAGGAAAAATTGGAACATCTTCAATAACAGCGAAGGGAACATCAACATCATCAATTTCTTCTTCGATTTCCACTTCTTCTACTTCAATAATCTCATCCTCATTCGTTTCTGTTGATTCAATTACAGTTTCTTCCACTTCTTCTTCATCTTCAACTACCTCAATTACTTCAGGAGCTGGAGGTGGCGGTGGTGGCGGTGGTGGCGGTGTTTTGAGTTGTTCTGTGATTGGAATTTCCTCATCATCTTCATCTTCTACGTTTAAGGCTTCGTATCCATAAAGACTTTTATCGTAAGTTTTCCATTCGATAGCCTGCCATGATATAAGCAGGATTAATGCTAGTCCAATGACAAAGTAAAGACTGCTGTTTTTACTTAAATCAACTTTTTCATTTTTTTTGGGTTTCATAGTAAACCAATATTTAGTTAGCTAAACTAAAAAAAAAACTAAAACAAACAAGTTAATTGTCAATAGAATAATAAAAAAAACGTTTAGAGATCAACCACGCACAAAACCCTCCAAAAAGGTTTGCAATAAGATCAACAAAATCAAAGTGTCTCTGAAATATTGGAATTAATTGTAAAATTTCCGTGCACACCCCTATGAGCATGGCAAAAACATAAGCTTTCAGAAGAGTGTTAGTATGGGTGTAAAAAGCAAAAAAATATAGTAAGGTAAGACCAAAATAGCCAATAAAATGAAGCACCAAATCTGCTCTTATAAAAAGTATGTCCCACGGCTGACTGTCTTCTCCAGGAGGTTTTAAACTTAAAAATAGGAGCGAAAAAGTAGCAAAAAGTGCAACTACTTTGAATAGTTTATCCGCCTGTAACAATTGATGAATACGCTTCTGCATCTAAAAGATTTTGAATTTCTGAAGGATCACTCAATTTTAATTTGATCATCCATCCAGAGCCATATGCATCTTCGTTTACCGTTTCAGGTGCATCTTCTAAAAATTCATTCACTTCAATGATTGTTCCTGAGAGTGGCATAAATAAATCTGAAACTGTTTTTACAGCTTCAACGGTTCCAAAAACCTCTTCAGCAGCCAATGTTTCGTCTAAAGTTTCAACTTCGACATAAACGATATCTCCAAGCTCTCCTTGTGCAAAGTCGGTAATTCCAATGGTAGCTTCATCTCCTTCAATTTTTATCCACTCGTGATCCTTAGTGTATTTTAAATCGGCTGGTATATTCATTTGTTTTTATTATGTCACAAATGTAAAAGAAATCTCTTATTCCTGATGAAATTAATTTCCAAAGTTATAACGTACAGTAAATCCAGTTCGAATACTTGTTTGAGGAAATGCAGTAGAAATTGCAAATTCAGAAAAATTATGGTCATAAAAGAAAAGGGCTGTTAGATTTCTAGACAAGGCATAATCCGCTCCAATTTTTATGGCTAATAATCTTTGGCCTGCAGTAACCTGATTGTTGTCGAATTCTAAATTTCTCAACACTGTTACATTGTCTCTATAAGATAAATCAGCTTTTATATTTAAATCTCCTTTAAGTGTAACTCTTCGACCTCCAAAGTTCGTTCTAAAACGAAGATCTTTCACACGATAACCTAGACCTACAATGTATTCATCTCCATTAGATTCCGTTATTAGATTATTATCTAAACTCAATGAAATAGCACGTTCTTTTCGAAGTTCAGCGAGTAATTTTAAGGAATTATTCATTTCCATATCCAATCGGATCAAGGGGTTGAATTGTTCTACCAAATTAACATTAGAATACAATTTCTTAGGAATAACATTCCCTAATTTATCTGTTAGATTTGGCTGATCGGGATCAAAATCAAAGTTGGTTTGAAAGTTCGTTAAAGTATAGCTTGCTCTATAGGCATGGTTTATTGATAAACGAGAAAATATTTTCGAAATTGATTTGAAATTTGTCAATCCTGTAAATTTTAAATTCCAATTTGGTAGTGGTACGCTTTTTATCGTATTGAGTTCAATTTGTTCTGGATTTGCACCCGAATAAGCTGCTATAAAGGAATGTAAGAGAACTTCTTGCTGATTTTTTCCAAACCCTAAAGGATAACCTTCTTCGTTTTTACCTAAGTTCGCAAGAGTTGTATTTTGAGCTAATCGCTCGGCAATCTGAAAACGAAATGATCTGAAATTTTCAAAATTACTATTCATTGCTCCCCTAGAAGGTTTAAAGGATGTACGAAGTAAAATGGTTGACATTCCAAAATTTCCAAAAACATTTGAATTTCTAGGAATATAATTTTGATCTGAAACTCTAAAATTTTCCATGCGATTTTCCATATAATCACGTTCCGCATTAAAATCAATTATCAACCCTTTGAAGGGAACTACTTGAGCCGTTGCTTTAAACTTACTCGAATGCATTTGAGTAAACGATTGATTAAAACTAGGATAACCTGTCAACCACCCCTGCCTTGCGGCCTCATAGCGAATATCTGCTTGGCTCCCTAAAGTGTAGCCTAAAGTAGGCATAAGCCCTCCAGCAAAACCAACTGAAGGTAAATATCCCGGCAGCACTGAACCATTATTCTCACTATAACTCATCTGGACTCGCTTAATTAAAGTCAAAACATCTACTAAACTTGTTAAACTCTTTTTCAGCAGTGGATTCTTTTTAGCAAGTGTGTCGTTTGGTTTTCTTGCTGCTTGTGTTCTAGAATTAAAAGGATTTTTGGAGGACTTTAATCCAAGCACGGAGTATAATTTAGCAAAAGAAAATGCTGCTGTCAAATTTTTAATATTGTTATTCTGTAGTGTGTTCACAATACCTAAAGGAATCCCTTCCTCACTAAATACATTTGCTAATGCTTCAGATCCCCGTTGCCAATTAAAATTTCCTGTATAATTATATGTTGCATCTACAAAACTCAAAAACGGTATGTACTGAAAAGGAAGCTTGTAATTTAATGTAAGTGTTTGGAGATGATTATTGGGTTCGCCCATGTCCAAAAGCCCCTGCCAAAGCGCATTATTATCTGGCTGAAAAGAGTTTGATAATTCATTCCCCATTAAGTTATTCTGACGGATAATACTGCTGGTAGTGGCATTGAAATTAAAACGGAGAGAACGAGTCAAATTATGACTGAGGGCATAGTTATAATCAAATAAGAAATTACGTTGTTGTAGATTTGGTAAACTGCGTTGTAAAGAAGTATCTAGACCCTCCAAATATACTTGTCTAAATTTTTGATTATTCAAAATTCGATTAACATTCGCTGAAGCCTGCAATGAAGTTGGCAACAAATTAAAGTTGAGTTGCTGCAACCATTGCCAGTATTTTTTCCGATTAAAAAACTTGATTTTTTTAAAGGGCTCTATAGGTTTAGAGTTGAAGGAGTATCCATAATTGGAACCGATTAGCATATTAAATTCTTCCTGTCTCTCTATTTCGTAATCACGGTGAAGTAATTCATTGTAAGCATAAGAAAAATCAAAATTTTCAGGATTATAAAATCGGGAAGTACCGCTTCCACTGCTATTTTTTCTTATCCCAATCATGCTTATGCTTTTCCTTCGTGTGTAATCTATCGCCTGACTTCTTATCGAATCTTTCTGTGTGGCTCTCTGAGCAGTTTCAAGCCGGTCTTCCAACCTTATGTCCTGATAAAAAGGGTCGTATTCAGGTGTGATGTACGTTTCTCCGTTAGCAAAACTCAAGGGCAACTGTAGCCCCCATTTTTTTGGAGTAAGTTGTCCTAAATTTACGTTGGCAATAACATCATATTGGAGAAATTCTTCACGAGTTCTTTCATTTGGGGACTGGTCTATACTCCCAAATCCTATACTTGAATACCTCCCAGTTGCAGAGAAAGTTGCGAAATCCGCAAGGTTTCCGTCAAGAGCTCCTACAGCAGCCCATCCTCCTTGACTATCTATACCCGAAATCCGCAATTCGTTAAACCAAACCTCTCCACACAAAACATCTCCGAGCTGTGTTGATGGATTTTTAACTCCTATCATTAGAGTTTTTATACTCCCCAACGAAGGGTTTCCTCGAATAGCAAATTTGTATTTTTTAGCTCCTGGAAGTTGACTGATCAGCGAAAACTCCTGAATAGGGTTAAGCTCTTCATCAAAATATAAGGTCTCCCCCAAACCTAGTTTTTGAAGCGCAATGGCCTTTAATTTTGCGAGTAAGTCTATTGGCACTTCTATAGAATTCGATTCTGGATTCCAAACCTCTTCTGAGGTTAGTCTATTAGATGTATTTTCAATGTATTCAGAAGGTTTTAATGGAATTTCAATTTGATAATAATTATCTTGGTAATCCGTTCCTAATCGAATAAATGCGACCATTCGTCGATCAAACTCATCATTCGAACCTTCTCCAGGAAGTAGGTTTTGACCCGGAAGGGATTCTGCATGTAAAAACATTCTGAGTTTACTATATTGCCGCATATCCAAATTCAACCCTTTAAAAATTCCACGAGAATCTGAGGGTTGTAAATCACATACTCTAAAAGATAAAGATTGTTCGTTTTGACGAATTATTGAATTGTTATTGTTGATCTGTTCTCTTTGAATTTCTGGGGGTAAAACATAGTTTATAGGAATCCTGTTTTCGTTTTCTAAAATATTTACAGTACTGATATCTACAGTAGTATTATTATTCATTAAAATATCTTCATTGAGAGATTTATTATACCTCCTCCAATCTCCTCTTACCAGATCTAATGTGCCAAAACGGAAAACAACATCCTGCTTAAAACCTGTGAGAAGCATCCGCATAAATCGGATAGACCTAAGGTCATTTATTGCATTAATCGCATCGAAATAGGTGCTAAAAGAAGTATTCTCATAATAACTTTTCTGAATAGGAATCTTGAACTGAATCCATCTTGTGGTATACTCATCCCCATTGGGTGCTTTCACTTTCACGTTTTCCCTGACGTCAGTTACAAAAGGGTGGTTTCCCACCTGCATTCCCTTCCCAATTGGAACCCTATATTCAAAATAACTATCTATAGTATTCATACTCTGATCCCTATTGATGTCTTCTGTATCAGGTTCAGTGGTATTCCCTCTGTCAGTATCGCTAAAGGCTATAGGCGTATTGTTTTCGAATCCATTATATTTTTTATAACGATCTAGGATCCCTCCTTCTGCCTGTAAGAAATATTCATAATTATCTCCCGCCGGATCATCAGGGGGTCCATTAAAATAAATAACTTTTTCTTCTTCATCTGTCAACCCGTCTAAACCAACATCTTGTAAAATGCGATCTTCTTCAATGGCATTGAATGCATAAACTAGAGACTGGTTCGCTGGCACTTTACCCCAAGAGGTATTGTAGGTTGGTGTGCTTTCACTTAAACTGGGAAGTCCATTTTCAAATTGTTTCCTCCCATCTCGAAGAATATCCTCAGAGATATTCCCTAAATGAAATACCAATTCTCCAAGCTCGTCCGAAGATGATTCCTCATCAGAAAAAGTGTCTAATAGCCAGAACTCAATAAATTCTACATTAGATTGCTCAAAATTTGTAGCGTTAATAGAACGACTAATTCCTGCCCATTTTTCGGAAGTATTAAGCGAAAATTCATCTTGAGGCGCATTATTATAAGGGCCTCTTTCTTTAGGATAATAAGCTAAATCTAACGTAGGGAGTGTTCGGGGTGTCCCTTGAACTAGATCTTGTTCTGGAAATAACTCGTCAATAAATATTCGTCGGGTTTCATTCAAAGAAATATCATCATTATTAATTCCATCGGGCTGTCTAGAATAAAAAACTTGATCAATTGAATACCAAGCAAGCTTAGACCGTCCGTATCCACTTTCAAGTCCTTCTGAAGAAGACCCAGGGACTCTGTTTATTGGAACACTCGAAAGGCTCCATGCAGTAAACCCTTTAATGTCAATATTCGTTTGTGCTCCTTCAAAATCATCGATATAAACATTGGTCTCACCATTCAATTGTGTATTCCTAGGATCATTTGCGGCTAGATTTGCCATCTCCCCACGAAAAGAGAGTTGAGAAGGAATATTAGTCGAAATTGTAGGCCATTTATTTACCAATCGTGTTAAAAAAGGAAGTTCAGTAGAGATGTTTGTGTTGACACCCATCATCGTATTGTTCACAGGCTCAGTCCCGTAATTTGCCTTTTGGGTAAGTGGGTTTTCGCTCAGATTTATCAAAGTACCTCCGATGTTGATTTTATCTGAAATGCGATGGTTCATATTAATTCCAGAAAAGCGTTTGTTTTGTTGGTTAAAAAACGAATTGTTTTCTACTGAAATATCAATTGGAATATTTGAAGCTTTAAGCCCTTCATCTAATATTTTTACACGCCCAATTTCGTAATTGACTATATAATCTAATCCCTCTCTGAGTACTCTTCCTCCTGCGGTAACACGAACAGATCCCCGGGGAACATTAAAGGCTCCAATACTGATCCCATCACCACCTTCAGACTTATACCTCCCTTTTAATTGAAATTTATTTTTTTCTGTAAACTCAAGCGCTGCAGCCTTGGTTAAATCATACATCTCTCTGAAGACATAACGCTTTTGATTTTTGTTGTAACTACTTTCCAGACTGTAGTTTTCTTTTGCAGAGTTAGGATTCTCTAAAAGGTTAAATAAAAATTCTCCGAACGGCTCTACTTTAGGAAAAATAATTCTTCCATAACGAGGATCTATTGTGATCCCAGGAATATAATCAAAAAAACCATCCCCACTTGGGACTAAATCTTGATAGGCGTTTAATCTATCTAAATCCATAGTATTTAGTAAAACTTCCTTATCTAAGTTTTCTGGCCATATTGATGCATCAACCGGAGTAAGATAGTTTATTGGCGAGGGATCAGTATATAAAATACTCAACCTAAAGTCTTCTTCAGATAGCTGGAATGCTCCAGTATTGTATATATTTTTCATCATTAAATCCCAAACGGGTTGGCGTACATCCGTAACACTGCTCTTTAGCATTTTAACGATTAAATTATTCGTCTTAACAACTGCCTGCTGATTGTTTTGAGGTGAAGTATTCCCAGAAGAAAGCAGTGAAGTTCCTGGGATATCACCATTGGCAAATTCACCCACTTGATATATTCTCCCTTGATAACTGTATTGGTATGCAATACCTAAAATTTCGTCATTACTCAATCTTTGATTTAAAGAGATATAACCTAACTGAGGATGGAAGGTAAACTCTTGATTACTCAACTTTCTAGCACTTTCTAAAATTGCATAATCATAACCTTCATTCGCTTTTATTGCGCCGAATCCACTTTTGACCGTAGCAATATCACGAATATCCTCTGTCAGTAATCCATCTAAGCCAATTTCATATGGATCCAAACGATTCACCTCATTACTTGGAGGATAATTTGCGCTCCCCACAGAGATGAAATTTGGAACACGATCCGCCAAGTTAGTTCGCTCTGGATTTGCTTCCCCCAAATCCTGAAGCGCAATGATATTTCTAACATTTTGGGTTTGATAGCCCCTATTTGTTACCCAAACTTCAATTCGTGTGATTTGAACAGGAGAATTGATATAGGGATAGGTTTCCAAAAAAGCATCATAATTATCTCTAAAATATTGACTTATAAAATAATGTCTGTCCTCTTCATAATCTAAGGCATACAAATTAAACTCTTGAAGTTTTCCTCCACCTTGTGTTGTTATATTTTGAGATTGTGAACGCTGTTCAGAAAAAACCCCTGAAAGTGTTGTATTTCCAAATTTCAAATCTGCCCGTACTCCAAAAAGACTTTGAGCACCTTGAATTAAGTTACTGTTAATAGGCATACTGATATTTCCTATATCAATATTCTGAAGAATGGCATCTTCTGTAACTTTTCCTTTTAAATAATCTGCAACACGATTCCCAACCATTTCAGTACTGTTGGGTAATTGATTGACGTTTTGCTTTAAACTCTCAATTTTTTGTCTTGCTTGGTTCAAGGTATTTTTTCCTTGATTTATTTTTTGCTGTACTTCATTAACTTCTTGTTTTATATCGGATGCAGTGCTTTTAACTTCTTCAAATTTATCTTGAATTTGTTCAAAAGAAGATCCCAATTCTCCAGGAAGTAAACCAGGAACAACGTCTTGAAGCTCTGAAAGCTGAGGAGGATTGAATTGGATTTTTACCAAATTCTGAAAATCAAAAGTAGATTCCGTATCATAATTCGCAGTAATCTGAAGCCGCTCCCCTATCTTCCCTAATAAACTTAAACTAATTCGCTGATCGAATTCAAAACCTGGGGATCGTCTATTGATTACAGAGGCTATGGGATTATCGTTTTTTTGATAACGGTAACCCAAATCGATTCCAATGGATCCCTGTGGAGCTATATCTATTGCATTACTACCAAAAATTGATTCAAAGAATTGATTATTGACATATAATTCGGGAAGCAAGTTTTTTTGACTATCTGCTACGTTTTCTCCCCGACCACTCAAAGCCTGTACTTTTTCTTGAAAATAAGTCTGCATTTTTTCCTTTAGGACCAATGCTTGGTATTCTTGTACTGTTAAAACTAAAGGGATACTTATCGGGTAACCTCCAATTTCTTGAGAAAAAATATAGCGATTACTATCAGGATCATATTTGTATTGACTTACTACACTTGAAGGATTGGGTAAACTAATCTCTCCTAAATCAGCCTTTTCTTGATCCTGAGCTAGTACAATACCACAGCCCACAAGCATCCAAATAAAACAAAGGATGAGCGTTTGGGGTACTTTAAATAGTAGTTTTTGTTTTATTACAAACAACCGTTTTTATAATTTATTCAAAGCAGCTTTTATAAGTCCTTCCACGGAACTATCTGGACTACTTTGAATGACGTTATCAATCACTTTCTCAGACTGCTTTCTTGAGTAACCAAGAACCTCTAGTGCTGATAACGCTTCTTCTTTGATTGTATTGTTTGAAAATGCTTGAATTTCTTCGCCTTCAAAGAGATTTAGCATCTTATCTTTTAATTCAATTAAAACCCTTTGAGCTGTTTTCAAACCAATTCCTTTGACTGATTTTATTGTGGCTAAATCTTCAGAAACAATTGCTCGCTGAATTTGCTGTGGTTCTAGAGAAGAAAGCATCGTTCTAGCAGTACTAGCTCCAATTCCAGAAACAGAAATCAATTGTTTAAAAACAGCCCGCTCTATCGTAGTAAAAAATCCAAATAGAGTATGAGAATCTTCTTTCACCTGAAGGTGAGTAAAAAGTTTGATATTTTCATCACTACTCAGTTGAGAAAAGGTGTGTAATGAAATATGAACAATATAACCGACGCCATTACAATCAATAACGACATCTGTTGGGGTTTTTTCTACTAAACGACCTGAAAGCTGTGTAATCATTTTCCTATTTGTTTTTTGATTGTGCATCAATTACTGCTATTGCAGCCATATTTACAATTTCTTCAACAGTTGCTCCTAATTGAATCACATGAATAGGTTCGCTTAGCCCCATTAAAATAGGACCTATGGATAGAGCTTCGTTTAGTTCTTTCATGAGTTTATAAGTAATGTTCGCTGAATCTAGACTAGGAAACACCAAAACATTAACTTTCATTTTACTTAAAGTGGAAAAAGGAAATCCTTTCTGTAACATTTCTTTGTTTAAAGCAAAATCAGACTGGATCGGACCATCTACTAAAAGATCTGGATCACTTCGATGCAGTAAGGCAACGGCATCACTGACTTTCTTTGCTTGTGGAAAGCGAGAAGATCCAAAATTTGAGAATGACAAGAGTGCCATGACCGGCTCCAAGCCAAAAAGTTTGGCAATCTTACCTGTCATCTGAGCTATTTTTGCCAATTCTTTAGCATTCGGATCTACATTGATAGTCGTATCTGAAAGAAAAAGAGGCCCAGATTTAGTTAACATTAAATTCGTTGCAGCAACTCGATTTACACCTTTTGCTTTCGCGATGGTCTCTAAAATTGGCTTTACTACCGTAGGGTAACTTCTTGAATATCCAGAAATCATGGCATCCGCATCCCCATTTTTAACCATCATTGATGCATAATAATTACGCTCTCGCATCAATCGTTGTGCATCATATAAAGTATATCCTTTTCTTCGCTGATCCTTCCAAAAAAGCTCTGCGTAGGCCTTTCGCTGTGATTCATGATTCATATCCTTTGGATCAATAATCTCAACCTCCTCGTCAAAATCAATCGCCTTTCTCAGTTCTTCAATAATCTCTCTATTTCCAAGTAAAATAGGATGTGCAATCCCCTCTTCTTGAACAATCTGAGCCGCTTTTAGAACATCCATATGATCGGCTTCTGCAAAAACCAAACGCTTGGGTGCTGCTTTTGCTTGATCATGAAGAACTCGAACCATTTTTTGACTGTTCCCTAAACGGCTTTCTAGCTCTTCAGCATAGCGGTCCCAATCCTCGATAGGAGCGGTAGCCACTCCTGATTCAATTGCTGCTTTTGCAACTGCAGGGGGAATGGTGGTAATTAGTCTCGGATCAAAGGGTTTGGGAATAATATAGTCCCTACCAAAGGTCAATCGAGTCTCATCATAGACAACATTTACCTGTTCAGGAACAGACTCCTTTGCTAAATCTGCTATGGCTTTTACTGCAGCCATTTTCATTGCCTCGTTAATTGTTGTTGCGCGAACATCCAAAGCCCCCCTAAATATAAAAGGGAATCCTAAAACATTATTTACCTGATTAGGATGATCAGATCTTCCTGTAGCCATAATTACATCATCGCGAGTAGCACAAGCTAAAGTGTATTCAATTTCTGGATTTGGATTTGCCATCGCAAAAACAATAGGATCTTTTGCCATTGACAATAACATTTCAGGACTTAGAATATCTGCTTTTGAAAGTCCAATAAAAACATCTGCATCAACGATGGCTTCTTCTAAAGTGTTTAAATCTCTTGCTGAAGCAAACTCTTTTTTTTCTGACGAAAGATCCTCACGATCTTTTCGAATAACTCCCTTACTGTCAAGCATGACAATATTTTCCACATTAGCCCCAAAAGCACGATATAATTTAGTGCACGAGATGGCTGCTGCACCAGCTCCAGAAACAACAATTCTCACATCACCAATTGATTTTTTTATTAATTCCAATGCATTTAAAAGAGCTGCTGCAGAAATAATTGCAGTTCCATGCTGGTCATCATGCATCACAGGAATATCTAATTCTTCTTTAAGTCTTCGTTCGATTTCAAATGCTTCTGGTGACTTGATATCCTCAAGATTAATCCCTCCAAATGTTGGAGCAATTGCCTTCACAGCGGCAATAAATTCCTCAGTGTTTTTGGCGTCTACTTCTATATCAAAAACATCAATATCTGCAAAAATCTTGAATAACAATCCTTTGCCTTCCATAACTGGTTTGGAAGCTTCAGGCCCTATATTTCCTAAACCAAGGACAGCTGTACCGTTTGATATTACTGCAACTAAATTCCCTTTGTTAGTATACTTATAAACATCTGATTTGTTCTTTTCAATTTCAATACAGGGAAATGCTACACCCGGAGAATAGGCAAGTGCCAAATCACGCTGGGTATCATAATTCTTAGTTGGCACTATCTCAATTTTACCCGGTCTAGGCTTAGCATGATAAACTAATGCGGCTCTCCTTTGTTGTTCTTTGTGCATAGTGATTTTTAGTTTGTCTGCTTTTTTTGTGTTTGGAGGCCTTGAACAATGTAATCTCCCACTCCCTGTCCTTGTTTTATTCCTTCTTCAATAGCCATCATATAATGAATTCCTCCATAAAGTCTTGAAATTGCTGCCTCTTCAGATGCGTGAATAAAAGAAGTATAACTCCTTTCAGGCAAACCGTATGCAATTTCAGTAGTATCTACAAAATCGAAATTATCTCCAAATAAATCTGTTAACGTTACCGCTGCAGCCCTTGAAATAACTGAATGTCCACTAGTGTACTCAGGAAAAGGAGGTGTTTGCAAAAGTGGTAACCATTCTTCATCATAATATTGATTTATTAGTGTTTCTGGTCTTACAATCAAGGTGTCCCATTTTTCATCCCAACAGCTAATGAACCCGTCAAATAATGATATCGTAACGTTAGTAAAAGCATTTATAGTTTCGTCAAATGAACTCTTTGCCTTTCTGGTAGCAATGGCAGTAATTCCCATCCAATGCCCACCAGGAGTAATTTTTTTGGTAGCAAACATAGCATGGCCTTTATGATGAGTGACATATGGATTACAATCCCAAAACTTTGCTATATTAATTTGCTCTTCATCCAGGTTATTGGTTACCTCAAAAACTTCCATCAGCTGCTTTTGAAAAGGACTACCCTCATTCAAATCAAACGGTAAGGGGTCTTTTGGCGAAAATTGATCAGAAGAATCTAACACCATGGTTCTTATTTCTTTCCAATGGGGTTCAATACCATCCATATAATCTGGCGGTGTAGGTTTCCAAAATCGGTCTTCCTCTTTGATAGTATATTTTGGATAGGTCCGTGTTTGACTATACATGTCTTTTGAAGCCCATTCTTTAATAAATACCGCTACAGCTTGACCATAAGCCTCTGATGCTTTGATGACCTTTGAAGGCACATTGAGCTCTTTTAATTGAGTTTTAAAGTTCTTTTCAAAAAGTTCCATTTTATTCTCAGAAAAAATCAATGCCTTCCCAACTGTGTTAAAAGCAAATAACGAGGCAAGATGATAATTTACATTTTTATCTGATGGGGAAGGAATGGTCGATAACTCTTTCACTTGTCCTACTAAAGAGTTGTATTTATCAGGATACTTTTGAGCTATAATTTCATATGCTGCTACAGTAGGATATAAATAAACTCTAGAGGCTACTGGGGGTGAGAAGATATCATGTACTATGATATCTGTTAAATTCTGCATTGCACTTTGAAAAAATTCTGGGTTTTGAATTTTTTCAACATACATCGTATTTTTCTCAGTAGTACAATTAATTAAAAAAAGTGAAACTCCGACTAAAAAAATTTTCTGTAATATCATGCTCTTCTAGATTATGTTTGGGACGTCTTTGATCAAAACTTAGCAATTAGTTTAACTTTTCATTTTATGAACTGATAACAAAAGTAGTATTTTTCATCAAAAGATTTTACTTACTTCTTCAGGTAGTATAAACAAAAAAAAGGGGGTAAAAAAAGATGATTTTATTTTAAAAGAATTGTAAAATAAAAAAGCCGTTTGAAAATTCAAACGAGAGTTGGTTTTAATTTGCAGTGAAAATACAATTGAAGAGGGAGAGAGACAAGCGATGGAATTACTCAATAAAAAAATTCAAATAGATGGCCTAGTAGCGGTATCTGATTTAATAGCCCTTGGTGCTATGAATTATTTTAAAAAAATAGGGATCAAGATTCCTGAGGATATCGCGGTTATAGGTTTTGGAGATTGGACAATGTCATCTATGGTATCCCCTTCGCTATCTAGTATCAAACAAAATGGATTTCTAATGGGAAAAAAAGTGTTTGACCTTTTTATAAAATCTCAGAAAAACAATGCGGAAGAGGAATCTTTTGTCACAGAACTAATACCAACAGAACTTATAATCCGAGAGTCTACTTGCCGTTAGATAAAAACTTGACATTTCTTTTTAGACCTTCATACTTTGTTCGCTTCACTGCGCTATTTTTAAAAACGGAAGAAAACACCTCTTCTGTCATTTCCTCCCATTCCTTTTTTGTTAGCGAAAGCAGATCCTGATGAGGTTCAAAGTTAGGTTCGGTATGAGGTTGAGAAAATCTATTCCATGGACAAACAGTTTGGCATACATCACAGCCAAAAGCCCAATTATCCATTTTATTATGAAATTCAGAGGGAATACTCTCTTTTAATTCAATCGTTAGATAAGAGATACATTTACTTCCATCTATTTGATAGGGTTGTATTAAGGCTTCCGTAGGACAAGCATCAATGCAAGCCGTACAACTTCCACAATGATCAGTTGATGGAAGATCATATTCTAATTCTAGATCAATAATTAGCTCGGCAATAAAGAAAAAAGAACCTGCTTTTTTTGAAATTAGATTGGTGTTTTTACCAACCCAACCTAAACCACTTTTAGCGGCCCAAGCTTTATCCATTACTGGAGCTGAATCTACAAAAACTCTCCCTTCTACTTCTCCAATCTCCATGTGGATAAAATGCATAAGATTTTTAAGCTTTTCTTTAATTACAAAATGGTAATCCATCCCGTAAGCATAGGTAGAAATTTTTGGTGCCTCAGGATCTGTTTGGACCTGTTCAGTGTGATAGTTTAGAAGTAATGAAATTACGCTTTTAGCACCAGGAACAAGAAGTCTGGGATCCAACCGCTTATCGAAATGATTTTCCATATAAGACATGGTCCCATGTCGTCCTTGATTGAGCCATTGTTCAAGTTTGGGAGCCTCATTTTCTAAAAAATCAGCTTTTGAAATTCCGCAAGAAAGAAAGCCTAAACGACTGGCCTCATTTTTAATTTTAGTGCTATATTCTGTTGTCAACCGCATTAAAGTTGTCCTTAAAACAAGCCCTCTTGATTGTTTTTCATACGTCCAAGATGGGTATATGCTCTCGCGGTAACTTCCCTGCCTCGGGGAGTTCTTACTATAAATCCTTGCTGAATAAGGAATGGTTCGTATACTTCTTCTATGGTTTCAGCATTTTCCGAAACTGCTGTAGCTAGGGTAGTAATTCCTACTGGCCCCCCCTTAAATTTATCGATTAATGTCGTTAAAATTTTATTGTCCATTTCATCCAAACCATGAGCATCGACTTGGAGAGCCTGAAGCGCATACTGTGTAATTTTCATGTCGATTGTCCCATTACCTTTAATTTGCGCAAAATCACGAACACGACGCAACAAACCATTCGAAATACGAGGAGTTCCTCGACTTCGTCCGGCTATTTCAATTGCTGCATCTACTGCTATTGGAACATTTAGAATGTCTGCACTTCGCGTGACTATTGTTGATAACAATTCTGTAGAATAATATTGCAGGCGATTACTAATTCCAAAACGTGCTCGCATGGGAGCAGTCAGCAAGCCTGAGCGGGTAGTTGCACCAACTAAAGTAAAAGGTTCCAAATTGATTTGTACAGTTCGGGCATTGGGTCCGGACTCTATCATGATATCAATTTTATAATCTTCCATCGCAGAATAAAGATACTCTTCAACTATCGGACTTAAACGATGGATTTCATCTATAAAGAGAATGTCTTGTGCTTGGAGGTTTGTTAATAATCCAGCCAAATCACCTGGTTTATCTAAAACAGGACCTGAGGTCATTTTGATTCCTACCTCTAATTCATTTGCTAAGATATGAGCTAATGTGGTCTTCCCAAGACCAGGAGGACCATGGAACAAAGTATGGTCTAATGCCTCTCCGCGTTGCTTTGCAGCTTGAACAAAAACTTTGAGGTTTTCCAAAATGGAATCCTGTCCTGCAAAATCATCAAAATTCAGCGGCCTTAAAGCACGATCAATGTCTTGTTCTTCAGCTGAAAATTGGTCGTCGGTTGGATCTAAATTTTCATTCATCTTCCCAAAGATACTCCATTCTAGCTAAAGAATAGTATTACATCAAAATGTGCCCCTGAGAAAATTGTTCCAACTTTTCGGAGTCTTCATTGTATTTTAATGTGTGGACCCTTAGTGCTCCTGCTTGGACCTTGCAAAAAATCATCTATGCTTTGGATTCTTATAAGAGGTCTAGGAATTGGAATACCCTTTTGGTCAACAGATGTAACGCAATTGAATATCACTAATGAAAGTCATTGTCATCATTAGTAAATAAAACAAAAAAGCCTTATTCTCAAAAGTGAATAAGGCTTTGCTATGTTCATAAACTACTTAATGCTGCAACTCTTCTTCGCCCTCTTTCAGGGGAATATGTTGTGGGACAAAATCATCCTCTTGTCCTGGTTTTGAGTAGTCATAAGCCCAACGGTGTACATGAGGAATTTTACCTGGCCAGTTACCGTGCATATGCTCTACTGGAGCAGTCCATTCTAGTGTATTTGATCTCCATGGATTTTGTTCAGCTTCCTTTCCATAGAACATACTGTGGATAAAGTTATACAAGAAAACTAGCTGAGCTGCTCCTGCAACTAGTGCAAAAACAGTAATCAAAACATTGATATCTGCTAAATCATCAAAATAAGGGAATGCAGTATTGGTATAGTATCTTCTGGGCAAACCTGCCATTCCAATAAAGTGCATGGGGAAGAATACTCCATAAGCACAAACTGCTGTTACCCAAAAGTGAACGTAGCCTAAATTCTTATTCATCATACGTCCATACATTTTCGGAAACCAATGGTATACTCCCGCAAATAGACCATATAGCGCAGAAATACCCATCACCAAATGAAAGTGAGCAACTACAAAATATGTGTCGTGTACATTGATATCCAGGGTACTGTCTCCTAAAATAATCCCAGTTAATCCTCCAGTTATAAATGTTGAAACTAAACCTATGGAGAAGAGCATCGCAGGGTTGAGTTGCAAATTCCCTTTCCAAAGAGTAGTGATATAATTAAACGCCTTTACTGCAGAAGGAATAGCTATCAATAGCGTCGTAAATGTAAATACGGAACCTAAAAAAGGATTCATTCCAGAAATAAACATATGGTGTCCCCAAACAATGGTTGACAGAAATGCGATTGCCAAAATTGATGCTACCATGGCACGGTATCCGAAGATCGGTTTTCGTGCATTTGTTGCGATAATTTCAGAAGTAATACCGAGTGCTGGTAGAAGAACAATATATACTTCAGGGTGTCCTAAAAACCAGAAAAGATGTTCGTATAAAACAGGAGATCCTCCTTGATAATGCAAAACTTCTCCTTGAATAAAAATATCTGATAGGAAGAAAGAAGTTCCAAAACTTCTGTCCATAATCAGCAATAAAGCCGCAGATAATAAAACTGGAAACGACACAACACCAATAATCGCTGTTACAAAAAATGCCCAAATAGTAAGAGGCAAACGCGTCATGCTCATCCCTTTTGTTCTCAGGTTAATTACCGTAACTATATAGTTTAAAGATCCTAGTAGAGAAGATGCAATAAATATAGCCATAGAGACTAACCAAAGTGTCATCCCAGTTCCAGAACCTGGCTGAGCTTGAGGTAATGCGCTTAGTGGTGGATAAATAGTCCATCCAGCTGCAGCAGGACCTGCTTCAACAAATAGTGAAATAACCATAATTACACTGGACAAGAAAAACATCCAATAAGAAATCATATTTAACAAACCAGAGGCCATATCACGTGCTCCAATTTGCAACGGAATTAATAGGTTGCTAAAAGTACCACTCAATCCTGCGGTCAAAACAAAAAACACCATGATCGTTCCGTGAATAGTAACTAAAGCCAAATAGACGTTTGGATCCATAACACCGTCTGGAGCCCACTTGCCCAACAAAACTTCAAAAATTCCAAAAGGTTGCTCAGGCCATGCCAATTGTAAACGAAATAAAAGGGACATTGCGATTCCAATAATTCCCATAAACAAACCTGTAATCAGATATTGTTTTGAGATCATTTTATGATCTTGGCTAAAGATATATTTTGTGACAAATGTCTCTTTATGATGATGTCCGTGATCCTCTTCTGTATGTACTGCTGCTGTTGACATAATCTTTTTTTTATTTTAATTATTGGATAACTTCTGCAAATGTTTGCTGAGAGCTCATCCAGTTTTCAAATTCCTTTTCAGATTCTACAATAATCTTCATTTGCATATTATAATGTGATGCACCACATATCTTGTTACAAAGTAAAAGAAAATCAAATTCATAGGGGTCCAGTGCTACGTCACCACTAGCAACCAACTCTTTACTTTTTTCCGCACGAATTGAATTAATTTTCTTAACCTTGGCCATAACATCCGAATCCATTCGCATTTCTTCTGTTGTCTTATTTGGGGTAAATGCAAATTCTGTAATCATTCCTGGAACACAATTCATTTGTGCTCTAAAATGGGGCATGTAAGCAGAATGGAGAACATCCTGAGAACGCATTTTGAAGATAACTTCTCTACCAACTGGCAAATGAAGTTCTTGAACTACAACATCATCAAAACCATTTGGATCCGTAGCGTCTATACCTACCAAATTTCTGCCATCAAAATCTTGTAAAAAACGAACATTCGCATCTCCTAATACACCATCTTCCCCAGCATAACGTGCTTTCCAGTTAAACTGTTGGGCATATAGCTCAACTACAAGAGCCTCATCATTTTCTTCAACAGTCATGATGTCGGTCCAAGTATAGAGTCCATAAAGAATAAGACCTGCAAGTGTGATCACAGGAATAATAGTCCAAAGCATTTCTAGTTTATCGTTGTCAGCGTAGAATAATGCCTTTTTACCTTTCGCACCTCTGTACTTATATGAAAAATAATGCAAAAGAGCTTGTGTAATGGTTTGAACAAAAAAGATGATTGCAAAAGAAATCCACATTAAATTGTCGTAGTCAGAACCGTGTTCAGAAGCGGCATCTGGTAACAAAACATCTCCATAAGACCAAAATGAGAAGATAGTAATCCCATAGATAAAAATCAAAAAGATGAACATCAGTTTCCCATTAAGATTGTTATCCTCGTCGTCTGCTACTTGAGTATTGACTTTCTTTGCTTGGGAAAGTTCGAAAATCTTGGTAATCTGCCATATAGAAATAGCTATCAAAACAAGTACAGAAAGTATCAAAAATATATTCATTTATCTTTTCGATTAAGTTTTTTAATAATGAAAACGTTCACTCTCTCCCATATAGGGGTCTCCTTTAGCTAGTAGAGGAGCTTTTGTCATTTCTTTAAATACGATGAATATAAAAAGACCAAGGAAGAATAAAAATCCTCCAATTTCCGCTGCGCCAATAAACCACTGGTCACCAACAGCAGAGGGCATGATCATATTAAATACATCCATATAATGTCCAAGTATAATCACGATTCCTGCCATTACTATAAAGTAATTGATTCGTTTATAATCACTGTTCATTAAGATCAACAATGGGAAAATAAAATTCATAATCAGCATTCCAAAGAAGGGTAGATTATAATCTTCAATTCTAGTAATAAAATAGGTTACTTCTTCTGGAATATTCGAGTACCAGATCAACATAAACTGAGAGAACCACAAATACGTCCAGAAAACACTAATTCCAAACATAAATTTCCCAAGGTCATGGATATGGCTGTCGTTGACAAACTCTAAATAACCTTTTGATTTAAGATAAATTGTAATTAGAGCGATGGCTGTAATTCCAGAAACAAACATACTCGCAAATACATACCAGCCAAACAAAGTACTAAACCAGTGAGGGTCTATGGACATAACCCAATCCCATGACATAATAGATTCTGTAACAATATAAAACACCAAGAAGGCAGCTGAAATTCTGAAATTCTTTTTATGATTAGAAATGTCATTTGCTTCATCTTGAGCTAGAGAAAACTTTCTTGAAAAATAACGGTATAAAGTCCACCCAGATAGGAAAATTACTGCTCTAATAAGGAAGAAAGGAACATTTAAGAATCCAACTTTTCCGGCAATTAGTTTATCATGAGCTACCACTTCAGGATCCATCCAAATGAAGAGATGGTTTAAATGCATTCCCGAAAGAGCTAAGATTGCAATAACAATAATTCCCCCGGGCAGTAAGTAGGCTGTAATTCCTTCCATAACTCTGTAGAGCACTGGAGACCACCCTGCTTGTGCTGCACGTTGAATAGCATAAAACGCTAATACCCCTAAAGAAATCATGAAGAAAAAGAAAGCAGCTACATAAAGTGCAGCCCATGGTTTATTACTTAACTGGTGAAAAACGTGCTCGTCATGTTCTGCATCATGTGACTCGCCGTGAGAGGCTTCCACAGCATGCGTAGTTGATTCTTCGTGAGAGGTTTCAGCATCTGAAGATTCATGGGATGACCCATGTCCCTCTCCGTGATTTGCGGCGACAATAGCTTTAGCTTCCTCAATAGTATTTGGTGCTGCTAGAAATCCATAGACTAATCCCATGAAACCAACAGCCATGAATACGATGGCTAAATTCCTAAGTTTGTTTGGAAAGGTGTACATCATTTGTTTTCCTTAATATTATTTAACTAACTTATTTCTTAATTCCATTACATGCTGAGCGATCTGCCAACGCTCTTCAGCATTAACCTGACCTGCATGAGATCCCATGGCATTTTTGCCATACATCAAAACGTGATATATACTCCCGGGTGTAATTTCTCTATCAGCGTAACTCGGTACACCTAGAAATTTTTCTCGAGTCATTAAAATCCCTTGTCCGTCCCCTTTAGTGCCATGGCAAACAGCACAGTAAATTCCGTACAATTCCTTTCCATTAGCCAAATGGTCTTCAGAAGACATTAGTGGTGAAACTAACTCCGCCTTAGCAGCTTCATAACCTTCGTTTGTGTCAGGATAATCATAGGGCTGCCAGCCTCTAGCTACTGAACCTTCAACAGGAATTTGTGCTTCAATCCCATTGGCAAAAGCATCAGTATCAGCGTAGGTTTCGTAACCTACAGGTTCATACATATTTGGAAAATATTGGTAATTTGGTTTGGAAGAATCAGCACATGACTGGATTCCTGCAACAACAAATACAAATATCAATAGGCCTTTATAACTCATCTATTCTGGCTTTTCTATTATTGAAACATCTATAGCTCCTGACTTATTTAAGAGTTGTTCAAGTTCTTTTTCGTTGTCATGGATTTCTATTTCTACAAGAAATTTATCGTCTGTAGTTAGTGGGTTTGGATTTTCTGCTTTTTTGAAAGGCCATAATTTACTTCTCATGTAAAAGGTAATCACCATCAAGTGAGCTGCAAAAAATACAGTCATTTCAAACATAATGGGCACAAATGCAGGCATATTTTCTAAATAGGAAAAACTTGGCTTCCCTCCAATATTTTGCGGCCAATCCTCTATCATAATAAAATTCATCATAGCTACGGCCACACAAAGACCAATACATCCATAAATAAATGCCATGATGGCAATACGGGTTTCTTCAAGTCCCATAGCCTTATCAAGACCATGTACTGGAAACGGGGTATACACCTCTTCAATGTGGTGTTTTTCAGAACGAATCATTTTGACAGCATTTAAAAGCACATCATCATCGTCGTAAAGGGCATGTACTACTTTATTACTCATGATTTACCGTCTCTTAGTTTTTTATACTTCTCGCCAGAAGCTTTTAATATTGTTTTGACTTCAGCCTGAGCAATTACAGGGAAGGTTCTTGCATACAACAAGAATAGCACAAAGAAGAATCCTATGGTTCCAATAAATATACCAATATCTACAAAAGTTGGAGAGAACATCGTCCATGATGAAGGAAGGTAATCTCTGTGTAATGAAGTAACAATAATTACGAAACGCTCAAACCACATTCCTATGTTTACTACTATGGAAATAATAAACGAGAACATAATACTGGTTCTGAGCTTTTTGAACCACATAAACTGTGGGGAAAATACATTACAGGTCATCATTGACCAGTACGCCCACCAGTAAGGTCCAGTAGCTCTATTTAAGAAGGCATATTGTTCGTATTCTACACCAGAATACCAAGCAATAAAGAGCTCCGTAATATACGCGACTCCTACTATAGATCCCGTAATCATGATGACAATATTCATTAATTCAATATGCTGAACAGTAATATAATTTTCCAAATTAGATACTTTACGCATGATAATTAACAGCGTATTTACCATCGCAAAACCTGAGAAAATTGCACCGGCTACGAAGTAGGGTGGAAATATAGTGGTGTGCCATCCTGGAATAACAGAAGTAGCAAAGTCAAAGGATACAATAGTGTGAACGGAAAGTACAAGAGGTGTAGCTAAACCAGCTAAAACTAAAGAAACCTCTTCGAATCGTTGCCAGTCTTTAGCACGTCCAGACCATCCAAAACTTAAAAGACTGTATATTTTTTTCTGAAAGGGCATTACTGCTCGATCTCGAATCATTGCAAAATCGGGAAGCAAACCTGTCCACCAAAATACAAGTGAAACCGAAAGATAAGTTGAGATTGCAAATACATCCCAAAGCAGGGGTGAATTAAAGTTTACCCAGAGAGATCCAAATCCGTTAGGAATCGGTAATACCCAGTAGGCTAACCAAGGTCTACCCATGTGAATGATTGGGAATAATCCTGCCTGAATTACAGAGAAAATAGTCATGGCTTCCGCAGAACGGTTAATAGCCATACGCCACTTTTGTCTGAATAATAAAAGTACAGCTGAGATTAATGTCCCGGCGTGACCAATACCTACCCACCATACAAAGTTAGTAATGTCCCAAGCCCAACCAACTGTCTTGTTTAATCCCCAAGTTCCAATACCTGTAGAGATGGTATAGATGATACATCCAACACCCCATAAAAAGGCGGTTAGTGCTATACCAAAAACAATCCACCACTGCTTGTTTGCTACTCCTTCTACAGGTGCAGCAACATCTACAGTAACATCGTGGTAGGTCTTGTCTCCTGTTACCAGTGGTTTTCTAATAGGTGCTTCGTAATGAGCCATAGATCTATTTTTCTAAATTATACCTCGTCGGTATTTCTAACTTTTACGTGATACATTACATTTGGTTTAGTCCCGACATGTTCCAACAAGTGGTACATACGGTCGTCTTGGTGTAATGCAGCGACTTTACTCTTTTTATCGTTGAGGTCTCCAAAGACCATTGCTCCAGTTGTACAGGCATTCGAACAAGCTGTTTGAAACATTCCGTCTTCAATTTCTTCTCCTTTTAATTTAGCGTCAAGAATTGTTTTCTGTGTCATTTGAATACACATTGAACATTTTTCCATCACTCCTCTTGATCGCACTACAACATCAGGGTTTAATACCATTCGACCTAAATCGTTATTCATGTGGTAATCAAACTCATCATTTTTGTTATACAAGAACCAGTTAAAACGACGTACTTTATAAGGACAGTTATTTGCACAATAACGTGTTCCTACACATCTATTGTATGCCATATGGTTTTGCCCTTGTCTACCATGCGAAGTAGCTGCTACGGGACACACCGTCTCACAAGGTGCATGATTACAGTGCTGACACATCACGGGTTGAAAAGCAACCTGAGGGTTTGATGCGGCTTTCTCCATCTCTCCGAAAGTGTTCAATGAATCACCAATACCGGAAATATCCTCTTTAGTTTGATTGTCTCCTTCAAAAGTAGTTGCTGAAGAATAATATCGGTCAATTCTTAGCCAATGCATATCGCGTGACTTTCTGACTTCACTCTTCCCTACTACAGGTACATTGTTTTCTGCATGACATGCAACAACACATGCACCACAACCGGTACATGAATTCAAGTCTATAGAAAGATTAAAATGATGCCCTATACTTCGATCAAATTCTTGCCACATATCAACTTCAGGGGACGTTACATCAAACTCGATATGATTTTTTGAAACCTGAGGCATCAGATTCCAATGTGCTTTATCTTTCGTATTAAATACTTCTAAAGTGGTTTCTTTTACAATATCACCACGTCCCATAAGGGTATTATGTAACTGTACACATGCAAATTCATGTTCTCCGGAGTCTAATTTAACTTCAACGTTTTGAACATTTTTAAAATTTGCATAAAGCGCATACGCATTGACTCCTGTTTGCATTTCATCTTTTAGACCCAATCGTTCTCCATAACCGAAGGAAAGTCCTACTGTTCCTTTTGCTTGACCTGGCTGGATAATTACTGGAACTTTTAGGGTCTGAGATCCAACAGAAACTGATGCATAACTTCCATTAAGAGCGCCATTTGCTTCATTTGAATTTTTAATCCCAAGGGCTTGTGCATCACTCATTGAAATCGTTAGGTAGTTATCCCAACTTACTCTGGTGATTGGATCTGGAAATTCTTGTAACCAAGGGTTATTAGCTTGCTGTCCATCTCCCATACCTGTTTTGGTATAAAGCACAAGACTCATCCCTTCTGATGTCGCATTTCTAAGATTACTCAGGTCTAAATCTGAAAAATCTGCTGAGGGAACTTCTTGAGAACTTCCTACAGAAATATAACCGTCATGCAAAACTTTGCTCCATGAGCTTGAACCCAAAATAGATTCATTCCAGTGAGCTTTAATTTCATCATAATATTTTGAATTCTGACCAGCTAATCTCAAAAGAACATCTTGAAATTGTTGGGTATCAAATAAAGGTCTGATTGTTGGCTGTGCCAATGCAAAATGTCCTGATTTGAATTCATAATCTCCCCAAGATTCTAGATAGTGTGGTGTAGCAGCAACAAATTGAGAAGCCGCAGCAGTTTCATCTATTTTGGAAGTAAAACTTAAAGAAAATTCAAGGCTTTTGATTGCATCAGCTAATGCCTCACCGTTAGAAGAGGTAAAGACTGGATTTACTCCCACAGAAATAAGTCCACTTACATCTCCAGCTACAATTGCATTTAATGCATTTTGAACTTCATTCGCATTACCTTGACGGATCAGCTTGGGACTATTCGTGATGAATGACTCACTTTTAAGAAATTCATTTACTGAAAGAACTACTGCTTGAGCATTTTGATCATCTACTCCAGAAACCAATACTCCATGGGACCCTGCTTTCTTTAATGCTGTGACTGCTTTATCAGCAGCGGGCTTTAATGCCTCAGATATGCTTCCTCCCGATCCACTTACGATACGATCGTGAATGTATGCTAAAATATTTTTTTGATCAGCAGGAGTACAGGGTGTGCGATAATCAGCATTAGCTCCTGTTAAGGACATGTTAGATTCAAATTGGAAATGTTGTGACATTTCAGCTTTACCATGACTCCCGTGTGGTGTCTTGGAAGCTCCATAGCCTTTGGAGTAGCCTCCGCCTTGCCAATCTCCCAGAAAATCTGCATCTACAGATACAATTGTTTTTGCTTTCGAAAAGTCATAATCAGCCAACGCCCTTTTACCATAATGTGATTGAAAAGCATTCAATGCTGCATCAGAGGATATCGTATCATAAACAACTGTTTTGATGTTAGGATAAACCGATGTAAAAGAAGCAATAATTTTTTGTGTAGTTGGACTAGGTAGCGTAGGGGTTAAAAGAATAATCTCTTTATTTGTCGCTGCCAAAGCTTTGAGCATCGCTCCAACCTGAAGATAAAAATCATCCCAAGAAACATCTTCGCCATTAGCCGTAGGTCCTTGTAAGCGAAGTGTGTCATATAAGGAAAGAACAGAAGCATGCATTCGCGCATTGGCAATCCCTAAAGTGGGTGCATCTTGATTGCTCTCTACCTTGATAGGTCTTCCTTCTCTTGTTTTGATTAATACACTTCCAAAGTCAAAACCATCAGCAATAGTTGTTGCGTAATAATTGGCAACTCCTGGCCGTATTTGCTCTGGCTGAACTACATAAGGAACTGATTTGATTACTGGACCCTCACAAGCTGCAATAGTAGCTGCAGCGGTACTGAACCCAACATATTTCAAGAAATCTCTTCGTGATGTACTACTTTCTTCTAGTGTTTTTTCGTCACTTAAAAAATCTTCCGGAAGTTTGTCTACAAACTCATTTTGCTCCAATTTCTGAATAGCTTCATCAGAAGGATCTAGTTGTGCAATGTTTTTCCAGTATGTCTTATTTGATGCCATATGCTTTTCTTGGTCGCCTTTTAATAGTGACATTTTCCACATTCAAGTCCACCCATTTGGGCAACAGTTAATTTTTCTACACCATATTTTTTTGAGAGAGCTTCATGAATTTTAGAATAGTATTCGTTACTCTCTACTTTTACATTTGTCTCACGATGACAGTTGATACACCACCCCATTGTAAGCGGTGAATATTGGTACATGATCTCCATTTCTTCAACAGGACCGTGACACTTCTGACAAGCAATCTCTCCAACCTCAACATGCTGAGCATGATTAAAATATACAAAATCGGGGAGGTTGTGAATTCGAACCCACTTTACAGGTTGAGTTTCTCCCGTATACTGCTGATTAGTTTCATCCCACCCTACAGCAGTGTATAGTTTTTTAATTTCTTTTGTGTAAAAATCTTTTGTGTAACCATTTTCAAGATCTTCTTCACCATTATAATCTGCAATGTTTTGATGACAGTTCATACAAACATTGAGGGATGGTATCCCAGAATGTTTAGACACTCGAGCTGAGGAGTGGCAATACTTACATTCGATTTGATTTGCCCCAGCATGTATTTTATGAGAATAATGAATTGGCTGTACTGGCATATATCCTTGGTCAACTCCTACTTGCATAAAAAACCCATATACAAAATAAGCACTGCTTAACAACAAAAGAATTACAGTAGTAAAGACTAAAAATTGATTCTGAACAAAAGCAAGCCAAATAGGTGTTCTTTTGGTTTTTGTTTCTGGCTTGATATCTACTCCACTAGCTGATGCAATTCGAAGTAAGGTCTTTTGAACCAAAAACAGCATTACAATTAGGATCAAAAACACCAATGATAATGCCACAAGAATAATATTGTTACTTACTCCAGAAGAAGCCGACTGAGTATTTGCTCCTGCTGCTGCAACTGCTGCAACTGGTGCTGGAGGAGTGTAATCTGTGTATGCGATAATATTGTCAATATCCTCATTGGAAAGCTGTGGAAAAGATGTCATCACAGAGCCGTTGTATTCCTCATAAATAGCAACAGCTTGAGCATCTCCTGACTTGACCATGGCAGTACTGTTCTTGATCCAGCTGTACAACCATTCTTTGTCATATTTCGCTGAGACACCTTTCAAAGCAGGCCCTACTGCTCTCTTATTTAACTTGTGACAAGCAGCACAATTGGCGTTGAATAATTTTTTCCCAGCTTGAACCGCTGCATCATCTTGTGCTATAGCATCAAATGAAGTGAAAAAACTTATGAAAATTAATAAGGATGGAAAAAGAAATTTCGCTGATTTCTTAATCTTGATATTTTCAAATAAATGTGTTCGTATGTCCAAAGTGTTATTCTAAAATCCAACGCAAATTTAAACCATAGCTAGCTTTTAAAATACCATATAAAACAAGATTTTATTAATTTATAATCATTCTAAATAATGAAATAGCTTTGTTAAATAATTGTAGTGTAAAAAGAAAAAGTTGTTTTTTTGTAAAATGAAAAAAAGTTATTGGAAACCTTTATTTTTACTAGCAACATTTGGATTTTGTTCGATTAGTTTGGCACAAAGCGATGAACTTAAGATTAAACAAGATTCCAAATTAGACAGTATTCTCTTTCAGAAAATTGCTCTAGATAGAGAACGATATGGTAACGAGTATTATACTTTGCAACTGTATTATGGTAATTTAGAAGTCGCAGAGCAGTTGATGGAAAAAGCTATTGAGATTTTTCCTCATATTCCGATGGATCTTAGTTTTGAAACACCGAACTACAAAGTTCAAGCTGGAAAATTTAAGGATAAAATAATTGGCTTAAAAACCCTAGATACTCTTAAAAAATCATTCCCTTCTGCTTTTTTACTAACTCGTAAAAATTAGTTTTTTAGAGTGATTTTTTTACAGCAACCTCCTGGAAGCATTCTAAGACATCTCCTTCTTTTATATCGTTGTAGTTTTTGACTTGTAACCCACAATCATATCCTTTCGCAACTTCTTTCACGTCGTCTTTAAAACGTTTCAGAGATGAGAGAGTTCCGGTATAGATAACAACTCCTTCCCGTATAATTCGGATACCAGAATTGCGATAAATTTTACCTGAAGTGACCATACAACCCGCAATGGTTCCTATTTTAGAGATTTTAAATGTCTCTCTAATTTCAGCATTTCCAGTTATTTCCTCACGCATTTCGGGAGACAACATCCCTTCCATGGCATCTTTAATGTCGTTAATGGCATCATAGATTATAGAATAAGAACGGATATCAATTTCTTCTTTCTCTGCTATAGCCCGGGCATTACCCATTGGTCTAACATTAAATCCAATCACGATAGCATCAGATGCTGAGGCTAGAAGCACATCAGATTCTGTGATTGCTCCAACTCCTTTATGAATAATTTTAATTTCAATCTCACCTGTAGAAAGCTTTTGTAATGAATCTGTCAAGGCCTCTACAGAACCATCTACATCTCCTTTGAGGATAATATTCAATTCTTTAAATTCTCCAAGTGCAATTCTTCTTCCAATTTCATCTAAAGTGATATGACGTTGGGTTCGGACGCTTTGCTCTCGGATTAATTGTGTTCGTTTGGCAGCAATTTGTTTGGCTTCACGTTCGTCTTCCAATACATAGAATGAATCTCCAGCTTGAGGTGCACCGTCTAAACCAAGAATAGAGACTGGTGTGGATGGTGGCGCATTTTCTAAACTTACCCCACGTTCATTGAATATTGCTTTAACTTTACCGCTATGTTTTCCTGCCAATAAATAATCCCCAATGTTAAGTGTTCCATTTTGAACCAAAACGGTAGACACATAACCTCTTCCTTTATCCAAGAAAGCCTCTACTACAGTTCCTTTAGATACTCTGTTTGGGTTTGCTTTAAGTTCCAACAATTCCGCCTCTAGCAATACTTTTTCAAGGAGTTCTTTTATCCCTGTTCCTTTTAATGCAGACACATCCTGAGATTGGATTTTTCCTCCCCAGTCTTCAACCATTAAATTCATTCCTGCAAGACCTTCTTTGATTTTATCTGGATTGGAATTTTCTTTATCTATTTTATTAATTGCAAATACAATAGGAACTCCAGCTGCTTGCGCATGACTTATTGCTTCTTTTGTTTGTGGCATAATATCATCATCTGCAGCTACTACTACAATTGCTATATCTGTAACTTGAGCACCTCGGGCACGCATCGCTGTAAAGGCTTCGTGACCAGGTGTGTCAAGGAATGTGATCTTTTGACCGCTCTCCAATTCAACACTGTAGGCGCCAATGTGCTGTGTAATCCCTCCTGATTCTCCTGCTATAACATTTTCGTTTCTAATATAATCTAGTAGTGAAGTTTTTCCATGATCAACGTGTCCCATCACTGTTACTATGGGAGCTCTTGGCTTTAAATCTTCTTCGAGATCCTGTACTTCATTGATGTTTTCTTCTTGTTCTGCCTTCTCAAAAGTTACTTCATAGCCAAATTCATCAGCTACAATACTTAGGGTCTCTGCATCCAATCTTTGATTCATCGTTACCATAATCCCCAGGCTCATACATGCAGAAATGATTTCTGTGGAGCTGATATTCATCATGGTTGCTACTTCTCCAACGGTAATAAACTCTGTTACCTTTAAAACCTTGCTTTCCGCTTCTATTTGGGCCATTTCTTCCTCCGTCTTTTGACGGTGCTGAACCCTTTTGTCTCTTCTGTATTTTGCTCCTTTAGATTTACTAGATTTTCCTTGTAGTTTTTCTAAAGTCTCGCGGATTTGCTTTTGAACTTCTTCTTCTGTAGGCTCTTCTTTCTTGACTACTGGAGGTCTGTTTCTTGACTGATTTCCTCTATTGTTGTTACTATTGCTTTTGTTATCTCCTCTGTTATTTGGGGAAGGCTTAACGTCTTTACTTATTCTTTTTCGCTTTCGTTTTCGAGCGTCTTCGACAGTTTTTTCTTTTTTGTTAACCTCGTCTAAATTAATTGTCTGACCTGTTTTCTTTGGTCCAGATAATTTTTGATACTGAGTTTTTAAAGTTTCGTTTTCTGCTTGGGCTTCAGGTGTTTTTACTTCTTCTACTTTTTCTACTGTGGTCTCAGGCACACTTAAATCTACCTCAGCAACAGGAGCAGGAGTAACCTCAGCAACTGGAGCAGGTTCAGCTTCTTTGACTTGTTCTGGACTAACCTCAGGTGAGCTCTCTGGCTTTTTTTCCTCGGGTACAACTTTATTTTTGGCTGGTTTGTTTAAAGCATCTAAATCAATTTTACCAAGAGATTTAGGTTTTTCAAGAGCAACTCTATTTGTTTTGAGTGATTCTCTTTTTGCTATTTGGTCCAAACGCTCTTGCTCTTTCTTTTCCTGAATAATGCGGAGACTTTCTTTCTCTTTTCGCTTTTCCTCACTTACTTCATGAGAAGCTACTTTTTTAGATTTGTCCGTCTCAAATTCATCCAAAAGTTTCGAATATACTTCGGTGGTGATTTTAGTCGTAGGACGCGCATCAATTTCAATTCCCTTTTGATTCAGAAATTCAACAGCACGGTCAAGGGAGATATTTAATTCCCTTAACACTTTATTTAGTCGAACACTGGGTTGGTTAGCCATATAATATTTTCTATTTGCAAAAATAGGAATTATTTTTGCAGTCTATTCTTCAAATTCTGCTTTCAATATTTTCAATACGTCTTGGATCGTTTCTTCTTCTAAATCCGTTCTTTTAATCAAGTCAGCTTTTTCAACCTCTAAAATACTTTTAGCTGTATCCAAGCCTACTTTTTTGAATTCGTCTATAATCCACTGCTCGATTTCATCGCTAAATTCTTTTAACTCGATATCTTCCTCTACTCCATCACGGAAAACGTCTATTTCATAACCCGTCAGTTTTCCTGCTAAACGAATATTGGTTCCCCCTTTACCGATAGCCTTAGAAACCTCTTCGGGATTTAAAATAACTTCCACACGTTTGTTTTCCTCATCTATTTTGAGTGAATTCACTTTTGCTGGACTCAACGCTCTTGTTATAAAGAGCTGTAAGTTATTTGTATAATTGATTACATCAATATTTTCATTTCCTAATTCCCGAACAATACCATGAATCCTTGAGCCTTTCATCCCGACACAAGCCCCTACTGGATCAATTCGATCATCATATGAATCTACAGCTACTTTTGCTTTTTCTCCAGGAATTCTAACTGCTTTTTTTATGGTTATTAATCCATCAAAAACTTCAGGAATCTCTTGCTCAAATAATTTCTCTAAGAATACAGGTGATGTTCTGGAAAGAACTATCCTCGGTTTATTTCCTCGTAACTCAACTGTTTCAATAACCCCTCTAACATTATCTCCTTTTCTAAAAAAGTCACTAGGGATTTGACGATCCTTGGGAAGTATGATCTCATTTCCGTCATCATCCAATAGAATGATTTCACGACTACGGATATGGTGTACCTCAGCAGTGTAGATTTCTCCTTCACGATCTTTAAATTGCTTGAAAATGTTAGTGCTATCGTGTTCAAAGATTTTAGCAACTAAATTTTGTCTCAAATACTGAATAGATCGTCTTCCGAGATCAAAAAGTTTAACCTCTTCAGATACATCTTCACCTACTTCAAAATCAGGTTCAATTTTACGTGCTTCAGATAGAGCAATCTCTTGGTTAGAATCTTCTACTTTTCCATCTTCTACTACAATACGGTTTCTCCAAATCTCTAAATCCCCTTTGTCAGGGTTTATGATGATATCAAAGTTTTCATCTGATCCAAATTTGCGCTTCAATGTATTTTTAAATACATCTTCTAAAATGACCATCAGGGTAACTCTGTCTATGAGCTTGTCATCTTTAAATTCTGAGAATGAATCGATTAAGGCTAAATTTTCCATTGTATATAAATTATCTATTTCACTAAAACTTTTGCACTGACAATGTCTTGATACAAAAGTGTTTCTTTTTTTGTTACTGTTACTTTTCCCTTGCCTACTGGCTTAGGCTCTCTTTGTTTCCATTCTAGAGTAAACGATTCGTCATTTGAATCAACTAATGTTCCCTCTAAGGTAGGGGCTCCTTCTCGTTCAACTCGAAGTTTACGCCCATTATTTTTCTTATACTGTCTAGCGTTTAACAAAGGACTACCTATTCCTGCTGAAGCAACCTCAAGCGAAAAATCATGTACTTCTCGATCCAGATTGTGTTCTATTTGTCGGCTTACCTCTACACAAGACTGTAAATTGACTCCTTCATCCCCATCCAAAAGGATGCTAATGTGGTTGTCTCCTGAAATTTTACATTCGATCAAAAACAAATCCTGCCTACTTTCTAAAGCGGTATTCAATAGTTCCTTAACTTGATCTTTAAATGTCATCTAAAAAAAAAGGGGACTTATAGTCTCCTCTGTTATTTCGTTCAGAATGTCTGCAAATTTATAAAGAATTCGCTGAATTTCCGAATATTATTAACACAATTTACATCACACCTTTTAACTTGATCTAAAAAACCTTGAGTTTTAGATATAACAAAACGCCTCTTTTTACTTGTTGGTGCATAAAATGAAAGTATTTAACAGTAAAGAAAATCAATATGGAATAATATCTTACAAATAAGTATTTATAATTATTTCAAAAATCCATTTTGAGTATAACACTTATTTCGATATGTTTGAGAAACAGTAAGACGATTAAAAAGTTGATTTGCTGCCTTTTATAAAAATTTGTTTTTTTATTTTAATATGAAAAAAATATTCTCTTTACTGACTTTACTTTTTGTGGCATTAATTATTTATCTGGCCTGGCCATATCAAATGCCTAGCTTCACTCCAGAGCGAGAATATTTGGATATGGAAGAACAAATCTTCGAAGCATTTATTTTAGCAAAGGATAGTAGTACTATAAACCTTCCCGAAGGACATTTTCTTTTTTCTCAATCTTTAAGTTTAGATGGGAAAAAAAACATCACCATAAAAGGAATGGGCATGAACAAAACAGTTCTTTCCTTTAAAGGTCAGACGCAAGGTGCTGAAGGAATTAAGATCACTAATTCTCAAAATATCACAATTGAAGATTTAGGCATTGAAGATTCCGCAGGAGATAATATTAAAGTAAGTGATACTGACACAATTACCCTCAGAAACATCCGCTCAGCATGGACTGGAAAGGTTTCCTCTAAGAACGGAGCCTATGCCTTGTATCCTGTTTTGAGTACATACGTTTTAATTGAAGGTTGTGAAGCAATCGGCTCCTCTGATGCAGGAATTTATGTAGGACAATCACAACATGTTGTCATTAGAAATAATAAAGCGTTTTATAATGTAGCGGGTATTGAAAGTGAAAATAGTTCTCATGTAGAAATCTATGGCAATGAAGCTTATGAAAATACAAGCGGATTGTTGATTTTTAACCTTCCAGAACTCACGATTTATGGAAGCCATGTGAATGCATTCCAAAATAAAATATACAACAATAACATCCCGAATTTTGGTGTCAAGGGATCTATTGTAAGCGCAGTGCCCAAAGGAACAGGCGTTGTGATCATGGCAACTCAACATGTCGAATTCACAAATAATTTTGTGTCAGATCATAAGACCTCAAATTTATCTGTAGTAAGCTATAAGGTTTTTGCTGCAGATGAAGATCCAGAAAACACCGCATTAAGCGAGGCTGCAGAAGCTCAAGGTCTTCGAGCAATTCGTTCAGATTACGAGAATGACACCAATTACAACGCCTATCCAGGAAAAGTAACCGTTTCTAATAACGAATTCAAAAACAACTTTAGGTTTCCAACTCTTTCAAATGACTTTGGAAAATTATGGTATTTTAAAAATGGGGGTGATATCCCTGATATTGCCTATGACGGCATTCTACCAAAGGGAACGAAACTTCAAGATCCAGATGTAAAACTATGTATTCAAAATAATGAAAATGCCTCCTTTGTTTTTTTAGATGCTGCTAACGATTTCAAAGCGTTTTCGAATGACCTAACACCATTTAATTGTTCACTAAACTAAATGAATAAAAGAGATTTTTACTTAAATCAACTTTGTTTAGTTATTATGCTAAGCTTTTTATTTATTGGTTGTGGAACACGAGAAAATTCAGTGCCAAAAGTTAAAAAAGTTTCTTCAAAAATGGCTCTTGTTCAAACGACAATGAATCAAAAAAAGAAACTTTCGGATTACAATTTTTTTAAAGGAAAACTATCTGATCTAGCACCTAATGAAAATGTTTTTCCCTACACGTTAAACACACCTTTATTTACGAATTATGCTTTTAAAAGGCGTTTTATTTATTTACCAGAGGGAAAACAAATGAAGTATAATGCTGAAACTGTTTTTGATTTTGAAGAAGGATCCATTATTATTAAAAACTTCTATTACCCTAAAGATTTCAGATTACCAGATGGTGAAAAAAAAATAATTGAAACCCGGCTTCTCATCAAAGAAAAAGACATTTGGACTCCATTAAATTATGTTTGGAATGAAGAACAAGATGAGGCATTACTTAATTATGTAGGGAAAAAAACTGAAGTCAGCTGGGTTGATCTTAATGGCACTAACCGAAACATTACTTACAATGTTCCCAACAATAATCAGTGTAAAAACTGCCATTTAAATGGAAAAAAAATCACCCCAATTGGTCCTACAGCAGCTCAGCTTAATGGAATATTTAAAGATCTTTCTGGCACTATTTCTCAATTGGATTTTTTTGCCAAACATGGCCATTTGAATGGACTTCCAAAAAAGGAATTGATCCCTAGATTTTCTGTTTGGGATGATCCCAAAACTGGTACCATTGCTGAACGAGGGAAGGCCTATTTAGATATCAATTGCGCCCATTGCCATCAACCCCAAGGGAGTGCGAAAAATTCAGGTCTCGATTTGCGCTTCAGTCAAAATGATTCTCGAAAAAGAGGGGTCTATAAACCTCCTGTAGCTGCAGGAAAAGGATCAGGTGATCTTCAGTATAGTATTGTACCTGGTCAACCTGAAAATTCTATACTTCTCTATCGTATGATGAGCAATGACCCCGGTGTAATGATGCCCGAAATTGGGCGCTCCGTAGTACATGAAGAAGGAATCGCATTGATCACTGAATATATCGAAAATTTGATCGTTCAATAAAAAATAATTTTTAGAACAATTTCAAAACAAGATTACCTCAAAAAATGGTAATTTTGAAAACTATGAAATTTAAGTCTGGAATCAATTTTACAAAGCATGTTCCCAAGATACAGACCCCTTTTGAACGCTTGTTTGAAATTTTTAAGGAACTCATCACACACACCTCTGGAGATTTTGACGAAGCCATCGAGTGGCTTCGCGAACTGGATGTAGAATATCAGCTGACAGACGAGGACTATACCATAGATGATTTTATAGAGGACCTCAAACAAAAAGCTTATATTCAGCCGAAATCTGGAGCGGGAGGAGATGGCAAAGGAGATGGATTTACTTTGACACCTAAAACAGAGAAACTACTTCGTGAATATGCCCTTAAACAAATTTTTGGAAATCTTAAAAAGACTTCTGCTGGAAATCATAAAACCAAAAACACTGGTTCGGGCCAAGAGAATACAGGAGAATTTAAATCCTATCAGTTTGGAGATCCATTAGAAAAAATTGCAATGACAGAGAGCATTAAAAATGCTCAGATACGAAATTTAGGAAGTGACTTTACACTACAGGATCAAGATTTAGTCGTTGAAGACTCCCTATTCAAAACGCAAATGAGCACCGTACTCATGATTGATATTAGCCATAGTATGATCTTGTATGGTGAAGACAGAATAACCCCTGCCAAAAAAGTAGCGATGGCTTTGGCTGAACTTATTACAACACGCTACCCAAAAGACACCTTGGACATTCTTGTTTTTGGAAATGATGCTTCTCAAATTTTACTAAAAGACTTACCTTATTTAGAGGTAGGACCCTATCATACGAATACTGTTGCAGGACTAGAATTAGCAATGGATTTACTGAGGAGAAAGAAAAATACAAACAAACAGATTTTCATGATAACGGATGGAAAGCCAAGTTGTCTTAAATTACCCGATGGTTCTTACTATAAAAACAGTGTCGGCTTGGACGAAATGATCGTGGAAAAATGCTATAATATGGCCCGTCAAGCCAAAAAATTACACATCCCGATTACAACTTTTATGATTGCTCAAGACCCATATTTACAGCAATTTATTCGAACTTTTACGGAAGCCAATAGAGGGAAAGCATTTTTTACGGGACTTAAAGGTTTGGGGGAAATGATTTTTGAAGACTATGAAAAAAACAGAAAGAAACGCTTAGAATAAAGCCAAATGAAAGAAAAAGAGATTACCACACTGGGAGAATTAAAAAAATCAGGATATCAAACTCAATCAATACAACAAGAGCTTGCAAAAAACTTGAAACGAAAACTTCAAAAAGGAGAACAAACTTTTGAGGGTATTATTGGCTATGAAAATACAGTCATTCCAGATATGGAACGTGCGATCCTTTCGGGACATAATATTAATTTATTGGGACTTCGAGGTCAAGCTAAAACAAGACTTGCACGCCAACTTACCTCCTTATTGGATGAGTGGGTTCCCGTGATAACAGGCTCTGAAATAAATGATGATCCACTCGATCCGATTAGTCGAGATGCTAAAGCACTTATTGCAGAAAAAGGAGATGCTACTCCAATAAATTGGCTTCACCGCAGTGAACGCTTTTATGAAAAACTTGCAACACCGGACGTAACTGTTGCGGATCTTATTGGAGATGTAGATCCAATTAAAGCATCCAATTTAAAATTATCTTACGCAGACGAGCGCGTAATTCATTTTGGAATGATTCCAAGAGCCCATCGTTGTATCTTCGTCTTGAATGAATTACCCGACTTACAAGCTCGGATTCAGGTAGCGCTCTTCTCCATTCTTCAGGAAAAGGAGATTCAAATACGTGGTTTTAAACTGCGGTTTCCTGTTCAACCTTTATTAATTTTTACTGCAAATCCAGAAGACTATACTAATAGAGGGAGTATTGTAACTCCTCTAAAAGACCGTATCGGTTCTCAAATTTTAACACATTACCCACACAACAGAAAAATTGCTAAAAAAATTACCCAACAAGAAGCACAAGCTACCGAAACACAAGCAGCCCATATTTACATCCCAGAATTGGCTCGAGATATTTTAGAACAAATCAGTTTTGAAGCAAGAAAAAGTGATTATGTAGATGCTAAAAGTGGAGTTAGCGCCCGATTGAGTATCACAGCCTTTGAAAACCTAATCTCAACAGCAGAGCGGAGAATCTTGATTAGTGGTGAAAAGAAAACAAGTTTGCGCATGGCTGATTTCTTAGGGATTATTCCCGCTATCAATGGTAAGATAGAACTGGTCTATGAAGGAGAACAAGAAGGGGCAGAACAAATCTCTTATTACCTCATTACTCAAGCAGTAAAAACGCTTTTCCCTTCGTATTTTCCAGAAGTAAAAAAACTTGAAAAAGCAGATGAAGATGGCCCTTACGATGACCTATTGGGTTGGTTTTTTAAAGACAATGAACTCTTTATAGAAGATTCTATAAACGACGACAAATATAGAGCGCTGCTAGATCAACTGCCTGGAATTGATCAAATCATCAAAACCCATCAACCCGATTGCACCTCCCAAGATCGTTATTTTCTTATAGAATTTTTATTATGGGGACTGGAAGCAAATAAAAAACTGAATAAATATAGAACCTTAGAAGGCTTTCAGTTTAAAGATACCTTGGGAAGTTACATTAGTAGACTTTAGTATTAGGTTTTAATTTTCGTAAAGAAATCAGAGATGAAATCTATAATCGGTATAACCAAACGTTCAAATCAAATTATTTTTCGATTTTGAACTCTTTAATTTCCTCAAATTCAGAAAGTTGAATAGCTTCTATTTTAGCTTTCAATGCATCCCAATGTTCTTTGTAAAAAATATTCGTTTTTTCAAGAGCAGATTTCAGTTCATTTTGTGCGTGTTCCAATAGTTTTTCCTCGGTAGAGGTGATGCCATAAGGTCTTGATCGTACATATCTATTGGCATTAGAAATTCTCGTAACAACACTGTTTGTAGAATTTCTAACTATTCCTTGACGCTTGTCTTCTTTTCCAATAAAGGCGTTCATAATACTATCTATCATTTTGGTGCGATCTTCAATTACCTCTATCAATTCTTTATTGGCCTCCTTATCTTTCTTTTCAATTCTTGTTTTGTAGGATTCCAAGGTTTTTTTACTTGCCTTCAATTGATTTACAGCGGCTACTGCTTGTTCTGTAAGACGCTCGATTTTTTTAGAATAATCGTAACGGTCATCTATAGCTTTTTGGGAAACTTCAATCCGTGGATCATTCATGACGACTACCTCAGTTTCGGATTTTGTTTCTTTACTTTCAAGGACAACTCTATATGTTCCGGGTTTTACAGTCACTCCACCAGGTTCGGAAGTTCTCTTACGATCAGAACGGCTCGGACGAGCTACCCCTTTTTCATTCATATACCAATACCAGCGATGAAATCCTGTCTCAGTGGGTGCCTTTTTATTTAGAGTTCGGATCAAACGATCTCCATCAAATATTTTTAATGTCAGTGAATCTTTGCTTTTTTTGTCTTTTGCCTTATAAAAATAAGTCAGCATACTTCCTGATTTTCTGTTTTCAGCATTGAATAGCGCATCACCTCCAAATCGTGAACCGGTTGGCTGTTGGTATTCTGCCAAATAGCTTGTAGGAGGCTCAAAAATATACGATTGTTTTGTTGTGATTTCAGGGTTCTCAGCAACAGCTCGGAGTGGTCTGATGTCATCCATTACCCAAGCAGCTCTTCCAAAGGTACCAATCACAAGGTCGTGCTCTCTCGGATGAATTATGAGGTCTTTCGTTGAAACTGTAGGAAAAACTTTTGAATCAAATTTAGTCCAGCTTTCTCCTTTATTTAATGAATAATACAAACCATCATCTGTTCCTAAAAACAAAAGACGCTCCGACTCAATATCTTCAATGATACTTAAAGTGTAACCAAAAACGTCTTTTTCATCTACAATTCGTTCCCAATTCTTTCCATAATTAGTGGTTTTATATACATAGGGAGTATAGTTAAAACGTCGGTAATCATTTGCCACTAAAAAAGCCGTTCCAGCCTCTTTATTCGAGGCTTTAATCTGTGCTATCCAACTTCCTTCTGGGAGTTGTTTTAAGTTTTTAGTAACCTCCTCCCAGCTTTTTCCACCATCTCTAGAAATGTGAACTCTTCCGTCATCAGAACCTGTCCATAACAAATCTTTCTGTAGCGGTGAAGGTTCAATTACCAAAAGTGTACAATGATTTTCAGCGCCAGTAGCGTCTAATGTTAGTCCTCCACTCTCCCCTTGTTTTTGCTTTTCAGGATCGTTGGTAGTTAAGTCTGGAGAGATCACTTCCCATGTCAAACCCTTGTCAGTGCTTTTGTGTACAAATTGGCTACCAAAATAGACAGTGCTATTATCAAATGGATCTTGTCCTATAGCTGCATTCCAATTAAATCTGAGTTTCATATCTGGGTCTGGATGTGTCGGTCGAACCCCATAATTGTTTCCTGTTTTCCAATCGTAACGAGATACATTCCCTTGCTGACTCATGGCGTATCCAAATCGAGAATTGTCTTTATCAGGCACAACATCAAAACCATCTCCAAAAGCAATTTCTTGCCAATATGAATTTCGAATTCCCTGTGCTTTCCATACATAAGCAGGGCCTCTCCAAGAACCATTGTCCTGCATTCCTCCATATACGTTATAAGGATACTCATTGTCCACACTGATATGGTAAAATTGTCCTACAGGTATATTCCCCACAAATCTCCATGAAGCACCACCATCTCGTGTAATATTCAATCCACCATCGTTCCCGTCCATCATAAACGATCCGTCCTCAGGATGAATCCACCAAGCATGATGATCAGGATGTACACCATTATTTGCGTTATAAGCAGGCATCAATTCTTTAAAACTTCGACCTCCGTCCTCTGATACATTTACGTAAGTAAATACGGTATAAACTCTGTTTTCGTTTTGTGGATCTACAAAAAGATCGGAATAATAAAAAGGTCGATTCCCAATCCCTGGTTTATCGTTTATTTTTTGCCAATGATCTCCCCCATCCGTTGATTTGTAAAGTGCATTCTTTTTAGCTTCAATTAATGCGTAAATGATATTGGGTTTGTTATGCGCCATGGCTAAGCCAATTCTTCCTAAATCGCCCTCTGGCAGACCTTCTTTGCTGGTCTTTTTTACCCAATTTTTTCCGCCATCTATAGTAATATAAAGTCCACTTCCTTTTCCTCCTGAGTTAAAAAACCAAGGATTTCGTTTATGTTCCCAAAGGGCAGCAACTAATTTATTTGGATTGGTTGGATCCATAATCAAGTCTGCTGCACCCGTTTTAGTATTGGCATACAGTATTTTTTTCCAGTTCAACCCACCGTCAGTAGTTTTAAAAATTCCTCGTTCTGGATGTTCTCCCCAAGGAGAGCCAATAGCAGCTACATAAACTACATCTGGATCAGTTGGATCTATTATAATTCTATGAATATGGCGGGTTTGTTCTAGACCCATAGAAGTCCAAGTTTTACCTGCATCTAAGGATCTATAAACTCCATATCCTCCGTTTAAACTATTTCTTGGGTTTCCTTCACCTGTTCCGACCCATACAACGTCTGGATTTGATTGTTGGATTGCTAAAGCTCCAATAGATGCGGTTACTTGATCTTCAAACAAAGGAGTCCAACGCACCCCTCCACTTGTTGATTTCCAAATCCCACCCGAAGCGGTACCTACATAAATAATTTCTCTATTTTGATTTACAACATCAATAGCCGTCACACGACCACTCATCCCACCCGGACCAATATTACGAGGGGCAATTCCTTTCATCCATTTTGGATCTATACTTTGGGAAGTTACTATCTGAATGAGTAGGATTAATAAGAGAGAATATAGTTTTTTCATTTTAGCAATTTTTTTAAAAAGTACAAAAAAAGAGTAATTACTACATCCTATTCTCAACAAAAATATAAGACAAAAAGACTTGTCTCGAAGACTTTAATGAAAGTGATAAAATCCTAAAAAATAAATAAACACTTAAAACACAAAGGGAGAATTTGGTAAATTAAAGGGATTGAAAATGACAATCCCTTTAATTAATGTTGGCCCACTAGGGCTCGAACCTAGACTCTTCGGTACCAAAAACCGACGTGTTGCCAGTTACACCATGGGCCAAAAACGTGGCAAATTTACATGAAAGTTTTTTGTACTCCAACTTTTATTTAAAAATTAAAGCATTAAAATTTCGTTGACTGTTTTAATACCCTAGTAGCTACTTTTAAAATAGCTTTCTATTTCATTTGCAATCAAGAAGTCGTTTACGCTGAATATCATTTATAAAAAAATAGGATGAAAGCCAATTTACTTATGATTCTTTACACATAATAGGATGTTAATGGTTCAAAAAACGTTTTCTCTTCCTTCATTTATCCTTACATTCGCTATTCAAAATTGATTCATAAAATGAGTGATAAAACATTTCGTTTTTGGAACCAAAGCTTCGGCTGGATGGTTTTTGCAATTGCGTTGTTTACTTTTGGAAGTACTGTTGAACCTACCGCCAGTTTTTGGGATGCTGGAGAATATATTGCCACCTCCGCCAAACTCCAAGTAGGACATCCACCAGGGGCTCCACTTTTTCAAATGTTTGGTGCTTTTTTTGCACTCTTTGCTAGCAGTGCTCAAAAAGTAGCATTAATGGTCAATTTTATGTCGGTTTTTTCTTCGGCATTTACGATCCTCTTTTTATTTTGGACACTAACACTCTTGCTTTCAAAATTACCTAACTTCAAAAAAATAGAACGTCTTTCGGATAAAATCGCATTCTTTGGAAGTGCAGCAGTTGGTGCCTTAGCTTTTTGTTTTTCTGATAGTTTTTGGTTCAATGCTGTAGAGACTGAAGTGTATGCGATGGCAACATTGATTCTATCTTCACTTTTTTGGATGGGTCTTCGTTGGGAACAAGAAATGAACACAGCTCGAGGTGATCGTTGGTTATTGATGATTGCCTTTGTTATTGGACTTTCCTTTGGGGTTCACTTTATGGGGCTTCTTACCGTACCCGCATTGGGGATGATTTATTACTTTAAAAACACAAAAAAAGTCACATTCAAAGGTTTTGTTTATGCCAACCTTATTTCAGTAGCCATACTGCTCTTCATTTTTAAGTTATTGCTCCCATTAACACTTTCCTTTTTTGGAAAAGCCGAAGTATTTTTCGTCAATAGTATAGGACTCCCTTTTAACAGTGGGACACTGATTGCTGGACTAATTTTTATCGCTTTTTTTTATTACAGTTTACGCTATACTCGAAAAAAAAATTGGGTTAATTTCAATACTGGAGTTTTAACAGTGCTCTTTGTATTGATTGGTTTTTCCTCATGGATAATGATCCCTATCCGTGCCAATGCCAATACTGTGATCAATGAAAATTCACCTTCTGATGCTCGTTTACTCTTAGCATATTATAACTTAGAACAGTACCCCGAGACAAAATTGTTTTATGGACCCATGTTCTCCGATATCTATGCGGGTCAAGATCCGGAAAAACCTTTTATTGATGATAAGCCAAAATACGAAAGAGACTATAAAACAGGGCGCTATAAAATTGTCAACTTTTGGAAAGATGCCCGATTTAATTCAAATAATGCTCATAACGGAATTTTGCCAAGACTCTGGAGTAGTGAGCATGCAGGTAACTACATGAACTTTACAGAGCCTCTAGAATTTACTGTAAAATCTAGTTATCGTTCTAACCCTCAGCTTCAACAACGCATCCAAGATTTCAAGGAAGACATTGAAGATGGTGCTGTATCTGGGGATCAATACCACGAATTTTTAAAGACTTTTAGTCCCTATCTCAATATCGAGAAACCGAGTTTGATATCCAATCTTAGATTCTTTTTTGAATATCAAATTGGCTATATGTATTGGCGCTATTTGATGTGGAATTTTACTGGAAGACAGAATGATATTCAAGGAGAATACAATATACTTTATGGTAATTGGATCAGTGGAATTCCCTTAATAGACGAACTTCGTCTTGGAAATCAGTCTGAACTTCACCAAGACGCTCTAAATAACAAAGCGAGAAATACTTATTTTTTCCTTCCATTTATTCTGGGGCTCATTGGGCTATATTTTATTTACCAAAAAGATCCCAAACGCTTCTGGGTACTTCTTTTGTTTTTCTTATTTACAGGATTGGCATTAAAAGTCTATTTGAACGAACGTCCCTTTGAACCGCGTGAACGGGATTATGCACTGGTAGGTTCCTTTTACGTTTTTGCAATTTGGATTGGTTTAGGAACTTGGGCTTTGGTTCAAAAGATACAACCCTTTCTTACAAAGAAACTTGCTGCTCCTTTGGTTATAAGTTTTTGTATGCTCTGCGTCCCTGTATTAATGGGCTTTCAGAATTGGGATGATCACGACCGCTCCAATAGATACACTGCCCAATCTATGGCCAAGTCTTATCTCCAATCCATTCAAAAAGATAAAGGAGCAATGATATTTACTATTGGAGATAATGACACCTTTGCACTATGGTATGCCCAAGAAATTGAAGGTTTTAGAACAGATGTTCGAACAATAAATTCCAGTTTATTGGGTACAGATTGGTACATCGATCAGATGAAACGAAAAACCTACGAGAGTGAGCCAATTCCTTCACAAATGACACATGACCTCTATGCCTATGGTGTCAGAGATGTGCTTAGACACCAACCTGTCTTGGATTCAGTTCGATGGGATATTAAAGATTTGATGAACTGGATTTCAAGCGATCATCCAAGAACTAAAATTAAAGACCTTCTGAAACAATCGGGGCAAGATCCAAATCAACTGCCAGAAAGCCAACAAGAGGGGGTATTCTATCCCACAAGGAAAATAAGAGTCCCAGTAAACAAAGAAAATGTTCTGAAAAGTGGTATTGTGAAACCCGAAGATGCAGATAAAATTGTTCCTTATATCGATATCGATCTTCCTGAAAGTGCCTTGCTTAAAAACCAAATGATGATGTTAGATATTCTAGCCAACAACGATTGGGAACGACCTATCTATTTTACAGGAGGTAGTTACTCTGAATCAGAGTATCTATGGATGAAAAAATATTTGCAACTGGAAGGTCTGGTCTATAAATTAGTTCCTATAGAGACAAATCTAGGAGAAGAAAATCCATATTTAATGGGACGAATAGACGGAGATCTGATGTATGACATAGTGATGCAATGGGATTGGGGAAATTCTGAGCGAACTGACATTTATCACGATCCCGAAACAAGAAAAAATAGTATTTCATTCCGAAGTAATATGGCTCGTCTTGCTGAAACTTTGATCAATGAAAATAAAAACGAGAAAGCACGAAATATCATAGATTTAGCCATGGCTAAAATGCCTCTGGATTACTTTGGATACTATAGCCTTTTGGTTCCTTTTGTAGATGGCTATTTCCGAATTGATGATGCTGATAAAGCACTGGAATTATCTCTAAAAATAGCTGAAAAATACCGTGACAGATTAAATTACTTCAACAGCCTAGACGCAAACTCACAATACAATATGGGTGAAGAAATTATTACTGAAATAGAACGTTACCGAACTTTAGTTGAAGCCAATCTTAAACATGCCGAAAAAACAGATTTAATACCGATCCTAAACCAGTTTATTGAAGCTATTGAACCGTTCAGATACCTCTATGGTGATTATGAATTCTACACAGGGTTGGTAGATGTCGTAGAGGGTTATTATATCGAAGATAAAATTCTAATTGCTCAATCATTGAGCACTAAAATTGGTACGGAATACGAACAGCGGATTCAATTATTCGGTCAAGTATCCGCTGAAAATCAACGTCAACTACTGTCTAGAATTCAGAATGAACTGACTGAATACAATTATTTTGTTCAAATAGTAAAGGCGTATGACAGTTCAGCATTTGGAAACCAAATAGAGTCAGAATTCAATAAGAACCTTGAATTATTTTCTCCGCTTCTAGATGAAAAAGAAGAGGATTAAAGCCTATTACAAATTAACGTGATCTTGCAGTAGACTGATCAGCGTATTTGCATCTTGTGAACCGCTTTGTCTCCAGATCATTTCGTTAAATTTATAAATCATAAATGTGGGTAAAACCCGTACTCTAAGAGCTTCAGACAATTTGTGATTTTTATCGATATCGATTTTGATGACTTTCCCTTTATCTCCTAGGGCTGCGGCAACGTCCTTAAGTGTTCGCTGCAAATCAAACTGTTCATCTTCTTCATGACGGTAAAACGCCAAAAGAATGGGTGTTTTTTCATCTAATAATTCACCAAATTTAGACATAGCTATTTCGAATTATTTAACAAATGTAAAAGAAATTGATCAAACTGCGTCTTTTGACTTTTTTAAAGTAATTACACTAATCTCAGGCCACATTCCTACTCTACCCGGATAAGCTAAATATCCAAACCCTCTGTTAACGTTTAATCGCTGCTTGGCTTTCTCATAAATTCCAGCCCATTGTTTATAACGCCATTTTACAGGACTCCATTTTATCCAGCCTGGTATTTCAATACCAAATTGCATTCCATGGGTATGGCCACTCAAAGTAAGATGAATATTATAAGGGTGAGGCAATACTTTTGCTTCCCAATGAGAAGGGTCATGAGACATTAAAATCTTGAAGTCCTTAGCGCCTACATTAGTTAATGCTTTATCTAAATCGCCTTCTTGTTTAAATCCATTTCCCCAGTTCTCTACTCCTACAATAGCGAGTCGGTGTCCATCTTTCTCAATAAATCGGGATTCATTTAATAGTAAATTCCAGCCCATGTCTTTATGAGCTTTGTACAAGGCTTCAATATTTTCAATTTTCTCTTTTGGAGTCTCCCATTGCATATAATCTCCATAATCATGATTGCCAAGCACAGAGTAGACTCCATATTGTGATTTGATTTTACTGAAATGAGGAATCCATGGTAAAACTTCTTCTGTTCTATTATTGACTAAATCACCCGTAAACAGAACCAAATCGCTCTGTTGTTTGTTAACAAGGTCTATTCCATAGTTTACTTTTTCAATATTATCAAAACTACCGCTATGAATATCTGAAATCTGAGTGATAGTAAATCCATCGAAAGCTTCGGGTAAATCATCATATTCCAAGGTATAGGACAACACTTTAAAATTATATTTCCCTTTATACATTCCATATAGTAATGATGCAAGAGGAATTGCTGCAATACCCAATGCAACTTGTGAAATAAAAATACGTCGGGAGGGCAAGTAACGAATCTGGCCAGGGATTTTGGTTATGTAATTGTATAAGGCTATCGGAGTTCTTATAATATCCTCTGAAATCATTACAATTGTTAGAACTGCTTGAAAGACAAAAAGAGAGATAAAAAATCCAATTGCATACATAAACCTAGGCTCCATAGTAGGTGTCCTATCAAATACAAGAGTATGAATTAATAGATTACCTATTACCAAAACCACAATTAGAAAATAGAATACCCAAATCCATTTATTTGAAGTAAGAGTCTTCATAGCCTGAAAGCCATACCACTGGAAAAGCAGTAATAATATGATTGTAATCAGCCACCTCATAATCATTTTTTTTTTGTTCAAATGTAATCAGTTCTGTGGGAACTTGCTAATGATTAGAACCGCCGATGTCTTGTGCCATTCTGAGTGCCTTCCCATCAGAAAGACTCGCTACAAAACAACTTACATTGAGTAGTGTTTGATAAAGGTTCTCGCTTACCAATGGTGTGCCCTCTGGAACTAAGGAGAGTAAAAGTTTATCAAATGTATGCTCATTTCCTTGTAGTTTATGAACGGCTGCTTGGGTATAATTTTCCAATAGAATTGTAATTGCACGGTGACCTACCACCTCCTTTTGAATGACTTCTTTGGATTGATAAATATTCTTAACACTCAAATTAATTATATCCTCAATCTGAGCCTTGAACTGGCTTTTCTCTAGTAGTGCAGATTGAAAAGAGCCTGCCAATATCGCCGTTTCATTTTCTAAAAAAATCTGAACAGCATCTTGAATTAAACTATTTATTGCCAATGCCCTTAGGTAACTTAAGCGTTGGGGTTTGTATGATAATTGTGCGTATTTTTTCGTATCGATTCGGTCTCTGACTAAATTTATAAGATACTCTAAAGCATAATCTTCGGATATCCACCCCAGGTTGATTCCATCTTCAAAATCAATTATTGTGTAGCAAATATCATCAGCTGCTTCTACCAGAAAAGCTAGAGGATGTCTCAGGTACTTACCGTTATCATCCAACGTAAGTTCGGTTGCTAAATCTTTAAAGAATGGTGCTTGAGCTTGAAAATACCCGAACTTTTTGTCAGCCACGTGTGCCGTAGGTTTATGAGGCAAACTCGCTTTGGGATACTTCACAAAAGTTCCAAGTGTGGCATAACTTAACCGAAGTCCTCCTTCAGTCCCGGGTAAAGAATCCGTTAAAATCTTTAAGCCATTTGCATTTCCTTCAAAGTCACATAAATCTTGGTATTCTAGTGCATTCAATTGGGATTTGTATTGTGCTCCTTTTCCTTCTAAAAAAAAATGACCAATAGCTTTTTCTCCACTGTGCCCAAAGGGTGGATTTCCAATGTCATGTGCCAGTGAAGCAGCAGCTGTAATAGCTCCAAAATCATTCGGCTGATACCCTAAGCTGTGTTTTAAATGAGGATATTTATCCAAAATTGCCTTGCCTGCCAAACGTCCAATACTTCGACCAACTACTGAAACTTCAAGACTGTGCGTTAGACGCGTATGAACAAAATCTGTCTTTGAAAAAGGTATAACTTGAGTTTTATCTTGCATGCTTCGAAAAGCATTTGAAAAAACAATCCTATCATAGTCTACCTCAAAACCTAAGCGCAGGTTGTCCTGTTCGATCCTGATCCGCTTATTGGTGTCTCCGAAACGCTTTAATGACAATAAAGATTCCCATTTCATAAAAAGTATATTAAGCAATGGTTATGGTTAAAATTTTAAAATAATAGTTTAATAATAAACCAAGAACATGAATTAACATTAAGCTAAAATCAGTCCACTCGATGCCCATTACATTTGTTACAAATCTAATTGATCTTAAATTAAACATCATGAAAAAAAATAAATTTATCCTCTTATTCTCTTTACTTGCAATTTTAATTTCATGCACTGAAGAAGATCCCATTATTGAGTACGTAACGGTCACTAAAACTGTTATAGATAAAGTGATAGAAATTCAAAATGTTGCGATAGATTCTAATACCGATTCAACCTTGCAAGGAAACATTACTTCTGATACTACATTAGATGCTTCAAAAATTTGGTTACTTAAAGGAAGAGTTTCCGTGTTGGATGGAGTTACTTTAACCATTCCTGCAGGAACAATAATTAAAGCAGCAGCTGGAACTGGAGCTGATGCTTCTACTCTTATCATAGCAAGAGGTGCCACTATTTTAGCTAATGGTACTGCAGATGCGCCAATCATTATGACATCAATTTCAGATAACATTGAAGTTGGAGGTGATTATCCATCAAATGGACCCTCTTTAAATGTAGATACAAGAGGTTTATGGGGTGGACTTATTATCCTAGGTTATGCACCTTCTTCTTTCTCAGGAGATGTGACTGAACTTCAAATTGAGGGAATTCCTACTTCAGATACTAGTGGTCTTTACGGAGGTTCTGACGCAGCTGACAATTCTGGTACAGTAGAATACCTTTCAATCAGACATGGTGGTGCAGAAATTGGAGAAGGAAATGAAATTAATGGTCTTACTTTAGGAGGTGTTGGTTCTGGAACTACAATCAATCACATCGAAATTGTAGGAAATGTAGATGATGGAATCGAATTTTTTGGAGGAACAGTTAATGCTTCAAATCTTCTAGTTTGGGGACAGGGAGATGACGCTATTGATATCGATCAAGGGTATGCTGGTACCATTGATGGTGCATTAGTTGTTTTGACAGCAGCTTCTGACCACGGATTTGAAATCGATGGACCTGAAGGATCTACAACTGGGCGATTTACACTAAAAAATGCTACAGTTATTGGTGCTACTGATAATTGTACTTCAGAAGGTGTAGACGGTGAAATGGCTGACTTCAGAAAAGGAGCAACGGGCGATTTACTCAATATTTTGTTTAAAAATTTCGCAAGTGGTAAAGATGTTGAATTAGATGCTTCTGCAGACGCTACAACATATACTGCAGGAACTTTAACCTTTGCAAATATTGATATTCTACATCCTGTTGATGCTGAAGGTGCTGTTTGTTCAGATGTTGAAACACTTGACCTAATTTTCGATGATAAATCTGACGAAAGTACATTTGAAACTGATGCTTCGACTTTTGCTGAAGTAGTAACTGCACAAGCTGATGGAAATGGACTAGCTGATGATTCAATTTTCTCTTGGACTTTTTATGCTTATAATAACTAACATATAAATCTATTAATACTTTTTTTAATTACATGCTCAGCTCTTGCTGAGCATGTAATTTTTTATATAAATACTATGATTAAACTGATGAATCAAATTAGAACTATTTCCCTTCTTACCTCTTTTTTATTTTCTTTCTTTGCTTTGGGTCAATATGGAATTATTGGGACAGTAATTGATGGTGACTTCAATGAGCCTCTACCTTTTGCTAATATCCTCGTCCTTGAAACAGGAGAGGGGGTTACCTCAGACTTTGACGGAAAGTACACTTTTGAACTACATGCTGGAACCTATTCAGTACAATTTTCGTTTGTAGGATATGAAACTAAAATTATTACTGAAATTGAAGTAACTAATGATGAATACACCATAATCGATGTAGTCATAAACTCAGCTGCCCAAGGTTTAGAGGAGGTAGTTGTAACTGTAGAAGCAAAAAGAAATACAGAAGCCTCCGTATTAGAAATTCAAAAAAAATCAGCCAGTTTAATAGACGGTATCTCAGCTCAAGCTTTCAAAAAAATAGGAGCAAGTACGATTGCATCGGCAGTAAAAAGTGTCCCGGGTGTATCAGTTCAAGGAGGTAAATACGTTTATGTTCGTGGATTGGGAGATCGATATTCAAAATCCATCTTAAATGGGATCGATATCCCAGGTTTGGATCCAGATAGAAATACAATTCAAATGGATTTATTTCCTACTAACATGCTCTCCAATGTTTTGGTAATTAAATCGGCAAGAGCTGATTTACCTGCAGATTTTACTGGTGGAGTTATTGATATTATTACCAAAGACTTACCAAGTAAAGAAGAGTTTTCCGTTTCTGTAAGTACAGCATATAATCCCGATATGCATTTTAATGATAACTACCTAAGTTATACAGGTGGAAGCACGGACTTTTTGGGCTTTGACGACGGTTCTAGAAAAAATAAAATTGCGAATAGTTTTCTAGGAAACGTATTTGATCCAAGATTAAATCAGACAGAACTAGGAATGAATCTGGTCAACAGAATTAGCAATCAATTTAATCCTCAAATGGCACCTCAGGTTTCCAATAGTGGGATGAACTTTGGATTTGGAATCACCTACGGTAACCAATTTAACTTTGAAAATGGACATTCCTTTGGAGTCCTAGGATCGGTATCATACAAAAGTGAGCAAACACTTAATGAAAATACTCAAGATAACATTTTTAATTTCAGCCCCAATAAAAGCGTATTGACATTTGAAGAAAACCGAATTCAATCTGGGACTATTGGTGGGCAAAATATTATTGCAAGTACCCTTTTTGGGATGACCTATAAAACGAATACATCGAAAATAAAATTTAACGGACTCCACATTCAAAATGGACAAAGTACCTCCGGAATATTTAGACAACTTACTCGTTTTTCAGATTTCATCGACTTTAATAAATTTAACTTAGAATACAATGAAAGAAGTATTTCCAATGGAATGATTTCTGGTTTGCACAATTTTGAAGAATCCAATTTAAAATTGGAATGGACACTCTCTGGAACCTTAGCAAAGGTTCACGATAAGGATGTTCGAAATACTACCTTTCAAGATGAAGAGGGTATCTTTAGTTTTCAAGAAAATACAGAACCGAAACGAATTTGGAGAACTTTGGATGAAAACAACTTAGTTAGTAAAGTTGATTTTACCAAAAGGTTTCAATTTTTAAAATCTGATGCTGTTTTAAAATTTGGACTGTTCGGCTCTTTAAAAGAGAGAGACTTTTCAATTGCTCAATACTCAGTTAGTTCAAATTTTACCTCTGAAAGTGATTGGGATAACTATGGGGGAGATCCAAACCAACTATTTAACCCATCAAATTTAATTGGACCTAACAATGCTGATGGTACCTACATCAACCCTCAAACTACAATTCGTCAGGATGCAAATATATTTAATGCTAAACAGCAAAATTTTGCAGCGTATATATCAAATGAATTCAATGTCACAGAAAAATTAAAATCAATTATTGGTCTGCGCTTTGAAAATTATCAGGTATTCTATACTGGAGAAAATAGTCAGTTAGGTCAAGTATTTGAAAATGAAAATATCATTAATAAAAACAATGTATTCCCTTCATTAAATTTCATTTACAGCCTAAAAGAAAATCAAAATCTACGAGTAGCCTATTCACTTACAACAGCTAGACCAAGTTTTAAAGAAGCCTCTATTGCTGAAATTTATGATCCCTTGTCCAATCTATTTTTTATTGGAAACATCAATATTAGGCCTACATACATAGATAATTTTGATATTCGCTACGAAGCTTATGGAGAAAATGCACAATTATTTGCCTTCAGTGCTTTCTATAAAAATCTGACTGATCCGATCGAAATTGGATTTGTCGCAGCCTCTACTTCTAACTATAAACCTCTAAATCTAGAAACTGCAAATGTATTTGGATTAGAATTGGAATTTAGAAAAAAATTAGGGACTTGGTTCAATAATTTAGCTAACTGGAATCTCAACCTTAACGGAACTTATATTATTTCTGATGAAAAGTATAGTGAAGATGAATTGAAATTGAGACAACTTGGATTAAGAGATGGACAAACTTTGGGTGATTCAAGACCACTTCAAGGTCAATCTCCTTATCTAATTAATGCAGGTATTGAATATAATAATTCAGAAAAAGGCATACAGGGTGGGCTATTTTACAATGTTCAAGGAAAAACCTTACAAGTAGTCGGTGATGGTTTTTATCCAGATGTATTTACAATCCCGTTCAATAGTCTAAACTTTAATCTTATTAAACAATTTAATGTTAATCGTAAACTAGCATTTAAAATTACAAATCTCTTAAATGACTGTAGAGAGAGCCGATTTGAAGGCTTTAATAACGAAAGTCAAATCTTCAAATCACGTAATATAGGACGCCAATTTTCTTTGAGTTACACTATCGGATTAAAATAAAGTCCAATTAACTATTATAATTTAATCAGATTTTATTTTTTATAACTACTGTAATACTCATCCATAAGAGACATAATACTATTTAACAAATCTTTAGTTTCCAATAAGATGTTAAAATAAAGAGTTGTATTCTTAGGGCTAGATTCTTCCAAACGAGTCCGATCAATTTGAGCATTAATCTTTTCTGAAAGAAAAGAAACCAATTCTTCCTTCTGAGATGTTATATAGGAGATTCTCTCAAACTTCCTGCTCACAAAAATATCTATAATCTCTTTATATAAAAGCTCCAAACGATCTTCAATCTCTTTAAGATCTTTAAACTGATTGAACTTTAGCTTTTGGTGTTGATTATTAACGTGTTTGTAACTCTTTTTTGAAATAAAATCGAGTGACTGAGCGATGTCGGTTAGATAAGCTAAAATGGTAATATAAAAATTACTACCTCGAACACTGGTCTCATCCAAACTCTTTATGAAAAAGAAAATATTATCTCGAAGTTCTTCTATTTCACTATCTAATTTGGCCACTCCTTTTTTACTCTTTTTAAGTAAATCTGAATTTTGTGTGGAGAGACCCTCTAAGAAATCAGCATAAATTTTAGTTGTTCTAGAAATTACATTTACGATATTGTCTGCACTTTCTATGATGATACCTTGAACAGTACTGCTTTCAGATTTCTTTAGTTGTTTAGGATCCACTTTTGTTGTTTTATTTTTGTGAGAAATAAAATTTCTTGCTAAAATAACTAATGTCAAAAGTAACAAAATGGGAATTATCGTAACTTTATTCCAATGAATTAAAAACACAACAATTCCAGAAGCAGCTAAAGCAACTAAAGCTGTGAGAAACCAACCTCCGATGACATTCACAACACCAGCAACACGGTAAACAGCACTCTCTCTTCCCCAAGCTCTATCTGCGAGTGATGTACCCATTGCTACCATGAAGGTTACGTAAGTTGTTGATAAAGGTAGTTTCATAGCTGTTGCTATAGAAATCAAAATACCAGCTACCATCAAGTTTACAGAAGCTCTAATCATATCAAATGCAGGTGCATTGACACTTTGATCTTTAGAAATCAAAAAAGCATTATGATACTCGTAACTTTTTTCGATTTTTGATTTTAAAGACTCTGGCATTACTGAACTGATTGCAGCAGACAATCCGAAAAATACATTTACAAAACCCCTGGAGATGATATTGGGGTTAAATTTTTCATGGGTATCATTTTGTCTTGACAAACCAATCTCAGTTTCGGCTACAGATTTTGCTTTTTTGGAGAACCAAAGTGTCATTACCATTATTCCTCCAGCAATAAATAACAAAAGGGGTTCTGCTGGAACCTTCTTATCCAATACCTCCATTGAAAATAAAGTGGGATCAATCCCTGAAACACTCCATGCTTCATATGAGTGATAGGCAGCCATAGGCACACCAATAAAGTTTACAAGATCATTTCCAGAAAAGGCAAGAGCCAAACCAAAGGTTCCAACTAGAATAATCACAAGTAAAATACTTTTTTGTGATATTTTTTGAAATAAATATGAAAAAACTGTTAAAATTATAAATGCAAAAAACACGATAAGAAGCTCGTTGTTTTTTAAAATTTCAGACATATCCTTATAATAAGGAGTTCCTTTTAATCCTTTTATGAAAATGAAATATGTAATCGAAGTGAGTGCTATCCCTCCAAATAATGCTCCAAAATTTTTGATTTTTTTCTCAAATTGAAAAGTAAAAATTATTCTGGAAATCAATTGTACAATTGCACCTACAGAAAAGGCAATAACGACCGAAAGAAGTATTCCACTAATTATAGTAATCGCTTTATCTGTATTGATATAATTATTTATATCTATGAGAGTTTCCGTATCCGAAGCACCTATTTTTATGAGTGACATTACAATAGAAGCACCCAAAAGGTTAAAAACTATAGATACGGTAGTAGAAGTTGGTAATCCCAGTGTGTTAAAAAAGTCAAGTAATAAAATATCTGTAATAATTACAGCCATAAAAATGACCATGATTTCATCAAAATAAAAAGCACTTGGATTAAAAATTCCCTTTCGTGCTACTTCCATCATTCCGCTTGAAAAAACAGCTCCAATAAAAATTCCTAAACTTGCAACAATCATTATAGTTCTTAAGGGAATAGCTTTTGAACCAATCGCAGAATTTAAAAAATTTATTGCATCATTACTAACGCCTACAACAATATCTACTATTGCAAGAACCGCAAGAGCAACTAAAATTAACAAGTATATATTATCCATAAAAAAAATATTAATTAGGCAAATATGGGTTTAATTTTGATTAACCATATTAAAATAACATTAAAAATGAAGATCAAATCCCGTTCTAAAAAGCAAATAATCTTTTGTCGAATTGGACTGTGAAAAACTGAGGTCTGCCTGTATTTTTAAACTATGTCCCATAACATATTTTGAAATTCCATAGGTGATTTGTTTTAAATCAGATAGTCGAGTGACTTCTTGAAAATCAACTTTCGTATAGCGAATGGTCATTTCAACATTATTTTTGAACAGATAACTACCCTGAAAGTTGAAAGCTGAACCTGCCCCAACAACAGCACCAGTCTTTGTTATTCCATCAGCTTCTAGCGCTTCAATTGTATCCGCATTTCTATTAGCGTACTCCCCAGTTATTGCAAATCCATAATACTTTATAACTCCATCTAAAAAAACCGTTGTGATATCCGTTTCGAAAAAACCACCATCAAGGCGAGTCATATACGATCCCATATTACTTCGATTTTTAACTGCATTTTTATTAATGTCGTATGTGAAGCCAAACATAGCTTTGATAGTTTTTTCACGTTTTAAATCGCCTTGAGAATAGTCTCCATTAGAAGAAAATTCACCAAAAGGAAGTAATTCAAGTCTAGAAGTGTACTGAAGTCCACCAATATTTCCTTCTGTAATATTTCTACCTTCTCCCTGTGAAACCGAAAACTTTTCTCTTGTGATCCAGTTTCCTCCTAATTTTATTTTGTGCCGTAACTGAACACCCATATCTCTATCAATATTGAATTTACTGTTCAATATTGAACGATCAATCAACTGCAAATTAGCTGAAGATACAACACGTTCAATATTTCCAGGTAATTTAGTTTGACCCGCCCATAATTCAAAATTTTCGTGAAAATTCCACATAACAACGGCATCCAAAATATAACGTGGCGTATTTCTATTATACACACTAGCTCCAGATAAATCTCTATTAGAAAGTCCCAGCTCGATTTTATACTTTAATTTTGGAGTAAAAGCAAATCCTCCAAATTTCAAACGTGCTCTTCTTACTAAAAAATTAAGTTCTGCTTCATCGTAATCTTCACCACTATAATCCCATTGACTCTGATAACGAGATTGAATCCTTGGAGCAAATTTGACACTAAAAGAGCTGTCCTTGGCAATGAAATTTATTACTCCTTTGCCAAATTTTGTGTCACTTATTTCTTGTGCGAAAACAGAATTTATTAATACAACTGTAAAAAACAAACAGCTTAAGAGTTTAATTTTCATTTCATAAAATTTATTCAAAAGAAATGATAATAAAGTCCTTGTATGTTAACTAATCATTAAGAATTTTACATTTTAATAACACATGCAGCTAAATGTTAACAAATCATTATACTAAAACGTTTGTTTCTCAATTTAAGAACCACACATCAAACAATCATCGTCTTCATTGCCCTTTGCTTGTGCCAACATTTCTTTGAGCTCTTGTGGACTCAAGGGTTCTACAGGGACATTCGCTTGCTCAGGTTTTGCCGCTATTGTGCCTGCTGCAATTTCTGCTACAGGTGGAGCTTCTGCTTTGGCTTTGTTATCCAATGTAAACTTGATCGCATCTACAGCCGATTTCGTTCTTAAATAATACATACCTGTTTTAAGCCCTGACTTCCAACCATAAAAATGCATGGAGGTTAATTTGGCCATAGTTGCCCCTTCCATAAAGAGGTTTAAAGATTGTGATTGGTCTATGAAGTAACCGCGTTGGCGTGACATGTCTATGATGTCTTTCATACTCATTTCCCAAACAGTGCGGTAAAGTTCTTTTAGGTCATCTGGAATTCCTTCGATATTCTGAACTGAACCATTATTTCTCATTAACTCTTGTTTCATATCCTCATTCCAAAGGCCTCTTTCTACTAGATCTTCAAGAAGGTGTTTGTTTACCACAATAAATTCTCCTGAAAGTACTCTTCGAGTATAAATGTTGGAAGTATATGGCTCAAAACATTCGTTATTCCCTAAGATTTGAGAAGTACTTGCTGTCGGCATAGGAGCAACGAGTAAGGAATTTCGAACTCCTTGCTTTTTGACAGTCTTGCGTAATGCTGCCCAATCCCAACGACCGCTTAGCTCTTCATCCTTAATCCCCCACATATTATGTTGGAATTCACCATTTGACATTGGAGATCCTTTATAGGTCTGATAAGGTCCGTCATTTTTTGCCTCTTCAGCAGATGCCGTTACCGCTGCAAAATAGAGTGTTTCAAAAATTTCTTGATTCAATTTCTTAGCTTCGTCAGAAGTAAAAGGTAGGCGTAACATTATAAATGCGTCTGCCAATCCTTGAACGCCTAATCCAACAGGACGGTGTCTGAAATTCGAATTCTCCGCTTCTTTGACTGGGTAATAGTTTCTGTCGATGACTCTGTTGAGGTTTTTTGTTACACGAACCGTAACATCGAAAAGGGCTTGATGGTCAAATGCACCGTCTTTGATAAACATGGGCAGTGCAATAGAGGCGAGATTACATACTGCAACTTCATCTGGGGAGGTGTATTCCATGATCTCTGTACATAAGTTGGATGAACGTATCGTACCGAGATTTTTTTGGTTGGATTTTCTATTGGCTGAATCTTTGTACAACATATAGGGTGTACCCGTTTCGATCTGAGATTCTAAAATTTTCTCCCAGAGTTCACGTGCTCTGATGGTCTTTCGGCCTTTACCTTCATTTTCATATTTGGTATAAAGAGCTTCAAATTCATCTCCGTGAACGTTGAATAGATCTGGGCATTCGTTCGGACACATTAAAGTCCAATCCGAATTTTCTTCGACACGTTTCATAAATAAATCGGGAGTCCACATGGCATAGAATAAGTCTCTAGCTCGCATTTCTTCTTTCCCGTGATTTTTTTTCAATTCTAAAAACTCAAAAATATCAGCGTGCCATGGTTCTACATATATTGCAAAAGACCCCTTACGCTTGCCCCCACCTTGATCTACATAACGAGCTGTATCGTTAAATACTCTGAGCATGGGTACGATGCCGTTAGAAGTTCCATTTGTCCCTGAAATGTAAGAACCTGTTGCACGTACATTGTGAATAGACAATCCAATACCACCAGCTGACTGAGATATTTTAGCAGTTTGCTTCAGAGTGTCATAAATTCCGTCAATGCTATCGTCTTTCATGGCTAATAAAAAACATGAGGACATTTGTGGTTTGGGTGTTCCCGAATTGAATAATGTCGGTGTTGCATGGGTGAAATAACGCTTAGACATCAATTCGTAGGTTTCTAATGCAGATTCAATATCGTCCAAATGAATTCCAATTGAAACACGCATGAGCATGTGCTGAGGTCGTTCAACGATACTCCCATTTAATTTCAGAAGATAAGACCGTTCTAGGGTTTTAAAGCCAAAGAAATCGTATCCAAAATCACGATTGTAAATAATGCTGGAATCCAATTGATCTGCATTCTTTTCTATGATTTTATAAACTTCATCAGAAAGTAATGGAGCCTTTTTTCCTGTTCTGGGATTAACATACTCATACAAATCAGTCATCGTCTCCGAAAAAGACTTCTTCGTATTTTTATGCAGATTGGATACTGAAATTCTCGCAGCCAACTTTGCGTAGTCTGGGTGTGTTGTAGTCATGGTCGCTGCAATTTCTGCAGCTAGATTATCCAACTCAGAAGTTGTCACACCATCGTATAGTCCTTCAATGACACGCATAGCAACCCGAACAGGATCAACAAGCGGATTTAATCCGTAGTTGAGTTTACGAATTCTAGCGGTAATTTTATCGAACATGATGGGTTCTTTGCGACCATCTCTTTTTACTACAAACATACTTTTGGCTTTATAATTTATTTACTAATTCTGTTACTCCTGGTTTATGGTTTGTGATTGACTTGGATCAAAAGTCCTCATCAAAACTAATTTTAGTCTCGCTATTTTCGTTGCTGAGTACCCCAGCCTTTTGGTATTCTCCAACTCGTTTCTCGAAGAAATTAGTTTTTCCTTGTAACGAGATCATATCCATAAAATCAAAAGGATTCGTCACGTTGTATTCTTTTTCAAGACCAAGCTCTACTAACAAACGGTCTGTTACAAATTCCAAATACTGAGTCATCAATTTTGAATTCATTCCAATCAGACTAATAGGCAAAGACTCTGTTATAAATTCACGTTCAATATTCAGTGCGTCTAGAAGAATTTCTTTGATTCGTGCTGGTGGCACTTTATTTATCAAGTGATGATTGTGAAGGTGTACTGCAAAATCACAATGCACCCCCTCGTCTCTTGAAATTAATTCGTTAGAGAAGGTTAATCCTGGCATAAGACCTCTCTTTTTCAACCAATAAATTGAACAAAATGCTCCTGAAAAAAAGATTCCTTCTACAGCGGCAAAAGCAATGAGACGCTCTGCAAAAGAGTCTGAATCAATCCACTTCAATGCCCAATCCGCTTTTTTCTTTATTGCTGGAAATACTTCGATAGCTCTAAACAAGTTATCTTTCTCAGCGTCATCTTTAACGTAGGTGTCAATTAACAACGAATACGTCTCGGAATGAATATTTTCCATCATAATTTGGAAACCGTAGAAAAACTTTGCCTCTGAATACTGCACTTCGTTTACAAAGTTTTCAGCTAAATTTTCATTTACAATACCGTCTGATGCTGCAAAGAAAGCCAAGATATGTTTGATGAAATATTTTTCATCATCATTCAACTTGTTATTCCAATCTGAAAGGTCTTGGTGTAAATCAATTTCTTCAGCAGTCCAAAAACTAGCCTCCATTTTTTTGTACCATTCCCAAATGTCATGATGTTTAATAGGAAAAATTACAAATCTGTTTTCATTTTCTTGGAGAATCGGTTCTACTGCAGCCATCTGTTTTGAATTATTGTTTAATAAAATTTTAATTGAATATTGTCTTACAAAGATTCTAAATTGAACTCATATTTGAAAGGTGAACTTTTCCACAATGGGTATTAGTTTTTAACAAAATGTGTCTTTTTTATGATTTTTTAGGGAAATCATATTTTTGTTAACTAAATGTAAATCAGAATATTATATCTTGTCAACCTCTCGAATGCCCTAGAAACAGTAGCAAATCACTAGGACGTCTTTTCAGCATATTTTTCCAAAGCCTCATACCATGCTTTTCCAAACTTGCGGATTAGGGCTGTTTTCACAAATTGATATACAGGAATTTTTAGGGCTTGTCCAAAACTACATGCGTCGGAACAAATAGACCAACTATGATAATTTACAGCGGTCATGTTTTCATATTTCTGAACACGAACTGGGTATAAATGACAAGATATTGGCTTTTGAAAATCAATAACTCCCTGTTTGTGTGCTTTTTCAATCCCGCAAGATGCAATTCCAGTTTCTGAAAATACCGTATAAGCACACTCTTTACCGTCTACTAAGGGGGTTTCTAAGTCTCCATCAATCCCAGTTACATACACTCCTTGTTCTTGGATAGAACGGATCCCTTTTTCATTTAGAAAAGGTTTGATTTTTAAGAAATTTTTGGACAAAAAACTAGTTTCCTCTTTCTCCAAGGGAGCTCCTGCTTCCCCAGCTACACAACACTCCCCTTTACATTTTGAAATATTACAAACAAAATCTTCAGACATTAACTCATCAGAGACTAGGGTATTTTCTATAGACAACATGGTGTGTGTTTTTACAAAATTACTGATAATTTAACGGTTAAATCCTAAGAATGAAATTACATTTGCAAAAATTAGAATAATGTTTGATTTTAAAGAACTTTTATCGGCTAGTCTAGTCTTGTTTGCAGTCATTGACATCATTGGTAACATCCCATTAATCATAAGCCTACGAGCAAAGGTAGGGCATATTCAATCGGAAAAAGCTTCTGTTGTTTCGGCAATCATTATGATCAGTTTTTTATTCTTAGGAGAGGAGATTCTCAAGCTTATTGGAATTGACATCAATTCTTTTGCTGTTGCGGGATCTTTTGTTATTCTTTTTTTAGCACTTGAAATGATTTTAGGAATCAATTTATACAAAGACGATATTCCAGAAACTGCTTCCATAGTACCTCTTGCTTTTCCTATGATTGCTGGAGCCGGAACGATGACTTCCCTACTTTCCTTGAGGGCCGAATACGATGTGATCAATATCATCTTGGCAATTCTAATTAATATTCTTTTTGTATATATCATTCTCAAGTCTTCCAAGCATATTGAACGAATTCTTGGAAAGTCTGGAATTAGTATCATCCGAAAAGTTTTTGGTGTAGTTCTTTTAGCGATTGCAGTAAAACTTTTTACGACCAACATCGGTCAACTCATATAAATCCCTAATTTTAGAAAATGAAAATTATTCTCCCTCTTTTAATGATCCTTGCGCTTGGGATGTTTATTTTTAACCTCACTCAGATAGATTGGGATGCCCCACTATTTGGTAATAGCAGCGTTGCACTGATAGGATCTATGGCTTCGGCCAGTGCTTTTTTACTTCTTTTCATCCTTATGCTTTCAAAAAAAATAGCAAAGAAACTGAAAAAATAAATCAGTCTAACCCCATTTCATCAAGTGCCTTTTTGATAAAAAGATCTTCTTTATTTACGATTCTAGTAAACATATTCTCATCAAAAAGTTGCAATGCTATGTATGCTTTTATGGAAACCAACAGGCTTTCTTCATCTTTGAAGTCTACGGGGTAATTATTTGCTAAACAATAGTCTTTAAATGCTTTAACAAAATCTTCTTTGTAGGGTAATTCTTCATTAAAGAATTTAGGGGCATTGTCAAAATTATATTTCTTTATGTTTTTATCCAATTCTAAAAAGACAAAACGGTCTACAAGATTAGACCGCATAATAAATGAGTTCCATTCTTCTTCTGGGGTATTCTCATTATTCAAATAAAAATCAGGAGTAATCCCTCCTCCTCCATAAACCTTTCTTCCACTTGGAGTCATGAATTCAAGACTGTCATTCACAGGAATATTTGAAGAATTTTCCATTTCACCGGTTTCAAAACGTTGTTGAACTTCCGCATAATATTCTGACTTGGTACTTAAATCATAAGGACGCTGTATCGATCTTCCTGTGGGAGTAAAATACCTAGCAGTTGTCAATCTTATTTGATCCCCCTCTCCCAATGGCATTTGCTGCTGTACTAATCCTTTCCCAAATGTTCTTCTACCAATAATCCATCCTCTATCGTTGTCTTGAATTGCTCCTGCAATAACTTCACTAGCTGAGGCAGAATTTTCATCAACTAAAACATATAGACTCCCTTTTTCAAAAATCCCATTGGAGGAGGCTACAGTTCGCTCTCGTCTTCCATTATTAGCTTCGACAATAACGATGGGCTTCCCAGAAGACAAAAAGTCATCAGCAATTTGTTTTGCAGGCAGCAGATATCCCCCAGGATTTCCTCTTAGATCTAGAATCAGATGCTCCATTTCTTGCTCTAGGAGTTTTCTCATAGCAGCTTCAAATTCCGTGTAAGTTGTTTGAGAAAATCGATTGATTTTCAAATAGCCAATCTTTTCTTTTAAAATGTATGAGGAGGATATACTAGGTAATGGCACTGGTCCTCTTTTGAGGTTGAAGGTATAAATAGAGTCTGTTTTTTTTCTAAAAACTTTAAGTGATACAGCTGTTCCGGAAGGTCCCTTAAGTTTAGAGATAATTTCATCATTCGTTTTTTGTTTAGAATACAAAGTGTCTTGATCGGCCATAAGAATCCGATCTCCAGAAATTAATCCTGCTTTTTTACTGGGCCCTCCGTCTAAAACTCGAACCACAGCAATTGTGTCCTTTTGCATAAAAAATTGAACGCCTATGCCCTCAAAATTCCCTTGCATATTTTCTGAAATAGCCTGTCTCTGTATTGCAGGTATATACACAGAATGAGGATCAAGTTCATCTACTATATCACTGATTACAGAACTAACTAAACTGTCAGTATTTATTTTGTCTACATAATCCTCAGACAAATAAGTAATCAAACGATTGAGCTTTTGGATACTTGGATGTACAAAACCCGTTTGTAAATTGTTGTTTCCCTTAAGAGAACCGTAGAGATATCCAATAGCTGAAGAAAGCAGTACAATCAAAAATAAAAAAATAGTATTTCTTTTCACAATCTATAGTTTACATAGGAACGCATTCCAGTTGAACTCCTGCTTTCTCTAAAAAATCTAACCCACTTGTGTCTTTATAGGCCTTGGAATATACGACACGGACAATACCGGATTGATGGATTAATTTACTACATTCTTGGCAGGGAGACAAAGTTATATAAAGTGTCGCTCCTTTACAAGATTGGGTAGAAGACGCTACTTTCAAAATAGCATTGGCTTCTGCATGAAGCACATACCATTTTGTGTAATGATTTTCATCTTCACAAACATTTTCGAACCCCGAAGGAGTACCATTATAACCGTCTGAAATAATCATACGATCCTTAACAATCAAGGCCCCTACTTTTTTTCGTTCGCAATAAGAAAGTTGACCCCATGTATTTGCCATTTTAAGATAGGCTTGGTCATACTTAATTTGTTTATTTTTTGCCATTGGGTCTAAGATACCAAATTAGGACAGAATCCTGTTTATATCCTTTCAAATATCATTACTAAAACTTGAGAAAGGACCATTGCACCAATCAAAAATTCCCATTTTTGACGGTTCATTTTAAAAATTTGTAAGACTAAAACATTGATAAAAAGGACACCTAATACAATAAAAATTTGTGCAAGTTCTACTCCAATAGCAAATGAAAAAAGAGAAAGACTGGCCGCGTCCTCAGGGATAAGCATACTGAAATATCGCCCAAAACCTAAACCATGAATTATTCCAAAAAGAACAGTCATAATCGGGAAAAACCACGATTTTTCAGATTCAAAAAAATGTTTTTTAGTGAGTAAAAGGGGTATGGAACTTAAGCCAATAGTGATCGGAATCAGTAACTCTATCAAATAACTTGAAAATTGGATTTCAGCATAAAAATTTCCTACTAATGAGAGTGTATGTCCTATCGTAAAAAGTGTAACCCATAACAGGAGTTTTTTTCCTTGTTTAAATGTGAAAGGCAGAGCTAGTGTAACGATAAAGTAGAAATGATCTAAACCTTGCCAATCAATAACGTGCCAAAACCCCAGATCTGAATAAAACCATAACGTATCCATCATAAGTTTCTTTCTTTTTGGATTGTTTCGTAGGCTTCTTGTACTTTTTGAAATTTCTCTTGAGCACCTTTAATGAGCGCAGAATCTTGTGACTGTAGTTTATCTGGGTGGTATTTTTTCGCCATGGTTCTGTAAGCTTTTTTCACCTCTTCATTGGAAGCAGTGGATTCTATTTCTAATATCTTGTAAGCATTCCCAGTTGCTTTTATAAACATGGCTTTGATACTCTCCATGTCATTGGCCCGTATGCCCATGGCAGCAGCAATCTGCTCTACTTTATTTAGTTCTGGCTGTGAAATTGATCCGTCAGCGTTAGCAACGCCAAATAAAAAATGTAAGATTTGTAAACGAGTTTCGTATGGAGCCTGTCGTGTGAATATTTGAGCCAATTCAGGAATATTTTGTTTTTCTTTTTTGATTTCTTCATTGAATTTTTCAAAAATAGAATTGGCTTTATCTGGTCCGTAATTGGTAATGAAAAAATTACGAACAAACTGAAGCTCCTGAGTTTTAACAGCACCATCAGCTTTAATAACTGTTGCGGCAAGCGCCAAGAGATTGAGCTGAAAAAGCCCAGTGTTTTGATTCTGTACTCGGTTTTGATTCCAAGCAGTTGTTGGTTTAAAAAATTGATCAATCAATCCTCCAACGATAAAACCTAATATGGCTCCAGGGAATCTGAAAAAAGAATATCCAATAAAGGTTGCAATCCATTTGATCATAATAAAATCAGCTTAATCAATGCAAATTTGAAAAATAAAAACGGGGCATCAAAACGTTTGGTAAAGCGATTACTTTATTATCTTTGAAAAAAAAAATATGTATCCTCCAGAACTAATAAAACCCATGAGAGAAGAGTTAACCAACATAGGCTTTGTTGAGTTGAGTTCTTCTGAAGATGTTTCGAACGCCATATCAAAATCAGGAACTACTTTAGTTGTTGTAAATTCGGTATGTGGTTGTGCAGCTGCAAACGCTCGCCCAGGTGTTTTTTATTCACTCCAGAATGAAAAAACTCCAGATCATTTAGTTACTGTTTTTGCGGGTGTAGATACGGAAGCTACAAAAAGTGCACGTGATATGATGGTTCCTTTTCCTCCCTCATCACCAAGCATTGCTTTATTTAAAGACGGTGAATTAGTCCACATGGTAGAACGTCACCACATCGAAGGAAGACCTGCAGAACTCATCGCAGAAAATCTTAAAGCAGCTTATCAAGATCATTGCTAATAGTAAAATGCTCCAATTCAAGGCATGAAAAAAATACTTGCCTTTCTAACTAGCCTAATCTTTTATCTCTGTTTTGGATGCAGTCTTGTGATATTTCATTTGATTCAGTGGATTGCTTTAAATCTATTCGGATACCGTGCACATAAATTCACTATCGAGTTACTAAACCGAATACTGCTTTTATGGATGAAGATTCTAGGTACCAAAATCAGTTTTGAAATAACCACAGCCCTGCCCGAAGACAGACCTCTTATATTTGTAGCCAACCACCAAAGTACCTATGATATCCCTCCCCTAATTTGGCACTTAAGAAAATACCATCCCAAATTCATCAGTAAAATAGAATTGGGGAAAGGAATTCCTAGTGTTTCATTTAATTTAAGGCATGGCGGTTCCGTATTAATCGATAGAAAAAAACCTAAAGAAGCTTTACAAAAAATAAAAGCTTTTGGAAAGACCATTAACAAAAAAAAATACAGTGCTGTAATTTTTCCAGAGGGGACCAGAAGCAAGGATGGAAGCACTAGAAAATTTCAGAAATCTGGACTTATTTGTCTTTTTGAATCTATGCCAAATGCTATGGTTGTTCCAATCAGTATTGGAAATTCATGGAAATTTGGACATCAAAATTACTTCCCTATGCCGATGGGAGTCAACCTCAAAATTACAGTTCATAAAGCACAGGAAATCAATCAAAAAAATCCAGTGAAATTTATCGAAACTCTTGAACATTTTATTGAAAAAGAAGTGCGTGATAAACAGGCTATTTAGGTAATACGATAGTGAATGTTGTCCCTTTCTGGGGAGTCGAAACAAAAGTGATTTTTCCATTATGAGACTTGATGATATTTTTAACTATCCCCAAACCAAGGCCCATTCCAGCTGATTTAGTAGTAAATTTTGGCTCAAATATTTTGTTTTTTAAATTGTTGGGGATACCATTTCCATTATCCATAATCGAAATAATGGTCTGATTAGGCTCTGAAATTATTTGAACTCCAACTTGGGGTGTTTTCTTTTTAGAAACAGATTGAAGTGCATTTTGGACAAGATTGGTAATTACTCTTATCCATTGGGTTCGATCTATGTGCTGAAAAACATGAGCAACATTAGCTGAAAACACAATATGTTCCTGTTGAAAAATACTAATCGCCATCTGAGTGACCTCAACCAGATCACATTCTTTCATATTGGATTTGGGTAGGGCTGCAAAATTTGAAAATGCCTCCGCCACCTCAGTCATTGTATCGATCTGCTGAATTAATAACTCTGAGAATTCTTTTAATTTCTTTTTACTTTCTATATCGTTAGGATCAAAAGTATGCTCAAAGCTTTGAATGGTCAACCGCATTGGAGTCAATGGATTTTTAATCTCATGTGCCACTTGTCTAGCCATTTCCTGCCATGCATTTTCTCGCTCTGTTTGGGCTAACTTTTGTGCGCTTTCTTCAAGATCATCTACCATTTTGTTGTAGGAATTGATCAAACTATCAATTTCACGAGTTGCATTTTTAAGATGGATTTTTTCATTCTTTTTCTGTAGTCCCATCTCCCCCATTCTCACTCGGATAGTTTCTAGAGATCTAGTAACAAATTTGGAGAGAAAATAGGCAATAAAAATAACCCCAAAAAGAAGGAGAATATATATCTGATATAGATTTTCTAAAAAGTTATTTAATTCGTTTTCAGAAAATGAAACGTCTTCAAAATAAGGAAAAAATAAAATTGCATAAGGTTTTTGAAATCGATCTTTCAAATAACTATACGAGGCATGAAACTTATCAATATCCGATTTATAATGCACAACATAGCGTCCATCACTTTGATTAATTTTTTTGAGTAATAAAGGATCTAAAATATAATCATTTGCGATAACTTCTAAAGGAGAATGATAGATAAACAAGGGGCTACCATCTAAATTAAAAAGGGAATATTGGATACTGTGTATGTCATTGATTTTTTCAAAATCGGAGGTATGAGATTGCCAAACACTATCTGAACGGTTGTTTAAGTCGTGTTTTTCAACTAAATAATCTATGTGCCTTTGGAGCTGTATTTCTTTTCTATTAAGGCGGCCCAAATGATAGTTTTCGCGTTGTGATTCATACTGAATACTAGTCGTCCCTAGGATTAACAATCCAGCAACAAATAACAACAAAATCATCACGACAAAAAGACGCGTTCTAAAAGAAAATTTCTCCGGAATCTTAAAGGACTTGATCATTAATTTTTTCGTGTTTTCTTATACAACTTGATTCCCAAAAATAGGACTACGCCAAGACCAATAAAACCAAGCATCCCAGATATCCAGTGAAGACTATCTTTTAAAATGACTAAAAATACTATGGCAAATAAAAGCAAGGTAGCTCCTTCATTCCAAATCCGCATATAGTTACTGGTATATGTAACTTCATCCTTCTGAAATTTCAAAAACATCTTGTGTGTTTTTAAATGATACAAAATTAGCATGAATACAAAAAAGAGCTTCAAATGCATCCATGGTTGTAATAACCATACAGGCATTAAATACAATAGCCACAAAGCAAATGCAATGGCAAGGATTGCCGATGGCCACGTGATAATATACCACAATCGCTTTTCCATAATCTTAAACTGAGCAATAAGTATAGAAGCCTCTGTCTTACTCTTTTTTAAACCCTCAATATGATAAATAAAAAGCCTAGGAATATAAAACAAACCTGCAAACCAGGTAATGACAAAAATTAAATGCAAGGCTTTTACATAGTTGTAAAACACAAACTTTCTATTTTAGAGTTAAATAATCCAGTTTTAATTTTGCAAAGGCCGCATTAAATTGCTCCAAATCTTTCGAAATGAGTTCGTTATAATGTAGCATATGTTCTTCTATTTTTAGTGTTAATTCTTTTCTAACTGCCTCATCTTGAGCTGTAGGTGGAAAATCACTTCCTGTAACTAGTCTATTAAGATGTCCAAGTTTGTTGGTAAGTCTGATTGGAAAATTTAACGGATCCTGATTACTTTTATTCTGAGTTTGATAGAGCGCTTTTTCTATTGTTGAAAATTCCTCTTTCAACATTTTAACCTGTTGCACTAAGTCCTTTGTTTCTTCCATACTTCCGTAATTCGTTTCAAAGTCACTTAATTTTTTATTGATGCTTCTGATGTTTTTAATGGCCTTGTGGGCAGCATCAATGGTTTGATTTACCTGATTAACAAAGTCAAATTGCTTTTGCATCTGTGCAACACTGACTTCTGCTCTCGGATCACTCAAAATCGTGAATTCTTGCTTTTCAGTTAGTCCATTTTTTTCAATTATGACATCATATGTTCCTGGAACAGCTTTTGCTCCTGAGAAAGAAGCAGACCAAAAAATCATTCCATCTAGTGTTTCTGCTCCCTCATAACGGGTATTCCAAACAAATTGATTTCCACCTGGACTTACAGTTAACTTTTCTTTGTTAGAAGCGGTACTGTAGGTTTTTATGGTTCTTCCATTCTTTTCTTTGAAATGAAGCTTAAGTGTATCTTTAGTTTCATCAAAAGCCTTTACATTAAAATATACGACTACTCCATTAGGAAGATTGTTCCCCTCGGTTAGGGATGGATTTGATTGTGCTCTTCCTTGAGTTCTATAACTATCTTTGGGCTTGAACAACGTAATCTCTTTTTTTATTGTTTCGGCATTCAACTGGTGAAGCACGGTCAGGTCATCAAGGATCCACAGACTTCTTCCTTGTGTAGCAACGATTAAGCTATGTTCCTTAATAGTTAAGTCTGTTATAGGAACGATAGGAAGATTCAACTGGAAAGAATTCCAGCTAATTCCATCATCATGAGAAATATACATTCCTGATTCTGTACCAGCGTAAAGCAACCCCTTTTTAGCAGGATCTGCTCTGAGTACCCTTGTGAAATCTTCTGATTTTATTCCATTAGTGATTTTGGTCCAGGACTTGCCATAATCAGAAGTCTTGTATAAATAAGGTTTAAAATCACCCGTCTTGTATAATGTCCCAGCGACATAACATACAGCTGGATCAAAAGGTGAGGGTTCTATACTATTAATCATCAGCCACTTTGGCATTTGGGTTGGAGTGACATTTTCCCAATTTTCTCCACCATCCTGTGTTAAATGAATCAACCCATCATCACTTCCTACCCACATAAGTCCTTCCTTAAGAGGAGATTCATTTGCCGCAAAAATGGTACAATAATATTCTACTCCTGTATTGTCTTGAGTGATAGGTCCTCCTGATGACTTTAATTTTTCTGGATCATTTCGAGTTAAATCAGGACTAATTATTTTCCAGCTTTGGCCTTCATTTTCTGAAACATGAACATGATTAGAAAACGTGTAGAGCTTTTTTGGATTATGCTTACTAAAATGAATAGGAAAATTCCACTGAAAACGATATTTCATTCCTTCAGCTCCATAGCCCATAGGATTATCAGGCCATACGTTAATTCCTCTTTCACTATTCGTTTTATGGTTTACGCGTGTCAAATACCCTCCATAACTACCTCCATAAACAATATCATTATTTAATGGGTCTACTGCTATATGAGCGGACTCCCCTCCAGCTGTGGGTTCCCAATCATCTTCTGAAATCGAACTCCCATCAGATCTATAATTCACGCGCAGTGTGGAATTATCTTGCTGCGCTACATAAATACGGTAAGGAAATGAATTATCGGTTGTTACTCTGTAAAACTGAGCTGTAGGTTGATTATAATAGGTACTCCAACTTTCACCTCCGTTATAAGAAATTTGAGCACCTCCATCATCTGCAATGATCATCCGTTGATTATCTTCAGGTGCAATCCATAAGTCATGATGATCACCATGAGGAGCATTATTGGATTGAAAAGTTTTCCCTCCATCTTTAGACTTGTGATAGGAAACATTCATCACATATACTATATCTTCATCTTGGGTATCCGCATAAATTTTTGAATAATACCAAGCACGTTGTCTCAAAGCTCTGCTATCGTTTATATGTTTCCATGTATCGCCACCATCTTCTGATTTATATACGCCTCCTTCTTCTTTATTTTCTACAATAGTCCATACTTTTTGGGAATCAATTGGTGATACAGTTACTCCCATTATTCCAAGTGTCCCTTCTGCAAAACCTTCGTTTTGGCTAATTTCAGTCCATGTTTGTCCTTCATCTGTGCTTTTCCATAACGCGGATCCTTCTCCTCCACTATTGAGACTGTAAGGAGTTCGATTTACCCGCCATGTTGATGCATATAATACTCTGGGATTAGTAGGGTCCATTACTAATTCAACTGCTCCAGAATGCGCATTGGAGAATAATACTTTTTTCCAACTCTTACCTCCGTTTGTACTCTTATATACTCCTCGCTCATCAGTAGGTTTATATATATTACCTAAGACCGCTGCATAAACTATATCTGGATTACTTGGGTGAATTGCTATTCTAGGAATATGTCTTGATTTTGGTAATCCTGAAAAGCTCCATGTTTTTCCAGCATCTACTGACTTCCATAATCCATAGCCAGAAGAAACATTTCCTCTCAAAGTTACTTCTCCACCACCCACATAGATCACGTTAGGGTCACTATGAGAAACGGCAACCGAGCCAATACTTCCACCAAAATAACCATCAGAGATATTCTCATAAGTTTGACCTCCATCTTCTGTTTTCCATACACCTCCTCCTGTAGCTCCAAAATAAAATAAATTAGGCTTTCCTGGAACTCCTGTAACAGCTGCAGATCGACCGCCTCTATATGGACCAATAGATCTGTATTGAATTGCTTCGTAAGCTTTTTCTGGAAAACTCACTATACTTTCGGTAGAGACACGTTTTTTTCTTTGTCCATAAAAAGGGGATATCGCAAAGAAAATAAATGCAAAAGAAAATAAAGTAGTATGATATTTAGAAAAAGTCCATTTCATAAATGAGGTTTTTGTGATGACTTAAAAGTATAAAATTAAATTATTAATTGTGATAATCCTCAAAAAGCTTTTGTTGATATGATCAAGCAAAAAGCTCTTTTCTAACTGCCCTATTTAAAAAATAAGCTGTCATTATTGTTGAGATTACATCCGAAATTGGAAATGCCAACCAAACTCCCTGAACACCATAGTAGTGTGATAAAATAAATAAGAGCGGGATAAAAATCAAGCCTTGCCTACTCAATGTAAGTAATAAGGCTGGTAATGCTTTCCCTATTGCCTGAAAATATGCGGAGCCGATTAATTGAATACCTACTATCGGCAACGCTGCAAAAACATATTTTAATGCTGCAGGTGTCTGCGAATTCACTGCTAAATCTTTTGAGAAAAGGGTAGGTATTTGATCCGCAAAAAACATGATGAGTAACAATACTAAAGTCGCCAGTCCACTAGCATAGCCAATGGAAATATTGATTACTTGTCTGACACGACCCCAGTTTTTTGCACCATAGTTAAATCCTGCTATGGGGAGGAATCCTTGAGTTATTCCAAAAATTGGAAAAGTCGCAAACATTAGCATCCGACTTAAAATAGCATAGACTGCAATCGTAGATTCTCCACCAAAAGAGAATAAAATATTATTTACCAGAAGAACCGTAATACTTACCATAGCTTGTCTTGCAAGAGTCACCGAACCCAAAGAAGAGATCTCTTTTACAAGGCTAGACTCTAAAATAAAGGCGTCTAATTTTGGACGAAGGACAGATTTTTTTGAAATAAAAAAATAAACAATGTAAGAAGCACAAACGCCATATGACAGTGTAGTTGCCCATGCGGCTCCCATCATACCCCAATCAAAAACACGAATAAAAACATAGTCCAAAACCAAGTTAGAAACTGATGGTAAAAGCATCGCATACATTGCATTTTTAGGCTTGCCCTCTGCACGAATCGTATTGTTAGCCATCATGCAAAATGCAAGAATAGGAACTCCGTACATTACAATTACATAATATGTTTTTGCCAAGGAAAATAAACTTCCTTTTCCGCCAAAAATTGGGATAATATTATCTACGAAAAGTAACCCAAAAATTACTACAAAAACGGTCAGAATAAAGGTTAATGTAATCTGATTTGCAAAGGTCTTTTCTGCTTTAGCATGGTCCTGTTCTCCTAATGCTCTTGAAATAATTGAAGCTCCTCCAACCCCAATTGACATTCCTAATGCAGCAATAAAAAATGAAACAGGAAGCACCACATTGATCGCTGCAATAGCATTTGATCCAATCCACTGCCCTACAAAAATTGTATCAATCAGTATATTTAGTGACATCACTAAAATGCCGATAGAAGCCGGAACAGCTTGCTGAATCAATAATTTAGGTATGGATTGGGTTCCTAAAGCAGTAGTCGATTTAAACCCCATTATGCCATGTCTTTCTCTGCCCATTCATCGATCCATCTGCTCAATACATTGACCCAATCTTCTCGATCATTTACACAGGGAATAACATGTAATTTTTTACCTCCATTGTCTTCAAAATCTTCCGCTGCTTCCATCCCTATTTCTTCTAATGTTTCGAGACAGTCTGAAATAAAAGCAGGGGTTGCAATAGCCAACTCTTTTGTACCGTTTTTAGCAAAAGCTTCAACTGTTTTATCGGTATACGGTTTCAACCAAGATCCTAAAATTGACACTCGCGACTGGAAACTTGTAGAGTATGTTCCTTCTTTTAATTCTAAATATTCTGCCACATTCTTAGTAGTCATTTCACATTGATGTCGATAACAGTATCCATGCGCTGGCGAATCTTCAAAGCAACATTTACCGTCCATTTTACAATGAGATTTGGTGATGTCGGATTTGCGTATATGTCGCTCGGGAACCCCATGATAAGAGAACAAAAGGTGTTCCCAATTTTTGTCTTTTAAAGATTCCTGAATTGAATTTGATAAAACCCGAACATAATCAGGGTGATTGTAAAAGGGTGGCAAGGAGGTGAACTCCATTTCAGGAAAGTGCTTTGCCCGAATTTCTTCAGCCAACACCAAAATGGTTTCAGTAGTTGCCATTGCAAATTGGGGGTAAAGTGGAATTATAAGTACCTCTGTTATTCCTTTTTTTGCCAAAACTTCTAAACCAGAATGAATGGATGGATTACCATACCGCATAGCTAAAGTGACAGGAACACCAACTTTCTTCTGAACTTTTTCCTGAAGTCTTTCAGAGAGAACAATAAGGGGAGAACCTTCTTTCCACCAAATTTTTCGGTATGCTTTTGCGGATTTTTTGGGACGTGTGTTCAAGATAATGCCCTTAACCAAAAAGGTACGGAACCACTTGGGCAAATCAATAACCCTCCCATCCATTAAAAATTGATCTAAATACGACTTAACATCTTTTGTTTCAGTACTGTCTGGCGAACCCAGATTGACTAATAGCACTCCTTTCATGGACAATTTTTTTACGAAGATACTGAACCTAAATATTTCTTTGGAGTGGTTCCATACTTCTTTTTAAATGCAGCAATAAAATGACTTGCAGTACTGTAGCCCAGTCTTAAACCAACTTCATTTACATTATATTTTTGAGAACTTAACATTTTGCATGCTTCCTCCATTTTATGATCCAATAGATAAGCGTAGACAGTGTCTCCGTAGAGTTCCTTAAAACCCTCTTTTAACTTTTTCAAAGAAAGTCCAATCTCCACAGCTAAACTTTCTAACGAAGGAGGATTCGTCATTCGTTCCAATATGATTTCTTTTGCTTTCCTTATTTTTCTAACATTCTCTTCATCTACTAAAAAAGGACACTGCTCCACAGAAAGATCTTCATTCTTGTTAAAATAAAGACTCAATAACTCATATACTTTTCCTTTAATGTAAAGGGCTTTAATACTATCATGAATTTTTGATTGAAGTATTTGGCTTAAAACCACTGCAATTGAAGAAGAAAAAGCCTGATTGTCATAATACTTTTTTGAACTATTCTCAGAACTTAGAAAAGGAATATGATCGGCATCTGAAGAAAATAAGGCGTGAAATTCAGTGATCGAAATTAAAACACTTACAAGCCAAGTGTCTGGATTAAGCTCAACATCAATCGGCAACTCTTTTGCTGGATTATAAAGCAGCATGGAATGATCCTCATTTAAAGGAAAGGTATAACTGCCTTCATTGTATTTAAAATTCATTTGTCCCTTTAAACAAAAATGGAATTGTAAAAAGTCTTGAGCAACTTTATGTGAGAGATTCATGTTTTCACCCCTGTCATTTTTAGTTCTTAACACAAAGCAACCTGACCCTATCTCCGTAATTTTAAAAGAACTTTTATCGTTATTTTCCTCCTTCATAAAATTTATATATAAACTGATAAAATTAGTTTTCATTTACAAAATTATATAAAAATAAGTCTTTTCAAGGAGTTTCAATAATACCATCTAAAAAACCTTAAGAGATATTTATAAACTTTATAGCGTTATTTTTTAGAGTCAGACTCATTTATTTTTGCTGAAGAATTTAAAAGAATCTTTTTGCCTAAAACAAAGCAATTTTATGCTGTTGGTGTAAGTCACAAAACCGCCTCTATTGATCTTAGGGGACATTTCAGTTTGAGTGATTCTAAACTCCATGCATTGTTTTTAGATGCTAAAGAAAAAGAGATCCAAGACTTGTTACTCATTAATACGTGTAACAGAACCGAGATTTATGCCTGGACCACTTCCGATTCTATCTTGGTAGACTTACTTCTATTCCATTCAGAAGGTACCGAGAAAAATTTTCGAGAAATTGGTTATTCATACAAAAATGAAATTGGGATTAATCATCTCTTCAGGGTAGGGACTGGATTAGAAAGTCAAATATTAGGTGACTTTGAAATTATTGGACAAATCAAACAAAGTTTTTATCGTTCCAAAAAAATGGGACTTGCACAGGGTAACTTGGAACGCCTTATTAACTCCGTAATACAGGCCAGTAAAAGAATCAAGACAGAGACTCAAATATCCAGTGGCGCTACCTCAGTAGCCTTTGCTTCAGTTCAATACATTCTTAAAAATGTAAAAGATATTTCTAAAAAAAATATACTCCTTTTCGGTACGGGTAAAATAGGAGCAAATACCTGTGAGAATTTGGTTAAACATAGTCAGAATGATCATATTGTTTTAATCAACAGAACTCAAGAAAAAGCAGAAAAAATTGCTGGAAAATTTCCCGTTCAGGTGAAGCCTTTTGGAGAATTAACGTCCAGCATATTGGAAAGTGACGTATTGATAGTTGCCACAAGTTCACAAAAACCAACCATCACTGCAGACTTAATTCACAACCAAAAGCCCCTATTAATTCTCGATCTCTCACTTCCAAGAAATGTAGACGCAAGCCTTGATAAAAGACCAAATACCCGAGTCATTCACCTTGATGAACTTTCACAAATTACTGATGCCACTTTCGAAAAGAGAAAAAAATTCATTCCCCAGGCTGAAAGAATTCTTGAAACAGTTAAATTAGAATTTATGGAGTGGATGGTACACAGAAAATATGTCCCAACCCTAAAAGCATTTAAAGAAAAAATCACAACCTCTAATGCCAATTTTGAGTTTATTCCTGAAAACGGTGACACAGAATACATGGCACAAAAAATAATGGGGCAAGTAGCCGCATACCTTAGATCTAATCCACACAAAGCAGATGAAACCGTTCATCTGCTTCAAGAAGTTTTTGAGTTGAACCCAGATCGTTTTCAATAATGATAAGGATTGGAACTCGAAAAAGTGAATTGGCCTTGTGGCAAGCAAATCAAGTAAAAGATCAATTAGATGCACTTGGAGCCAATACTATTTTAGTCCCCCTTGAAAGCGAAGGAGATCAAAACCTCATAGATCCACTTTACAAAATGGGAATTCAAGGTGTTTTCACTAAAACACTTGATGCAGCCCTACTTAACAATAAAATTGATCTCGCTGTGCACAGTCTGAAAGACGTTCCCACTGTAATGGCTCAAGGAATTGAAATTAGTGCCGTTTTACCTCGAGGGGCCAGTAAAGATGTTATTGTAAAGCATCCCGATAGGAACAAAAGTGAAACAGAGAAACGGATTGGTACTGGAAGTTTACGCAGAAAAGCACAATGGCTAAGGAAATATCCCAATTATACCGTAGAAAACCTGAGGGGAAACGTTCAAAAACGTCTAGAAAAACTGAGTCTTTCTGTGTGGGAGGGAGCTATTTTTGCACAAGCAGGACTTGAACGTTTGGGACTGCTAGAGTTGACTTTTGAATCTCTTGAATGGATGATCTCGGCACCCGCCCAGGGAATTGTAGGGATTGCCAGCCTTGAGACAAATAGTGCTTTGAAACCTTATTTAAATGAAATTAATTGCGAGCAAACAGCCTTATGCGCAAAAATAGAACGAACATTCTTAAATACACTTGAAGGTGGATGTACCGCACCCATAGGAGCCTTTTCTGAACTTAAAAATGATAAGGTATATTTTAATGGGGGACTCTTTGCACTTGATGGAAGCCAAGCCATAACTGTTGAAGAATCTATCTCACTTAAAGATGCTTCAGGATTTGGAATTCAGCTTGCCCAAAAAATTTTATCACAAGGAGGGGAAACACTTATGAAGGAAATAAAATCCAAAATGTGAAATGAGATTACTGGCCACTAAACAACTTTCACTGTCACTAAAAGACCGGCTTATTCAGCATGGATTTTCTATTGTAGAACAATCTTTTATCAAAATAAAAGCGCTTTCTATTCCAAAAAAAGAGATTGAGAATCAATTGATTTTTACAAGCCAAAACGCAGTCAAAATTGCCTTTTCAGAACCAGAAATAAAAGCTCAATTAGAGGGCAAAAACTACTTTTGTGTCGGTAAAAAAACAAAATCACTTTTAGAAGAAAATGGCCAAAAAGTGATAAAAATGACTCAAAATGCAACTGATTTAGCCTATTTTTTGACAAATAATCACAAAAAAGAAGCTTTTTCGTTTTTTTGTGGCAAACGTCGTAGACCCGAAATTGAGAATCTACTCAAAGAAAATAACATGAGGTGCCAGATCCATGAAATTTACGATACCTTTTTAACCCCAAAAACCATAGACAAGCCTTTTGATGGAATTTTATTTTTTAGCCCATCAGCCGTATCAAGTTATTTTAAAGTCAACTCAATAAATACTGAAACCAGAGGATTCTGTATTGGAAAAACTACTGCTTCAGCATTAGATTTTTATACTAAAAATTACAGTATTGCTAAAGAACCTACTGAAACACAACTCTTATTAAGCATTTATAATTATTATCTACAACACCATGCTCAAAAATGATCTGTTCTTAAAAGCCCTAAGAGGCGAAACCGTTACAAGACCTCCAGTTTGGATGATGCGTCAAGCAGGACGTTATTTGCCAGACTTTATGGTATTAAAAGAAAAATACGATTTCTTTACACGTTGCCAGACCCCAGAATTGGCTACTGAAATAACGATTATGCCAATAGATCAAATCGGTCCCGATGCTGCCATTTTATTCAGCGATATTTTGGTTGTCTTACAAGCCATGCAAATTCCTGTAGAAATGAAAGATGGCTTAGGCCCCTGGATCCCGGACCCTATCCGATCTCAAAAGGATGTAAATCAAGCAATAATTCCTGATATTCATGAACATTTAGGTTACGTATTGGATGCTGTAAAAATGACAAAACAAGAACTTGCAAATCGAGTTCCTCTGATCGGATTTGCAGGTTCTCCCTGGACTCTATTGTGTTATGCTGTGCAAGGTCAAGGGTCAAAAACATTTGACAAGGCTAAAGAATTTTGTTTTAGTCAACCTGAAGCTGCGCATGACCTTCTTCAAAAAATCACCACCACAACAATAGCTTACCTCAAAGAAAAAGTAAAGTCCGGGGTTGACGCTGTACAAATATTTGACTCATGGGGCGGACTGCTTTCTCCTGATGATTATCAAATCTTTTCTTGGCCTTATATCCAACAAATAATTGACGCTCTAAAAGACGAAATCCCAGTGATTGTTTTTGGAAAAGGTTGTTGGTTTGCCCTTCATGAGATGGGTAAATCAGGAGCTGCAGCACTAGGTGTCGACTGGACATGTTCCGCAAGAAATGCACGCTATCTCTCCGGAGGACAAATCACTCTTCAAGGAAATTTTGATCCTTCCAGACTACTCTCTCCCATTCCTGAGATCACTGAAGCAGTTTACAAAATGATTAATGAATTTGGTAAAGATCGATACATAGTGAACCTTGGTCATGGCATTTTACCGAATATCCCTGTAGATCATGCAAAAGCATTTGTAGATGCAGTAAAATCCTATTATTAAAACCCTTCCCCAATGAAAAATCAATTTTACCTTTACATTCAAAATTTGCAAAATAACATTACCCAAGCTCTTGAAGAAATTGATGGTAAAGCAAAATTCAAAGAAGATATTTGGCAGCGCGATGAAGGCGGAGGAGGTCAAAGCCGTGTTATTGAAAATGGTGATGTGATCGAAAAAGGAGGCGTAAATATTTCCGCTGTTCACGGACCTTTACCTAAAAGTATGCAAGCTTATTTTAAGGTTGGTGAAGTTAATTTCTATGCCTGTGGATTAAGTCTAGTGCTCCATCCAAAAAACCCAATGGTTCCTACTGTTCATGCAAATTGGCGTTATTTTGAAATGTATGACAAATCCGATCAGCTTATAGACCAATGGTTTGGTGGGGGATTGGACCTCACTCCATACTATCTTTTTGATGAAGATGCGGTGCATTTTCATCAGCAATGTAAAAAAGCTTGTGATGCTCACCACCCAAATTTTTATGCCGATTTTAAAGCCCATTGCGATCAGTATTTTCACAACGAACACCGTGATGAAGCTCGAGGTATTGGGGGTTTATTTTTTGACTACCTTAAAGCAAATGAAACCTTTAGTATTCAAGATCGTTATGACTTTACCACTGAAGTGGGCAATGAATTTCTAAATGCATACCTACCCATTTTAAATAAACGTAAAGACCTTCCTTTTACAGAAGCACAAAGAAATTGGCAAGAAATAAGAAGGGGTCGCTATGTAGAATTCAATTTAATTCACGACAAAGGAACCCTTTTTGGTCTTAAAACAAAAGGACGCATTGAGAGTATTTTGATGAGTCTTCCTCCTCATGTTCAATGGCGTTACGATCACCATCCAGAAAAAGGAAGTGAGGAAGCACGACTATTAAGTGTATTGAAAAATCCCAAAGAATGGGTATAATCGAAAAACTACATTTCATTTTTTGTATTTTAATACCAAATTAGCAACTCATGAATAGCCTGATCATCTTATTTGTATTGCCCCTACTAATTATTTTCTCTTATTTATTTGATGCTTTTGCGCGAAAAACAAAATTTCCATCGGTTATTTTGTTGATGTTTACCGGTGTAATTGTTCGATCAATCACAGCCGCTTATGGATTTGAAGACTTCGGTTTTTTAGATGATCTAATTCCTGTGCTGGGGACTATAGGGCTAATTTTAATTGTTTTGGAAGGTGCACTAGAACTGGAAATAAGAAAGGAAAAACTTCCTCTTATTCTAAAAGGATTTCTCGCTGCTCTTGTTTTGCTAATCCTCAATATTATTGCATTGCATTGGGTTTTTGTAAATCTTCTTAAAATGACTTCTCAACTTGCTACACTTTCTGCTATTCCATTGGCGATTATTAGTAGCGCTGTCGCAATTCCATCTGCAGCAGGTTTTCTTAAACAGGATCGTGAATTTATAGTTTATGAATCTACTTTTTCCGACATCTTAGGAATTATGATTTTTAACTATGCATTGCGTCAGTTTGAAGTAAAAGAAGCATTGGTAGGCATTACACCGTTGGCTTCTTTATTCCTTCAAATTTTAGGCGTAATCGTAATTTCCTTGGCCATTACCTATGTTTTATTTCAACTACTTCGTCAGATAGATCATCATGTTAAATTTTTTCTTATTCTAGCCCTACTCATACTCGTGTACGCTTTTGGGAAATTATTTCATTTGCCAGCTTTGGTTACCATTTTCATTTTTGGAATCTTCTTAAGCAATGTCAAAAGTTTACTTCCTCGATTTTTAAAAAATTATTTGGATTTGGATCATACCGAAAAGGAATTGCATGAATTTCATATTCTCACTGCAGAATCAACCTTTATCGTTCGGACGTTCTTTTTCTTATTCTTTGGTTTTTCTATTCAACTCTCTGACTTTAACACCTCTCAGCCTCTATTTTATGGAGCACTCATCGTTTTAGTCATGTTAGCATTACGCTATATTTATTTTTCGGTGACTACATTCAGACTCAAACCCAGTTCCTTAACATATATGTCACCTAGAGGGTTAATAAGTATCCTATTGTTTGTTCAACTTAATGAGGTTTCATTCATTGATTTGTCCAATAGTCCAATAGATGAACGTGTCTTGTTAGTTGTCATTCTGAGTTCTATGCTCGTAATGCTTATAGGGACTCTAAAAAAGCCATCTCCTAAGGAAGAATCCATTACCTCTGATTTTAAACCCGAAACTCCTGTAACATTAGATCTAAATATTGACATTCCTGAACTTCCAGACAATGATTCTGAAGAGCCACTAAATTAAAGACTATGTATCCATTAAATCGCAATCGAAGATTAAGAAAATCCTCTAGCATGAGGAGCCTGCTCCAAGAGCACCAGCTTTCTCCAAATGATTTTATCGTACCTCTATTTATTGTGGAAGGAAAACAATTAAAAGAACCCATTCCATCCATGCCAGGGTATTTTCGATTATCGTTGGATTTAATTGCTCAAAAAGTGATTTCATTATGGAAACAAGACTTAAAAGCGGTACTGTTATTTGTGAAAGTCCCCAATAATTTAAAAGACAATCAGGGAAAAGAAGCTTTAAATCCTGATGGTTTGATGCAGCGTGCAATTAAAACTATTAAAGATACTGTCCCTGAAATGATAGTAATGACAGATGTCGCACTGGATCCCTATTCTTCATTTGGACATGACGGAATCGTTGAAGAAGGAAAAATATTAAATGATCCTACGGTCGCAGTTCTGGCAAAAATGGCCAGTTCCCATGCCGAAGCTGGTGCAGATGTTGTTGCACCTAGTGATATGATGGATGGCCGTGTTTTAGCCATTCGGAAGCAATTAGAATCAGCTCAATTTCACGATACACTCATCATGAGTTACAGTGCTAAATATGCTTCTGCTTTTTATGGTCCTTTTAGAGATGCACTCGATTCTGCACCAGGATTTGGAGACAAAAAGACCTATCAGATGGACTTTGCAAACCGTAAAGAAGCACTCATCGAAACCCAACGCGATCTCGAAGAAGGAGCAGATATCGTAATGGTAAAGCCTGGACTGGCTTATTTAGACATTATCCGTGACCTAAAAAACACCATTAACGCACCAATTGCAGCCTACCAAGTGAGTGGAGAATACGCCATGCTCAAAGCTGCTGCTGAAAAAGGATGGATCAATCATGATCAAGTGATGTTAGAACAATTGATTAGTTTTAAACGTGCAGGAGCCAGTCTCATCGCTTCTTATTTTGCAGAAGAGGTCGTTAAAATGCTTTAAAGTTGTCTTCTTTTTATGAAAAAAAAGATACTTTTATAAAAAGTACCCCAAAATGCGCCCCTTATTTATACCCTTGCTTTTCGCATTATTGCTTGTCTTTTATTTCTGTAGCGGAATAGATCTTATTGATGATTACATACCCCCAGATGTTCGGATCACAACTCCTTTATCATCAATGACCATTGGCACTTCAGTTCATCTGAAGGCTTCTTATTTTAATAATGTAGGGGATCACATTCAAGACGCATCAATAAAGTGGATAAGTTCAAATTCAGAGATCATTACTATTGACCCTGATGGAATTGCTACACCCCATAAGGAAGGTGTTGTAGAATTAATTGCTCAAATCACTACAGAAGATAATGAATTAATCCAGGATATAATCCGTGTCACTGTAATCAGTAATGTCAAATTAGTAACCGATCCCGTTGAGAACGAAATAGTGGAGAATACAACTACGAGTCCCACTATTGAAATTCTGAATAGTATCTCAGAGATCACTGCTCAAACTTCTTACCAATTGGAAATAAATATTACAGATGAAAATGGAAATGAAGCCGTTCCCTCAACGCTTTTATGGACGAGTTCAGATGAGGCTATACTTTCTGTAGATCAAGAGGGTAACATAAATGCAATTGCATCAGGTATGGCTACAATCACTATATCATTTACTTCGTCAAATACTGTATTTACTGCTCAGAATTTCATTACGGTTATTGCACTTGAAAAAGATTCCATTTCTTCGTTTTCAGGAAATTTGGTTACCAAAAGTGGCTATACCTTAGAAGGAAGTTTTACTCTCTCTAAAACAGAATCAGGTCTCATACTGAGTTTAGGAGAAGATTACAAAGCTTCTGCTACTCTTCCTGGGCTCTATGTTTATTTATCAAACAATAACAATACAACCTCACAAGCTTATGAAATTGATGCAGTAAAAGTGTTTAACGGTTCTCATTCCTATACACTCCCAAGTTCCATTGAACTAATGGATTATCAATATTTATTGTATTGGTGTAAGCCTTTTAATGTAAAAGTGGGTGAAGCTAAAATTTACGATTGATGAAAAAATATATTGTACTCGTCCTTTTTCTACTAAGCATATCAAAAATTCAAGGGCAGTGGATAAAAGAAAAAGGAAAAGGCTATTACAAAATATCAGGGTGGTCACTCCTTGCAGATGAACACTTCACTGATAAAGGAATAGTTGACCCCAATGCTACTAGAGGTATCTTTATTACAAGCATCTATGGACAATATGGTCTTTCAAAAAGAATAAATCTCATCGGCTACCTACCCTTATTTGTGAAAAATTACCAGTTTGCTCAAGTTTCGCAAACAAATGGTAAAATCTACGAACCCCGTCAAGAATTTAATGGATTAGGAGATATTAATCTAGCAGTCGAATACGGACTAAAAACAACTGGGAAATGGATATTATCTTCCACACTTACTTTTGGAATTCCATCGGGGAATGCTGCTGCTGGAAGTGATGGAAGTTATCAGACTGGCGATGGTGAATTCAATCAATTGGTTCAGTTTAATGTTGGAAGTGGGTATGCTTTAGGAAAACAGAACTTATACATTAAATCTTATTTAGGATTGAATAACCGAACCCAGGGATTTTCTGATGAAATACACTCTTATTTCGAAACAGGCACACAACTTTTAAAAAACAATCTTTTAGTCCTTAGCCGTTTGCATTGGATAAAATCACTTTACAATGGTACCTTAGATGCATCGAATGCTAACGGTACTATTTTCGCAAATAATATTGAAAGTTTTACTATTGGATTTGAATCTGCACTAAATTTTGGAAAAAACTGGGGATTGAGTATTGCCTTAACTCATCCGCTGTCTGGAAAAGTTATCTACCGTGCTCAGAGTTATTCAGGAGGACTGTTCTTCAATTTTTAAAAATTTATCCTCCGTACTTACGCTCTGCAGAAAACGGGCTTAATGAAAGGGTAGTAATTTGATCCGAAATAAGTTCAGTCACCAACTTTCCTGTAGCAGGACCCAAACTCCATCCCATCATAGAATGCCCAGTTGCTAAAACTAAATTTGTGCATTTGGAATGCCTCCCAATAAAAGGAAGTCCGTCAGGAGAAAGTGGTCGAAGTCCACATTTTACGTCAGCTAGCGTTGTTTGAGAAGGGACTACATTTGGATAATAGGCTGTAGCTGCTTGGGCAATAGCTTGTACTCGTTTGGTATTGATCTGATGATTAATTCCAGAAAGCTCCATCGTCCCACCAAAACGAGTAAACTCTTGCATTGGAGTCACTGCTACCTTAGATTCCAATAAAATTGCTGGGAGATTAATTCCAGTAGGCTGAGTTACATTGATTCGATATCCTTTTCCTGCCTGAACCGATAACTGAATTCCTAACTGCTTTAAAAGTGACTCCGACCAGGCTCCACTGGCGATTACAGTCTCATCAGCCTGAACTTGATGTTTTGATGTACAAACTTTATTTATACGAGTACCGCTTGTTTTAAAATGCGTGACAGCCTCCCCGGTCAAAAAGGTAACACCTTTCTTTTTCAGTAGGCTTAGCAAATTTTTCATAAACAATTCTGGAGTACTATGTGCATCACTTTCATACCAAAAAGCTCCTGCAATTTCCATAGGTGTATCAGGTTGTTTTTCTAATACTTCTGAAGGACTTAATTGATCAATTTTCAATCCCAAATCTCGAGCCCAGGCTACTACCTCGGCTTCTTCTTTTTCTGCCTGAGTTGTCTTATAGGCCATAAGAAGGCCTTTTGTTTCGAGGTGAAAGTCAAAGTCCTCTTCACTTTGCATCTCAAGATAAAGCTGTTTACTCAATATGTTAATATCTAATATTGTTTGTATGGAACGCTGAACATGAGCTGTTGTACAAGATTTCATGAATTTAATCCCCCATTTAATCAAATCTTTATCCAATCTGGGCTTAATATAAAAAGGACTTGAGGACTTAAACATCCAACGGAAACCTTTAGCAACCATACCTGGAGCCGCCATAGGAACAATATGACTTGGCGTCAGGTATCCTGCATTTACATGAGAAGCTCCTGCTGATAAATTTCCTTGGTCTATGACGGTTACTTCATGCCCCTCTTTTTGAAGAAAATAGGCTGTACACAAACCTACGATTCCTCCTCCTACAACAACTACTTTTTTTTGAGTCATATTAGATAACTTGAAAGCCTTTTACATAAGGATCATCAGGGTCTAAAATTAATTTATTATAACCCGTAATTCGGGCATCCCCTTCTATACTTGGGATGATTGCCTCCAGCGCACCTACCTTTGTAGATGATTCTACCTTCCCAGTGAAAAGAGATCCGATAATACTTTCATGAATAAATGAATCCCCTACTTTTAATTTCCCTTTGGCAAACCATTGTGCCATCCGTGCTGAAGTTCCAGTCCCACAAGGAGAGCGATCTATTGCTTTATCCCCATAAAAAACCGCATTACGAGCCGTGGCATTTTCATTAGTAGGTTTTCCAGCCCACAATACATGACTACAGCCTTGAATCTTGTCATCCAATGGGTGTTCAAAATAATGCAGTTGATTAACTTTTTCCCTTATTTCCCGACTCCAAGAAACAAGCTGCCCAGATGTATAGGCATCGATTCCTTTATAATTTTCTTGGATATCAACGATTGCATAAAAATTGCCCCCATAGGAAACATCCAAACTTAATACTCCCAGATCGCTACACTCTATTTCGATATCTCTAGCTGCTAAAAATGCAGGGACATTAATAAATCGAACTGATGTAATTTTTTCTCCACTTTGAGCGAAATTCGCTACAACCAAACCCGCAGGTGTTTCAATGCGAACAACTCCCTCTTCTTTTGGTTGAATTAAATTCTCTTCCAATAGTATGGTAATCGCACCGATCAAACCATGACCGCACATGGGCAAGCAACCACTAGTTTCGATGAATAAAATACCTACATCATTTTGCGAATCTTGAGGTTCGTAATAAAAACTCCCACTCATCATATCATGCCCTCGTGGTTCAAACATCAATCCTGTTCGAATCCAATCATAGGTCTTCATAAAATGCGCCCTTTTCTCACCCATACTAAACCCTATCAAATCTGGTTTTGGAGATTTCACTAAACGTACCGGATTCCCAGCGGTATATCCATCTATACATTCAAATACAATCCGATCTGTTCTTTTCATATTTCTGATCCCGTGATTTTTCCGTTTACATTCCTTTGTAAGCCCAAAGGGTTTTTATTTTTTAATGCATCGGGAAGTAAATTATCTGGACAATCTTGATAGGCTACAGGGCGTAACCATCGATAAATTGCATCTGTCCCCACAGAAGTAAAACGACTATCTGAAGATGCAGGAAAAGGACCTCCATGCTGCATTGCTTCGGTGACTGCCACACCTGTAGGTACTCCCTCAAAAAGAATTCTGCCTGCCTTTGTTCTCAATTTTGACAGAAGCACTTTTGCAATTCCTTTATCCGAGGGATCCCCTAGAATTGAAACAGTCAATTGGCCTTCTAAAGCAGAAGCTACCGCCAACATTTGATCAGCTGAATTACAATTAACCACAAGAGTAAATGGACCAAAAACTTCTTCAGATAAGTTTTTATTGTATAAAAAATCCTGTGCTCCTACTGATCCAATCACCGCTGAACAAGTTGATGAATGATGCATGGATTTCAATAACCCGCTGGATTTAAAATCTACTATTTGCTTGTCGTATTTATTTTGAATCGAATCATGCACCATTGGTGGTATGTTCATAGAAGCAGTATGTTTACTAATTTCAACTGCAAGGTCATGAGCCCCTGAGGGATCACAAATCACAATAAGTCCTGGATTTGTACAAAACTGACCCGTACCTAAAGTGATCGATTGAGCAAGACTTTCTGCTAAGCTATAATCCGACTTCAATTTATTTTCTAAAATAAAAACGGGGTTAATACTTCCCATTTCAGCAAATACAGGAATAGGCTCCTCTCGCTTTTGTGCTAAGTCATAAAGGGCTTTTCCCCCAGAATAACTCCCTGTAAATCCAACACCTTTAATCAATGGATGAGAAACCAACTGGCCGCCAACATCATGGGATTGTCCTCCTAAATGAGAAAAAATCCCTAAGGGTAAACGACATTTTGCAACTGCTTTTGCAATAGCTTGAGCAACTAATTCACTGGTTGCTGCATGAAATGGATGCGCCTTAACTATAACTGGGCAGCCAGCAGCAAACGCAGATATGGTATCACCCCCAGCTGTAGAAAACGCCAATGGAAAATTACTTGCCCCAAAGACAACAATAGGCCCAAGTGGAAAGTTCATTTTTCTCAAATCTGGCCCTTGAGTATGAATTTTTACTTCTGAGAAAGAACCGTTATCCATTAATTCAATGAAAGATTGAATTTGGGAAATTGTTCGTTGAAATTCTCCTTCTGCCCTTCCCTCAGGTAAAGCAGATTCTTCCTGATAGCTTGATAAGATTTCTGATTTTTGTTGTTGAAGTTCTTCTTGAATCGTTTTTAAAAAAATTGCTCGGTCCTCAAAACTACTTTCAGCAAAGACCTCAAAACTAGAAGCTGCAGCTTGAACAGCAGTTTCAATTTGAATAGTCGTTGCTTCTTGATGATTGATTCCTAAAGCCGTTTTAGTTTTTGGGTTTACAGTTTGAAAAACTGCTGAACTTTCTGAATGTTCCCAATTGCCAGCAACTAAATTTTTTCCAGTAATCATAAGTATTTTTTATAGTCTAGATTTTCAGGACGCGAAGCTAGCGCAGTCTGTATAATTCCTTGGACATGTTCATGTGCTTTTCCAGTAAGTTGCTTCCTAGGAGGTCTGACATATCCTGTCCCCAATCCCGTTGCTACTTCACATAATTTTATGTTTTGTACTAACTGTGGAGAAATATCCAGTTCCAAAAGGGGTAAAAACCACCGGAAAACAGCGGTTGCTTTGTCCCATTCTTCAGCCTTACAATAGGTGTAAATTGCAACGGTTTCTTCAGGAAAAGCATCTACTAACCCAGCTACCCAACCACTTGCACCCATTAATAAACATTCCATAGCAATCGTATCTACTCCACATAGAATTTTAAACCGATCCCCAAAATGATTGATCATCCGTGTTACGTTTGTAGTGTCTCGAGTAGATTCTTTTACAGCATTGATATTATCATACTTTGCTAATTCCTCAAACATTTCAATGGTGACCTCAATTTTATAATCAACAGGATTATTATAGATCATTATGGGTAGTGAAGTACTTTCTGCTACGGATGAAAAATAGGCAACTGTTTCTTCATCAGTGGCCTTATAACGCATTGGCGGGAGGAGCATTAAACCATTTGCGCCCTCAGATTCAGCTTGCTGAGCCAAAAGCACAGCTTCAGCGGTTGATTGCTCAGCAATATTCATTATTACAGGTATTTTTCCAGCTACTTGCTCCAGACTAGTTGTCAAAAGTGTGCTTTTTTCTTTTCTTGTCAAGGTACTTGCCTCTCCCAAAGTTCCACCCAGGATAATACCATGAACACCAGATTCAATCTGAGCTGATAAATTGATTTTAAATGCCTCTAAATCAAGGTTATGAGCTGAATCAAATTGTGTTGTTATGGCAGGCATTACACCTTCCCACTTAAAATTTTCCATTTCGATTTGTATTTCAATATGTATTGTTCAATATAAGTTTTTTTAAAATTTAAGGCTGCTTTTTGAAAAGATTTCTAACTTGAAAATGAAGTATTATTTTAACACCTCAAATTAATATGGATCATATTTCTTATTTTAAAACAACCATAGGTTGGATCAAAATTCACGAAGAATCTGATAAGCTTTCCTCACTAAAATTTGTCGAAAAACCCCCCTCCAATACAAGAACTAATCTATCGACACTTTCCAAAAAAATAATACTTGATTTAAAAGGTTATTTCGATACAGGGGTTTTGAATATTGATTTACCGCTTCCAATAACAGGGACAGCATTTCAAAAACAAATTTGGGAGCTTGTAAAAGAAATTCCGAAAGGAAAAATAATGACGTACAAACAGTTGGCTTTGCGTTATGGAAATCTAAAATCTATTCGAGCTGTTGCTAATGCTGTTGGTAAAAATCCCATTATGCTATATATTCCTTGTCATCGGGTTATTGGAAGTGATGGATCTATGACGGGTTATGCTGGGGGAATTAAAAATAAAAAATGGCTCTTAGAACACGAAGGTGCATCCATTCAAAAAACATTAAATTTGTGACACATGCGCTAAAGCCCATTCAATAAATGCTGATATTTTGTTAATGAAAAAAAATTTTAAATCCATCATATTTCTTCTGGTAATCTCATTTGGCTTACTCTATATTTCTGATTACAATTATTTATTAACTGCCGTATCAAAAATTTACTTCAAAGGACACACTACAGCCTTTTTATCTGATTACAAGCACTTTGACAACCGAATCCTACCAGCTTCAAAAACACCTGAACCTTGGCCACTCCATTCAAAATTCAATACGATCACCCTCACAGAAGAACAAGAACAAATCAATATCAACAATGAAACAGTTGCTTTTTTAGTAATCAAAAATGACAGTATTTATTTTGAAAAATATTACGATGGTTATGGCTTAGATTCCAAAAGCAATGCCTTTTCAATGGCTAAAAGTTATGTTTCTGCATTGCTTGGAAAAGCCATAATGGAAGGTTATATCGAAAGTTTAGATCAACCTGTAATCGATTTTATTCCTGAACTCAAAGGAGAATATGCATCACAAGTTACTGTAGGCGACCTATCCAGCATGGCTTCCGGGCAGCGATGGGACGAAGCCTATTACTCTCCATTTTCTGTGACTACGGCAGCCTATTTTGTTAAAGACTTGGAAAGCTTAATTTTAAATCAACCCATAGAATCGGCTCCTGGAAAATCATATATATACCAAAGTGGTACTACCCAATTACTCGGTATGGTAATCAGTAAAGCTACAGGGAAAAAATTAACGAACTATCTCCATGAAAGTTTCTGGGATCCTATGGGGGCTGAACAAGAATCCTTGTGGCAAATTGATAGTAATGAGTTTGGATTAGAGAAAGCCTATTGCTGTATTGCTTCTAATGCACGAGATTTTGCTCGTTTGGCAAAGTTGTATAAAAACCATGGGAAATGGAACGGTATGAAAATCCTTGATTCAACCTTTATAGCCAAATCTATTCAACCTCGTTTTGAGGAAAGTCCAGAATATGGTTATGGTTGGTGGTTAAAAAAATACAAAGGGCATAATGTGTTTATGAATCGAGGGCATCTTGGACAATACGTAATTACTTTCCCAAAAGAAAATCTGATCTTCGTTAGACTTGGAAATAGCAAAGGTCCCGCAGGAAATCCAGATGACCCTTTTACCCCAGACATCTATCGATATATGGAAATTGCCCTTGAACTTAATTCAAATGTTAAAACACCTTGATCTTCATAAGATTCTTTTTTTAGATATTGAAACTGTACCGCTTTACAGCACTTTTCAGGAGGTCCCTCTTGTTGAAAAGAAATACTTTGAAGAAAAAACAGCATATCAAAGAAAGAACGAAATCACTGCTGAGGATTTTTATGGTAGCGCTGGAATTTGGGCAGAATTTGGAAAAATAGTTTGTATTTCTGTTGGATATTTTGCTCCACAAGATAATCGGAGAGAATTTCGTTTAAAAAGTTTTTTTGGTGATGAAAAATTTCTTTTGATTGAATTTAAAAAACTTCTTGAAACCTATTTTAACACACCCAAACACAGACTCTGCGGACACAATGCCAAAGAATTTGATTTTCCATTTATTGCAAGAAGAATGTTGGTTCACCAAATTCCATTGCCACCTACCTTACAATTATTTGATAAAAAACCTTGGGAAATTCCTCACCTAGATACTCTTCATTTATGGCGTTTTGGAGATTTTAAACACTATACTTCCTTAAAACTAATGGCTCATGTTTTAGGAATTCCAACTCCAAAAGATGATATAGATGGTAGTCAAGTGGCCAATGTCTATTACGAAGAAAAAAATATAGAGCGAATCGTTACCTACTGCGAAAAGGATGTTGTTACAGTAGCTCAAATACTTCTCAAACTTAGAAACGAAGCTTTACTAAACAAAAAAGAAATTTTATTTAGCCCCTAAAAAATACCTATATTAGAGTCTAATAAAATCAAATTAAGTGGAAACAAACTACGATGCCATTGTTGTTGGAACAGGAATAAGTGGAGGTTGGGCAGCCAAAGAACTTTGCGAAAATGGGTTAAAAACTTTGGTTCTTGAAAGAGGACGAATGGTAAAACATTTAGATGATTATCCTACCATGCATTTAGATCCTTGGGATATGAAAAATGGAGGAAGCACTTCACAAGAAGAATTAAAAAACTACAACAAGCAGCGAAGATGGGGGGTCAATGAAGGAAACCGCCATTTTTACAATAAAGATGCTGATTACGATTATGATGAAGACAAAGCATTTGATTGGATTCGTGGAACTCAAGTGGGCGGTAGATCACTTATTTGGGGCCGTCAAACCTACCGCTGGAGCGACGATGATTTTGAAGCGAACCTTCGAGACGGTATTGGTGTAGATTGGCCGGTACGTTATAGAGACATTGCCCCTTGGTATTCCTATGTTGAGAAATTTATTGGGGTAAGTGGTGAAGCATTAAACCTTCCCCAACTTCCAGATAGTGAGTTTTTACCCCCTATGGAGTTAAACTGTGTAGAAAAAGAATTGCAGTCCTCGATTGCTAAAAATTATACAGATCGAGTATTGACCGTTGGTAGAGTAGCACATATTACTCAAGGAACAAAATCAGACGGGGGGAGAACCCAATGTCAGTTCCGTAATCGTTGTGATAGAGGATGTCCTTTTGGTTCTTACTTTAGTTCTAACTCTTCTACCCTTCCTGCAGCTGAACGTACAGGAAACTTAACACTTCGCCCTAATTCTGTAGTTTCAGAAGTAATTTATGATGAAAAAAGTCAAAAAGCGAAAGGCGTTAGAGTTATTGATACCGAGACCAAAGAGGTGTTAGAATTCAATTCTAAAGTCGTTTTCATCTGTGCATCTTCAATGGCCTCTACAGCAATTTTATTAAACTCTAAATCCGAACGTTTTCCTAATGGTTTAGGGAATGATTCGGGAGAACTAGGCCATAATATTATGGACCATCAGCTGGGTAGTGGTGCTTCAGGAACTTATGAAGGATTTGAAGATAAATATTACACAGGAAGACGTCCAAACGGTTTTTATATACCTCGTTTTAGAAACGTAGGCGGAAAGAAAAAAGATGTTGATTTTTTAAGAGGCTATGGCTATCAAGGAGGAGCGGGACGTGGGAACTGGGCCGATGTAATCGCTGAATTTGGCTATGGTTCTGAGTTTAAAAATGCAATACTCGAACCTGGAAAATGGAATATTGGTATGGGAGGATTTGGTGAAGTATTGCCCTACCATGAAAACCGGATGTATTTGAATTACAATAAAATTGATCAATGGGGTTTGCCTAAAATTGTATTTGACGCTGAATTCAAGGAAAATGAAAAGAAGATGAAAGAAGATTGGAAAGTACAAGCTGCAGAAATGTTAGAAAACGCAGGATGTAAAAATATCAATATCTACGATTCCAATGCACCAATAGGTAAAGGGATTCACGAAATGGGCACAGCTCGCATGGGGCATGATCCTAAAACTTCTATATTAAACAAACACAATCAAATTCATAGCGTTCCCAACGTTTATATGACTGACGGCGCATTCATGACCTCCTCAGGCACCCAAAATCCATCGCTAACTTATATGGCTTTTACTGCCAGAGCAGTTAATCATGCTGTTGGAGAACTGAAGAAAATGAATCTGTAACGCAACATTCATTTTATGTCGGGAGTGACTCAAAAAAAAGAAAATCATTCTTTATTAAAGGTAGATCAACTTCATCTTGAAATCGATGGAAAACAACTTCTAAAACAAATTTCGTTTCAATTATCAAAAAATGAAATCGTTGCTGTTGTCGGAGAATCAGGAAGCGGAAAATCCCTTTTGGCATTATCTTTATTGGGACTTCAACCAAAAAATGCAACTGTTTTTGCCAAACAGCTTTTGTTTCAAAAGGAATCTTTATTAACCCTAAAATCCAAAGCTTGGCAAAACATTCGAGGAAATAAGATGGGGATGATTTTTCAAGAACCTCAATCGAGTTTAAATCCTTCTATGCGTCTTGGAAAGCAATTGCTTGAAGTACTTCAACAGCACACTAGATTTTCAAAAAAAGAGCAAAATCAAAAAATTGAAGAAGCACTTTTGGAAGTACAACTTACTGATCCAAAACGAATTATAAAATCCTATCCACATCAAATTAGTGGTGGGCAAAAACAAAGGGTCATGATCGCCATGGCGCTTTTATGCCATCCACAACTTTTAATTGCAGATGAACCCACCACGGCACTAGACGTAACCGTTCAAAAAGAAATTATTGAGCTACTCAAACGGCTACAAAAAAAACGCAATATGAGTATCTTGTTTATCTCACACGACCTTGTACTTGTTAAAAAACTTGCCGATCGGGTGTTGGTAATGTATCAAGGAAAAATTGTAGAAGAAAATAAAACAGACGTTTTATTTAAAAATCCTGAGCAAGCATACACTAAAGGACTTTTATTTGCACGCCCCTCGACTACTGAGCGTTGGAGTCCATTACCAACTTTAGCTGACTACCAGATGGAGTCCTTTCATTCTCAGCAAATTACTCCCAAAGAGCGCTCAATAAGGCACGAAAAACTCTATGCTCAAAAACCACTATTAGAAGTTGAGAATCTTGAAAAAATATACCAAACCCGTTTAGGAATTTTCCAGAAAACAAATGCATTTCAGGCTGTAACACCACTTAACTTTTCGTTATTTCCTGGTGAAACCTTGGGTTTGGTTGGAGAATCTGGTTGTGGAAAATCCACCCTAGCAAGGGCTCTGATTTATTTAGATCCACCGAGCTCTGGAATTATATTATTTAAAGGAAAAATTATCGATCCTAAAGACAAGAATGGGATGCGGAATATTCGACAAAAAATCCAGTTTGTGTTTCAAGACCCTTATGCTTCATTACATCCGCTTAAGAGTATAGGCAGTGCTATTCAGGAAGTACTTACGCACTATTACCCTGAGAGTCAAGAAAAACTCAAATCAGAAGTTGTAGCTCTTTTATCTCAAGTTGGTTTGTCTGCACAATATTTTAACCGTTACCCACACGAGCTCTCGGGTGGTCAACGTCAGCGTGTAGTGATCGCTAGAGCATTGGCTACAAAACCTGAATTACTAATTTGTGATGAGAGTGTAGCGGCTTTGGATATATCTGTTCAGGCTCAAGTATTGAATTTACTAAACAAGCTTAAAAAAGATTTGGGATTGAGTTACCTTTTTATCTCCCATGATTTGGCAGTAGTAAAATACATGTCCGATCGGGTAATGGTGATGGAAAATGGTCGTCTGGTTGAGA
>Ga0102960_1000014_pt1 | contig 77712 bp, 72 predicted proteins | sample SalPon2_B_H2O_MG_2_FD_84521 | JGI IMG/M metagenome (GOLD analysis project Ga0102960, IMG submission 84521) | Salt pond water microbial communities from South San Francisco under conditions of wetland restoration - Salt Pond MetaG SF2_B_H2O_MG | ecosystem: Environmental > Aquatic > Non-marine...
GAACAGAGAAGTTAAGTCCACTAGCGCAGATGGTACTGCCATTTGGTGGGAGAGTATGTCGCCGCCTTCTTCGAAGACCCTTGCAGTTTTGTAAGGGTCTTTTTTTTTGATGTTATGCAAGGTTTCAAAAAGTATATGAAAAAAGAAAAGACCTTTTGGGGCAAAGGTCCTTTCGGCATTTAAACATAAATCAAAATAAAAACCAAGGTTAAGTTCGGTTTGCTATAAATTAAAGTCAGGAGGCTGTCAGATGGTTTTTGGTGTTGAAGCACATAATTAAGTGGGGTGCATTGAGTAGAATTTTCAAAATAAAGAGGTAACCTTCTTTTCCTCTGGAAGGATTATTTATTTTGTGGTTTTGATTTAGGGTAAAAATCATTTTTGTGATTGTTTCTTTTGTAAAACTCTGACAAATCATTCACTATACAAAACGAAATGTACCGTTTGGCGAATATTAATGCACCAACGGTTTAACAATGTAATAAACGGTATTTATAATAGGTATGAGAATCCGAATCCTAATAGAATAATTAGTAATTTCCGTAAATTGAAAGAATGACCCTGGTTACTCTCAAAGAGAATAGTAGTTGAAATATGGAGTAGCATACCAATAACAAAGGCTGTTACGGTATTCTTCCACTGATTTAAACTAGAAAACTCTTTAAACACAATACTACCTAAAGGACTCATAGACGCAAAAAGGAAAAGACTGAATAGCTTTGTTGATAGAGTTGAGCGAAGTTCCCAAATCATTATAAAAAGTACCATTCCAATAGGGATTTTATGGACAAAGATACCCCATACCAATGCATTGTCATTCGCCATAGGGAGACCCTCTATAAAAGCATGAAGACAAAGACTCAGAAATAAAACCCATGGGAGCCTTTGCTTAGACTTTGTGTGAGTATGACCGTGTTCAGTACCTTGAGAAAGGTATTCTAAGATTATCTGAAAAATAAGTCCAGCTACAATCCAGATTCCAGGATTAAAATTCGATGAAGTGAATACACTCGGTAATAGATGGAATATGCTGATTCCTAATAAAAAAGCACCACTGAAAGATAAAATAAGCTTTAAACTTGCAGGAGATTTTGGCCTGACTAGATAGGCAATACCCATTCCTAAAAAAGCACCAAAAAAAGGCAACAAATAACTAAACGAAAAGAAGGGTTCCATACAAGTGGCCTAGATAGACATTAGTAGCTAAAATTAAAGTATTTTTGAGGGTTAATACAAACTATGGAAGATAATTTTAAAATGGTAGCCAAAACCTTTTATGGTTTTGAAGAATTATTAGCTAAAGAATTACTTCAGTTGGGAGCTCAAGAGATCAAACCTGGTAATAGAATGGTTTCATTTTTAGGTGATTTGGGTTTTATGTATAAGGCAAATCTTTGTTTGCGAACAGCTTTAAAAATATTAAAACCTATTCATACTGCACGAGTACAAAATGAAGAGGAACTCTATCAATTATTTTATGACTTCCCTTGGGAAGAATATTTAGATGTAGATTCAAAATTTGTAATTGATAGTGTGGTTACGGGAACACTATTTACGCATTCTCAATATGCTTCACAAAAAGCCAAGGATGGACTAGTAGATCAGTTTAGAGATAAGCATAACGAACGTCCAAGTGTGGATTTAAATCGACCAGACCTTCGGATTAATCTTCATATACAAGATGATTTTTGCACTATTTCCCTTGATAGCTCTGGAGCATCACTTCACCATCGTGGATATAGAACGCTTACCAACATTGCTCCTTTAAACGAAGTGCTTGCTGCTGGTTTGATTCAGCTTTCTGGTTGGAAAGGGAATTCTGATTTTTTAGATCCTATGTGTGGTAGTGGTACTATTTTAATTGAAGCAGCGATGTTAGCTTGCAATATTCCTGCTAATATAAACAGAAAGACTTTTGCTTTTGAAAAATGGATCGATTGGGATGCAGATCTTTTTGAAAAAATTCAATCAAGTCAACTCAAAAAAGTTAAAAATCCTTCAATCCAGATTAAAGGATCAGATAAAGCTCCCTCAGCAATTGAAAAAGCAACTATCAATATTGAAAATGCTAATTTGAGTGAGTTTATTACTTTAGAAAAAAAGGATTTTTTTCAGGTTGAAAAAGAAACAAAAGGTCCCCTGCACTTACTGACTAACCCACCTTACGGTGAACGATTAGATGGGGATATGAATGCACTTTATCAAGGAATAGGAGATTCATTTAAACAGAGTTTTCCAAATACCCATGCCTGGATCATCAGTTCAAATATGGAGGCTATTAAATGTGTTGGACTACGTCCTAGTAGAAAAATCAAACTCTTTAATGGAAAGCTAGAGTCGCGCTTACTTTATTACCCTATTTACGAGGGAACTAAAAAGATTCATAAACTGAATAGGGAGTAATTATTTTTTAAAACCTAAAAGGAATACGATAGGTTAGAGTGTAATTGAATCCAGCTCCAAATTTATTATCCTCCGTCTTTTTATTAAATCCTGGAATGTAGATGTTGTCAAAGTTTTCAGGAATTGTATCGCTTATCAATCTATTGAGTCGCAAACTTAATCCTAAGTAAACATTCTGTACGATTTGTACTTTAAACCCTACAAGAAATTCTAGCCAAAAGGCATTCAAGCTTTCTCTTGAACCAGTTGAAAAGCCCGAATCAATTACCAGCTCAGGGTCTTGCCAAAAAGGAGTTCGATCTAAAAGTTGATAGGAGTTTAAATTTTGAGAATGACTACTCGAAGCAAAACGAACACCTATAAGAACATGATTGTCCATTCCTTCCCAGTTTTCATACATATTAAGATCAAAACCTAATTTGTAGTAAGTTCCTTGAGTAGTGAAATTAATTCGTTCTGACTGTTGTGTCACTTCCTCATTTCCCAATTCCATAGCAATAAAAAAGTTCTCTCGAATTCTAAGATCTGCAACAGTCTCAAAACCTCTAAAATCAGGGGTAGCTTGGGTTTTAATTATTCGTGAAAGATCAACACCGAAACGTAAACTAATAGGTATTTTTTGAGTTTTATTTAAACTATCCAAAACAGTAGCATCGATCATTTTATCTTCTTGACCGTTAGCCCACTGAATGCAGCTCAGTATACTAAAACAAAATACCCAAGTGCGCAGCAGTTTCATCTGAAATGGTGTCTTTTAAAATTATAGCTCCTTTAATCCAATTATTCCCTGAATTTAAAATTATAACAGGTGATTGGTCTAAAATAAAATTAGCACGATACCCACAAGCTCTGTTAATAAATTCGTCTAATCTCTGGTAATTTATTTGAAGTGTATCAATGTTTTGGTTTTCAGAACCTTCATTTAATATAAATTCAAATTGGGTTACAGCCTCGGAAATTTGAAGGGGTAGCGCTAGTGAATCGCCAAAACTTTTTTGTGGGAGTGTTTTTTCGGTGCCAATTGCACGAACAGAAAAACCTGACGGACTTTTTCGAGCACCAGTTTTACTTTCTAACATTAATATTAGCATATCAGGAGATCCTTCAACAGTACTTATGCAGATATCATCCCTTTCACAATGGATCATGATCCCAATACAAATAAAAACGAAAATGATTTTAGTTATTATCTTGTTCATTGATGCTTTTAGATTGTAAAAGTACAATATTTTCTACATGATGTGTTTGAGGAAACATATCAACTGCTTGACTTTTAAGCAAGTCATAGCTATCCTTCATAAGTTCAAGATCACGAGCTTGTGTAGCACTATTACAGCTAATATAAACTATACGTTTGGGGGATAGTTTTAAAAGTTGGGCAACGACATCTTTGTGCATACCATCTCTGGGAGGGTCAGTAATGACAACATCTGCTCTACCATATTTTTCGATAAAATCATCGTTAAAACAGGCTTTCATATCACCAACTTCAAAAGACGCATTTTCAATTGAGTTCAATTTCGCATTTTCTTGAGCGGCTTCGATAGCTTCTGAAACAGATTCAATTCCAATTATTTTTTCACATTCTTTAGCGAGGCTTAATGCAATTGTTCCCGTTCCGGTATAAAGATCATAAACAGTGTCTTGGGGCTTTAGTTGGGCAAACTCTTTGGCTATGGCATATAAAGAGGCTGCTTGTTTTGGGTTCGTTTGATAAAAAGATTTTGCGGTTATACGAAACTTTAAACCGTCTAGTTGTTCAGTAATATAAGTTTTTCCACTAAAGCAAAGTATTTCTTGATCATAAAGGCTATCATTTCCTTTTGAGTTAATACAGTACAGAAGAGAAGTCACTTGAGAAAAGCTGTTTTTTATGTAATTAAGGAGTAGATTAATATTCTCAGTTTGCTCTTCAAAAAACTGAATTAACACCATTACTTCACCCTGAGTAGTATTTCGGATCATTAAAGTTCTCAAAAATCCTCGTTGTTCTCTAGAGTCATAAAATTCAAAGCCGTTTGTTATTGCAAAACCACGGATTGCATTTCGAATTTCGTTAGAGGGATCAGCTTGTAAATGACATTTGTTTATGTCTACTATTTTATCCCACATTCTGGGTTTATGAAATCCTAGACCGTTTCGTTCAATAGTATCTTCAAGACTAATTTCTTCTGATGTAAGCCAGCGTTTGTTTGAAAAAGAAAATTCCATTTTATTTCTATAGAAATAGGGATTTTCCGAACCCAGGATAGGAATGATTTCTTGAGGATCACTCTTTCCAATATGTTTCAAGTTATGTAAAACTCCTTTTTCTTTAAATTTCAATTGAGCTTCATAAGAGAGATGTTGCCACTTACAACCACCACAGATTCCGAAATGTTCACAAGGAGGATCTCTTCTGTCTTCAGAGGTTGTAACCCATTTAATGGGTTCCGCTTCAAAATATCCTTTATGTTTTTTATACGCTCGAATATCTACGATATCTCCAGGGACTACATTTTTTATAAAATAGACTGCACCATCCTGAGATTTAGCAACTCCCATTCCTTTGGCGTTGATATCAATAACTTTCAGACCGAGTTCGGTTTTGTTAATCCTTTTTCTAGACATGCTGCAAATGTAGTTGGCTTGGTAAAATAAATCACTACTTCTGTTACGTTTTTGAGCATGATATTTATTACTTTTGAATCAATACAATCTTTTGATTTAAGCTACAACTTACCTATTTAATTATGGAGACTCTAACCAAAACATCACATTATATCAATTTAGAGCTTGAAAATGGAGCACATGATTATCACCCTATTCCTGTAGTTTTAGAGCGAGGAGAAGGTGTTTTTCTATGGGATGTTGAAGGTAAAAAATACTTTGATTTTTTGTCAGCTTATTCAGCTGTTAATCAAGGTCATTGCCATCCAAGAATCGTAAATGCATTGAAAGAACAAGCTTCTAAATTAACTCTAACTTCTAGAGCTTTTCACAATAACAAACTGGGGCACTATATGGAATACGTTACTAAGTATTTTGGATTTGAGCGCTTATTGCCATCCAATACTGGTGCTGAGGCCGTTGAGGCTGCCATCAAAATTACACGTAAATGGGGGTACGTTAAAAAAGGGATCCCAGAAAATAAGGCTGAAATTATTGTTTGTTCACAAAATTTCCATGGACGGACTTCAACAATAATTTCTTTTTCTAGTGATGCCGGTTCAAAGACTAATTTTGGTCCTCACGCTCAAGGTTTTATTACCATCCCTTATAATGACATTGAAGCTTTAGAGTCTATTTTAGAAACTCATCCTCACATTGCAGGTTTTTTAGTTGAACCAATTCAGGGTGAAGCAGGAGTCTATACTCCAGATGTTGACTTTATGAGTAAAGCAAATGCCCTTTGTAAGGAGTATAATGTTTTACTGATGGCAGATGAAATTCAAACTGGAATTGGACGTACGGGATCATTATTGGCAGTTTGTGGAAACTGTAGTTGTAAAGGGCATTGTGAGCAACAAAAAGAGACCTATACTCGTCCAGATGTTTTAATTTTAGGAAAAGCAATTAGTGGTGGAACCTATCCAGTATCAGCGGTACTTTGTGATACTGAAATAATGGATGTCTTACAACCAGGTCAACATGGGAGTACTTTTGGAGGAAACCCAATGGCATGTACAGTAGCAATGGAAGCTCTTGAAGTAATTCGAGATGAGCAGCTAACTCAAAATGCACGCAAGCTTGGTCAGCTTTTTAGATCAAAAATTCAAGATTACATCGATTCAAGTACAATTGTACTTAAAGTTCGGGGGAGAGGACTTTTAAATGCTATTGTGATAAACGATACAGAGCAAAGCGATACTGCCTGGAGTATTTGTATAAAACTTATGGAAAATGGTTTGCTTGCCAAACCGACTCATGGAAATATTATCCGATTTGCACCCCCATTAGTCATTAATGAAAGCCAAATATTGGAGTGTGTTTCTATAATAACAGCCACGCTCAAATCATTTGAACCCAAATAGAAGTGTTTTTAGAATGAATGTTTATTTTGATAATGCTGCAACAACACCCCCCCGAAAAGAAGTAATCTCTGCTATTTCAAAAGTTATGGAGGAGAGTTTTGGAAATCCTTCCTCTACTCATTCTTTTGGTAGAACTGCTAAAACATATGTAGAGACCTCTCGAAAAAACATTGCCCAACTGATCAATGCTGCACCTCAAGAAATCATTTTTACATCAGGAGGAACTGAATCTGACAACATGATACTCCATTGTGCAGTTAAGGATTTAGGAGTTCAGCGAATTATTTCTTCTCGTTTAGAGCATCATGCTGTTTTGCACGCTTTGGATGCTTTGGAGCAGCTTTTTCAGATTAAAATTGATTTTGTTCAAACAGATGAAAATGGAGCTATTGATTTAAAACATTTAGAATCACTTTTGAAGAATGATTCATCTAAAAAATTGGTTTCATTAATGCATGTCAATAATGAAATTGGGAATATTTTAGATTTGGAGAAAGTAGGAAATCTTTGTCACGAAAATCAAGCCCTTTTTCATACCGATGCAGTTCAGGGGATTGGTCATTTTACTTTTGATATGGAAAAGTTACCGGTTGATTTTTTATCAGCTGCAGCACATAAATTTCACGGACCTAAGGGTGTTGGGTTTTCTTTTGTAAGAAAAAACAGCGGACTTCAGCCTTTTATTTATGGGGGTTCACAAGAACGAGGACTAAGAGCAGGGACAGAGTCTGTCCATAACATTGTAGGAATGTGCACAGCCTTGGAATTGGCCTATAAAAATTTAAAAGAAGAAAAACAGAAAATTTTAGAGGTTAAAACAAACTTTATTTCACAAATCTCTAAACTTTTCCCAAATGTAAAATTTAATGGTCTCTGTGGTGATTTAACTCAAAGTACCTATACTCTTGTCAATATTGCGTTGCCTATTCCAAAAGAAAAGGCATTGCTTTTAGATTTCCATCTTGATTTAAATGGCATTGCTTGCTCTAAGGGAAGTGCTTGTCAATCTGGAAGTCAATCTGGCTCTCATGTATTAAATGAAATACAATCTGAAGTCCATCAAGATTGGCCATCCTTGCGGTTTTCATTCTCTATGGCAAATACAACAGATGAAGTGGATCATTTGATCAAAATCTTTAAAGATTTTAACTTAAAATAAATTTTATAAATCCTTCGATTTAGGTTTTCGATAGAATTCCATATTGAGCTCTGAAGAGTTCCCTACTTGATCTTCTGCAGTAACTCTTAATTGAAGCAAAGATTCTTCAAAGTCAAGATCTTGAAAGTTGTAAATGAGTATATTGTCTTTTGGTTCGTATTCTAATAGAATCCATTTTCCGTTTATTTCTCCCCTATATTTCTGAATGCCAGAATAGTCATCAGAAAGTTTGATTCTAAGAAAGCTATAGTTTGTTAACCATTGTTTGTTCTTAAAATTTACAGGCTTAATTTCTGGAGCTACGCTGTCTCTACTGATTGTATAACTTCCTAGTATTTTTGATTTTCCAATCCAAAAGCCTTCTTTTTGTTGGGCGCTAAAAAAGGAGGGTTTGTTATTTGAATTTAATAGGGCTATAAAAGATTGTTGTCTTTCAAGGCTGTCAAGCTCAGGGATTTTAAAACGTACTTCATAAGGTTTCTTGAGAGGATATTTGTTTTCACCTACATGCAATACTTGCATTTCATTTTTTATTGGAATGTGTACGGAATCAAAAAAGCTTTCTTTAGGAAAATAAACAGATTTGTCGCCATAATCGTACAAATAGTCTTTATTATTCTCCAGAGTAGGACTACTACTAATATTTTCTGATGCCTCTAGTATTGAATTAGTTCCAGTTATGTAAGCCTCTACATAACTTGTGTTTTTGTTAAAGTCGCTTATTTCAATTATAATCTGATACGATTTCCCATTTTCAATTTTCATTTGCCCATTTTGAGAGATGTCTTTTTCCAAAAAAGTTATTTTTTGTTCAGGGTGATTTATGAATCTTTGAATACGTCTTTTGTTTTGAGCCCATTCTTTATAGTCGATTAAAAGGTTTATGTATTTCGAATCGTTAAAAGAAATTTCATCCATTTGATGTTCATACTGAATAACGCCATTTAGACGCACAATGACCTTGTAGATACCGTTTTTATTATAGGATAAGTTTTGCCGATCAAAAACCCGCAATCCTGCACTTATGAATCCTTCAGTATGAATTCCTGCAGTAGTATAAACACTGTCGTTTTTTCGAACTAAGGGAAACTCTTTCTTTTTACTATCTGGATGTATTCCATCGTAGAGATAAAAATTTTGAATTTGTGGCCGCTGAGTATCTAATATTTCTAGCGGAAATTGCATTCCATTAATTGGATTTTGATTTTTTGAGTCGCGAACCTCGAAATGTAAATGAGGTCCAAATGAACCACCAGTATTCCCGGAATATCCTAATAATTCTCCAACAGCAATAGGTAATTGATCTGATTTAGGGAATAATTGAATCGTGTAGGATTCTTTTTCATATTGATTCTTTTTTACAAAAGCTTCAATTTTAGGCGCAAATTTTTTAAGGTGGGCATAGACTGAAGTGGTTCCGTCATAATGTTGAATGTAGAGTGCTTTTCCATAACCCCCTGTACTAATCCTAATTCTATTGATCCATCCATTTTGGACATTATTCACTTTAAGTCCTTGCCTTCCCTCTGTGCGTATGTCTAGTCCAGCATGAAAATGATTACTTCTAATTTCACCAAATGTCCCCGAAAGTTTGATGGGAATATCTAGGGGAGGAACCCAAGTTGGTGTATTTTGACTAAAGTTAATTAAGGGGATAAACCATAAAATAAATGTACTTTTTAGAAAAGAATTCTTCACTTGGTGTATCATGAAGTGCAATATAAAAATCATTTTTTTTCAAATCTAATTTTAAAAAGAAAAGTACTGTTAAAATTATTAAAACACCTATGCTTAAACCCTCTCAATCTGAAAAGTTTCTATAAATTTGCTTTAATAAATTATTTCGATAATTTCAGATCATGGACAAGAAACCTTCAGGTATTTTGCTTTTGGAGTCAAGGATTATTCTTTTGCTCAATAAATTAAAGGAGAATCATCTGAATGTGATTACCCTTCAGGACAGAAATGATCTTTTGGAGACCCAAAATAAAGAGCTAAAAAATCAGCTACAGTTTTTGAACGAAGAGAATAAGTCACTGAAAATCGCGAATAATTTATTAGGTAGTAATGAAGGAAAACCACAGGTGAAAGCCAAAATAAATAGTTTAATAAAAGAAGTTGATTATTGTATTTCTCAGCTTTCAGAAATGAGCGAGCATGAGTGATCTTTTAAAAATAAAATTAACTATAGCGAATAGAGTATACCCCTTGTCTATTGCCCCAGAACAAGAGGCGTCCCTAAGAGCTTCAGCTAAGAAAATAGAAGCAACAATACAACAACTGGAAAAAAATTATGCTGTTCGTGATAAGCAAGATGTTCTTGCAATGTGTTCCCTTCAATACGCAGCTCAGTTGGAAAAACAAAAGAATCTAGAATCAAAGACTCCGAATGAGTCCGATGATAAAATCTTAGAATTAATAGATTTAATTGATGTCCACATGGCTGCATATTAAGTTTAATTGACAGCTATACAAACTACCTGTATTAGTATTTTTTGATAAACTCAACGAGCTTTTAATTCAGAGAGGTGAGTTTCTTTTGCAAAAGCAAGCTGCCTTGAGCAGATCCTTGACCATAGGTGTAGCCTCAAACTTGATTTTTAGGAGTTTATACAAGAACCCGCTAATACAGGTTTTTTTAAAAAAGAAAATAAAGATGGAATCATATTTAATAGTTATAAGTATTGGAATAGGATCACTTTTAATAGGATTTATTATTGGTGTAAATTCTAGAAAAGGAAAAAATAAATCTCTTTTAGAGGATTTGAAACGCGAAGGGCAGGAGTTGTTGCAAAAAGCAAGAATTGAAGCTGAAGCAATTAAAAAGGACAAAGTCCTTGAAGCAAAAGAACATTTTATTGAACTCAAATCAAAATACGATATTGAGATTAATCATAGAGAAAAAAAAATAATTGATATTGAAAATAGAATAAGACAAAAAGAGTCGCATCTTCAAAAGCAGATCAATTCAAATGCAGAGCTTAAAAGAGTATTGACTCATGAAGAAGAAATCTTGGCCAACAAGCGGCAAAAATTAGATTTAAACGAACAGAAGCTAGAGCAGAATTTGCAAATTCAAATTAGTAAGCTTGAGGAAATTTCTAAACTATCTGCAGATCATGCTAAAAAAGAATTGATGGAATCCCTTCAAGAAAAAGCAAAAGCAGATTCTATGGCCTTTGTGCAGCAACATATAGAAGAGGCCAAACTCAGCGCACAGCAAGAAGCAAAAAAAATTGTAATTAACACTATACAAAGAATAGGTACAGAGGAAGCGATAGAAAATTGTATCTCAATATTTAACCTTGAATCTGACGATGTTAAAGGAAGAATAATCGGAAGAGAGGGAAGAAATATTCGAGTGTTAGAAGCAGAAACAGGAGTAGAAATTATTGTAGATGATACACCTGAGGCAATTATTTTATCTTGTTTTGATCCAGTTCGAAGAGAAATTGCAAGACTATCCTTACACAGCCTAGTGAAAGATGGAAGGATACATCCAGCCAGGATAGAGGAAGTAGTTCGGAAAACAAAAAAACAAATTGAAAATGAAATTATAGAAGTTGGAAAGCGAACCGTAATTGATCTTGGTATTCATGGACTACATCCTGAACTTGTTAAGATAGTAGGACGTATGAAATACCGTTCTTCTTATGGGCAAAATCTACTTCAACATTCAAGGGAAGTCGCAAAATTATGTGGCGTTATGGCTTCTGAAATGGGCTTAAACCCTAAAGTTGCCAAGCGAGCAGGTCTTTTACACGACATAGGTAAAGTGCCTGAGGAAGAGACAGAGAAGCCACATGCTCTGTTGGGAATGGAATGGGCTGAAAAATACGGTGAAAAAACTGATGTGTGTAATGCCATCGGAGCTCATCATGATGAAATAGAAATGACCACACTTTTCTCTCCTTTAGTTCAAGTATGTGATGCTATATCGGGAGCACGTCCAGGTGCACGTCGTCAAGTGTTAGATAGTTACGTCCAAAGATTAAAAGATCTTGAAAAAGTGGCCTATGATTTTAAGGGAGTCAATAAGGCTTATGCAATTCAAGCAGGACGAGAACTTAGAGTTTTTGTTGAAAGTGATAAGGTTTCAGATGACCATGCTGCTCGACTTTCTTTTGAGATTTCACAAAAAATCCAAACGGACATGACGTATCCAGGTCAAGTAAAAGTCACTGTAATAAGGGAAACTCGCGTAGTAAATGTAGCTAAATAGGTCGTATAATAAGTTTACAAAATACTGTAAATTAAACCCGCTAACCCTCCACCTATAAAAGGGCCTACAATAGGAATCCAACTATATCCCCAGTCTGCATCTTTATTTTTTCGAGGGATAAGCTGATACACTAATCGAGGACCAAAATCTCTGGCAGGATTTATAGCGTAACCCGTTGTTCCACCCAAAGAGATACCGATCACCCAGACTAAAATTCCCACGGGTAGGGCATCTAAAGCACCAAGGCCAAAGTTTTCGACTTCCGTTCCTACGATACTGATTTTAGGACTTACAATAAATAGCGCACCAAAAACTAACATAAATGTTCCTATGGCTTCACTGAATAAATTATTTTTCAAATTTCTGATAGCAGGACCAGTACAAAATGTACTTTTTACAGCCCCTTCATCCGTGGTAGCACGATAATGGTCAATGTAGGTTAGGTAGGCGAGCCAACTACCAAACATAGCGCCCAAGATCTGAGCTAAAAAATAACCAGGTACAAGAGACCAAGAAAATTTACCCGCCATTACAAGTCCTAAAGTTACCGCAGGATTTAGATGAGCGCCACTAGATTCTGCACTCACGTATACGCCAACGAAAACTGCAAATCCCCATGCACTAGTGATAAGTACCCAAGGAGTTTGTTCAGAGGCAATTGTTTTTTTTAGATTAATGTTTGCAACAACACCTGCTCCAAGTAAAATTAAAATTGAAGTACCAATAAATTCAGCTAAATAGGGATGTAAAATCATAATTGATAATTTTTAATAAGTAAATTAAAAGTGTCTATTTCATTTTTAATCCATTGACTGTCTTTTTTTAGTACTTCAGCCATTATAGAAGCTACTTTTGGAGCTATTTTTTCGGTTTCAAAGGCATCTAAAAATAAGCATCGCATTCTTCTAGCTAAGATATCTTCTAAAGTGAGTGCCATTTCTTCTTGAATGGCCCAAATGATTTGGTTTTTTGAAATAAAAATCTTTTTTGAAAGCGAACTTGAAGCTGTTTTTGGATCTAATGCTTTAATCTTTACAGCTTCTGTACCATAAAAATGATAAGGATCAGAGAAATTAATTTTGTAATCATTCCCAAAAATGGGTAGTGTTTCAGTACTGCATTTCCGATCAGAAAATCCACCAACCATTTGAATGGTATTAACTGCATCTTCGGCAATTTTTCTGTAAGTTGTCCATTTTCCACCGAGCACACTAATTAGTCCACTTGTGCTAACAATTATTTTGTGGTGTCTTGAAACCTCTTTAGTACTTTCTTTTTTGCTATTGCTGGCAGCCAAAGGACGTAATCCTACAAACACACTTTTTACATCTTTACGGAGAGGTTTTTTCGTCATGTAGGCACTGGCGTTTTCAAGAATAAAGTCAATCTCTTCTTCAAAAGCAATAGGTTCCTCTAAAGCATTATCTATTGGCGTATCGGTTGTTCCTAGTACAACTTGACCATTCCAGGGCACGGCAAATAATACACGGCCGTCTGTAGTATGAGGAACCATAATCGCATTCTCTCCTTTTAAAAACGACTTGTCAATAACCAAATGTACACCCTGAGAAGGACGGATCATGTTTTTTGCTTTTGGCTGATCCATTCGAATTATAGTGTCTGAAAAAACACCAGTAGCATTAAGTATAACTTTTGCTTTTATAGTTTTTTTACTCCCGCTTATTGAGTCTTTTATTTGAAGACCCGTAAGGATATTATTTTCTTTTTCAAGATTTATAACTTCAGTATAATTTAAAAGAGTAGCACCTTCCTGGTCTGCAGTTAGCGCAAGACTTATTGCCATTCGAGCATCGTCAAATTGTCCATCGTGATAGATGACTCCTCCACGAAGCCCTTCTTGATTTACATTTGGGAGGTACTCAAGAGTTTCTTCTCTATTTAGTATGGTAGAGGGACCCAACCCCAGTTTTCCTGCCATCATATCATAGATTTTAAGTCCAATGCCATAAAAAGGACTACTCCACCAGTCGTAGGAAGGAATCACAAAACTCAAATCACGAACTAAATGAGGTGCATTTTTTCTCATTATTCCTCGTTCTCGTAATGCTTCAATTACAAGTGAGATATCTCCATTTTGAAGGTAGCGAACCCCTCCATGAACTAATTTGGTACTTCGAGAAGAAGTTCCTTTTGCGAAATCATTTTTCTCGAGAAGGAGGGTTTTAAAACCACGATTAGCAGCGTCTAAAGCAATCCCAAGTCCTGAAGCTCCTCCTCCAATAATTACAACATCCCATACTGATGTCTCTTCGAGTTGAGCTAGGTTTTTGGTTCGATTCATTTTATGAGTTATGATTACTTAGTTTACTAATTCGTTCTTTCCAAAGATTGATTGTCTTTTCAGTATCGGAATTTGAATTTGGAGAAAATTGTTTATCAACAGTCCAAATAGTTGCTAGGCTCTCAACTGATTCCCAAAAGCCTGTTGCTAGACCAGCAAAAAAAGCAGCTCCTAATGCAGTAGTTTCTGTAGTTTGAGGACGAATTACTTCTGCCTTTAAAAGATCAGCTTGGATTTGCATCAGTAAATTGTTATTACTTGCACCTCCATCAACTTTTAAAGTTTTAAAAGTAGTATTGGCGTCTTTTTGCATTTCAATTACAATTTCCCTTACCCTCAGAGCAATCGCCTCTAGAGCCGCACGTGCGATATGCCCTTTGTTTGTTCCTCTGGTAATACCTAATATTGAACCTGTTGCTTTAGAATCCCAATAGGGTGCTCCTAAGCCTGCAAGTGCAGGTATGAAGGTTACTCCTCCATTGTTTTCAACAGTTTCAGCTAGTGCTTCAATCTCACTTGCCTGATTTATGATTCCAAGCTGATCCCGTAACCATTGTACCACTGCTCCAGCTATAAACACACTTCCTTCTAGAGCATAACTTACCTCGCCATTGATTTGATAACCAATAGTTGTTAGCATTTGATTCTTTGAAATTACGGGTTTACTTCCTGTATTCATTATACAAAAACAACCTGTCCCATATGTATTTTTAACATCACCTGGCTCAATACACATCTGGCCAAATAATGCAGCCTGTTGGTCTCCAGCAATACCCGCAATAGGGATAGGGTGGTTGAAAATACTTAGGTCTGTTTCCCCAACTTTTTCTGAACAAGAGACTACGTTTGGAAGCAATCCTTTTGGAATACCCAAGGTAATTAATAGTTCATCATCCCATTCTAAGGTATGAATATTGAAGAGTAATGTTCTGCTAGCGTTAGTGACGTCAGTTACATGAACACTCCCCTTTGTAAGGTTCCAGATCAACCAACTGTCAATAGTTCCAAAAGCTAACTCTCCATTTTCTGCAGCTTCTCTGATCTTAGGGTCTTGATCTAATATCCATTTGATTTTAGTTCCAGAAAAATAAGCATCTAGAATAAGTCCAGTTTTGTCGTAGAATTGTTTTTCTTTTCCCTCTTTTTTAAGTGAATCACAAATTCCAGAAGTTCTTCTGTCTTGCCAAACAATGGCATTGTGTATTGGGATTCCAGTTTTTCGGTTCCATATTAAAGTTGTCTCACGCTGATTGGTAATTCCCATTGCATGAATCTGCTCTATATTAATTTGAGCCTTTTCTATGACCTCATTTATAGCTTTTAGCTGGGTGTTCCAAATTTCTAAACCATCGTGTTCTACCCAACTTTCTTTGGGGAAATACTGAGTAAACTCATGTTGAGCAATAGCTTTTATTCCTCCGTTATGTTCAAAAAGGATTGCACGTGAACTTGTAGTTCCAGCATCAAGTGCTAGGATATATTTTTCCATTTTGGCCGGTAATTAGTATTTATGAAATCAGATTTCCATCATCATCCCACTGAGCCAAATCGTTACGTTTAGATTGATCTACGAACTTAGGCATCCATGAATCGTCATAAGACATACCATGATCTTTAAGCACGTCATCGGGGACACCGTCCCAAACATTGGGTTGATTTCCCACATAACCTAATTCTTTGATTCCTGCTTCAGAGGTAAAATACCCTGTCATCACTAAGTTTCGAAGTAGCGAAAAAAATTGAACTTCTTGCTTTTGCTCTGATGCCTCAGGATCTTGATATGCGATTTGGTCTAAAATTTCAAGTTGCTGGTTTTCTTCGCAATTCAAGAAATCTTTTCCATATGTTTTATTGGAATGATTATCAATCCACATTAATCCACCGCGTAATTTGGTCTGAATACTCGAAAAGTCTTTAGCCATGAATTCAATAAACTCTGTAACTTTCGCATCTTCGATGTTTCCGGCTTCATTTGGAGGAAGAATTAAATTCCCCAAGCGTTTGATTTTATTTAGTTCGTTGTTGTCAAAAAACTGTTGTCCTAGAAGTTTTTCATCATAGGCTTTTTCTTCTGGAGTTCTACCGTATTGATAATCCCAAATTTTTTGCTCGATTGCAGCTTCAGGTTCTGAAACGCAGCTCTCCAAGGCAAGTCCTCCTGCCATACTTCCTAAAAATAATGATCGAATACTGTCTCTTCTATTCATGATTAAATGTTTTGCTTTTTTAACTCTTGTATGATAAATTCTGAAGTTCTCCACGATAATGCCATAATAGTCCAAGTCGGATTTTTGTCAGCTTGAGAAACAAAAGGTCCAGCGTCTACGATAAATACATTATCTGCATCGTGAAGTTGTTCGAATTCATTGACTACTGATTTTTTAGGATCACTACCCATTCGTGTTGTTCCAACTTCATGGATTATTCTCCCAGGATTAAGAAGACCATAATCGCGATCAGCACCGGGCTTGTCTCCTAAAACAATACCTCCCATGTTTTCGATAATTTCCTCGAAAGTGTTGTGCATATGCCGCGCTTGCTTTCGCTCATGATCGGACCAAGAATAGTTAAACCTGAGTACAGGAATACCGAATTCATCTACCGTAGTTGGATCTATTTCGCAATAGTTGTCTTCTCTTGCAATAGATTCTCCTCTACCTGACATGCCCATCACGGATCCGTAAAACTTCTTGACATCTTCTCTGAGCTGATTTCCATAACCTCCTACTTTAAGACCTAAATATTTATTAAGATCATTTGGGTTAAATCCTGTTCCGTAACTCGGCATACCAAGTCCACCCCATACTTCAATGTGATATCCTCTTGGGAAGTCTAGTTTTTTATTGTCTAACCACCAGGGAGAATATAAGTGCATTCCGCCAACTCCATCTTCATTGTAACGTTTTCTGTTCATTAATTCAGGAACGAAAGCCATACGGTCAGAACCGGTAGAGTCATGAAGGTATTTACCTACCATGTTACTGCTGTTTCCTAATCCATTTGGGTGTTGAGGGCTTTTAGAGTTGAGTAAAATACGTGCAGTACTACAAGCAGATGCAGCCAGAACAACAACCTTTCCTGAAATACGATATTCTTTCCTGTCTTCTTTATTTACATAAAGAACTCCTGTAGCTTTTCCTTCTTCATTTACTTCTACTTCTCTTACCATACTGTTTACGTATAGATCTACTTGACCACCTGATTTTTGAGCTGGAAAAATCAAACAAGAGCCTGCAGAAAAATCACCATATACAGAACAAGATCTACTACATTGGCTGCAATAGAAACAAATACCTCTTTCGTTATTTATACGTTTTGTCAATATCGATAATCTTGAAGGAATTACTTTTACTCCTGATTTTTCAGCGCCTTTTTTGTAATATAACTCATGAAGCCTCGGTTTTGGTGCTGGCAAAAAGTATCCGTCTGGTTCATTGTATATATTTTCTTTACTTCCAAATACCCCAATGAGTTTATCAACTTTGTCATAATAAGGCTTGATATCATCGTAACTGATGGGCCAGTTATCTCCCAATCCATCACGGTCTTTTCCTTTAAAATCTCGAGGTCCAAAACGGAGGGATATTCTTCCCCAGTGGTTGGTTCTTCCTCCTAGCATTCTTGAACGAAACCAATCAAATTTAGAATTACCAATTTGGTTGTAGGGTTCTCCATCAATTTCCCATCCGCCATAGGCCATATCAAACTCTCCAAAAGCACGAGTTGTACCCGCACCTCTTCGAGGAGATTCATAAGGCCATTTTAGTTGAGTTTGTTGGTCTGGATTTGCAGGATCAAAAAAAGGTCCTGCCTCCACAACCGCGACCTTAAGTCCCGAATCAGCGAGTATTTTTGTTGCCATACCACCTCCAGCTCCGGAGCCAACAATTACAACATCATACTTCTTTTCATTTTCAATTATTTGCATAGTTTGATGATTTAATATATAGATTTAGCGTCAATATTTTGACTTTTTTGATTTTTGTAAATTGTGTAACTAAAGCCTTTGTGAATACTAAAAGCTCCAAGTTCTCCTTTTTTATTTGTAGCTATGTAAGCGACTTGAAAGCTAGGCTTTTCTTTTTGTTTTGTAAGAATTCGTTTAATTGCTTCTTCACAAGCTTCTTGTGGACTTTTACCTTGTCTAATCAATTCAACAATTAAAAAACTGCCTACAGTTTTAATGACTTCTTCTCCGAGTCCTGTAGCGACTGCAGCACCTACATTATTGTCTATGAAAAGTCCAGAGCCTATAATGGGCGAGTCGCCTACACGACCCTTCATTTTGTATGCTAGTCCGCTTGTGGAACAAGCTCCTGAAATCTCTCCTTGTTGATCAACACACAGCATACCGATAGTGTCGTGATTTTCGATATTAATTTCAGGTTGATAGTTGCTTTTTTCAAGCCATTTCCGCCATGCTTTTTTACTATCTTCAGTTAAGAGATTTTCTGCTTGATATCCTTGACTTAATGCGAATTTTCTTGCTCCCTCTCCGGTCAAAATCACATGAGGAGTTTTTTCCATGACATCCTTTGCTAAAGCAGCAACATGTGTAATATTTTCTACTGCCAACACCGCTCCGCAATTTCCTTTTGAGTCCATCACACAAGCATCTAAAGTAACATTTCCTTCACGATCTGGGGCACCTCCATTTCCTACTGTTGTGTTTAGGGTATTGGCTTCTTCTACTGCAACTCCTTGGATGGCAGCATCCAAAGAAGATGTTCCTTTGTCCAATGCTTTGCCAGCAATTGTGACTGCTTGCTGAACATTCCATGTTGCTAACGCAAAAGGTGTGAATGCAGTCTTTTTTTTATTGGTAAATTCACTTTTCTCCGAAAAAACGTAAGGAGAGATTAACACGCTGGAAAAACCTAATGTTGTTCGCTCAATAAATTTTTTGCGTTTCATGACCACCAATTTAGTGACATTTTTCATTTAATGAAAAATTATCTGTCAAATGTGATTCTTTTTTTAGTTTTGTTTAAACATATTCATTGAATGATAGTAGAAGTTTGTAGTAGCTCATTAAAAGGGGTTAAAAACGCTTCCTTTGCTGGAGCAAATCGGATTGAGTTGTGTTCTGCCCTTGAGCTAGGGGGTATTACACCCTCAAAAGGATTGTTAGAAGAAGCAGTAAACTTAAAGTTATTGGATATTCATCCATTAATTCGTCCCCGAGCAGGCCATTTTACCTTCACAAAAGAAGAAATTAAAATTATTGAAAAGGATATTGTTTTTGCAAATGAGGTTGGATGTAAGGGTGTAGTTATTGGAGCTTTAACTCCTGAATTTAAAATTGACATTCCTTTAATGAAGCGATGGAAAGAACTTGCTGGATCTCTATATGTCACCTTCCATAGAGCTATTGATGTTGTAGTTGATCCGAATACCGCAATCAAACAATTAATTGATCTTGGATTTGACTGTGTCCTTTCTTCAGGTCAAGAAGAAAAAGCAGTTGATGGTTTAGGAAAATTAACTACTTGGCAAGAGGAGTTTGGAGATCAAATTCTGATAATGCCAGGAAGTGGTGTTAACGCATCGAATTGTGAACTTTTTAAATCGGTTGGCTTTAGAGCAATACATCTTTCTGGATCTATTTCCCTTCCTGAGATTGATCTTCCTTTTGGAGTTAATAAAAATCTTTCATTTTTGACGCAACAATTGAATGAGAGCGATTTTTCTAAAATAGCAGAAGTAGTCTCTAAGGTAAAATCTTAATTAAAGAGTATTGCAATTCCTCCAACAGCTGTAAATAAAAGAATCAGTTTTCTGTAGCTGTCATTTTCTATTTTTTTAACCAGAAAAACACCAGCAATTAATCCAATTATAACAAAAGGAACCAATTGAAGACTAATTCGTATAGAATTGGAATTAATCGTTTCCCAGCTCCAAATATGAAAAGGAACCTTGAAGGAGTTTATTAGAAAAAACAACCATGCAGCGGTACCAATAAAATTATTTTTAGGTAGACGCATGGCTAAAAAATAGATGTTTGAAAATGCTCCAGCCAGGTTGCCTATCATGGTAGTAAATCCTGCAAGTAATCCCATTGAACTTGCAAAGGTCCAGTGAGAGGGAATTGTTTTATCCTTTTTATTTTCCCAATAGTACATGAGTCCTACGCTAAAGAGAATGATAATAGCCATACCGTATTTAAATAAATCTTCAGTGATGTATTTTCCACCGACGACTCCAGCCAAGACTCCGAAAACCATCCAAGGAAGGAGTTTAATGATGTACTCTTTTTGCACGTGTCTTTTGTAATAGGTAATAGCAAATACATCACCGACCAGTAATAAGGGCATTAAAATACCAGTTGAATTTTTTGCTCCATAAACTAATGCTAAACCAGTTACAATGAGTGAAGCAATTCCTTTAATACCTGATTTTGATACTCCTAATAGAAAAGCACAACTGGCAGCAATTGTAAAGTTGAAAAGACCAATATCAGTCAAATGATGATGCTTTTATTAAAGGACGAATATAGTATTTATTTTCAGCCTAGTCATTGATATAATTTCAAAGTAGTACTTTCGTAAAAGATAATTTTTTAATCGTTGAATTCCTCTTTTTTTAAGGCAGTAAAGTATATGCTGTTAAGTACGCTTTCTTTTGCATTTATGAATGCCATGGTAAAGTATTTAATATCTTATCCTACAATGCAAATTGTATTTTTTAGAGCAATAGGGTCTTTGGCAATTACCTTTGGATATTTAAAAATTTTGAAGATTCCACAGTGGGGAAACCAAAAAAAACTCTTAATTCTAAGGAGTATAGTTGGCGTTATCTCAATGATTTTGTTTTTCTGGGGAGTACATTATATTTCAGTAGGAAGCGCTGTTACACTTCGTTATGTTTCTCCCATTTTTGCTGGAATTTTAGCCGTATTGTATCTTAAAGAAACCATTAAACCTGTTCAATGGTTCTTATTTATAATGGCTTTTTTCGGAGTTTATTTAATAAAAAGTTTCGATGCATCTAACTCTAGTTTTGGAGTCTTTTTAGTTTTACTTGCAGCTTTTTTCTCTGCCATTGTATACATATTGATCAGCAAGATTGGAAAAGGAGATGATCCCGTGGTTGTGGTTCACTACTTTATGCTCGTGGCGACCATTGTTGGTGGGGTGGGTAGTTTTTTTTATTGGGTAACACCTAGTGCTAAAGACCTACTCTTGCTTTCTAGTTTGGGTATTTTTGGTTTTTTTGGACAATTGTTTATGACTAAAGCGTTTCAAAATGCAGAGGCGCATATGGTTGCACCATTTAAATATATTGAAGTGGTCTTTACACTTCTTTTTGGAGTGTTCATATTATTCGAAACGTATGATTTTTTTCATCTTCTAGGTACATTTTTGGTAATTTTCTCCCTAGTACTTAACGTATTATATAAATCACGTCTCAATAAGAGAATAAAAAAAACCACCGAGTAAAGGTGGTTTTTTAAAATTTGGTTAAATGGTTTTTACTTTGACCATTCTTTAATTGATTGCTCGTTTAATCTTACATAATCCTGATTTCCTGCAGTAGTAGCAAGTTTTAATGAAGTTTTTGAAGCAGATATTGCGGCTTCAGTTTCATTTAACGCATGTAAGATTAGAGCTTGTTGTCGGTACATCCAATATTTACCCTCGTCCATTTCTATAGCCTTTGCAATCCAGGTTTTCGCTTTGGTTAAATCACGCCCAGTTTCTCTGAAGTAAATCGCAGCGTTATAGTAATCCTGTGCTTTTGGAGAACCCTTCATGGTCTTTTCAATAGAAGCCATTGTTTTAGATTCTGTAGGTACTTCTAGAAGCATAGTTGCTTGTGTATTTTCCCATGTAAAATTTAAATGTGCTCCATTTTGATTCAAATCATCTAGTGAAATTGTAAATGATTCAACTTTATTTTCTAATGAATTTACAGGAATTTCTGATACAGCTGCAACAGCATTAGAATCCCACTCACCCGGCAGTCCTCCGTTGTCTGTTTTGGTGTAGAAAAAGACTTCCCACATTGAACTTCCTGGACGAATAAAAATTGCATATTTCCCTGCATTAAGTTTTTGCCCACCTGCAATTACATCATCACTAAACTCGATAGTTGTATTTGCATTTGCACCAGCTCTCCACATTTCTCCGAAAGGAACCAGCTTTCCCATTATAGCTCTATTTCGCATGGCGGGTCTTGAATAAGTAATTTTTACATCCGTTAGACCAACTACTTGTTCAATTTTAGCAAAAGGACTTGGTTGTGGAGTTTGGATTTGTCCAAAGCTCAATCCACCGTAAAGAAGCGCTATGAGTGTTATTTTTTTCATTGTTTTGTTTTTTTTCAAATATATTTATTTTGACCATAATTCTAAAAATATAGCTGGTTCTCTAGTGTTTTTAACATGTTTATAAATTTTGTTTAATAAATTCTATTTTTAATTAAACATTGTGTATTTTTGGAAAAAATGATTTGTGAAATTGTACCGCTTAAAAACTGTTCAAAACTTACCAATTTCAGCTGAAAAAGCCTGGGATTTTCTTTCTGATCCGAAGAACTTAAAGACCATAACCCCTGATTACATGGGATTTGAAATTTTGAGTGGTGCAGCATCTAAGATGTATGCTGGTCAAATAATCCAATACATCGTAACACCTTTACTTAATATACCTGTGAAATGGGTAACTGAAATCACTCATGTTGATGAAGGCAAGTATTTTGTAGATGAACAACGTTTTGGTCCCTATGCTCTATGGCATCACAAACATTTTATCAAGCCGATTAAAAACGGTGTAGAAATGATTGACATTATAGATTATAAAGTTCCTTTTGGGTTTTTAGGACAGTTGGTACATCCAATTTTAGTTGGTCCTAAACTAAAGGAAATCTTTGATTATAGAAAAACAGCATTAATTGAACTTTTTGGAAACTATCAAGCATGATCGAAAATAAAAATATTTTAATCATCGGAGGAAGTTCTGGAATTGGGTTGGCTTTAGCAGAATATTTAGCTCCTCAAAACAATGTCATTATAGCGAGTCGAACAAATGACAGCATTAAGCATCTCAATGTTCAACATGTATGTTATGATGCCACTCAAGACGAATTTGATACGAGTAAGCTTCCAGAGGTTCTTCATGGGTTCGTTTATTGTCCGGGGAGTATCAATTTGAGACCTTTCAAAGGACTAAAATTGGAAGCCTTTTCATCTGATTTTGAGATCAATGTTTTAGGTGCTGTTCGCTCACTAAAATCTGTTTTAGGGCATTTAGCCGCTAGTGGAAATGCTTCAATAGTATTTTACAGCACTGTTGCTGTTCAAACTGGCATGCCTTTTCATAGTTCTGTTGCTGCTTCAAAAGGAGCTATTGAAGGTCTGACACGATCTCTAGCAGCTGAATTTGCACCAAAAATTCGAGTCAATGCAATTGCCCCTTCTTTGGTAAACACCCCTTTGGCTTCAAAATTTTTAAATAATGAAGCTAAAATGGAAAAAGCAAGTGAAAGACATCCTTTAGGCAGGGTAGGAAATGCGAAAGAAATAGCGCAAGCAACAGAATTTCTTCTTGGAGAAGAAAGTAGTTGGATGACAGGTAGTGTATTGCAATTGGATGGAGGTATAGGAAATTTGAAAACTTAAAATGGAGAAGTACACTCTTTTTTGGTTTAGAAGAGATTTAAGAATAGAAGATAATCATGGGTTATTTAGAGCCTTATCGGGTAAAAACAAAGTTATACCCCTATTTATTTTCGATCAGCAGATATTAAAAAAGTTGCCAAAAAGTGATGCTCGTTTGGAGTATATATTATTAGCCTTGGGTACTATAGGTATTGCTATGAAGAAGAACAGATGCAGTCTTGGAATGTATCATGGTACCCCTCAGGCTATTTTTAAAACATTAATTTCTACTTGGCCAATCGAGAAGGTTATTTGTAATGAAGATTATGAACCTTATGCTAGAGATCGGGATGCATCCATAAAATCTTTACTAGAGGATCATCAAATTTCATTTGAGACTTATAAAGATCAAGTGATTTTTGAAAAAGATGAGATTGTAAAAGATGATGGAACTCCTTATCGCGTTTACACTCCCTTTTCTAGAAAATGGTTGCATCATTTTTCTGAGAATGAACTTCCTTATTACCCCTCAGAAACGTTACTTGATAAACTAGCTGACATAGAGCAACCTCAACTTGATTTAACTGATTTAGGTTTTATTTCATCAAAAGTGTCTTCCCCTCAGCACACTTTCAATAATGAAAGGATTACTGCCTATGAAGCTACCCGAAATTTTCCTGCTATAGATCAAACTACACGTATCGGTACTCCTTTGCGTTTTGGAACTTTGAGTGTACGTGAAATGGTAAGAAAATCTGCTGCAATAGCAAACCCTACTTTTTTAAAAGAATTAATTTGGAGGGAGTTTTTTATGCAAATTCTTTGGCATTTCCCTCATACCATGACGCAGAGCTTCAAGCCTCAATATGATAGAATCGAATGGAGAAATGATCCTGTAGAATTTGAAAAATGGTGTGGAGGAAATACAGGATACCCACTAGTAGATGCTGGGATGAGACAACTTAACCAAACAGGTTTTATGCATAACAGAGTTCGTATGTTGGTTGGAAGTTTTCTTTGTAAACATCTACTGATCGACTGGAGGCTCGGAGAAGCTTATTTTGCTGAAAAATTACTGGATTATGAAATGTCGAGTAATGTAGGAAACTGGCAATGGGTTGCAGGCTGTGGAGTAGATGCTGCACCTTATTTCAGAATTTTCAATCCTACAGAACAGATTAAAAAATTTGATAAGCAACATGAGTATATTCAAAAATGGGTTCCCGAATACCAAGAAATGACTTATCCCCATCCTATTGTGGATCATAAATTTGCAAGAGAACGTTGCCTCAAAACCTACAAAGCTGCCTTAAATGCCTAGAGGAGTTGAAAAGAAAAACTTACCTCAAAAAGTTTGTCCTAGTTGTCAACTTCCTTTTAGTTGGAGAAAAAAATGGGAAAAAAACTGGAATGAAGTAAAATATTGCAGTCACCGGTGTAGGATTACCAAATAAGATTTTTGAGAGATTTTTATAGGGAAATTTTTAAAAAAGTATACTTATAAAAAAAATCAATAAATTTGTTATATTACATAAACCTAAATATTTGATTACCCAAATCTATATTTTACCAAATCTTAACCTATGAAGAAGTTTTTACACCAATTTATATTTTCTTTTTATCTTTTAGTTTCAGTCTTTGTTTTTTCACAATCTGAAAAATATTCATGGCAATTTTCTATTGGCTTTAATGCTATTGATACTTATCCTACAGCAGCTGTAGGTCAAGGCGCTCTTTTTGAAGAATTTGTCAATTATGATCATTGGAATATTGCCCCCTATCCCTCTCAAATTGCATTTACAAATTATTTAGGAAGTGGTTTTTCTTATGGTTTGCGTTTGAGCCAAAATTCCATTACAAAATATGGAAATAGAACTGTTGACAGTGATTTGTTTGTGGATCTGGACGCCCTAGTTAAATATGATTTAGGGGTACTTTTTAAGATCAATCGTTTCGCACCTTTTTTGGAAACAGGAGGAGGTTATGCTTTTTTTGGAGACATCAGTGCCGGCTATTTTAATTTGGGCTTTGGAATTGAGTATGCTCTAGGAAAAGAAAAGAAAACTGTATTATTTGTTGAAAGTCTTTTCCGAAATACAGGAGAGACCTATGGAACAAAGCATTTTCAACATTCGGCAGGTATTGCATTTAGGTTTGGAACGATAAAAGACCGAGATTTTGATGGTATAGACGATATAGAAGATTTATGTCCAGATATACCAGGACTTGAAGCGACAAAGGGCTGTCCAGATTCTGATGGAGATGGAATTCAAGATAATGAGGATGACTGTCCTAATACCTTTGGTTTAGAAAAATTTAGAGGCTGTCCAGATTCTGATGAAGATGGAATTCAAGATAATGAGGATAGCTGCCCCAACACCTTTGGTTTAGAAAAATTTAATGGTTGTCCAGATACAGATGAAGATGAGATTCCTGATCATGAAGACGCTTGTCCTTATATTGTTGGGTTGCCAGATTTGAATGGTTGTCCTGACTCAGATGGCGATGGTGTAATAGACTCTTTGGATGAATGCCCAGATTTAGCAGGAAAAAGTTCAAATAAAGGATGCCCTGAACCAACTGATGAAATTATCAAAAAACTGAATGACCTAGCGACAACGATTTATTTTGAAACAGATAGCAGTAAATTATCATCATCTTCAAAATTTAAAATTGATAAACTGTTTGTGTTTTTAGAAAAATATCCCAATTACAAAGTGATAATAGAAGGTCATACAGACCACACAGGGATGGCTGAATATAATATGCAACTATCTATAGATCGTGCTCGAGCAACTATGGATTACCTAGTATCTAAGGGTATTTCAAGAAGTAGGATATCCGTTAAAGGTTATGGTGAAACATCTCCTATTGAATCTAATTCAACTGCTAAAGGAAGATTAATGAATAGGAGAGTTGAGTTTAAACTGATAAAAAATTAAATCCCCATCTGAATTTTCCAATAAAAAAACCGCCCATTTTAGGGCGGTTTTTTTATGAAATTACTAAATCTATAAACTATTTGTTTTGTTTGTTCTGCGTATATTGTAAGTAAAAAATTGCAGAATAAAAAACCTGTAGCTTTAGTTTGGTTGCGAAATGATTTAAGAATCTCAGATCATGAATCTTTTACTTTAGCTTCTCAATCAGGAGCAAAATTAGTTGCTTATTTTAGTTTTGATCCAAAACTGTTTGAATTGTCACCCTGGGGTTTTTCTAAAACGGAAGCATTCAGAGCACAGTTTTTAATAGAAACGTTAGTTGATCTCTCATCCACTTTAGAATCCTTAAATATTTCATTAATAGTAGAGCATCGAAATCCTGCAAAGGGTTTGTCTCATTGGGTTGAGAGTTTGAATGTAAAAACAATCTTCTTCCAAAAGGAATGGACGCAAGAAGAGCGCAATACAGAACAGCAAGTTCGAGATACAATTAACCCCGAAGTTGTTTTTCAATCTAGTTACGATCAATTTTTATTCCATCCTGAAGACATTCCGTTTTCAATAAATGAACTTCCCGAGCTGTTTACTCAGTTCAGAAAGCAGTGTGAAAAAATGAGTAGTGTCCGTAAAATACTCCCCAAAATTGCCCCTTTGCCCAAAGAAAATCTATTGGCCCAAACATTCAAAATCCCCTCACTTGCCGACTTAGGATTAGAAAGTAAACCCAAGAATCCCAATACTGCCTTCCCTTTTAAAGGCGGGTCTCAAGAAGTAAAGAAAAGATTGAATCATTATTTTTGGGATACCAAAAAACTATCCTTTTATAAGCAAACGCGGAATGGTTTGATTGGAGTGGATTATAGTTCAAAATTATCTTCTTGGCTGGCGAATGGATCAATTTCTCCCCGCGAAATTTATTGGGAAATTTGTGCTTATGAAAAAGAAATTAAAAAAAATCAGTCCACCTATTGGCTTCTTTTTGAATTAATTTGGCGGGACTATTTTAAATATATTTCTCTCAAGCATCAAGATTCTATTTTTCATTTAGGAGGAATTTTAAAAAAGAATTACCATTGGGAAAACGATCGAGATAAAGTAGAATCATGGATTGAAGGAAGAACCAAGGAGCCTTTTGTAAATGCCAACATGATCGAGTTGAAAAAAACGGGATGGATGAGCAATAGAGGTCGTCAAAATGTGGCTTCTTATTTTGCTAAAGAGTTACTACTTGATTGGCGTATTGGTGCAGCTTATTTTGAGTCCATGCTTATTGATTATGATGTTCATAGTAATTATGGCAATTGGATGTATGTTGCAGGAGTAGGGAATGATCCACGAGACAGAAAGTTTAATGTTAGGTTTCAGGCAGAGCGGTACGACGAGGGAGGAAAGTTTCAGCGTTTATGGAATCAAAAAACTCTTTTCGAATGATCGTTAAATTCATTTTAGGGGATCAGTTAAATCTTCAACACCCTTGGTTTAACGAAATAGATGAATCTGTTGTTTTTGTGATGATGGAAATGCGTCAAGAAACAGATTATGTACCGCATCATATTCAAAAAGTGATCGCTTTTTTTGGTGCAATGAGAAATTTTAATGAGGAACTCATTCAAAAAGGTCATAAAACCCATTATCTAGCAATCGATGATTCTGAGAACAAGCAAAACCTTGAAGACAATTTAAAACGAATAGTGCAACACTATTCAGCTGTTTCATTCTCTTATATTGAACCCGATGAGTATAGGTTGGATCATCAATTAAAGAATTTCTGTAATACGCTTTCTATCCCTTCTTCAGTGGAAGATAGTCATCATTTCATGACGACACGTTCCGAGTTGGCTCATTTTTTTGAAGGTAAAAAGCAATTCATTTTAGAGTTTTTTTACCGCTATATGCGGAAAAAATTCAATTTATTGATGCACATGGAACAACCCGAAGGGGGACAGTGGAATTTTGATAAAAACAACAGAAAAAAATGGAAGGGAACTCCGAGAATCCCTCCTCCTTTTTTACCGTCAGCTAAAAACCTTTTAGATATCAAGCGACTAATTGAAGAGGCTGGAGTAAAAACGATAGGATCATTTGATGAAACTCAGTTTTACTATCCTTTATCCCGAGAACAGGCTCTGTCTCAATTGGACTATTTTTGTTCGGAGTTATTGGTTCATTTCGGTGACTATCAAGATGCTTTACATACTGATGAGGTCAATCTTTTTCATTCAAGAATCTCATTTGCATTGAATGTAAAAATGATTCATCCTTTAGAGGTTGTAGAAAGGGTTATAGCTTATTACAGAGATCATCATGAGGAAATTGAACTTTCTCAAGTAGAAGGTTTTGTTCGGCAAATCATCGGTTGGAGAGAATATATGCGAGGGATCTATTGGAAAGAAATGCCAGACTATGCCAAAAAGAATACTCTCCAAAACACCAACTCACTCCCAGAGTTCTATTGGACGGGGAAGACCAAAATGAATTGTTTACATCAAAGTATAAAAAACTCCTTGGATCACGCATATGCGCATCATATTCAGCGACTGATGATCACAGGTAATTTTGCGTTACTTGCTCAAATTCACCCTGATGAAGTAGATGAATGGTATTTGGGAATCTACGCCGATGCGATTCAATGGGTTCAGATCACAAATACTCGCGGGATGAGTCAGTGGGCCGATGGAGGGATTGTAGCTACGAAGCCTTATGTGTCCGCTGCGGCATATATTCATAAAATGAGTAATTATTGTGACAGTTGTCAATACGATAAGAAAAAGCGAATAGGCGAAGACGCTTGTCCGTTCAATAGTTTGTATTGGAACTTTTTAGATGATAAAAAACAGTATTTCGAAAAGAATAACCGAATGGCGATGATGCTTCGTCTCTTAGAAAAAATTCAACCAGAAGATCTTGAACAAATTAAAGGGAGAGCGGCTCAAATTTTAAATAACCCTGATGACTTCTGATAAAATTCCAATTGGTGTAGTATGGTTGAAGCGTGATCTGAGACTGAATGATCATGCCGCAATCACGAATGCAATTCAAAATCATAAAAACGTGCTATTGCTTTATGTTGCGGAGTATTCTCTTTGTGAAGAACCTCATTTTAGCGTACGTCATTTAGATTTTGTTAAGCAATCAATTGTTGATTTGAATCATCAATTACTGTCCTTGAACACAAAGATTTTTGCAATTGAAGGAGAAGTTGTGGATGCATTAATCCAATTGAATAATTTTTTTCATTTAGAGGCACTCTATTCACATTTTGAAACTGGAATAAGGCTCACTTTTGATAGGGATAAAGCTGTTCGACGATGGTGTAATGATCAAAAAATTCGTTGGAATGAATACCGACAACAGGGTGTTTTTAGAGGAATGACTCATCGAAAAAAGTGGTTAAAGAATTGGACGGAATTGATGAATGAGCCATTACTTCCGGCTCCTATTGATAAAAAATTTTTGCACACAAAACATTTAGAAAAGCTGTTTTACTCCTTCAAAGAGCTATCATTAGAAACAAAAAAATCAAAATTCATCCAGCCAGGTGGTGAGACCAATGCAAATCATTATTTAAATTCCTTTTTTAAGGAGCGGTATGTCAATTATCAAAAACATATCTCTAAGCCCGATCTTGCACGTAAAAGTTGCAGTAGATTGTCTCCATATTTGGCCTATGGGAATATATCTATGCGCGAAGTCCTCCAAAGAACCGAAGAAGAAAAGGAGTCGGGAAAAAAAGGCTTTGGCATTCGAGCTTTTGAATCGAGATTACGATGGCAATCCCATTTTATTCAAAAATTTGAAATGGAATGTAGGATGGAATTTGAAAGTGTGAACAAAGGATATCATCGTTTAATAAAACCTTTGAATCATGACTTTATAAGTGCTTGGGAAAAAGGGCAAACAGGAATTCCGATTGTTGATGCCGCTATGCGATGTTTGGTTGCTACGGGCTATCTAAATTTTAGAATGAGAGCCTTGGTCGTTTCTTTCTTTGTGCATCAATTATGGCAACCTTGGCAGGCTTGCTCGGCATTTTTAGCGAGACAATTTTTAGACTTTGAGCCTGGAATTCATTTTCCTCAACTGCAAATGCAAGCAGGAGAAACAGGGATCAATACTTTACGGATTTACAATCCAGTAAAGAATGGGCAAGAGCACGATTCGGAAGGACTTTTTACAAAGCAATGGCTTCCGGAGTTAAAATCACTTCCAAAAGAATTAATCCATACCCCATGGGAGATTACTCCTTTTGAAGAAGCATTTTATGGGTTTCATTTAAAAACAGATTATTTTGTCCCTATAGTTAATATTGAAGAAAGCCGTAAAAAAGCCTCTTCTATTTTATGGGAGATGCAAAAAGATACTCATGTAAAACAAGAAAGTAAACGTATCTTGTCCAAGCATACTGTTCCAAGAAGAAAAAAAGAATCAATAAGATGAAAAATTTAAAAGCTTTATCCGATGAGGAAATAGATCGAATTATTGAAATGGCATGGGAAGACCGCACCCCTTTTGAAGCTATATTAGTACAATTTGATTTAAAAGAGCAGGATGTAATTTCATTAATGCGGCGTGAAATGAAACCAACAAGCTTTAAGATGTGGCGTGCAAGAGTCCAAGGTAGAGCGACAAAGCATCAGAAAAAACGACCTGAGGATACCCAGTCTTTTAAATGTTCAAGACAAAAAGGAATTAGTAATAATAAGATATCAAAGCGTTAGTTTTAATAGCTGACTTCTACATTCATACCTACATTAGCAGAACCTAGTTTAGACCAGCTGCCTTGACTAACTTCACGTGCAATCAGAGGTGATCCAAAAAATCCTCCTGAAAAGAATAGTTTTCCAGGGCCTAAATCTTCAATCCATTCAATGGATACAAAAAAATCTTCATCGAGAACAATTTCATAGGGAGTCAAGTCTTCGGTGACAATTCCAGAAGTGACCTCTGTTTCAATAATTATATTTTCATCTAGCAGTGAATTGGTAGGAAATCCATTTTCAACGGCATAAAAGTTGAGCCGAAACCGAACTTTACCATAATCATTTTCAACAATGGAAATATTAAACTTTTTTAAGATCATTGGACGTTTTCTTCTTTTAACTACAAACCCCATTTCATTACCTAGTCTATTTGTGCTAAAAGCAGCATAGATTAATTTTGAAGTTGTTTTATTCCCCAATATTTTAGTTTGAAATTCTGTTCTTTTTGTAGTAAGAATAACTTCATCAAGTTCCGTAGTTTCTTCTTCTAAAGGAATTATAAAAATATTTTTTTTCAAAAAATCTTCAAGTAAAAATGTTTTACTTTTAAAACCAATCATCGAAAAACGCAGTATCGATTGTCTGTACTTTTCGGGATCAATCTCAAATTCAAAAAAGCCTTCTTCATCGGAAACGGTGCCTTGATTTTGATCTACTAATCCGATATTTACGAAGGGAAGGGGTTCTTCAGACTGAGAGTCTACAATTTGTCCAATTAAACTTGTTTGACAATAACCAATAAATGAAATAAAGAAAAAAGTGAGTAGGAAATGAAGATTTTGGGGCATGGTGAAAAAAAAATTAAGTTTTTCTACGTTCAATTTTTGCGCCAATTTTTTGAAGCCTCGGAACTATATTTTCATAGCCTCTATCTATTTGTTCAATATTGTGAATCACACTGGTTCCTTCAGCGGATAATGCTGCAATTAGTAATGATATTCCAGCACGAATGTCTGGCGAAGTTAAAGTGGCTGCTTTCAAATTGGATTCAAAATCGTGACCGATCACAGTTGCTCTATGAGGGTCACATAAAATTATTTTAGCTCCCATATCAATAAGTTTGTCAACAAAAAACAAACGGCTTTCAAACATTTTCTGATGAATCAATACACTACCTCGAGCTTGGGTTGCTACTACCAAAACAATACTTAGGAGATCAGGGGTAAACCCGGGCCATGGAGCATCTGAGATGGTAAGTATAGACCCATCAATATAATTTTGAATTTCATAACCTTCTGTATGAGCAGGAATGAAAATATCGTCTTCTCTCTTTTCGATCGTGATTCCCAACTTTCTAAATACACTTGGCATTTGTCCTAAATATTCCCATCGGACATTTTTGATTGTGATTTCACTTTTTGTCATGGCAGCAAGACCAATCCAGCTTCCAATTTCTATCATATCAGGAAGTACAGTATGTGTTGTGCCCGAGAGTACTTTAACTCCTGTTATTTTGAGCAAATTAGAACCGATACCTTCTATTTTAGCTCCCATGCGGTTCAGCATAGAACAAAGTTGTTGAAGGTAAGGTTCACATGCAGCATTGTAAATTGTAGTTTCACCTTCTGCCAAAACAGCTGCCATAAGAATATTAGCTGTTCCAGTAACGGAAGCCTCATCAAGAAGCATATTGGCTCCAACCAATCGAGTAGCTTCAACACTATAGAAATAGTCTTCTCTGTTGTAATTAAATTTTGCTCCCAGCTTAATAAGACCTTCGAAATGTGTGTCTAATCGGCGTCTTCCAATTTTATCGCCTCCCGGTCGGGGTATACTTCCCTTTCCGAATCTAGCAAGCATGGGACCAACCAGCATAATGGAGCCCCTTAATCCTTTGCCATCTATTTTGTATTGTTCTGAGTTGAGGTAATTAACATCAATATTATCGGATTGAAACTCATAGCTCCCTTTTCCATGACTAGTGACTTTGACTCCAAAATTTTGTAGTAAAACGATTAGTTTATTTACGTCAACAATGTCTGGAATATTGTGAATTGTAACTGGTTCTGAAGTGAGTAACACAGCACATAAAATCTGTAAAGTTTCATTTTTAGCTCCCTGAGGAGTAATAAACCCTTTTAATTGCTTACCACCTTCGATAACAAATGATTCCATAGAGGCTAGTAACGTTTGCGTTTGTGGTTTCTTTGTTTGGTAGGAATGTTACTTTTAGGGCCGTTTCCATTTTTGGATTTAAACTTTAGTAAATCAGCGGATTCACTAAGAGGAAGTTGAGCAGCTGCAACTTTGAGTTTTCCACCGGATAGTTCGTCCAAATGAGCTAAGATCACTACATCTTCTACAGTATCTTTATTCCAACTTAAAAAGTTTTTCTTCATGTGATTTGCAATTGTAAACACAAGAACTTCTTTAAGTTCACTTTCTTCCCAATTAATAGCAACATCAATCATTCTTTTGATGTTGTTTCCATAAAATCGATACTTGGGGTAATTTTGTGGATAAGCGAGTTTGTCTGGCTTTGCTTCCAAAACCTCTTTTTCAGGCTTTTCATAGGGGCAATCTACGTCTATATCGAAGTTAGACATGATAAAAAATTGATCCCAAAGTTTATGTTGAAAGTCAGGAACATCACGAAGATGTGGGTTTAGATTTCCCATAACACCGATGATGGCTTTGGCTTTTTTGTTGCGTTCTTGAGCATCAGTTTCTGCTTTAGTTTGCTCAATCATTAAGTGAATGTGTCTTCCGTATTCTGGAATAATAAGATGCTTGCGCTTGGTATTATACTGCAAGGGTTCCATAAAAAATAGTTGCTATTGTTGTGGTGAGGTAAATAATATTCGCAAATTAATAAATTCTAACGAATTCTTCATTTTTTTATCAAAATTAGAGTGTAATAATACCCTCTAGGGTACTTGCTTCTTTATAAATCTGAATTACTTTGTCCGGTGATTCCATTTTTACTTTCACACTCAAACTTGTAAAAGTATTTTTGGAGGATTTTTTTTCAGAAAAATGAGGTTGCATTTCGTCAAATTGAGATTTTAAGACATCAATGTCATTGGAATCTGACTTTACAATAAATTTAAAAAGATATACTCCAGGCCAATCTTGAGATTCCCGAAGGTGATCATAAAATCGTGAATAAAATTCGTCAGACTGCGGTTGGGATATAGCCAATGCTTATACTTTTGTATAAAGATACGGTATTTATATTTTTGAGAAAGTTTATGAAAAAAAGAGTTGTGATTACAGGAGGTCCTGGTGCCGGAAAGACATCACTTATAAATGAGTTAAACACCTTAGGGTATCCAACTTTTTCAGAGTATTCAAGAACTTTGATTGAAAAAGCTCAAAATGAAGGCAAATTGAATTATTTTCTTTCAGAACCACATCGTTTTAGTGAGGCTCTTTTCCAAGGAAGAAAAATACAGTTCGAAAAAATTACCGAGGTAAAAAAGGCAAAAAATTCATCTTTTGTTTTTTACGACCGTGGTATTCACGATACTTATGCCTATCTAAAAGCAATAAACCATCACTCAGAGGCATGGTACCAAAAAGTTACGAAATTTCAATACGACATGGTTTTTTTATTAGAACCATGGGAGACTATATACAAACAAGATGAGCACCGATTGGAAACTTTCGAAGAAGCCAAAAATTATTTTTCCTTCATTCAAGAAATCTACATGGAACGACATCGGGTTGTGCTTGTGCCCAAAAGCAGTGTTTCTTCACGAGTAGTTTTTATTGAGGAATATCTTAAAAATCATGAATAGTAAGGAGCTTCTTAAAATTTATTGGGGACACGATACCTTTAGACCTCTTCAAGAAGAGATCATCGATTCTGTAATGCTTTCGAGGGATACACTCGCATTACTTCCAACTGGAGGGGGAAAGTCATATTGCTATCAGATTCCTGCCCTAATGAGGGAAGGATTTGCACTTGTAATTTCCCCTCTAATCGCACTGATGGAAGATCAGGTAACGAATCTTCAAAATAAAGGAATCAAGGCCATGTACTTTGAATCAGACTCCCAAGGATTGAGGCTTTCTCAACAAATAGATAATGCGATTAATGGAAATTTTAAAGTAGTTTATGTATCACCCGAGCGTTTGTTGAATCCTTCTTTTATAAATCATATTAAACAAGCCAAAATTTCACTTATTGCTGTAGACGAAGCGCATTGTATTTCGGAATGGGGTCATGATTTTAGACCTGCCTTCAGAAAAATTAATTTATTACGTCCGCTTTTTCCAGAGACCCCAATATTGGCACTCACTGCATCGGCAACCCCAGAAGTCAAAAACGATATAGCGAATCAATTAGAGCTGAACTCTCCACAAATTTTTCAGCATTCCTTTGAGCGTCCCAATATTGCATATAATATTTGGAATACAGAGGATAAATTTCAAACAACACTTCAACTCTTAAATCATTTCGAGGGGAGTAGTATAGTCTATTGCAATTCTAGAAAACAAACCGAATATTTGGCAAATTTCATCAATCAAAATAATCATAAAGCTGATTTTTTTCATGGTGGAATGCTCCCTTCTGAGAAAAAAGAAAAACTGGAGGCGTGGCAGCGAGGTACAATATCTCATATGGTAGCTACTACAGCTTTTGGTATGGGGATAGATAAAGCCAATGTGCGAACGGTAATCCATACCAACCTTCCAGAAAGTATTGAAAATTATTATCAAGAAACAGGTCGAGCAGGAAGGGACGGATTACCCGCTCAGACTTTTTTACTGTATCATCAAGGAGATTTTAGCGAACTAAAACAACGAGTAGCAGGACAATTTCCAGAGGCTCGTGAAATACAAGAGATTTATAAAGAATTCTGCAACTATTTTCAAATAGCCTACGGAGAAGGACATGACACTACTCATGTCTTGGATTTCAAAAAATTTTGTCTAAGATATCAGAGAGCTGAAAAAAAAGTAAAGCAGGCATTGTTGCAGATGGATAAGGCAGGTGTATTGATTTGGCATGAGGGGAAGTCAAGACAAATTTCGATCAAGGTAAACTGTTCTGTAGATCAGGCTCGTTCGTATGTAAATTCAAGCAAAACATCTTCTAAAATATTAGAGCATATAATGCGGCAACACCCCTATGTTTTTTCTGAATATGTCAACATTTCAATGCAAAGTATTTGTTCTGTTTTAAAAATCGCAACCGATCGTCTGGAGGAAGCATTGTTGGAACTGAAACACAAGAACATCATCACTTTTTCAGGGAATGCCGCAACGCTTTACATTACCTTTCAAGTCCCGCGTGAGGATCAATATACCATTCGCCCTGTTTTAAAAATAGTGGAACTTATTCGAAGTCAAAAAGAAAAAAAAGTTGCAGCACTTTTGAATTTTATTTCCGAAAATATAGAATGTAAGCGAAATGCTATTTTGAATTACTTTGGTGAGCACCCTAAAGGTAAATGTGGTCAATGTTCTGCGTCTTCTTGTAAATCCAGTGAAACTGATCCAAATTTTGAGGTGGCAGTTAAAAAACTACTTCAAACACATCCTTGTTCAATTTCAGACATTAAACAAAAGTTGTACTTTGACCCCGATGATTTAGAAAAACTTTTAACGGATTTATTGGAGCGACATCTGATTGAAATTAATGAGTATAACAAATATTATTGGATAGATGAAAAAGAAGAGTAAACTGCCTTCTGTTGTGTTTTTTGGAACTCCCGAATTTGCACGGTATTGTTTGGAGCGTATTGTAAATGCTGGGTTTTCTGTAGTTGGAGTCGTCACAGCACCTGACAGAAAAGCGGGTAGGGGTAAGAAGCTGTCAATTTCAGCTGTAAAAGAATACTCTTTGCAACAAAATTTACCATTATTTCAGCCCACCAATTTGAAGGACCCAAAATTCGTTGACCAATTAAAAAAAACCGAGGCAGATGTATATGCTGTGGTTGCTTTTAGAATGTTACCTAAAATTGTTTGGAGTATTCCATCGCTTGGGTGTATTAATCTTCACGCATCCCTATTACCTAATTATCGGGGGGCTGCACCAATCAACTGGGTTATTATTAATGGTGAGACTGAAACAGGGGTAACCACCTTTATGATAGATGAGGCTATAGATTCAGGAGCTCTTTTGCTTCAAAAAGAGCAATCTATTGAAGCTACTGATACGTTTGAAACCTTACATCAAAAGCTACTAGTGCTTGGAGCACCACTTTTGTGTGAAACTCTAGAACAACTTGCTTTACATTCTATTGAAGCCGTTCAGCAGGTTGAGTTGCGTAACCCTAAGGCAGCACCTAAACTAGATTCTGAGAATACCCGTTTAGATTGGAATACCTCCACAGAATCTCTCGTAAATAAAATTAGAGGACTAAATCCATACCCAGGAGCATGGAGTTATATGAAGAATAATGGTGTTGAGAACAGAGTGAAAATTTTTAATGGACAAGAATTGAAAGAAAACCATTCTTTGCCAATTGGACAAATTCAAGTTCGAAATTCGGAAATGATTGTAGCAACATCGGATGGTTTTTTGAAGTGTTTGGAAATCCAGCTGCCGAACAAAAAGAGAATGTCGGTAAGCGCATTACTGAACGGCTATAGTCTGGATCCAGAGGCTAAAATGGTTTAGGTAGCCTACCATTATTAACAAAAGCCTTTATTTATTAACAAAAAGCAGTATTTAAGTGCTTTTTTCTTTGGTCTTTTGAAAATCCCTATAAATTTGTCGGTATAACATTTAAAACAATTATTATGAACAAAACAGAATTGATAGATGCAATGGCAGCTGATGCAGGCATCTCAAAAGCAGCAGCTAAAAAAGCATTAGAGTCTTTCTTAGGAAGCGTAGGTGGAGCACTTAAAAAAGGTGGTCGTGTATCTCTAGTTGGATTCGGATCTTGGTCTGTATCTAAAAGAGCAGCTCGTGACGGTAGAAACCCACAGACAGGTGCAACAATCAAGATTGCTGCGAAAAATGTAGTGAAGTTTAAAGCAGGTGCTGAGTTATCTTCTTCTGTAAACTAAATATACTCTACTTTAAAAAAAATAAAGCTCCAAAGTGGAGCTTTTTTTTATAACTTAGTTTTCTATGGATGTAGGTGACTTTCTTATTGCTTCTCCTACCATAATAGGAGATCATGACTTTCAAAGGGCTGGAGTTATTCTTGTAGACCATAAGACTTCAGGTTCTATCGGTTTTATTGTAAATAAAAAACTAGAATATACTTTAAACGAACTTGTAGAAAATGCGACTGAGCCCTTTCCATTGTATTATGGAGGTCCAGTAGAACAAGACAATTTATTTTTTATACACAGAATGGGTGATTTGATTCCCAATAGTACTCCCATAAGAGATGACCTTTTTTGGAACGGTGATTTTGATCAGGTTTTAGATTTGGTTAATTCTGGAAGGATTTTACCTGATGAGATTCGTTTTTTCCTTGGTTACAGTGGGTGGGGTGAGGGTCAACTCCTTTCTGAAATTAAAGAAGAAGCATGGGTTCATATAGAAAGTGTTACATCTGAAGATTGGATGCCCATTGCAAAGGAAGACTTTTGGAAAAATCAAATGGTAGCCTTGGGCGGAAAGTATTTGATATGGTCTAATGCCCCTGAAAATCCAATGTCGAATTAGTGTAGTTCTCTAAGAAAGTTTTCAAAAAGAGCCTGAGCACGGCCTACTTTGTAGGTGGTTTTTCGGTAATTTGAAACACTTTGTCCTCCATTTTCAATAGAAACAACCATGAGTTCATCTGATTTTTGTAATTCAAAAGGATTAATGTGCTGTTCAATCAATTCGATTTGGGGGTTGTTGGTTTTTCGAATCCATTCATTAAACGCTGTTCGCATTACAAAGTCTTGACATCCTGAATCCAGAGCAGGAGTTAGAAGCTTATTTTCCTGGAATAAGTATAAACTTCCTCCAAGAGTTTCTACCACATTCTTTTGATTATTTAAGAGCACACAGTCGTCTAGGCCATTCTCTCGCGCATAACTTTTAGCAATCGTTAAGAGCGTCACATTAGTACTGGACATATTGGAGAGGCTATTTGCTGCAATTCCATCCTCTTTAAACAAATCAAGGGTATATGGTTTGGTTTTAGATTGAAATTGGAGAAGTGGTTTTACACTGTAGGAGACAATAAATGCAATTTCTCCTTTGTAGTGAACAAATTGAAAACGAATTAAAGCAGCCTCTATATCTAATGCAGATACTTCCATTAGCAAATGAATCTGCTGTGCTAAAAAATCCATAGTAAAATTCATGGGAATTTCAAAACGATGCCTTCTCAAGCAAGAAATGATTCTAAAATAATGCTGTTCCCAAAAAAGAAGAGAGTTTTTTTCAAAACGCAAGATTTCAGTAATGCTAAACTGCGTATGGAGCTGAGCAATTAAGTCAGATTGAATATCAGAATACTGTTCAAGGATTGAACCGTTACAATTAATCATTTGATAAATTAGCTAGCGCCCAAAACCTGTTTTAAGTCTAAAACAAGGTTGTCCCAAAGCATTTTTGCCTCTTCAAGTTCATCTTCTTCTGCAAAATCTGAAATGATGAGAGAAACGTCTTTTGTAATCTCATCTACCTGAATCTTAAATTCAAAATAATAGTCCTCATTATCTTCTTCTTCATTTTGCCATTGAAACTTTACTTTTTCATTGTTCTTTTTTTGAAGTAACAAGGCTTCTTCTTCCGAATCGTCCCATATAAATGTAAAAGATTCTCCTCTTGAATTAACATTGTCTGCAAACCATTCGGAGAGCCCTGAAGGAGTTGAGAGATACTGAAAAAGTAGCTGAGGTGATGCGTGAAAATCGTATTCTATTGAAAAACTTTTCTTAATACTCATGGTTTAATAATCAGCCTCCAATATATTGAAAAAACCCTAAGAACCATATTTATTTTAAATTATTTTCAAAAGGTTGTTCATAGCCAATTATGTTTTTATATTTGCCCACCGAAATGGCGAGGTAGCTCAGCCGGTTAGAGCGTCGGATTCATAACCCGGAGGTCGGGAGTTCGAGTCTCCCTCTCGCTACAAAATTTAATCCATTGATTATCAATAGCTAAACTATTAATATCAATGGATTATTTATTTAAAATGGTAGCTATTGTAAATTATTTTAAAATCCTTAATCAGTATTCTGAGAGGTAGATATCCCGTACCATTATGTTATTTGATCTTACCATGGAGTATTATGTCTATTTATCACTCATAAACCTATAGATTGAGAGTTTAGAAATCCTACAAAACATGACCAACTCAGCTGGTTAACATCTAAAACTAGGATCAATATTCTAATATAGCTCCGGGAATTTTATATGATTATTGAAGGATTATTTTGTTTTATCATTTTGGTCTCGAAACTCCAGCGCTTGAAAAAGCCAGTCCTTGGATATTTTTTCAGCTCTTTTTCTTGCTGTTCCTTTAGAATGTAAATGCATAAAAAAAACGTCTTTTAAAACCTGAATTTGTTCAGGATCAATCACACCTAATATCAAAAAAATGTTATCCAAACCCATTACTTCAGTTTCTGACAAAAAGATATTGTCATTTTTCTTGTTTTTATAATTGATAAATGCGTTTATCTCATTAAATAACTCTTGTAATTTAATTTGTTTTACGAGATAATTATCAATAAATTTTTTTATCCGGAGGAAATCACTCTTTTCAATTTTGTCGTGTAAGTAAATATTTGTATTCATGATTCATTCTAAAGATCATTTTTAAACGATTTTTTATAAATTTTTATAATGTTAATTAATTGTAAAATAATGGGTTATATTTTTTTTCCTAAAAATAGGATTTTTTTAAAAAAATAATTTTTCGCCTCATATTTTTATTATGTTATGAATATTTATGATCGGATATCTTTAATATTAAATAATGAGAACCTTACGTTATCTGAATTCGACAGAAAAATCGGTGTTAAAGTCGGATATACAAGTCAAGTTTTGAAGAAAAAATCTCGTATTCCTCACACTATTATTATTAAAATTTGTAATAACTTCCCTCAATATTCATGTGAATGGCTCTTATTTGGTACGAATTCACCACATAAAAAATTCATCACTCTTGTTTTAAAAATCAAAGATATAATAGAAAGAAAGTGGTGATTTATTCTAATTGTGTACCTGTGTTGTTGTAATTATAATACCATTCTGTAATATGTTTTAAAATTTAAGTCATAAAAAAGTTCATGGTTCAATTTGAGGCTTTGGGGCAAGAGTTAAATTAAGTAGATTGCAATAATTTTAATTACAATTCAATTATATAATATTACAAATGTAATAAAACATAATTAATATAAAAAATTTATATTTGTAAAATGAATGAAAGTCAGAGAATTGAATTGTTTTTAAAACATAAAGGTTTAAAAAAAAATTCTTTAGCGAAAAGTCTTGGCTACAAAAATGGCACTGTCTTTTATCATATAAATAGTGGTCGTAACGGTATTTCAGCAGATCTTGCGAAGCGTATTGCTGAAGTTTATCCCGAGGTAAATCAGAATTGGTTTTTAACCGGAAAAGGTAAAATGCTTCTTTCAGATGATACCGAAACAAATGAAAAATTAGTTGAAAAGATTTGTTTTTTGGAGCGCCACATTAAAGGGCAAGATTCACGCATTCAATTGCTAGAGCAAGAGATAGCCTCCCTAAAGAACCCTTAAGACCGTAGATGTTTGCTTTCAGACATTTAAGTTTTCTTAGTTTATTTCCAATTTCCCTGCAATATAACCTGTACTCCAAGCTGCTTGAAAATTATAACCGCCTGTTACAGCATCTATATCGATAACCTCTCCTGCAAAATAAATTCCTTTAGAAGTTTTGCTCTCTAATGTGTTCAAATGTATGGCCTCTAAAGCAACTCCACCACAGGTTACAAACTCTTCTTTAAAAGTGGTTTTTCCTGAAACGGTGTAATGATCTTTTGTAAGCAATTCAATTAATCTACGAGTGTTTTTCTTTCCCAATTCATTCCAACGTTTGTCAGCGGAGATATTTGCTTTCGCAATGAGAAACTGCCAAAGCCTTTGAGGAATTTGGAACCCTTTTTGGCTTGCAATCATTTTTTTAGGGTACTGTCGAATAATCTCTTGAAGGTGCTGATATAGTTTTTCTGTATTTTGTTCTTCAAGCCAGTTTACTTCTATTTCAAATTGATAATTAGATTCAGCTAGTTTTCGTGCACCAAATGAGGAAGCTAAAAGTATTGCAGGACCACTAAAACCCCAATGGGTGACTAATAAAGGACCCTTTGTTTCGATGCCAAAACCTTTGATCTTTACCTTAGCTGTTTCAACTGCCAAACCCATTAATTTTGTGATAGGTTCCTTGGGTAAGTTAAATGTAAACAAAGAAGGTACAGGTGTTTTTATTGTATGTCCTAACTCTCGAATCCAATTGAATCCACTCTCTTTAGGACTTCCCCCCGTTGCAATTAGGACAGCATCAAAAACTAGAGGAGTTTCCGATTTATTAAAATTGATTTCCCATTGGGAGTCTTTTTTTTCAAGGCGAGTTACCGCTGAATTTAAGTGAACGGTTACGTCTAGTTTTTCAGCTTCTTTTAGGATGCAATCGATGATGCTTTGTGAATTATCAGATACAGGAAAAACCCTTCCATCAGATTCTGTTTTAAGGGCTACCCCACGACTTTCAAACCAGCGAAAAGTATCTTTTGTATTGAAACGGTAAAAGATGTTTTTTAGTTGTTTCCCCCCTCTTGGATATGCTTTAATTAAGGTGTTGATGTCCTCTGTTCCGTTAGTAACATTACAACGCCCTCCTCCGGAAACTTTTACTTTAGAGAGTACTTTTGAAGTTTTTTCATAAAGATGGACTTCGGTATGCGGATGGTGTTCTTTAACAGAAAGGGCTGCAAAAAATCCAGCAGCACCTCCACCGATAATAGCTACCTTTTTTTGCATTGTTGATTTATCGAATAGTTAATTTTCAATTTTCGTTGGATTACTTTTTTCTACAAAGATCACTTGAAATAAATAGGCAAGGGAGACAGTGATCACCGCTCCAATCACATTGAGCCATAAAAAGCTAACGATATCCTGTAAGAAAAGAATGATAATGAAGAGTTCAGAAAATATAGCAGCCCAAAACGCAGCCTTCCCTTTGATTTTCTTTATAAAAATTGCGATTAAAAAAACCCCTAATATTGTTCCGTAAAATACAGAACCTATGATGTTGACTAATTGGATTAGGTTTTCGAACAGACTCCCTATACTAGCAAATAATATTGCGATTACACCCCAGAGTAAAGTGAATCCTTTGGAAGCTTTTACGTAGTGAATTGGAGATTTGTTTTGTTTGTTTCGTTGATATAAATCTACGGTGGTGGTTGCTGCTAGTGCATTTAGTTCAGATGCGGTAGAACTCATAGCTGCAGAAAAAATTACTGCCAGTAAGAGCCCTATCAATCCGGAGGGGAGGTATTTTAAAATAAAACTGATAAAGACATAATCCTTATCGTTTACCTCCTGATCAGGAGCTGCTTTGGAAATTATTGTTTTTGCTTTTTCACGTTGGAGTTTATTTTGTTTAGTGAGTTTATCAATATTGGGTCTATTTTCTAATAGAGCTGTTTTGATTTGTTGTTGGACTAGAAGGTTCTCAATTTCTAGGGCATTAAAATTTTCTGCTTCTGAAGAAGCTTTTACAGCTGTAACTGCCTTTGGATTAAAATGCAGGGGAGCGGGCTCAAATTGGTAAAAAATAAAAACCATGACCCCAACTAGAAGGATGAAGAACTGCATGGGTATTTTTAGAACACCATTCATGATCAGTCCCATCTGACTTTCTTTTACTGATTTTCCAGAAAGATATCGTTGAACTTGGGATTGGTCTGTTCCAAAATAAGATAATGCTAAAAATAAACCTCCAGTAAGTCCACTCCAAAAAGTATAACGATTATTTAAGTCGATGCTAAAATCTATCAGGTCCAGTTTGCCAGCATTTCCAGCAATGGTAAGAGCTTCTGAAAACCCAATACCTTCTGGAAAGCGATTTAGGATAAATCCAAAAGCCAAGAACATTCCAAGGAAAATAATGAACATTTGTTGCTTTTGAGTCACATTTACGGCTTTTGTTCCACCGATCATAGTATAGGAGATAACTAATACTCCAACAAGAACAACCAATAACTTGAGATTCCAACCTAGTACCACACTTAGTATTATGGAGGGCGCATATATGGTAATTCCGGCTGCTAACCCTCTTTGGACTAAAAATAAGATTGCTGTGAGTGTTCTGACCCTTAAATCAAAACGATTTTCCAGAAACTCATAGGCTGTATATACTTTCAATTTGTGATAAACAGGAATAAAAAAGACACAAATGAGAAGCATGGCAAATGGTAAGCCAAAGTAAAATTGGACAAAACCCATGCCATCGTGATAGGCTTGTCCTGGTGTAGATAAAAAAGTAATTGCACTGGCCTGAGTTGCCATTACTGAAAGTCCTACGGTCCACCATCGGGCTTGGTTTCCTCCTTTTAGGTATTCGTTTATGTTTTTATGACTGTTGTTTTTCCATACACCGTATAAAACAATAAAGGCCAACGTGGCAATCAAAATGATCCAATCGAGTAATTCCATCAACTATAATATTCCATGAATAGATAAAACATAATCCAATAAAACACATTACAACAAATCAGAACAATGTATGTACTTGCTTTCATTTTCCGTAAGAAATGAGGTTAGCAAATAATCTGTAGGCTCCCGCCACACCAGCTGGAAGTTCTCTAAAAAAACTGAGTCCAGTAAAAATGAATTTTCCTTTACCATAATCGGCAACGAGTAAGCTTCCATTTTTAGGACTTTCACCAAGGTCCTTCATAGAAAGTAAAGGGGTGAATTGAGAACCCCAATTGTCAGCAAAATATAAACCTCGCTCTTGAACCCAATCCTCAAAGTCTGCCTGCGAGATTTTATTTGGAGTATTTAAAATTGGATGCTTGGGATTGATGAATGTTACTTCAGAAGTTTCATCCGTAACTCGATCTCTAGATAGGCTGATAGGGTAGGGTGCCACTATGGAAGAATCTAAGCCTCTGCTAGTGTTGTACTGAACTATAACCGTACCTCCTTGCTCAACATAATCCCAAAGAATTTCATTTTTAAAAGACAATTCTTTATTCACATTAAAAGCTCGTATTCCAACGACAAGGGTAGGAAAAGGAATGATGCTTTCTAAACGCAATTCATCCAAACTGAATTCTGTCACCTTGAGTCCTATGTTTCTGAGACTTTCAGCCACTTTATCACCTGCGCCTTGAAGATATGCTATGTTTTTGACCTTAGTTTCAAAATCTATTTTAACACCTTTAGATTCATTAGGAGTTAGCATGTATTGTTTTGAAATATGAGGATATTCAATCGTTGTTAGTTTCATTTGATACTGAGAAGTTCCCTCCGTCACAGTCGAAAAAAAACGTCCCGTAGCATTTCCGTTTGGTGGGGTTACATCAAAAATGAAATCTTTTGTTGCTCCAGCTTTTAATTCAGCGATTGGATGATTTTTTGGCATTACTTCCCAACCTTCAGGAACAAGAAGTTGCACTAGACCCTCTTTTAAAGATCCATGTGCCTGAACTTGAACCCGAATTTTTTTAGAGTTGTTATTTTCAAATAAATAGATATCATTACTCAATTTACAAGTAATCTTTGGGAGCAACTGAAAATCCGAAATTATTTCCCCAGCAACTCTGTCAGTCGTTCTGTAAGAAAGCGGAACACGAAATGGTATATTGGTTCCGTCAATATTGAGATGAAACTCAATATGAATTGGATTTGGCGTTTCGGGGAGTCCTTTCAAATTATCATTTGATACGTTATAATTTCCTAAAGTGCCTTTTTCTAGAAGCCAATAAGGTGTTGAGATTTTATCTGGGAGTGTCATCATAAAACTTTTTTCCCAGCTTTGATTTGATTCCAACGGGGTATTTATATCAATCTCTGTTGCCCCCGAAGTTTTTTCTAAATTAACATTGATTGAACTTGGATTAATCGCTTTGATTGTGACGTTCAATTGATTTCCAGCTACACCCTCTGGAGTTTGACTGTTGAATTGCAAACGTAAACCAAGACATTTTTGAATAATAGAGGTTAATTCTTTAATTTTTATGGATCTCCAATGTGTATCATTCACTTTTAATAACCCCTTGTATATCTCGATAAGTGCAGCCACATTGTTATAAGGTTTTTGATAGTCGAAATTTAACAAAAGGCGTTCCGTAAGTTTATTGATTAACGTTCCTTCTTGGATACGATTCCAACTAGTGTCAATTCCTGACAAAGGATTGTTATTATTGGGCTTTTCTCCATTAATCCATTCTAGGTATTCTACTTGACTTCCCAGTTGTGGTGCACTACCAAAACCTTGAGATTTGTGTTGGCTCCTACTTTTTGCCGCAACTTCCGCATTTGTTCTCCCTAGTAAAAAATCGGTCGGATTACTTTCTAGTGAAATCATATTCGATTTGTCAGCTGCATCAAATCTTTCTTGACTACCGTAAGCCCACCAAGAAGTATTGTAAAATTGCCTTTTGGGTTGCCACAAAGAAACTTGATTCAACTGTTCTGGAAAAGCTGTTGGGTCACTTGCTAAATGAAATGCTTCCTCGCTGAGCATAGCAGAACTGGTATGATGCCCATGAGTACTTCCAGGCGTTCGATGGTCAAATCGATGGATGATGATGTCCGGTTTAAATTGGCGAATTCGGAATACAATTTGGGCTAATATTTCGTTTTTATCCCAAATAGTAAGTGTTTCGTCAGGATTTTTTGAATACCCAAAATCGTTGGCTGTTGTGAAAAATTGTTGACCACCATCAATTTTTCTTGCTTCCAAAAGCTCTTGAGTTCGAATCAATCCCAGGCTTTCTCTTAATTCAGTACCGATTAAGTTTTGTCCTCCATCTCCCCGAGTAAGAGAAAGATAGGCCGTTCTTGTATTGTAATGATTCGAAAAAAGCGAAATTAGTCTAGTATTTTCATCGTCTGGATGTGCTGCAACATATAAGACAGAACTTAAAGTATTGAATTTTTCGAGTTGTTTGAATATCTCCACACTGGACTGAGCCCAATTGAATCGTGTCCATAGTAATAGTAGAAAAAGAAATGTTTTTTTCATAGATGATTTACCTCAATTTTAAAGAGTCTCTAAAGCGTTCATCTCCTAGATTATTAAGTTGCCAATAAGGTAATTTCATAATTTTTTTCCTTGTGGCAGTTGTTGTTTTTTTTGGATCGGACAAATCAAATTCGTTCCATCCTAATATTGAAAAAGGAGTCTTTTTTTCAAAATTAATACTGATTTTACGATTTAATTCAGGATAACTTAATTCATAAGTAAAGTGTGTAGAAGTACTATCTAAAGCAGCTTTCGCATCGTAAAATTGAATTGGCTTATGAAGTAATCTCAAAAATTCAAAAGGAGGTAGAAGTTTTATATTCCCTAGGGGTAGACTAGTCGGAGAGGTTCTGATCCAATGCCAAAGTTCATCTTCAGTAATACCATTAGGGAGATTGATGTTTTGATCTGCTTCTCCTTCAAAATAAGAATGACTTGCAATGCTAAGCCCTCTTTTTTTATTCAGCTGAAGGTAAGCCTGACCACACCATTCTTGTATTGAGGTAGTGATTTTGGCTAAAGGATCTTTTTGACCCAAGTATGTAAAGGAGCTATTCATGATGGAATACGGATAGATTCCAGTAATAAATTTTTTTGTACGGTTCAATTTTAAAGCGCTCTTTGAGTTCTTTGATTTTACGTTTGATTTGACTTGTTCATTCACGAGAAAATCTTCGGTTACATAGATCAATATCGCTTCACCTTCACGAGGTTCCCCATACCTAGATTGTGTAAGATTGAAACTACTAATCTCAGCATTTCCATCATACCAATAGTCTTTAAAGCTGGAACTTAGTTCTACATTTTGATCATAAGAAGTATTTGTATTGGGAGATTGACATCCTAGAATAAAAGCAGTAACAATAATAATGATATGTTTCACGGGGATTTTTTTTTAATAAATGGGATGAACTTTTTTTAACGGTTGATTTTAAGTTTTTTTAAATGATTTTATCAGCATGAAGGTATAGGAATTTTTAGAATCAATCTTAATTCTTTAAAATTTCTGCGATTTTGTTCGTTACCTGTGTTACTGGTAAACCGATGATATTGGTATAACTTCCTTTAATGTATTCTATATTGAGCATTCCAAACTGATCTTGAATCCCATATGCCCCTGCTTTATCCATAGGTGATCCAGTTGCAATATATTCGGAGATAGCTTTTGGAGTGATTTTGTTAAAGCGAACATCCGAGATGCAATAAAGACTGTCCCATTTTCCTTTTCGTAAAAAACCAACTGCAGTTATTACTTGATGGGTGCTTCCTGATAGTATGGAAAGCATTTTCGTAGCTTCTTCAGTATTCTCTGGCTTACCAAGACACTTGTTTTTGTGCCAAACGATTGTATCTGCAGTAATGACCAATTGATTTTCTTGAATACTTGCTTCAAAAGGAGTGGCCTTAAGTTTGACCAAGTATTCAGCAATAGCCTCAGCCTTTAAACCTTCAGGAAATATTTCAGAAACGGGAAGAACTTTTTGAGTGAAGGGAATACCCATTTGCTCAAAGAATTCTTTTCTTCTGGGAGAACCAGAGGCTAAAATGATTTCATATCCGTTAGTTTTCATCTGATTTAGTCTTTTTATGCTCCAATTTCTAATGACCATTGCCCTTGTACACGAAGCACTTGTTCTATGATCTCTCGAACGCAACCTTCTCCTCCTTTTTTGTGAGAGATATAGTCTGCCATTGCTTTTACATCGGACACAGCATCAGCAGGACAGCAGCTGACACCAACTTTTTTCATTACTGGAATGTCTGGAACATCGTCTCCGATGTATAAAATTTCATCAGGATTTAAATTATAATTATCCTGCAAATCTTGGTAAGCGTCTAGTTTGTGATGTGCACTCATGTAGATGTCATATACACCAAGTTCTTTAAAACGTTCGCGAACACCTTCATTTCTACCTCCTGTAATGATGACAATTTTATAACCTTTTACAAGAGCGCATTTCATTGCGTAACCATCTTTGGTGTCAAAAGATCGGAGGAGATCTCCTTCAGATGTTATCAGGATTTTCCCGTCTGTTAAGACACCGTCAACATCAAAAATAAAGGTTTTGATTTTTGGTAAAAGTTTTTTGTAGTTTTTAACTTCCATGATAGTTTTGTATAGATTTAGTAAGGAGTTGATACAGTTTTTTTAGTTCGGGGTCTTCGATAATTCTTAAATGTTCAGTGATTGTTTTCTGATCTCTTCTAATGGCGGGTCCAGTTTGTGCTTCATCAGGTGAAATTAAATTTAATCTATCGACAGTTTCTTGAATAAGAGGTTGGAGTATATCAAAAGAGAGTTCATTTTGCTCGCATACTTTTGCTGCATGAGAAAAAAGGTGGTTTGTAAAATTGTTTACTAAAACAGCTGCAAGATGCAGTCCTTGACGCTGTAAAGAATTTAGTTGAATTGTTTTAGCGTAGAGACTTTGAGCCAATTTCTGTAATATTTTGAAATCGTTCTCTGTTGTTGACTCAAGGCCAAAGGTAATTTGAGAGAAATCGATGGTTCGATTGGAACTAAAGCTTTGGATAGGATAAAAAACCCCTTTTCTTTTTTGAGAAATTGCAGTCATTGGTGTTCCACCTGAGGTATGGATTACAAATTCATTAGAAGGGAGTTGTGAGGAAACGGAAGGAATTGCATCATCGTTGACTGCCATTAAATAGATTTCCGCTTTTTGAAGGGAATCCAATGATTTAGTAATCTTAATTCCTTCTGCCGTTTGTTTAGAATTAGAAGAACGATCAATCCACTCAATAAGTTCTATTGAGGGATGTTTGACAAATTCATAATAAAGTTGTTTTCCGAGCTTTCCAGCACCGATTAGTGTAAGTTTCATATGCAGCGTAAAAATAATAAATACTGAGGGAGGAGTCATCATAATTTCTAAAATTAGGATATGGGAAAAGCTATTCGTGATTGGAAATGTGCATTTTAAATAATTATGTAGGAGGATTGCTACAGATTATCTATTTTTATAATACCAAATCTTAGCCTATGAAACTCTACAAAGACCTTGAGCGATTTTATATAAACAAATTTTATTTATTAGTACCTGCAGCAATTATTATTTTAGCTTGTGTAGGTTCTATTGCAGTGTACTTCATCACCAAAAAAGGAATGTCTTTTCTTAATTTTATTCAGATGTTGTTTTGTGTGGTGGCCTCTATGGCTTATCTAACCACTGTTTTAGGACAATCTCCAAGAGACACAACCTTTCGGGTTTTCTTTTTTGCTCTTATTCTACAAATCGTTTTACTGGCTTATAATTTGTTTTTTTAATCCTTGAATCCTTTTTTTTATTCGTCTTACAAGATGTATCTTTGCGGCTTGAAAGATGCCGTTTTTGATGAAAGATCGCCTTAAAAAAATCCTATTTTCAACCCGTTTAACTGCAGTTCTATTTTTGTTGTACCCAACAGCTATGGCTTTCGGAACTTTTATTGAAAGTTGGTACAGTACTGATACTGCAAAGATTTGGATTTACAATGCTTGGTGGTTTGAATTGATTATGGTTTTGATGGCCTTTAACTTTTTCGGAAACATCTTTAAATATCGTTTGTTGAGAAAAGAAAAATGGGCTGTTTTAGCACTCCATTTGTCATTCCTTCTTATTTTATTGGGAGCATTTGTAACCCGTTATTTTGGTTATGAAGGGGTTATGCCTATTCGAGAAGGGGCAACAGAAAATCAGTTTCTATCAGAAAAAACATACCTCACTGTTTTGGTAGATGGTGATATGAATGGAGAAGCCAGAAGAAAAAAATTGGAAGGAGATTTATTGCTTTCAGAACACGTTGACAATTCCTTTGGATGGGAAAACGACTTTAACGGACAAGAGTTCTCTATTCAATATGTGGATTTTATGGAAAACGCTACCGATGGATTGGTGTTAGATGAAACAGGAGATCGCTATCTTAAAATTGTAGAAGCAGGTGATGGAAATCGTCATGATCATTTTCTCAAAGAAGGTGAAATTGTAAATATTCACAACATTCTTTTTTCACTAAACAAATATCAAGAGGGTGCCATAAATATAAAATTAGAGAACGGTCTCTATACCATTAAATCGCCTTTCTCAGGTCAATTTATGAGAATGGCCGACCAATTTCAAGGGAGCTTGCCTGCAGAAGAAGAAGTGCCCCTCCAGTTACGTTCCTTATATACTTTACCGAATTTTCAATTTGTAATTCCTGAGCCTGCATTAAGAGGTAAATTTGATATTGTTAAAGCAGATAACCAAGGTGAAGGAGTTCAAAATGCTTTGAGATTAGAAATCAGTTCTGGAGGTGAACAAGAGGTTATTACTCTTTTAGGAGGAAAAGGAGTTGCCAATGATTTTAAATCAGTTCAGTTGGGTGGATTAGAGTTTAAATTAAAATTCGGTTCACTTCCTGTAGAACTTCCATTTGCTATTCGTTTAAATGACTTTATCGCAGAAAAGTATCCTGGTACAGAGAAAAGTTATGCTTCATTCATGAGTAGAATCACTGTAGAAGATGAAGAAATTTTTGATTACGACATCTATATGAATCATGTTTTGGATCACAAAGGCTATCGTTTTTTTCAAGCTTCTTTTAATCCAGATGAAAAAGGAACCATACTCTCTGTAAATCATGATTGGTGGGGGACTTGGCTGACTTATGTTGGCTATATACTTTTATACCTCAGTATGATTGGAATCTTCTTTATTGGAAAAACCCGATTTAAAGATCTTTCGAAAAAACTTAATAAAATCAACATAAAAAAGCAATCAATTTCAGTATTGCTACTGCTATTTACATTTGGGATAAACCCTTTAAAAGCACAAAATCATGCCCATAATCAAACGGCACCTTTGGATTTTGATTCTATTATTCAGGCAGATGCTTTTTCATTAAATCATGCTGAAAAATTTGGTGCGTTAATTATTCAGGATGCTGGAGGAAGGATGAAGCCTGCGAATACATTTTCATCTGAATTGCTTCGTAAGGTTAGTAAATCCGACACGTATAAAGGTCTCAATTCAGATCAGGTATTATTGTCTATCATGAACAATCCTGCTGTTTGGTATAATGTGCCTATGGTCTATCTCAAAAGAGGGAATGACAGTTTAAGACGACTAACCGGAACTGGACCCAAAGCAAAATATGCTGCATTGCTATCCTTTTTTGATGCAGAAGGAAATTATAAAATTGCTCCCCAATTGGAAGAGGCCTATCTGGCTTCCGTTCCTAATCAGTTTCAGAAAGACTTTATAGAAGTGGATAAGCGAGTAAATTTATTGTACTCCGCTCTGGAAGGAAAAATCATGCGAATATTTCCTATTCCAGATGACCCGAACAACAAATGGGTATCCTACCCAGAACTGAGTGAGGCCAATTTTAAGGGGAAAGATTCACTTTACGTGAGAAATATTTTGCCCTTATATTTTCAGTCTTTGCGTCTTGCTCAGCAAGACAAGGATTACGCTCAAGCAGAAAATCTATTAGAAAGTATTCATGGATTTCAAAAAAAGTTTGGCAATCAAGTCTTGCCTTCTGAAGATAAAGTGAAAGCTGAGATGCTTTATAATAAGTATGATATTTTTAAAAAATTATTCAGCTGGTATCTCTATGCAGGCACCCTATTTTTTCTTCTACTAATTATTCAGATTTTCAAATCCAATAAGCTGATTTCATATTGTGTGAGTGGTTTTAAAGTATTGATGCTTCTATTATTCCTTCTGCATACAGGTGGTTTAGCTGCTAGATGGTTTATCTCAGGGCATGCACCTTGGAGTGATGCATACGAGTCTATGATTTATGTGGCTTGGGCTACCCAGTTTTTTGGATTGGTGTTTGGAAGAAAGTCTACCCTCACGATGGCTTCTACTGCTTTTGTAGCAGGTATGATTTTAATGATCGCTCATTGGAATTGGATGGATCCAGCGATCGCAAACTTACAACCTGTGCTTGATAGTTATTGGTTGATGATTCATGTTGCGGTAATTGTAGGGAGCTATGGTCCTTTTGCATTAGGGATGATCATAGGCGCGGTTTCGCTTTTACTGATGATCATTTCTTCCTCTAAAAATAAAGATAAAATTAAGCTTCAAATTAAAGAACTGACTATCATCAACGAACTTGCGCTTACAGTAGGTTTGATTATGCTTACCATTGGAAACTTTTTAGGAGGGATGTGGGCCAATGAAAGTTGGGGTCGATATTGGGGCTGGGATCCTAAAGAAACTTGGGCATTAATTAGTATTATGATTTATGCTTTTGTAATCCATATGCGACTGATCCCGGGACTCCGTGGGCCATGGATATTTAATTTGATGAGTGTAATTGCTTTTGCTAGTATATTGATGACATATTTTGGCGTAAATTTCTATCTCGTTGGATTGCATTCTTATGCTAGTGGGGACAAAATTATTACTCCAAATTTTGTTTACTATGCTGTAATCGTGGTCTTTATTCTTGGACTCCTTTCTTATTATAGGTCTAAGAAATTAGAAGCTTAAATAAGCCAGCTTGGTATAATGATTGTAGAACAACTTAATTTTATTGTTATGAAACGCAACACTCTGTTCAGTTTTTTCTTAGTTCTGTTCTTGATTTTTTCTTGTGAAAAAGACAATGAAATTATTTCAGATCCCCAGTATTCTATTTGGGAAGAAAATAAATTTGAGGATTATGATTTTACCTTGCAAATCAGTTGTTTTTGTATAATAGAATACACTATGCCTAAACGTATTGAAGTTAGAGATAATAAAGTTGTTTCGGTAGAAGGGACTCCTTTTGAGGACCTGAATGATATTTCCTACAGGACTATTGATGGTTTTTTTGAATACATTGAGGAAAAGCGAAAATTAAATCCAATAATTGAAGAAATTAAATACGATTCTATCTATGGATTCCCAACTTACATTTATTTTGACATTAGTGAAATGATTGCTGATGAAGAAATAGGGTACACATTAACAGACTTTGTGCCCTACTAAATTTAACCTAAATATTTATGAAAATCCTTACACAAAAAAAAATTAAAACCCGATGGTTGGTGTTTTCAATCAGTGGTATGTTGCTCTTAGGCCTTGGATTGTCACTGCTAGGAGAAGCAATTATTTACAAATCTCAAAATAACTTTGATTGGTTTTATTGGGGCACAGGTGCAATGGCAACTTTTAATGCAGGTATCGGCCTAATAGGTGAGGCTATCGTTATGAGAGTAAAGCTCGATAGCCGTTGAAAACTTGGCTTAGCTGAATGCACTTACAAATTCATCTTCGTCACTTCCGTTTTGAATTTCGGTAAAAGACTTTTCGATTATTGCTTCGATTTCATTAGAAGGAAATCCAAGTCCTACGATCAATCGTTTCATTAATTTTTTTTCGGCATCATCAGCTATATTATCTGCAAATACCATTCTAGAAAGATCGTATAATCGTTCTAAACGTTTTTGTTGAGTTGCTGGAGGATTAATTGGATAGTCATCAAGATTGGCTTTTATCTTAGCGACTTCATCTTCATCGATTTCTAAATTAATTGCAGTACGATTTATAAAGGCTTCTTCTTCTTCAGAGATAATTCCGTCGGAAAGTGCTATTCTTAAAATGGCAGCAAAATGGTCTCTATTTCTTTCTCTAAATGCTGGAGAGTATAGATTTGAAAAGTTCATACAATATAATTTTTACCAAATATAAAAAATGGAAATGGCAAAGGGTTTTATTTTTGGTTGTAATTTTGATTAAATTAATTTTTAAATGAAACCGATTAAAGTTTTAAAGAATCGTTCAGACATTGGAGCCGGGACTCGCGGTTCTGACATGGGGATTGATGCCCTTGAAATTGCAGCTATAAATTCTGAAAGTGATTTTTTTAATCGGCATCCTTATATTGACATTCCTACGCATAATGAAACTGTCTATAATAAAGTTCAAAATAGTACAGCAAAGCGTTTAAATTTTGTAACAGCACAGTGTGAACGAGTGAAATCAGCAACATCTCAGACGTTACTTGACGATTTTTTCCCTTTGATACTCTCTGGAGACCATTCCTCTGCGCTTGGCTCTCTTTCAGGGATTAAGAGTGCTTTTCCTTCAAAAACTATAGGTGCTGTTTGGATAGATGCCCATGCAGACTTGCATTCCCCTTTTAGCACCCCTTCTGGAAATGTTCATGGAATGCCTTTGGCAGCTGCTTTAGGGAATGATAACTTAGAGTATAAAAAAAATACTGTCAGTGATAAAACACTCTCTGATTGGGAGCAACTTAAGAACATGGGAACTGTTTTTCCGATTCTAAAACCAGAGCATTTAGTCTATTTTGGTGTTCGCGATATCGAAGAAGAAGAAGCGTCCATAATGGATGCACACCAAATTAAAAATTATCCTGTTTATGAAGTCAGACAGCGCGGTTTATCTGTTTGTGTAGAAGAAACAATTAAAAAGTTAGCTGATGTTGACCTAATTTATATCACATTTGATGTTGATGCATTGGATTGCGATTTAATTTCAAGAGGAACAGGAACACCCGTTTCTAAAGGTTTTGATCCCAACGAAGTAATAGAACTCATTAAAGGCGTTTTGAGGTCTGGAAAAGTTGTTGCATTAGAAGTTTGTGAAATCAATCCCCTTTTGGATGAAAAAGGAAACTTCATGGCCGAAACAGCGTTTGAAATTATTCAATCTCTTTTTGATTCTAACTAAATACCCAAGCACTGACCAAAATTGATTCGAGACCTGAGTGGATTAATCTCTAAATACTGGGGTAAATAAATTCACTAAACCTAAGATAAATTTTCACTTAGCTAGATTCCTGCTTTTTGGTATTTTTTCTCAGCATAAGTTCGGTCTTTTAAAAGGCACAGCTTAAAGTGGAAAAAGAGTTTATTTGGTTTATACTACTTTGGTGTACTAGAAGCTAAACTGAGTTTATAAAGGTATTCGAAATGATTTTTTTGGAGTTTGTTGCCACTTTTCATTTTCTTTTTAGCGAGACTATTAAGTTCTTTTATTTGAGCGCTTACTGTAGTTTTAATTCTCGGATTTAGTTTTTCATCTTCGTATAGTGTAATTAAGTGATTCACAAGATGAATTTGTAAAGCCAAAAAGGAATCGTCAAGTAAAATCGTTTCAGCAAATAAGGAAGAATGAAGAGAGTGTATCAGCTCATCTGGGGATAATCCTTCCCCAGTTAATGTCGTATTTGTAGAAAGCATTCGATTTAGTTTTTTACTACTTAGAATTCCACTGAGAGCTGACTTTTGAAGATTTTGAATCATTTCTAAACTACCATTTTCTTTTATTTTGGATATTATGGATGGATCTAATAGCCAGGCTTGTGTTTTCCACAAGTGTTCGTCCAAAAAGGATAACGCATCGAATTGTTTGACTTTATTTAAGTTTTTATAAGGTGTATTTTCTTGTCCTTTGTTAATTAGTGTTTCATTTACACCGCCTAGATTGCGGATTACATGATAGATATAGCGTCTATAGACACTGACAAGTTCTCCATAAAGCTCTTCCATATCAGCATAGGATTGCCCATTTGATGTTGTCCATTCCTCAAGGTTTTTAGCTACAATCTTTAAGTTTTTTAGCGCATAAGTACTCGCCTTGATTGGGTCATCCCCAATATTTTCAGTTTGTGAATCAGGATCGAAACTATTATAGCCAAACATATAGATAGGATTCAAGCTTTTTTCGTCAACCATTTTTTTCAAGAAAACTTTTTCAGTTTCCGAAGTTTCCTCAGGAAAATAACGATACCCCCATTCAATGGCATAATCGTCGTAGGGACCTAGTTGACGGACAAAACGGATGTTTTTATCACCGGGTTGGGCAATATAATTGTAGCGTGCATAGTCCATGATGGTTGTAGCAATTCCCATTTTTTGAGTAAAGCTACCTGAGCGAAGGGAGTCTACGGGGTAGGCTGAACTGGCTTTCATATTGTGAGGTAGTCCTAGGGCATGACCGATCTCGTGTGATATAACGCGGCGCATCATTTCACCAATTTCTTCTTCTGGTGTATTTAGCGTTCTGGCTTTTGGATTTGCTGCTCCGGTTTCTAACAAATATCTATTTCTGTATGAGCGAAGGTGATTGTGGTACCAAATGATATCACTTTCAATAATTTCTCCAGTTCTGGGATCGGAAACACTGGGTCCCGTTGCATTTCGTGTAGTAGAAGCTACATATCGGACAGTAGAGTATCGGCTGTCTTCGGGACTAAAATCAGGATCTTCCTCTAAAGTAGGAGGGTCTTTTGCGATGATTGCATTTTTAAACCCTGCTTTTTCAAAGGCGGTTTTCCAGTCTTCAATACCTTTTTTAAAATATGGACGCCACTTTATGGGAGTTGCTGGATCTAAATAATAGACGATAGGTTTAACTGGCTCTACTAATTCCCCATTTTTGTATGCTTCAATATCGGAAGGTATCAAACGCCAACGTCTAATCAGCCGAACTTCATCTGATTTTAAAGCTTCAGAACTGTAATTATATTGTTTGAGCGTAAACCAACCCACTCGTGGGTCTTCATAACGCACTTGCATAGGATCTTCAGGGAGTGAGATTATTGAATGATTCATTTGAAAACTCAAGGTGCCAGCTTGATTTCCTCTTGGGGGACTTGTAGCGGCATAGGTGAGCGTATGTCTAATCTCTGTATTCTTAGGAAAACTTTTTACAATATCAATAAAGCTTCGCTTTTTATCTACACTGCTGAGTCCGTATTTTTTTTTAATACTTTTTTGAATCACATTAAAGCCAGGTGCATCAGAATTAAAATAATCACTCACTTCAATGAGAAAGCGATCAGTTTCTTCATTTTGAATTTCAAAAGCACCCAGTATAGGGGGGAAATTATTCTGTTCCACACTAAGACTAATAGGATCTTCAGTTTCAGCTGTATTTACAAAAGAATGCTGGGTGAGTAATAGTCTATTTCCTCGCTTAGAAAAACGGATTAAAATCTGACTTGATTTTGAGCCAGCATTGGTATAGGCATTAAAATTAGATGGGAGTTGGGCATAGCGCGTAACCATAAGCAGGTCTTTTCCTAACAAACTTTCTTCTAGCTCTAAGTATAGTTTGTCTCCTTTGAGGTGAGTTGTCAGAAGGCCTTTATCTGTTTTGTAATCAGAGACTATGGAGTCTATAGACTTTTTATCTTGAGCATGAAGAAGGATTGAAATTGTAAAGAAAGCAAGGACTAGCCGATAGGAAACGATTTTGTTCATATTGTTTTTTTACAATATCGTAAAAATTCTTTTTAAGCAGAAGTAATCATCACTATGAACATTCTAAAAAGTAACGTTCTTTGGATTTTGAAACTCCTCCTAGGCGATTGTAAAACTTCATTGCCCGAGTGTTGAAATTTGGAGTTTGCCATTGAATCTGAGTAATACCTAATCGTTGGCTTTCTTCTTCAATACGATTTATTAACTGTCGTCCAATTCCAAAACCTCTGAATTCCTCCAATAAATAAAGACAGTCCATATACATATAGAAATCCGCATCCCAAGTAGAAAACTGTTTCATGAAACTTGCATAGCCAATCATTTTCCCATCTTTTAGAGCGCAAGCTTTTTTGGAATCCCAGCCTTTAAGTTTATTGGAATACTTTTTCCGTTGTAAATAAGATCAATTTTAGAATTGTTTTTAGATATTAACCTAACATATTTCAATTTATTGGTTTCCCATTCAAGATCTACGTTAATATTTCCTCGTGCCTTTAGACCTTTTACTTTTCCATTTTTCCAATTGGGGGGTAGGGCAGGGAGCAAACGGATAATTCCTGGTTCGTGTGATTGGATCAAAATTTCAGCGACTCCAGCAGTATAACCAAAATTCCCGTCGATTTGAAAAGGGGGGTGTGCATCAAAAAGATTTAAAAAGATTGACTTTTCTAAAAGAAGTTGAATATGTTCTTGTGCCATATTTCCATCCATTAAGCGTGCAGCACAATTGATAAGCCAGGCACGACTCCATCCAGTCCCTGCACCACCATTTTCTAGCCTGAAATCCAAAGTTTTTCGGACAGCTTCAAAAAGTTCAGGAGTTTCAGATAGACTCACCTGATCCCCTGGATGAAATCCATAAAGATGTGACATGTGTCGGTGTCCAGGCTCTAGCTCCTCATATTCCCGATCCCATTCTAATATTCTCCCATCTGTTCCTAATTGAAATCCCGGGCGGAGTTGATCGAGTTGATTTTTAATTCTTTTTGTCCATTCGTTTTCTATTTCTAAAATAGAGGTTGCCTTCAGGTAATTTGAAAAAACTTCTGTCACAACCTGCTGATCCATTGCACTACCTAGACAACTGGCTACAGGATTTCCTTGACTATCTAAATATCTATTTTCAGGTGATGTGGAGGGAGCTGCAATAAGACTTCCATCTCGTATATCTTCAATTAACCAATCGCTATAAAATTGCGCAACCGCCTCTATGGCTGGAAATCCTCTTTGTTCTAAGAATTCAAGATCTTGTGTGAACAGATAGTGCTGCCAATAATGTTGAACCATCCACCCTCCTGCACCAAATGAAGCTCCCCAATATGCTGTTGGAGCTCTAAGCCATGTAGGTCCCCACAAGTCAGTTGCATGAGGTAAAAATGAACCTCGTGTTCCGAAATTTATTTCGGCTGTTTTTTTCCCACTCTCAATAAGACGATCTACGAAATCAAACAAAGGAGTATTGAGTTCATCCAGTTGAGTTAGGTTTGCTAACCAATAATTCATTTGTAAATTGATGTTGAGATGGTAATCTGCATTCCATGGAGCATTGATATGAGGATTCCATAAGCCTTGAAGATTTGCAGGTAAAGTTCCTTCCCTTGAAGACGCGATGAGTAGATAACGTCCAAAATGAAATAAAGTCTCTTGAAGCTCTACATCCATTACTCCTTGTTTTACAGCCTTGAGGCGTTCATCAGTTGGAATTTTTTGTAATGCATTATCTGTAATCAAATCAAGCTGAAGTCTATTGAACAAAGATTGATGATCTTCAATATGAATTCTTCTGATTTCATTTAAAGAAAGTGCATTTAAATCAGTAAGATTTTTATCATTTTGTGAATAGTAATCCTCATGGTAGTAAGAAGAATTGGAAATAACTTTTAGCTCTAATTCATGTACACCATTGAGTTCTAAAAAATCATCTTTTGCGACAATAATTCCATCAGAATTTTTTGGTTGAACTAAAGTCTGAAATTTGACTCCTTTAAGTATTGGTGCTGGCTTGGAATCAAAGGATCCTTTGCGTTGGGTTACTTCACCTTCCATGATCAGATTCCCATCTTTAGTAATAGTATTAGCAGTTTTGATTCCTTCATCATCCGGACGTTTTAGAGAAATTGTACCATTTAATCCTTCGGGGTGCTCACTTTTTATAGTTATGATGATTGCTTGGTGAGGGTTAGAAGCATAAGCACTTTGAAAAACATTATACCCTTCAGTTTGGTATTGAATATCGATAATTGCATTGGTCAAATTGAGACTTCTTTTATAATTTGAAATTTCTGTATGATCAAGATTTATAAATAGATCCCCTAAAGTTTGATGAGATCGTACAACAGTTTTTCTAGAAAACTTTTGAACTAAAAGGGAGTCAACTGCTTGAATATCTCCGTCAATCAGCAGCTTACGAATTTCTTTTAAATCTGCTGGACGACCATCTGGATGCTCCCAATTTAAATCTTTTGGCCAAAGGGAATCATCGTTTAGTTGAATTCGTTCGGAGATTGGGTCTCCAAAAACCATTGCTCCAAGGCGTCCATTTCCGATAGGCAAGGCCTCTTCCCACTGCTTAGCAGCCTGTTCGTACCACAATATTTGATCATTACTAATTTGATTTTTCTCATCGGATTGACATCCGAACAAAATAAAAATAAAACTTAAAGAGATATAACGGGAATAATAAATCATGATCAAAATGTTTTAGGTAATTTGCTCTTAGTTATTAAATTTAATTGAAATAATTGGGAATTATAGATATGGAAGGCAAGACTTTTTACGTAAATAGAAGGCATTTTCTAAAAGGAGCTTTTGCATCCCTTGTGCTTTCAAGCTTTGGAGTTTATGGATTTGATCTCATGAATCCAACAAAAAGATATCGTGTTGGGCTGATTGGAACTGGATGGTATGGGAAAAGTGACCTTTTTCGTTTGATGCAAGTCACAAAAATCGAAGTAGTTTGTTTGTGTGATGTAGATCAAAGACAATTAGATGAGGCTGCAGATTTGGTTCAAAGCAGGCAGTATAATTTAAAGCGTCCCCAATTGTATAAGGATTATCGAGAAATGCTAACACGACACGAATTGGATATTGTGTTAATCGGTACACCAGATCATTGGCATGCTTTACAAGCAATTGAAGCAATGAAATCTGGCGCCCATGTTTATCTCCAAAAACCGATCAGTGTTGACGTTGTTGAGGGAGAATCAGTTGTGGCTGCTTCAAAAAAATTGAATAAGATTGTGCAAGTAGGTTTGCAAAGAAGAAATACTCCGCATCTAGTTGAAGCAAAACGAAACATTATTGACGCTGGTCTTTTAGGAAAAATTGCACATGTTGAGCTTTGTTGTTATTATCATATGCGTTCTAACGCCAATCCAGCTTTGCAAGAAGTACCTTCGTATTTGGATTATGATCTTTGGACAGGACCAGCGCCACTAAGGCCATATGATGGATTACCTCATAGGGGTTGGTGGCGTGCTTTTATGGAATATGGCAATGGTATTGTTGGTGATATGTGTGTGCATATGTTTGATGCTACCCGGTGGTTGTTGGATTTAGACTGGCCCAATAAGATATCCTCTCAAGGAGGAATTTTGATCCAAAAAGAAGGGAAGTCCAACATCTCTGATACTCAAACAGCGGTTTTTGAGTATGAGAATCTTAATTGTATATGGCAGCATCGTACTTGGGGAACTCCTGTAGATCCAGAGTATCCTTGGGCTTTTAAAATTTATGGCGAACATGGAACATTGGCAGGTAGTCCGATGCAGTACGATTTTACCCCAAATTCCTCAGGAAAAAAAATACATAAAGACTGTCTTTATGAACGCGAGCAATATCCTGAGGACTTGGTTGAGAAGAATATTGAATTGCATGCAGCTCCAGCAACACGACTTCATATGCTTGATTTTCTTCAGGCCATTGAAGAAAAGCATCAACCTATTGCAAATATAGAAGAGGGACACCGTTCTTCTGCAAGTTGCATCTTAGCCAATATATCCATGAAATTGGGAAGACCACTCGAGTATGACCCGCTTCTCAGACTGGTTAAAAATGATCCAGAGGCTACTAGTCTTTTAAAAAGACCCTATCGAGAGGGATGGAGACATCCCCTACCACAGGATTTTACTTAATAGATATTCCTTTTAAAAAGGCGAGACTTTGAGGAACTTGTTCGATCACTCGAGAGGACTCATCTTCAATAAACATATAACGAATTCCCTGACTATGAGCCTTTTGAACAATCCCAGCAATATCTATTTGCCCCTGGCCTAAAACAACATTAGTTTCCACATTCTCGGATCCAGTATCATTTCCTTTAATCCCTTTTTGCATGTCTTTTAGGTGAAGCATTACGACAAAGTCCGGATATTTTTCAAGGAGTTTAATGGGGTCTTCTCCACCGTGAGTAATCCAAAACACATCCATTTCTAAGGAAAAGTTTTTAGCATTTTGCGCCATATAGTCAAATAGAGTACCATATTCATAGGGTCTGAATTCGTATCCATGGGCATGATATGCCAATGTGATTCCTTCTCGTTTTAATATTGCACCTGATTCATTGAAAATTTTAACCGCAGCTTTAGTGTTTTCAATATCAAATCGAGTTCCATCATGAGGAATCCAAGAACACATTACAAAGCGAGCACCGTAGCGTAATGCTTTTTCTGCTACAGCTTCTGGATTGTCCCTTAATTCTTCATAACTCGCACCTATACTAATTGGATTGAGCTTGTATTTGGCTAATAAAGATCTAAATTCAGCCTCTTCCATGCCGTAGGTGTCACCGCCTTCAATGGTTTCAATCCCCCAATCTGAAATCGTTTTTAAAGATTGCTCAATATTTTTAGAGAAATGGTTTCTTAGGCTATAGAGTTGAATCCCATATTCTTGAGCAATAAGATCAGAAGAAAAGATCCCGAAAACGAAAAGAAGGTATATAATTTTTTTTGGTTTCATTAATAATTATTGTTGATTTAACTTATTTATAAACTTTGGTTTTATACTTTTAGAAATTAATAATATTTTTTTGAAAAATTATTTTCTTTTTTATAAAAACATTTTAAAGTACGGCAATTTATTTTTAATCGTTTTTATTTTTTTTTCTTGTATAGACCCCATTCCTCCAGTTTTTGATTTTAAAGAAAATTTGATCATAATAAATGCATTGGCTACAACAGTTCCTGGAACAACCAATATTACTGTAGATCAAACAATTATCGAATTCGGAGAATACAAATCAAAATTCGTTTCCGGTTGTGCTATTGACTTGATCAATTCAGACACAAAGGAGCGCTTTTCATTCGTAGAGCAAGATAAAGTTTATATCATCTCTGAGGAATTTGCGATTACACCTGGTTCACGATGGGAAGTTGAGGTAACATTACCTAATGGTTCAGTTTTTCGTTCTACTACTGAAGTTACCCCAATTACGGTACCCATTCTCGATATTTACCAAAATTTTAATATTGAAATGACCTATGATGAAGGCTATGGAGGGTATATACCAGGGCATGAAATTAAAATTAATTTCCAGGATCCTCCGGAGGAGAGAAACTTTTTTTTATACCAATACAGAGCCTATCAGAAAGAATTGTATTGTAAAATATGCGAAAACGGTGTTCTTAGAGATGGTGAATGCTTGTCTCAAATAAATAACCCGTTGCTGACGAAAGAATATTACACTTACAGCTGTGATCAACTTTGCTGGAAGATCAGTTACAATGATGAAGTCATCGTCTTTGATGATCAATTCACTAATGGTAAATTAGTTTCAGATTTGATTGTAGCAAGGCTTCCTTACATATCTAATCAGGATGTTCTTATGGAAGTTATCAAGTTAAACATCTCTGAAGAATCTTACAATTATTTTAAAACGGTCAAAGATTTAGTAGATAACAATAGCGGCTTAAATGCTCCATTACCTACTGCGTTAATTGGTAATTTTTATGGTATTTCAAATCCCGATCAAACGATACTTGGACGATTTACAATAGGTTCTTCAGATATTAAATCTATTTTTATTGAGCGGAGTAAGCAAAGTGAACGTACTCTGGGAAGAGAAAAGATGCCAGAACCGGAGCTTCTTGGAGACCCTATTCCTAATCCACTAACTTATGAAACTCCATGTGAAGAGTCACGATACAGAACTTCAGTCTTAAGTGCCGATAAGCGATTATTATTTGGTGAAATTGCAGCTGGTAATTTTGATGTTGATCAAGATGGAGTTTTAAACTTGGAGGATAACTGTATATCTTCACCTAATCCAGATCAATCGGATATAGATGGTGATGGGATTGGAGACATTTGCGATAACGATAAGGACGGAGACGGATATATCTTGTTTTATGAAAATGCATGTAATTCTAGTGATTTAGATCCAAACGACAAGCCTTTGGATACCGACTTGGATTTAATTCCAAATTGTGTAGATACTGATGACGATAATGATGGTTATTCAGATGAGTTTGAAGATACTGCTGAAACCAATCCATTAGATAATGAGAGTGTTCCTATTGATACCGATCAAGATGGATTACCTGATGCAGTTGAGGCTTTAAGAAGAACAGATCCCAATAATCCTGATACCGATGGAGACGGATACAAAGACGGAGAAGATGATTATCCAAGAGATCCAAATAGACATTAAATTTGAAAAAGCAAAATAACTTATTATTTCTATTGGTTGCATTATTTGTGCTTGGATCAAGCAAACTCTTAGTTGGTCAAGAGTATTCTTTGACTTTGAATGTTAGTGATCAAGAGACCAAAGAGCCTTTAAACGGTGTTACTGTTTTGATTACACCTTGTAATTGTGGAGGAATAACAAATGCGAGTGGGATTTTTTCTAAACGATTAAAAGAAGGAATTTATCAGCTATCTATTGAGTATCTGGGTTATGGAACTGAACTGTTGAATGTTGACTTGAATAAAAGTGAAACTTTTGTTGTTTCAATGCTAGTAGAGGAGGAACAGCTTTCTGAGGTTGTGCTTCTCGCTCAAAAACGCAACCAAAATGTTGAAAGCCCTCAGATGGGAGTGTTGGAGCTTAATGTGCGAGACCTTATAAAAGTCCCTACCGCTCTGGGGGAATTTGATGTATTAAAAAGCATTACACTTATGGCTGGAGTAAATAGTTCTGGTGATATAAGTAATGGTGTTTCTATTCGTGGAGGATCCTTAGATCAAAATCTTTTGCTTTATGACGGTGCACCAGTTTTTAATCCAACACATCTTTTTGGGCTTTTTTCAGTTTTTACACCTGATGTTATTTCTGGAGTTGATATTTATAGAGCCAATATTCCAGCAAAATACGGAGGAAGAATAGCTTCTGTTTTAGAGATTAAGGTAAAAAATCCTTATACAGATTCATTTAAGATAGAAGGGGGGATTGGTTTAATTTCAAATAGAATAACAATTACGACCCCACTTATTAAAGATAAATTGATGCTAATTGCTGGTGGGAGAACTGGTTTTAGTGATATTCTTTTTCCATTATTGATCCCCAGACTCAAAAACACGAAGGCTAATTTCATAGACAGTACGGTTAAGTTACTCTATTTGTTGAATCCAAATAATCAATTGACCTACACCAATTTCTTGTCAAATGATTTTTATCAATTGGATTTAGTTTCCTCTATAGAAAATATAGTATCGGAATCCAATCAGTACGATTTTAAAACTCGTAATCATTCCCTCAAATGGCTCCATACCTTTACTAATGATACAAATCTAACTGGCCGTTTGATTCATAGTAATTACAAACCTCAAAATCTTTTTCCTGAAATTGATTCTGAAAACATTATTCGTTTTGAATCTCAAATTCAATATTCCAGTGCTCAATTTGAATTCACCAACAACAATGATGAAGACTTAACATATTATTCAGGTCTGGAGATAAAGCGTTATCAGATTAGTCCTGGAAGTTTGGATCCTGGAAGCGGAACTACCATAAATCCTGTAATCTTGGATAGAGAAACAGGGTATGAATCTTCAGCTTATGCGAATATCGATTGGAAACCCATTCCTAATCTGTCGATTTCAGCAGGCTTACGACTTACTCAATTTACACTTGTCGGACCTTTCGAAGAAGCCCAATATGATTCAGATGGTTTATACGATGGGGTTAAATCTTTTGGAAATCAAGAAACAGTTTCTAATTATTTTAATCCTGAACCTCGTTTGGGGATCAATTATAAACTAGGTGAAGACACCTCAGTAAAAATGAGTTACGCTCGTATATTTCAGTATATTCAGAATATTTATAACACGAATACACCTTTGCCCACTTCACGATGGAAAATTTCAGATCGTTATATCACTCCTCAGAAAAACAATACTTTCGGTCTTGGACTCTATCAAAATATTCCAGGATCTAATTTGGAGTTATCTGCAGAAGGGTATTATAGAAAAACGGATAATAATCTGACTTACAGACCTGGAGCTAATTTTTTCCTTGCTGAATTTATTGAGAATGAAATCACACAGGCAGAAGGAAAATCCTACGGTTTAGAGCTTAGTTTAAGAAAAACTCTAGGTAAAGTAAATGGAGTTTTTAATTACACATGGTCTCGGAGTTTACTTAAAACCGATGAGGTAAATCCACAAAACAGAATTAATAATAACGCATGGTTCGCGTCAGATTTTGATAGACCGCATACCGTAAATGCGACTGTTAATTTTGAAGGAGATTTATACAATACCTTTAGTTTTAATTTTGTGGGTCAAACAGGACGTCCTTATACTATCGCAAACGGAATTTTCGAACAAGAAAATGTTATTATACCAATTTATTTATATAGAAATAATGCTCGATTACCAATCTATCATAGACTTGATTTTTCATGGAAAATAGCTTACAGTAAAGATCCTGAAAGACGGTTTAAAGGGGATTGGATTTTTACAGTTTACAATCTATACGGTAAAAACAATCCTTATAATATTTATTACACTCAGCGAAACGGTGTAGAGGATGGAGACGTTTTCTTAGGAAGCCCTCTTGGAGCATATGAACTCTCAATACTTCGTGGGGCTCTAGTTTCCCTATCCTATAATTTTAAATTTCAATAGTACTCTAAAACACCAAAAAAGTGTAATTTTAAATACATGGGATCAAATAAGATAATTTGTTTTGGAGAAATTTTATGGGATATATTCCCTGAAAAAAGAAAGTTAGGTGGCGCACCATTCAATGTAGCAAGCTCTTTAAAAGGTTTGGGAGCTGATGTAGAGTTTTTTAGCCGCATTGGTAATGATTCATTGGGAGTGCAAATTAAAAGTGAATTAACTAACCAAGGAATTTCTTCAGACTATCTTCAAATTGATCAAGAGCATCCCACAGGAAAAGTTTTAGTGAGTTTAAACGATGCGGGATCTGCTCATTACGAAATTGAGACTAATGCTGCTTGGGATTTTATAGAGACCACACCAAAGACTTTGGATTTAGTTAAACAAGCTGATGCTTTTGTTTTCGGAAGTCTCATTACTCGGGGAGCTTCTTGCAATGCCTTAAAAACTTTTTTGAAACTTTCTAAATTTAATGTTTTTGATTTAAACCTACGTCCGCCATTTTTTAGTGATTCTATTTTAATTGAATTAATGGAGTCTGCACATTTTTTAAAATTCAATGATGAAGAAATTTATCAAATAGCGAAAATGTTGAATTCTCCCTATCATAGTATGGATCAGCATATTGCTTACATAGCTCAAAAAACAAAAACAGAAATGATTTGTGTTACTAAAGGGATGTTTGGAGCCGTGTTGTATTATCAAGGAGAATGGTATTCTAATAGTGGATTCCAAATCCAAGTAAAGGACACTGTTGGGGCTGGAGATTCTTTCTTAGCAACATTAATTTTTGGAATTGTCCATGGACATAATATCCAAAGCTCATTAGATCGTGCATGCGCAATGGGCGCTTTGGTTGCTGGGAGTGATGGCGCAAACCCCTCAATCTCTGAAAAAGAATTGTTTGATTTCATGAAAATTTAATTCCTCCTTATAATGCAATTTTTAACGGTTTTAGGTTTTTTTTTAATCAGTTTGCCAATTGCAAGTCAAGTCCCAACAGGAATAGAGTTATTGGACAAAGCCATTGCATATCACGATCCAAACTCAAACTGGGAAAAATTTGACGGTACCTTTACGGTTACTATGGAAAGTCCTAAAAGAGCAACAAGAACCAGTAAGATTTCATTAGATCTTCCTCAATCATTTTTTAAAATGACTGTGCTAATGGATGAAAATCAGTGGAGTACCACATTAAATAATGAAGATTGTGAACTTCAATTTAATAATTCAGATGTGATTCCACCTGAAATTGAAGAAAAATATAGATTGAATTGTGACACCGCAAGAATGTATAGAAATTATTATACGTATTTGTATGGGTTGCCAATGAAGTTAAAAGACAAGGGTACACTTATAGATCAAACAGTAACAGAAAAAACTATTGAAAAAACTACCTATTGGGTATTGAAAGTTACCTATGATCCAGATGTTGGTTCAGATACATGGTACTTTTATTTTGATCAAAATACTTTTGCAATGAAACGTTATCAATTCTTTCATGATGAAACCAAAAATGATGGAGAATACATAGTATTGGAGGATGAATTAGAATTATCAGGAATGCGGATACCAAAAAATAGAAGTTGGTACTACAATACAGATAAGACCTATTTAGGAACGGATATATTAACAAATTAAAAAAATTAAAAATGAAGCAATTTAAATTTAAAAACTACTTAAGAATATTAGTTATCGCCATGCTTTTTCCGGCTTTAGTCGGCGCCCAAAATGATCAAAAAATTATAGGCAAATGGGATTTAGAAGTTGAGAAAAACGGCCGTATTATGCCCTCATGGCTTGAAGTTAAGTTATCTGGAAACAAGGCACTTGTCGGACATTTTGTTGCACATAACGGCAGTGCACGTCCGATTTCAGAGGTGTTTTTTAAAGATGATCTAGTAGATTTTAGTATACCTCCTCAATGGGATGGTGTAGTTTATATGCATTTTTCCGCTAAAATTTCAGAGGATCAACTGAAGGGAACTATAATAAGTAATGAAGGAGAGATATTGTCCTTTACTGGCGTTAGAGCACCTAAACTGATACGAAACGAAGAAGTAAAATGGAATAAAAAAATAGCGGTCTTATTTGATGGTAAATCTATGGAACATTGGAAGCCTATTGAAACCAATAGAGAGAATCAGTGGGAAGTTAAAGACGGACTTTTGGTTAATCCACGTTCAGGAGTAAATCTAATTACAAAGGAGAAATTCACAGATTTTAAACTTCATATTGAAGTACGCTATCCTGAGCACAGTAATTCAGGAATATATCTGAGGGGACGTTATGAGGTTCAAGTGGAAGACAGTTACGGAAAAGATCCAGATTCAATATTATTTGGCGGGATTTATGGTTTTTTAACTCCAAATGAAATGGCTGCAAATAAAGCTGGGGAGTGGCAGGTATTTGATATAACCTTAATTGGACGCCGTGTGACTATAGTTGCAAATGGAAAAACGATTATTAATGATCAAATTATTCCTGGAATTACTGGTGGAGCAATCGATAGTAAAGAAGAAACTTCAGGCCCAATTATGTTGCAAGGAGACCACGGTAAAGCAGAATTTAGAAATATTACGATCCAAACGCCGAATTAGGAGTTTGTTTTTTGCTTTGAACAAAACCATGTCCTAGCTGTTCTACGAAATTTTGTGGTAGTTTTTCATCGCCAGGAAAGCCTAGTTTAATGTCTCCGTTTGAGTCTGGTACATAATTGGTTTTAAACACATAGTCCCATATGCTCAAGCTGATGCCAAAATTTACTCCAAACCTTCCTTTGGGTAATTCATAAGCATGGTGGTATAGATGCATAATCGGGTTATTTAAAAGGTATTTTAAAGGACCCCAAGAGATTTTAATGTTTGCATGGTTGAGGTGTCCAATTGTTATGGCAAAAAAATGGACAATGAATGCCTGCTCTGGTTCAAAACCACCAAGGATCATTACGCCAAATGTTTTCAAGGGCTTGTATAGTATGTTTTCCATCCAATGGTAACGAAGGTGTGCGGCAAATCCCATTTCTTTTACACTATGATGTATTTGATGAAATTTCCAAAAAGCAGGTATTTTATGAAGTAGGATATGTGTCGTCCATTGGACAAAATCTAAAACGAAAAAAAAGATCAATAATTGAAACATTTGAGGAAGGCTGGTTAAGTCTATTATTACAAGACTTCTGAGAGAGAGTCCCATTGAATCAAAACCAAGCTGCATTAAATCGTAAAATCCACTAATTGCTATAGAAAACAAAAAAAAGTTAAAAAACATGTAAAAACAATCAAGCCAGAAATCTTTTCTAAAAGTCTTTTGATTTTTTCTCCAAGGAAATACAATTTCTAATCCCCAAACAATCAATGAAATGAAAATTAGTCCCCAGAAATAATTCGTATTCCATGGAACCTGAAAAAGTATAGAGTTAATCGTCCAATTAAATGTCCCGAAAAGACTTTCCAAAAATGTATTTATGAATGAATCCATGAATTAAATAAGAGCTCAAAAGTAAGTAGGATTTTCTTTCTATATGTACCTTTTGTTACATATTCAGACCATCGTTAAACAACTATTTTGTCTTATTTAGATTGAAAGTCTTTTTGTAATAAGCGATAATAGGTGGGAAGGGGCCATATTTGTGTTGCTCCGGACTAAAGGTATCCGACCAAGGGCCATATGGAGTAGAGACTGGTTTTAATTTTCTATCAGGGAAATCATTCTCCTTATTGTTTTTTTTGGGTCTTGAAAAACTATTGATATATCCCGCAACATGAAAAGCCTCCAGATCAGATAATTTTGGATCATCCCAACTTGCTTGTAAATAAGGCATGTTATTTTTAATAAAAGCAGCTGCAGTAATAACACGGTGCATTCCTGCTCCATCATTATAAGAGTCTTCACCCCAAAGCGGTGGGTATTGGTAGCCTTTTTTATCGTCTTTATACCGAATTCCTTCTCCATCACTTCCATGACAAAGGACACATTCACGAGTGTAGATTTGTTTACCCATATCTAGATTTACAGCAACATTTGGGATTTTGATATTTGGAAAACCTTTAAAAACTTTTAAGTTAACTTCTGGTATTTCTGAACTTATCCATTCTATATAGGCAATGATGGCATTCATTTGATTCGAATTGTTTGGCAGTTTGACTCCATTTAAACTGCGTTCCATGCAGCCATTGATTCTGTCTTTTATAGTGCCAATTTTGTTTTCTCGTCCCCTAAACTGAGGAAATCGATCTAAAATTCCGATCCAAGAAGCAGATCCACTTTGTGTTCCTCCGTTTAAATGACAATTCGTGCACGAAAGATTATTCCCTGCAAACCTCTGTGAGGGTTCTTCAGCCAGGGGTCCCATATATTTTGAACTCTCTGAAACTAAAGAATACCCTTCTTTAACCAGGTCAGTTGCTTTGGGATTTTCGAATATCATTTTTTTCGGATCCCAGCTAAGTTCACTGTTCGGTTGATTTATAGTCTCATCCATTAAAGAATTGTCTTTATAAGTGACGAGGGTAATAGCAATTAATAAAATTGTACTTATAAGAGCTAAAAAAAGAAAGGTCAACCGACGAATGAGTTGTTGAAAAATAGGTTCCACTATGCTTAAATTCAATGTTCTAAGATACTTTTTTTTAGTTTTTAATCAGTAACCCAAGTCACATTATGCAAATCAAGTTTTTTAAAATTATTTCGTTTTCCTTTTCGTACTTTTGAATTTTAACTTCCAATTTGATTTAAATGAAACGATCAATTCAAACAGCATCTATTTTTATTAGTTTATTCATCTTCCTATGTGTGAGTCACTTACAAGGACAAGAATGGCAAACCCCATTGATTGATGGTTATGGAGAAATTAAATATTTTGAAGATACAGCTCAGCAGCCAGATCCAACTAAGGAATATAAATTGATTTTTGACATTACTTCAGATCAGCTGAAGAGTGGTGTAAACAAGCGCCTTTGGGTTATAGCCAGAACAATGAATATGCTAACTGTAGCGAATGTACCCCAGCCCAACATAAAGATAGTAGCAGCTATCCATGGTGCCGCGACCTTTACAGTACTAACAGATGAAGCCTATCAAAAGAAATATGGAAGTCCTAATCCTAATTTAGAGATTATTGAAAAGCTCAAAGAAAATGGAGTTCAGTTATATGTTTGCTCTCAAGCAATTTCAGCTCGTGGGATTAATTTTGAAGATATAAATGTTAATGTGATTCCCGCTCTTTCTGCTCTAAGTGTACTATCCAATTATCAAATGAATGGATACTCTTTAATGCCCTAAGTTCTGGGTACTTGATAATTTAATCAAGAAGTATCCTAGTTATAAAATATTGCGGAAACTCTTTATATGCTCCAGAAAAGTCTAAACCAACCTCAGTCGCTTTTGCTCTGAGAACGTCTGCATGTTTAAAGCTGTGAAAAAGAACATCCAAATTCAGGGTATCAGCTTCAAAAACATCATCTTCATAAGTTGGATTGTAGAGATACAGTGAAGGATCGTTGATATCTATGTATTCACTGAAATCCAATTGAGAGGCTTTTTCAGTATTGTATTCTCCTCCATAAAAAAGAGAAAATAATTCTTCAATTTCAGGATCTGTAGCTCGAATGCTATCCAGATCAAATCCGCTAAAAAGATCATTCCACTTGTAAAGGTCATAGGTGCTTTGAGTATAAAGTGCTACAATTCCCTCAACTTCATCATTTGTTTCTTCTTGAAGGCCATTCCATAAAGCGATTCCAGCTCCAGCAGAAACTCCAGCTAAAACTATTTTATCACTTGGAATATTTAAAGACGCACTGTTTTGTCTTATGAATTCAATGGCATCAGAACCATCCTCTAAAGATGAAAATACTCCTTGAGAATTCGAATCTGTTATGAAAGAATAGGCAACACTAGCAATGGCAATGTTGCTATTGATCATTACAGTAACTAAAGAATTAAGTTCATCTCCGTAGAGATCCTCCTTTTTTCCAAATTGAAATGAACCTCCATGAAAAAAGATGACCATACCTTGAATTTCTTTTCCTTTAGGGAGAATTAGATCCAACTTATTTCGCTCACCAGAACCGTAAGGGACATCTTTAAAAAACAATAAATCACCACTAAATGGTGCTTCTGAATTGAGAATTCCACGAAATGAAGGGGTTTCTACAATTGGGGGTGCAATAGTATTTTCTGTTTTGTTGCAGGATGCAACTAAAATGAAAAATAAAAGAGGGGCGAATATTTTTTTCATAAATGCTAATTTAGCAATTATTAAAAATAAAATGCCCCTTCCGATAGGTTAAAAAATCATTTTTTTGATTTGAGCTCTACAAGTATTAATTCAAGCAAATCGTTTTGCTTTTTTAATTGATCTAAGATCTCACGATCGTTTACTTTTTGTTCAATAGTTCGTGTTTTGTTGTAATATTTCATAATTAAAAAATATCATCATCAATAAACTTAGAATGAAATCTCTTTAGGATATGGGTCTAAAGGCAAACTATATCAATATTTTTATAGATATGAACGTTTTGATAGAATAAGAGAAAAATATCCTTTGAGACTCAAAATAATTTTACAAATGAGTTAAAAAATACGTAACGATTATTTCGGATGCGTTCTCTCCACCCGCGACTTTATATTTGAATTCCAGTCCACACAGAATAAAACGAAGATACCATTACTTTATTTAAAATCAAAAAATGAATTTAATTTTAATTTCAAATTTTAAATCTGAAAAGCAATGACTAGAACAAGAGTTATTCATTCAAATGTTTTCTGATTCTGTTTAGTTAGCTAGGATTGGATACGATACTATTTTCATGATATTTTTAAGAATGTTATTTTTGCAGAAAAGCATTAAATTTTATATTAAAAAAAACAAATTTTACACATGACAAAGTTTTATAGCCTGATTTTAGGGCTTGGATTTCTTTTAGTTGTAGGCTGTTCAAATAACAAATCGATTACAGGAAAAAGTAATCCTGTTTCTAATGAAAACATTGCGTATTTCTGGGGGAAAGTTGCTCTCGATGCCACGGCAAACGATACAGAAAGATTTAGTCCAAGACCGACAATAACTTCAAGGTATCTTGGTTTGATTTTCACTGCTGTATTTGATGCGTGGTCAGTATATGATCCAAATGCTAAGCCTGTTTATTACAAAAATCAAATAAAAATCAAAGGGGATTTGATGGATAAGGAAGTGGCAATATCCTATGCTGCTTATCGAACTTTGTTAGAATATTATTATAGTGATTCCCTTTATTTTAAAGATAAAATGTTGGAATTAGGTTTAGATACAGATCTAAATAACTTAATATCTGGATCTCCAGCTCAAATAGGGGTGTCAGCAGCAGAGTCCGTAATCAAAGCAAGGTATGACGATGGTTCTAACCAATATGGGAATAGATCTGCGGATAAAATAACTCCCTACACTGATTATTTAGGATATAAACCAAAAAATACACCAGATCTAAATACTGACATTAACAGATGGCAACCAAAATATTTTATTTCTAAAAATGGTGAAAGATATTCCCCTGAATGTTTGACACCCTATTGGCAGAATGTTCGTCCAATTGCACTTGATAGTGCATCTCAATTTAGATCACAACCTCCCCCACAATACGGAAGTAAACTACTGAATGATGAAATTGAAGAGGTCGTTAATTTACAGAGTAAATTAACGAAAGATCAGAAAGCTCTTGTAGAGTTTATGCGTGATGGACCAAAGTCTGTTCAGCAAGCTGGCCATTGGTTAATGTTTGCTCAAGAACTTTCAGTTAAAAGAAAACATTCATTAGATGATGATGTTAAAATGTATTTTCTGAATCAGGTCGTTGCTATGGATGCTTTTATAGCTTCTTGGGATACTAAAATGTTTTACGATTATGCAAGACCTTACGCATTGGTTCATGAATATTATGGGGAAAAGATTATAGAAGGATGGAAAGGTTTTGGTAAAGGTTGGGGAGAAATTAAAGGAATCGACTGGCGACCTTATTCCCCTGACATTTTTCTCTGCCCCCCTTTCCCTAGTTATGTGTCAGGCCATAGTACTATTAGTGGTGCATGTGCTGAAGCTTTAAAGTTATTTACAGGGTCTGATGAATTTGATATTACTGTTCCCTTTGTTTCGGGTTCATTAACAGAACCTGAATCCGAATGGAAAAAAACTGAAATTTATTTCCCAACGCTTACCCAAGCTGGAGAAATGGCAGGATTTTCAAGAGTTCTTGGCGGATACCATATCCAATCAGATAACATTGAAGGTTTGATTCTAGGGAGAAAAGTTGCTAAATATGCTTTTCAATTTTATCTAGACCATGTTGGAATATAAAGTTCAAAGTTTAATAGATATTTTAGATTTTACAAAATAATTCTCTCCCTTTCACTAATAAAATCTTGAGAATAAAACCCTAAAAACTCAAAAGGAGAGTGATAGGGTTTGATAAGTGGAGTCGGCGGCTCTCGAACTTCATGTTTTTACATTCTCTCAGATCACTTGTAAATAAACCATAATATCAATAAAATCAATACTTAGCAAGACATTTGTTTCAATCAAATATATGCATAATTATGCATGATATTGCAACAAAAGTCATTTTACCGTACATTTACCGTACAATTTTATTATGGCTTCTATTAATTATTTATATCGATCAAAGAAAGATCAAGCTTCTTTAAAATTAAGATTATTGTTTAGGCATAATGGAAAGGATCACCAATTTGAGACTGACTCCAAAGTAGTAGTTACTTATGATTATTGGATTCACTATCACCGAAAATCAAAGATCAAAGACGTGAACATTAGAAATAAACAAAGAGAGATAGAGGATAGCCTAAACTCTTTGGAAAAAACAATAATCGAATCCTTTTATAAATCAGATCCAAAATATATAGATAAGGCTTGGCTTTTGTCAACGGTTGAAACTCATTACAAGCACGGGGAAGACTTCAAATCAGAGTATCTTGTTGATATTGCTAATGATTATGTTGAGTCAATCAAACTTAATGCATCTAAAGCCACAATAACAAAACATAATAATATCATTGGAAAGATTGAGGATATGCAGACACACTTCAATAGAAAGTTTAAAGTCTCTGATGTTGACACCTCTTTCAAAAATTTATTCAATGACTTCTACGAACTCAATAATTATGGTAAAAACACGATAAAAAAGAACTTCAAGTTCATAAAGACGTATTGTTACTATGCAAGAGACAATGGGATAGAGGTAAATCCAAATCTAAAAAAGCTTTCTATCTCAGGAGAAGACACAAAAGATATTTACCTCACGCTCGAGGAATTAGAAACTATCAAAGCTTATTCTGGACTTTCTGAAAGTCTCGATAATGTTCGAGATTGGCTTTTGATAAGCTGTTTTACGGCACAAAGAATTTCTGATTTCTCAAGGTTCGGAAAAGACATGATCATAGAGGTTAAAGGTCAAAAACTCATTTCCTTCGAACAAAAAAAGGGTAAAAAAAAGATTGTAATACCGCTGCTGCCTGAGGTTGAGGACATTTTAAATAAGCGAGGGGGTGAGTTTCCACGTAAGATAAGTGATCAAAGATTCAATGAATATGTAAAGGAGCTATGCAAAATAATTGGATTTACTGAAGAAATAGAGGGCAGTGTCGTAAAGAATATTGGAGGTGATAAGGATAAGAAACACAGAAAAGTAAAGGGTAGTTACCCCAAATATATGCTTGTTTCCTCACATATCGGAAGAAGATCGTTCGCAACAAATTTCTATGGAAAGATCCCTACACCCCTTCTAATGTCTGCTACAGGTCATACAACTGAAAAACAATTTTTGGAGTATATAAAGATAGCTGAAGTAGACAGTGCTTTAGAATTGGCAAAACTTTATTTGGAAATAAAATGAAATACAACGAAATAATAGACAAGATTAAGAAGTTCAAAATTGATGTTGAATA
>Ga0102960_1000022_pt1 | contig 63962 bp, 59 predicted proteins | sample SalPon2_B_H2O_MG_2_FD_84521 | JGI IMG/M metagenome (GOLD analysis project Ga0102960, IMG submission 84521) | Salt pond water microbial communities from South San Francisco under conditions of wetland restoration - Salt Pond MetaG SF2_B_H2O_MG | ecosystem: Environmental > Aquatic > Non-marine...
CGGCAGGCCAAGCCCCGCATCAATAACCATCGGCACATCAGGATATTGCGCGCGCAAGCTTCGTAACCCATAAGGATTCACCAGCCCCAATCCAGTGCCAATTGGCGCACCCCACGGCATCAGCACCTCGCAGCCAGCGTCAAGAAGCCGGTCAGCAAGAACCAGATCTTCAGTCGTATAGGGAAACACCTTAAACCCGTCACGGCAAAGGCTGGCCGCCGCTTCGACAAGGCCAAACGGATCGGGTTGCAAACTATCGCTATGGCCGATGACTTCAAGCTTGATCCAGTCAGTTTCAAATAATTCGCGCGCCATTTTTGCCGTGGTGATCGCCTCGCTTGGTGAATGACAACCAGCGGTATTGGGCAAGACATGCACACCAAGATCACGAATAAGCCGCCAGAACCCCTCGCCTGCCTGTGCGCCAGCGGCCTCGCGCCGAACCGAAACCGTTGCAACCGATGCCGCAGACTCGCGAAAAGCCGCGCCAAGAATTGCTGGCGATGGATATTGCGCCGTCCCAAGCATGAAGGCGGTTGGCAATTCAACTCCGTAAAATGCTGTCACATCACCCTCCTTGCCGCGGCGCGACAATTTCCACCTGATCGCCAGCTTCGATCGGGCATGATTCACGCTGGCCAACCGGAACAAAATTGCCATTTACCGCGGTTGCCACACGCGCATCACCATAGCCAGCCTCGTGCAACACGGCGGCTAGATTGGTGCTGGTGACGTCTTTTGCCGCGCCGTTAATTGAGATTTTCATCCATCACCTCTGGGATCTGTCCTGAAAGAAGATAATCGGCTGTCATCCGCGCCATCGCTGGTGCCAGCAAAAACCCATGCCGAAACAGGCCATTGACATAAAGCCGGTCTCCACGGCGTCTAATCCGCGGTAAATTATCGGGAAAGGCAGGCCGCGCATCGACGCCAATTTCCAATATCTCTGCTTCGCCAAAAGCCGGATGAAGCGCATAGGCAGCGCTTAGCAATTCAAGAACCGAACGCACGCTTGCCGCTTGCCGGTTTCCCGATTCAATCTGCGTTGCGCCAAGCATGAAAACACCATCGCCGCGGGGCACAAGATAGATCGGAATTCGCGGATGCAGCAACCGTACCGGCCGTGACAAACGAATATCAGCTGACCGGATTACCAGCATTTCACCTTTGACCCCACGCAAATCCTGCATGGCATCCGATGCTGACAAGCCGCGACAATCAATTTTACGAACCTTGGTTGGCAGTGCCGCTTGATTATCATTATCTGGGAAATCCAGACCATCGGCGGTTTCAATCGTGATATTGCGGCTTTCCAATTCACCAACAAGACAGGCCAAAGCATCACGCGGCGATAAATGCGCTTCGGTTGGAAAGAACAGGCCGCGCCGCGCCCGACCGGCCAAGTCAGCCTCTAAGGCAGCCACACCATCAGCATCAACCCATTCATGCTGGTCAGTTCGGCGGGCAAAGCGATCCAATTCGCCGCCATCACGGCTAAGCGCCAGCACCAGCGAGCCATTGCGCTCAACATTCACATTATGCCGCTGCCACCATCCGGCGGCTTCTTGACCAAGCCTGACAACCGGCTCTTCAGCCGCCTCGCTTTCACAAAAAGGCGCCAGCATGCCACCAGCCCACCATGAACAGCCATGTTCGGCAGGGCGGCCATAGCGGTCAAAGATCCGCAAGGAAACACCGCGTTCCGCCAATTCAGCAGCAAGGCAAAGTCCGGCAACCCCGCCGCCAACAATGGTGATCTGTGGTTCGGTCACGCGCTAACTCCAGAATTGGTGAAAATGATGCACCGGCCCATGACCTTGTCCAATGCCAAGCTGGTTGGCAGCCTTGATTGCGCCGTGAAGCCATTGATGCGCCGCACCAATGGCGTCATCAAGTGCTAAATTTTTAGCAAGACCAGCAGCGATCGCCGATGACAGCGAACATCCTGTGCCATGCGTATTGCCGGTATCAATGCGCGGCGCGTCGAAACCGATGATTTGCGACTCAGTCACCAAATAGTCATGGCAAACCGTGCCATCGGCATGGCCGCCTTTCATTAAAATCGCCGCTGGCCCCAGCGCCAAAAGCGCTTTGCCCTGTTCTTGTGGTGTTAAATCACCCTTGCCCGACAAAAGCCGTCCGGCTTCAGGAATATTGGGGGTTAGCAGGCTGGCACGCGGCAGCAATCTCTCAATCAGGCAGGATACGGCATCAGCTTGCAGCAATGCATCACCTGATTTTGCCACCATGACCGGATCAAGGACAATCGGCCCACGAAAATCGGCAAGACCATCAGCAACAGCGTCAATTACCGCAGGAGTTGCCAACATCCCAATTTTAATAGCGTCAATCCGAATATCAGACAGCACCGCGTCAATCTGCGCCCTGATCATCGCTGGTGAAATCGCTTCGACCTTTGTGACCAATCGGGTGTTTTGCGCCGTGACGGCAGTAATGACGCTTGCGCCATAAACGCCACGCGCGGAAAAGCTTTTCAGATCAGCCTGAATCCCCGCGCCGCCGCCACTGTCCGAACCGGCAATGGTCAATGCGGTTGCAACTGGCTTTTGATTGTCTGATTTCAACATGCGACGCGTCCCAAAAACAAATGGTTTGCGTAAGGACAGGAGAGATAGCCGCTGCGATCTGGTATGATCTCCGTTCCCTACGCCAGTTTTAACTGGATCAGGTTCTATGAGTTAGCTTTCGCTTCTCAGCCTTGGCATCAACCAACTGGTTAAACCAATGCACCCCAACAGATCCATTACACTAGCCAGCCACAGTGGCAATTTCAAGCGCGAAGATCACCGCCGCGATGACGGCTCGATTGGGCATTGCCTCAAACCCCGCATTTTCAAAAAATCTTGCCTAAATTTTCAATCAATGAGCATTTATTTTCTGTATGAGTGAATTACACCTTTCCAAAAGAATAAAAAATGCTATCTGAAGCGCATTACAGCTTTTGACTGAGGTACGGTGTGGAAACGATTATCGAATGGCGCGACATTTATGGTGTCACGACGCTTGTTCTCGCAGCAAGTCTGCTTGTTGGCGGTCTGTTTGGTTGGCTTGCGGAACGAAGTGATTATTGCGCCCGCTCAGCCTATGACGAGATTTTTTCACTGACCAGTCGCCAAGGGCGCGGCCAGCTCAACCAACTTTGGCAGGTTGCCATTGCTGGCATATCGGCGATCATTGCCATTCTGGTTGCTCGCCAGCTGGGTCTGATCGACATTGAATCGGCACGGCAATTCAAAGCACCACTAAATCTGGTTGGTTTGTTTTTGGGAACATTGCTTTTCGGCATTGGTATGGGGCTCAGCCGTGGTTGCGTGTCGCGGCTGATCATCTTATCGGGTCGCGGCAATATCCGCGCCTTAATCACATTGGTATTTTTATCGCTTTTCGCATGGTCGGCAATTAGCGGCGTTTTGGCTGTGCCACGGATTACCCTTGCCAGCCTTGGGCAGATTGAATACAGCGCGGCTTTATCCCACAGCCTGTTTGCAATCTGGGTTTTGTTATTGCTTGTGGCTGTTATGTTGGTCATGCGGCGCGGTGGTGCCGACCAGCCGGTAAAACGCGCCCTCATGGCAGCATCTATTGGCCTGCTGGTGCCAGCTTGTTTCTTTGTCACCGCTGTTATCGGTGCCGATGAATTTGATCCGGTTCCGGTCGAAGCTCTTCGGTTTATCCTGCCTGTTGCTGATAGTCTTGGCTATTTCGTCTATTCGACCGCTCTGACCCCGAAATTTGGTCTTGGGTTGGTTGGCGGTGCCTTCATCGGCACGATTCTATCGGCAAAATTATCTGGCCGTATTGTTATTGAAGGCTTTAACAATGCACCCCACCCGCTTCGCTATATCCTTGGTGCTTTTTTCATGGCCTTTGGCGGGGTGATTGCTGGCGGTTGCACCGTTGGGTGGCTTTTGACCGGCGGCAGCGTTTTGAATGGCGGCGTATTAATTGCCTTTATTGGTTTCGGCCTTGGCAATTTGTCATTGCGTTTGCCCTTTATTAGTGGCTTTCTTAACGGCGAAACGGCGACCGCTAGCGTTTAATCTGATCTTAATTCATCATCAGTTTGTTCGGCGCAAATGGCCGCCAACAGCAACCTGATGTTTGAGACTGATTATGATTAAAGCCGTTTTATTCGATACATTTGGCACCATTGTTGACTGGCGCTCGTCAATTGCCCGCGAGGGCGCGGCGGTTGCCGCCCAAAAGGGCGTTGCCGATTTTGATGGTGATGGGTTTGCCCGCGCATGGCGCGCCGGCTATCGGCCGGGTATGGCGCGCGTGACAGCGGGCGAGCGATCATGGGTTTCCATTGACGTCATTTATCGTGAAAGGCTGGATGAGATTTTGCCGCAATTCGGCTTGCCGATGCTTGATGAAGCCGAACGCGACCATCTGAACCGCGCATGGCACCGCCTCACCCCATGGCCCGACAGTGTTCCCGGCCTCAAGCGGATCAAGTCAAAATTCCTAATCTCGCCCCTGTCAAACGGATCGGTGGTTTTATTATCGACCATGGCAAAACGCGCTGGCATTCCGTGGGATTTTATTTTTTCAAGCGATATGCACCGTGCCTTTAAACGCAATCCGGCTGTTTATCAGAATGCCATCCGCCTTTTGGGCATGAAACCTGATGAAATCATGATGACGGCAGCGCATAATGATGATCTAGAAGCCGCGCGCAAAGAGGGTATGCGCACCGCCTACATCAATCGGCCAACCGAATATGGCATTGACCAAACGGTCGATTTTGAAGCCACCAGTGACTGGGATATTATTGCTGACTCGGTTGAGGGCGTTGCTGATGGGCTGGATTGCCCGAAAATTTGACGTGTGCCAAGGATGGTTCACATGACCGCAGACAAACCCGCCTATATTCTGGTTGATACGAAAATCACCGACCCTGTTGCCTATGAAGACTATAAAGCTGCGGCCAAACCGATTGCCGAACAATATGGCGGCGTCTATCTGACCCGTGGCGGCAAAATGGATATCATGCAGGCTGAATTATGGAATCCTGCCCGCATCGTCTTGGTGAAATTTCCGTCGATGGCGGCAGCGCATGCCTTTTTAGACAGCCCCGAATATGCGCCGGTCAAATCAATCCGGCTGGCACATTCCGAGGCGACATTGCTCGTTCTTGAAGGTTTCTAGCTTGAAGGTTTCTAGCTTGTCGATATCTTTGCCAGCGTCTTTTGGGCAATCTGGCAATGGGCAAGCCTGGCGAAACGGTAATCGGCAAAACGGTTATAAACCATCGCGGCAATCTGGCGAATGATGGGCAACCCAACCAGAACTGCCAGAAACCGCCAGTAGCGAAGCTGTTGCCAAATCACCAAAAAGGCCGCGGCACCAATATGCCAATCACCTGCCGCATCGCGAACATGAAGATGGCGCAAAGCATCGGCTTGTGTGATTTGATGCGCCGCCAGCGGTGATGGGTCAGTCGCAATATCCATCCATGCAAAAATGCCTGATGGCGCAATATTCTGGTAATAGGCAATCTCTTTACTGCAAAGCCCGCATTTACCGTCAAAAAACACTTCAATCATCAAAATCACCCAATCGCTGGCCGTCCTGCCCCCCAGGGTAAATGGGCATGAACAGCGCCTTTGGCAAGCCCGACAGACGCTTTGGCGGTAAATTGCCGCCATCACCTGCAAATCATGGCGTATCTTCGATCAGAAAAATGCGATTTGCGATTATTTAGGCTTGGCGATCAATGCACAAGATGCGTAGCCTTTAACGCAACGGCTTCGCATAAGACAAGGTTTCCAAAATGCAGTTAAATGATGAAGAAAAGGCCATGCTAAACGGCGATTTTGGCAGGGCAAAACAATGGGCCATTGATCATCAGATCAAGGTTGGTGAATTTTTTGACGCGCCCGATATGGTGACGGTTAGTCAGGCACATATGATGGCCGACCCTGAATCGGTTGGCGAGGCTGGGGTGGATTTCATGGAATCGATCGCCAATGATGGTGGCCGCGTTGTGATTCCGATGATTACCGACCCGCGCGGAGTTGATCTCAATCATTACCGTCCGCTTGGTCAAACCGAAGACATGGCCATGATCGAGCGTCGTTTTATCGCCGCTTGCGAAGCGGTTGGCATTATGATGACCAATACTTGCGTTAATTATCAAACCATCATGCCGCCATTACTTGGCGATCACGTTGCCTATGGCGATACTGGCGTTGTGATTTATTCGAACAGCGTTTGTGGCGCACGATCTAATTTTGAAGGTGGCCCATCTGCATTGGCGGCCGGACTTACCGGACGCACTCCGCGCTATGGTTTACATCTTGATCAAAATCGCCAAGCAACGCGCCGCTTTCAAGTGACGGTTCAACCTGCCGAATTGACCGATTGGGGCGTCCTTGGCGCGGTAATTGGCCGAATGGCCGGATCCTATTGGGAGGTGCCGGTGATCGAAGGCATCGAGCGCGTGCCAACATCGGATGAGATCAAGCATTTTGGCGCGGCGATGGCCAGCTATGGGTCAATTCCGCTTTTTCACATGATTGGCATTACCCCCGAAGCACCAAATCTGGCAGCGGTTGGCGGCACCAACCTGCCCGTCACGCAAATAACCGACGCCGACCTTGCGTCTTTGCGAAGCAATTTTGCCAGCCAAGGCGAACCGCCGGATGTGGTGGTGTTTGCCGCCCCACAATTATCGATTGTCGAAATGGAACAGGTTGCCAGCCTTGTTGATGGTCATAAATTGCAATTGCCGCTGATTGTATGTACATCGCCGCAAACCTATGGCGATGCTGGGCGAATGGGCTTTATCGACAAGATCGAAAAAGCGGGTGGCACCGTGCTTGAAGGCACTTGTTTCTATAATCAATATGCCCGTGAAATTGGCGAGGCAAATGGCTGGGTTCGCCTTCTCAGCAATTCGACAAAAATTGTCAATATTTTAGGTGGTTACGGCTATAAGCCCGCGCTTGCCAGCATGCAGGATTGCGTTGCAGCAGCCATTCACGGAGAGATGGTCTGATGAAACGATTAAAATGTCATAAAGGCGTTGGGCCAAAGGTTACTGGCGAAGCGCTTGTTGCGGATGATAATTTTTCCGCTCGCTATGATCTTGACCGGATAAAGGGGGTTTTTTCACGCCCACAGCACAAGCTTGCCGGACAATCATATGATCAAAAAATTCTTGTGTTCAACACGGCAAAAGGCGGTGTTGCAACCGCGTGGATGCTGCATGAAATGACTGCTAGAGGCATCACGCCAAAAGGAATTTTATTTAATGAGGCAAACACCATTCTGGTGCAAGGGGCGGCATTGGCCAATATGGCCATGTGTGACCGATTTGAAGATGGCGATGTGACCAGCCTTATCAAATCAGGACAGATCATTGAAATTGATCCTGCCGCGGGCGAGGTCATAATTCACGATTAAATCAGTTACATGAAAGTGATGTGACAGATCCGGCGGCTAAAGCGGGCCAAAGGCAAATTCAGCCGAGCCAACAGGCTGATCCTGCTTGCGGTTATGAGCATGCCATTTTGCCTGATCAAAATCATGATAATGTTTTTCATTCAGCTGGGTCGCGATTGTCATCACATCGGGTGAAACCTGCACCGCAATCTGACTGAGCATCACTTGCAATGCCTCATCGCGGGTTAGTCCGGTATCAACCAACACCCGAATGGTGGCCTCGATCACATCGACAATTATATCCGAATTCAATTTTGCTGCCATAATGCAGTCCTCCTTGGTCTTTTGTCACCCAAGATGAACGCAAAATTCATGCCAAAGTCAGCTTTGAGCAGGTACGGGCAGCGCCGCACCAATATAACGGGCGCGTTTTTTTGGCTTTAGCTGGCGGATATCGACAAGCACCAACCCATCACACAATGATTAAAGGCCGGATCAATGCTAAAGCCGCAAAACCGTACCCCACCCGGGGTGCAAACATCGGCATATTGTTTGAATAATGTTGGAATTTTCAACCCCATAAACCCAAGCTGGTTGCGAAGCCATTCATGATCCATGTCAAAATCCAGACCAGGCATCTGCTGACGCAAATTTGCCAAATTATCGGCATCAATCACATAGGGAATGGCAGGAAGCGCAAAATGATCGGGATCGGCAAAATGAGTTTCATAGAAATGCACCAACATATCACGCGCCGGTTTTGGCATATTATTAGACAAGCTGACCGGACCAAACAGATATCTGACTTGCGGATGCGATGCGAGATAGGCACCAATCCCCTGCCATAGATAATCAAGACTGCGGCGCCCCCAATATTGCGGCTGGACAAAGCTTCGCCCAAGTTCCAAACCTTGCGCAAACAGGGGCTGAATTGACGGCTGATAGTCAAAAAGAGATTGTGAATAGAGCTTTGTTTTTGGCTGTCCCTGCCAGCGCCATATCTCGCCAAGGCGATAGGCACCAGCAATTTCCAGCCGATCATCATCCCACAATAATAGATGGCGGTAATAATGATCGAATTGATCAATATCCTTGCTTTGCCCCGTACCCTCGCCAACCGACCGAAAGGTCAATTCGCGCAACCGGCCAATTTCATCCATAACAGCGGTGTTTTCGGCATAATCAATTAACAGAATATGTTTGTTATCCGCCGTAACGCCAAGCTTTTCAGCCGATTTCAGCTCGTCGCGAAGGGTTTTTCGTGACACGGGGTGAATAATACCTTTTGGCGTTTTAAAGACCGGGGGTTTTCCGCGCCCAAGACGCCGCAAATGCCGGTTCACAAGCTGCGCCTTTTCACGCCGCCCCATTGGCAGTGACTCAAAATCACCAAAGGGAATCGGCTGGCCGATGGTCAGGCTGATCTTGCCCTTAAATCCGGTCATTTCACGCGGCAGCATCAGCATGGATAATGTCGCGCTTAACCTCGCAACAAGATAGAAAAGAACCGAATTTCGCGCTCGGATATGGATTGGCAAAATGGGCGCTGATGTCTTTTCGGCAATGCGTAAAAACCCCGATAGCCATTTGCCATCACGAATGCCTTTTGGCCCTGCCCGCGACACCGCACCAGCGGGGAAAATAATAACCGCACGATCCTGATTTAACGCCGTGATGATCCGCTCTAAATCGGCTTTATGCGTTTCCCCACCAAATGTATCAACCGGTAGAAACATGCTGTTTAACGAATTGATATTACATAATAATTCATTCACAACAATCGACACGTCACGGCGTATTTTCCCAATAAGGCGAAGCAATGCCAACCCATCCAGCCCGCCAAGCGGATGATTGGCAACAATCAGCACCCGCCCGGTAACGGGGATATTTTTGATCTCGTCATGGCGAACCAGATAATCAAGCTGCAATTCGTCAAAAACCTGATCAATAAAATCAAATCCATTGAGATAGCCATGTTTTTGCAAAAACTGATTAATGCGGTCTTCATTCACAAGGGTGCGAAGACACCAGATCAAAAACCGGACAAGCACCGCCGGATAATGCTTTAGGGATGGCATACGGGCTCGTAAAACCGCGCCAACATCAATCAATTTTGTCGTTGTGTCAGGCATATCTAACATCATGGCCTCGCTGGTTTAAACGGCATAATCGCCAATTGATGTTACGGTTTCATGACAATTGATAAATCTGTCCAAAATTTGGCACCAAACTGGCAAATCCGGCTAGGGCTGTGGCGGAAAGGCGATTGATTGTCCATCAGGACTCCATTGTGGATATTTCTGCATCACCCGCTGGAATCTGGCCGAGTCAAGAAAACCGCCAAGCCATGCATGAAGATGCGGCCAGGATTGATTGTCAAACCAGTCAGGGTCGGCAATACGGAATTGGCGCACAAAAGGCAGGCTGGCAAAATCCAATAGGCCAAGCTGCGCCCCCGACAGCGTGCCTGTTTGCTGTAAATCTTGGTCAATCTCGGCCAGAAAAGCGCCGCCGTTATCGCGATGAGTCGAGCCGGCGTCACGATCATAACGGCTGGCATATTTATAGCGGTCAAGATCATGTTTAAACGCACCATCCAGCCGGTCTAGAAAGGCCGTGGCCGAATCCGGATTGTGCCGCCAAACAGCAAGCCAATTTTCCGGATCATTCTGTCCAAGCGCCCAGAACATGATATCGCGGCTTTCGTCAATCACCTGCCCATTTGCAAGCTTTAGGACTGGCACCGTGCCTTTTGGCGATGTGGCCAGAAAATCGGCCGGTTTGTCACGAAGCAGAATTTCGCGCAATTCAACTTTTTGACCACTTGCCGCAATCGCAAGCCGCGCCCGCATGGCATAGGGGCAACGCCGAAAACTCCAGAAAATCGGGGCTTGGTCGACATGTGCCATGTTGTTAGGCTTTGCTGATATGGGCAGCAATCGCAAAATCAGAGCCGGTAACGGTAAAGGCCTTGGCAAAACCCAGCACCAAAACACCATCACGCGGCACTAGCTGGAACATATGAAAATCGCCAAAATTGCGGATCAAATCCATGGTTGGCCCATGCGCTGCGGAAAAATCGTCACAAAGCCCGCCGAATTTGGCATCGTCACGCGCAATTTCAATCGCATCAACGGCAAATTTCAATCGGTTACGCGCCCAAATATTCTGGCTTTTAGCCTCATCAGCACAAAGCATACAGGTTGCCGCGCCTTGTGCCATCAAATCGCGAACATGCTGCGATAGATGGCTGGTAAAAATATATAATCCGTCATCACGCCGGATAAAGGGCGAAACGCCCATTTCAGGACTGTCTTGCTGGCTGTTTACCGATATATAGAGAGTACGAAGCTGCATAAGCGCATCACGCGCTTGCTCAATCTTTTCGCGCGACATTCCCGACGAATCTTCAAAGGCGGCGTTTTCCTGCATCTGCACTATCCTAAATCATCAAAACCAAATGGCATTCCAGACCAAAGCGCCATATTTAACATGACCATCTCTAACATGGTTGTGAAAGCTGGGAAAATCAACTGCGCTGGCATAGCGCAACAATCATGCCTTGCCAAGCCAATCACAATGGGTTTCGATAAGATCAAACCACCAACAAGGATAAGGGCACATGACGCAATCTGTTGATGTTGAAATCTACGCCGATATCATTTGCCCTTGGTGCTATATTGGCAAAAAGCGTCTTGATGCAGCCTTTGCCGCCCGCCCCCATGTAACGCCGCGCTATATCTGGCGGTGTTTTTTGCTTAATCCCACAATGCCCTCAACTGGCATGGATCGTCAGGCCTATCTGATTGGTAAATTCGGTAATGCCGCCAAGGCCGTTTATGGCCGCATTGCCGACGCCGGTCTTGAAAGCGGAATTGCCTTTAATTTTGACGGAATCCAACGCACCCCCGATAGTCGCAAAACCCATCGCTATCTGCTTGCCGCTGCTGCCAAAGGCCATGATTTAAGCGACGCATTTTTCAAAGCCTATTTCATTGATGGCCGCGATATTGGCGATGATGATGAACTTGCCAAAATCGCCCATGAACAGGGCTTTACCATTGATCCGGCCAGCCTTGCCGATCCAACCCTTGACCGGCAGATTGTCAATGATATCGAAATGTCGCGCCAGCTTCGGGTCGATGGCGTTCCGTTTATGATTTTTGCGGGGCAATATGCCATTGCCGGCGCGCATTTGCCCGAACATCTGATCCCCGCCATTGATGGCTGTCTTGTCAAACCGGCAGAATAAGCCCGTTCCGGCGGTAAATGGCTGAATTTTTGGCTCGCCTGCCGCTACAGCAGCGCGACAAGGTCTTGCAAGACGGTTTTGCAGGCCGCTGGTTGCATCTCAGGCTTTGGAATTGGCGTTGCCACCACCAGACGATGGTCGGCACGAAGCTGCACCCGCCCGCCCTGTCCGGCAATCCAGCCAATCAACGCATCCGGACGAGCAAAATGATTGTCACGGAATGCCAATGACAATCCTTTTGGCCCTGCATCAATTTTTTCGATATTTGCCAAACGGCATAATTGTTTTAATTCGATCACCGAAAACAGGTTTTTAACCGGATCGGGCAAACCGCCAAAACGGTCAACAAGTTCGGCAATCAATATATCGGTTGCCTGTGGATCAGCAAGATCGGCAATCCGGCGATAAAGTGACAGCCGCACGGTTAGATCGGGCACATAGGATTCAGGCAAACGGATTTCCAGCCCAAGATTGATTTGCGGTGTCCATGCCGGTTTTGCATCTTCTTCACTTTCACCGCCACGCCCCGATTTGGCGGCATCAACAGCTTGTCGCAACATCTCTTGATAAAGCTCGACCCCAACTTCACGAACATGGCCGGATTGTTCATCACCAAGCAGATTTCCCGCACCACGAATATCCATATCATAAGATGCAAGCGTGAATCCGGCACCAAGCGTATCAAGCGTTTGCATAACCTCAAGACGGCGGCGCGCCTGCGGGCTTAACAGTCGTTGCGGATCAGATGTTAAATAGGCATAGGCGCGCTGGCGACCCCGCCCAACACGGCCACGAAGCTGGTAAAGCTGCGACAGGCCAAACATATCGGCGCGGTGAATAATCATCGTATTGGCCGACGGGATATCAATTCCCGATTCAACAATATTGGTCGATAGCAGAATATCGGCTTCACCATCGGCAAATCTTGTCATGACCTGATCAAGTTCATTGGCTGGCATGCGCCCATGCGCTGAAATCACCCGTGCTTCGGGTGCCAGTTTGGTAATCCGGTCATAAACCCGCTGCATATCATCAATGCGTGGACAAACCACAAACACCTGCCCGCCACGGAACATTTCCCGCTGGATCGCCTCGCGAAGAACAACGCCATCCCATGGACCAACAAAGGTACGAACCGCCAACCGGTCTACCGGCGGCGTTGCAATCAATGACATTTCGCGAACACCTGACAGCGCCATTTGAAGCGTGCGCGGGATCGGCGTTGCAGACAGGGTTAACACATGGATATCACCACGAAGCTCTTTTAGCCGTTCCTTTTGGCCAACGCCAAAATGCTGTTCTTCATCAATGATCAAAAGACCAAGGTGATTAAACGTGATTGATTTTGCCAAAAGCGCATGCGTGCCAATGGCAATTTGAACTTCACCACTGGCAATATTTTCACGAATGATTTTCGCATCGGCTGTTGATGTCATGCGTGACAACACGCCAATTTTGATCGGAAAACCGGCAAATCGTTCGACAAAGACCTTGCCATGCTGACGTGCCAGCAAAGTTGTCGGCGCCACCAAAGCCACCTGATAACCCGCCATCGCCGCAATAAAGGCCGCGCGCAACGCCACTTCGGTTTTGCCAAAACCAACATCGCCGCAAATCAGGCGGTCACTGGCTTTGCCCGACGCCAGATCATCAACAACATCATTGATTGCATTTAACTGGTCTTCAGTTTCGGTAAAAGCGAAACGCGCGCAAAATTCGCCAAAACTGCCATCTTCGGCAATCAAAGGTTCGGCACGCGCCCGATAACGCGCCGCCGCAATCTTGATAAGCTGTTCGGCCATAATTCGAACGCGGCCTTTGATGCGGGCAACACGCGCCTGCCATGCAACACCACCTAGCTTGTCAAGCTGGGCTTCGCCACCGGCGCTGCCATAGCGCGACAACAGCTCAATATTTTCCACCGGCAGATATAATTTATCGCCGCCGGAATAAACAAGATGAAGGCAATCATGATCGCCGCCAGCGCTGTTAATAATGATCAGCCCTTCATAGCGGCCAATACCATGTTCGGCATGAACCACCAGATCACCGGTTTCAAGAACGCTGACCTCGCGCAGAAAATCATCACCCTTGGCACGTTTTGATTGCGGCCGTGATAAACGCTGGCCAAAGATATCCGGCTCGGAGACCACCACCAAATGATCGGTTTGAAACCCCGTTTCAAGCGGCCATTGCATCACATAAAAACCGCCAGATGCCGCATCTTCAATTGCAGTAAGCGGTTGCAGCGCACCCGCACCAAGATGCCCATCCAACAGATCGGCTAACCGGCTTGCCGCCCCGGGGGAACTACAAGCAACAATAATCGGACGTTTGGCGGCGCTTCGCTCGGCCGTGACAAAGCCAGCCAATTCCGGAACCGCACTATTGCCTTCGACTTTGATCAGCCGGATGGCCGCCCGCCCGCCAGCATCTTGCATCTGCGGCTGATCGGGTTTGGCTAAATCTTTTGCGCCATCTTGCCCGCCATCTTGCCCACTATCTTGCCCAGCAACCTGCATCGGGGCAAAGGCAAACAGGCGACAAGCCCTGCCCTGTTCGAATAAGTGATCGGTTTCAGTTTGCGATAGATACAGCTTTTCTGGCGCCAATGGCCGGTACGGGCTTGCCGTATCATCACTTCCATGCGCCAGACGCGCCTCATGGAAATCATGAATTTGCGCATAACGTGCGGTAATGGCAGCGTCGCTTTCGTGATCCAGCACAATTGGCCACCCAGAACAATAATCGGTCAAACAGGCCAGATTGTCATGAAATAGCGGTAACCAATGCTCAATCCCCGGATGGCTTCGCCCTGCCGACACTGACTCATACAGCGCATCACGGCTGGCCTTTGCGCCAAATAGTGACAGATAGCTGGTGCGGAATTGCGCGATCGTCGCCTCATTCATCATAAATTCGGCGACGGGCCGTAAAATCAAATTTTCGAGCTTGCCAATGCTGCGCTGGGTAGCCGGATCAAAACTGCGGATCGTTTCAACATCATCACCAAAAAAATCAAGCCGCGCCGGTGTTGTTTGCCCGGGTGGAAACACATCCAAAATACCGCCCCGAACCGCAAATTCACCGGTTTCCCGCACCGTATCAGTTCGCAAATAAGCCTGACCGGCAAGGTAATCAGCCAAGGCAGCAGGCCCAAGCGTTTGCCCATTTGTCAAATCCTTGGTTGCCTGACCCGCGGTAATCACCAGACTGCTGTCGGTAAAATAGGTTTTTGGCGGCACGCGCTGCAAAATCGCATTAATCGTTGTCAGCAAAATGCGTGGTCGTGTTCCCGCATCACTGGCAAGCTGGGCAAGCGTCTCAATCCGGCGTCCAACCAATCCGCCTTGCGGTGACAGCCGGTCAAATGGCAAACAATCCCATGCCGGAAATTCAAGGAGGCGCAAATCGGGCGATAACCGCCGCAGACTGTCACCCATTGCCGTCATACGAACATCATCGCGTGCCACATAAATAAATGATTTACCGGCCAAGGCGATCTGCAACAGCGCCAAGGAGGCCACCCCGTCAGGCGCGCCCCAAATATCATTTGTTAAATTAATTTTATTTATATTTTTCATCTAATTAATGTTGTTTTTTGAACTCTTTAATTAAATGAAAAACAGGCGTGTCATAGGCCTCGGGCAGCGGCGCATTGCCCATCACCCATGCATAGATCGCAGGATCACCCGCCTCAAGCAAATTCTCAAAATCGGTCAGATCGGACTCATTGAGATGCGGCAAATGCATCTTGGCAAAATGCCCAAGCAAAAGATCAGTTTCCTTCATGCCGGTATAGCTGGCCTGATAAATCAAACGGCGAACGCGGTTTGACAATTCAGGCATGGCGGTCGGTGCAGCTGGTGATGACATAAACAACTTCCTTTTTCGATCCAGTTTTTTGAAAACGCATGGTTTGGCGTTTTTCAAAAACTGGCTTACTGGCAAATGACAGCAACAAATGGCTGGCATGAGATAACAGATATGGGCGATAATGCCTAGACACAAGCGTGCCTGTGTCCGATCATTTCGTCGGTGACAGGCAGTGAGCGGCCGCCGCCTGATAAGGAGACAAGCATCGTGCATCCAAAGCGCCCCGCCGAGATATTTCAGCTTTTTGCGTCAACCACCAGCCTTGCCGGTGTTGGCGCCAAGCTGGCATCGGTGCTGGAAAAGCGTGTCGGACAGCATGTGATTGATGTTTTGCGGCATTTACCGATTGGCATGATTGACCGCAGCCAGCGCCCATCGCTTGCCAATGTTGATGATGGCGCGATTGCCACTTTTGATTGTCTTGTGATTAAACATGACCGCCCGCCGCGGGGTGTTCGCCGTCCCTATCGGGTGTTTTGCGAAAATGAAACTGGCGCGCTGGAGTTGGTTTTTTTCCATGCGCATGATGATTATGTCGCCAAGCAATTGCCCGTTGGCGAGCGCCGGCTGATCAGCGGCCGCGTCGAGCTGTTTCAAGGCCGAGTGCAAATGGCACATCCCGATCATATTTTACCGCCCTCACAAGCCAGTAAAATGCCGGTTTTTGAACCAATCTATCCATTAACAGCGGGCTTAACGCCAAAAATTCTACGCCGCACCATTGCCGATGCCTTGACCCGCATCCCTGATTTACCCGAATGGATCCCCGCTGCCATCATACAACAGCATGGCTGGCCCGATTTTGCCACGGCGATGCGCGCTGTTCATGCCCCACAAAATGCGGCTGACCTGCTGCCGACCAGTCCGGTGCGGGCGCGTCTTGCCTTTGACGAATTACTGGCAAATCAGCTGGCGATGCGCATGGTGCGCCACAGTGCCGCCGAGGCAACACCGGGCCGCGCCTATTGCGGCGATGGCCACATCACCAGCAAGCTTCGCGCCAGCCTTCCCTATGACATGACCGGCGCCCAAAACCGCGCCATTGACGAAATTACCGGCGATCAAGCCAAACCAAAACGCATGCTTCGTATGCTGCAAGGTGATGTTGGCTCAGGGAAAACGCTTGTCGCATTATGGGCGATGCTCAATGCGATGGAAGCCGGCGCGCAGGCCGCGCTTTTGGCACCAACCGAGGTTTTGGCGCGCCAGCATCATGCCAGCATTCAAGCCATGCTTGCCCCGCTTGATATCGAAATTGGCCTTTTGCTTGGCCAAGGGCGCGGCACGGCAAATGCAAAAACCGGAACCACCACCATGCCTGTTCTAAGCCGGAAAGACACGCTTGAAAAACTGGCCGATGGCAGCCTGTCACTCGTGGTTGGAACGCATGCGCTATTATCGGAAACTGTTGCGTTTCACGATCTTGGCTTGGCGGTTGTTGACGAACAGCACCGGTTTGGCGTGCGACAGCGGATTCTGCTTGGCGAAAAAGGGGCGCATGTCGATGTTATGGTGATGACCGCAACGCCAATTCCGCGAAGCCTTGCCATGACCGCCTATGGTGATCTTGATCATTCCCGCCTTGACGAAAAACCGCTTGGCCGGTTGCCAATCGACACGCGCGTTCTGCCAAGTGATCGTTTAGGCGATGTGATATCCAGCCTTGGGCGTGCGCTTGGCGAGGGAAAACGCGCCTATTGGATTTGCCCGCTTGTTGAAGAATCTGACAAGCTGGACATTGCCGCCGCCGAAGACCGGTTTGCCGCTTTGGCCCGCGCGCTTCCCGATATCACGGTTGCGCTTGCACATGGTAAAATGAAAGCTGGCGAGCGTGATAGCGCAATGCAGGCGTTCCGCGATGGTATGGCGCAGTTGCTGGTCGCAACGACAGTAGTCGAAGTTGGCGTTGATGTGCCTGAAGCCAGCATTATCATTATCGAACATGCTGAACGGTTTGGCCTTGCACAATTGCACCAGCTACGCGGCCGTGTTGGCCGAAGTGACCAGCAAAGCAGCTGTCTGTTGGTCTATCATGGCGCGTTAAGCGAAACCGCGGCAAAACGACTTAGCGTCATGCGCGACACAAATGACGGTTTTGTGATTGCCGAAGAAGATTTGGAATTGCGCGGGCCGGGTGAATTTCTGGGACAACGCCAATCCGGCATGCCCGAATTTGTGCTTGCTGACCTTGCGGCGCATCGCGACCTGCTCAGCCTTGCCCGAAGCGAGGCTGGCCGGATATTAGAGCAGAATGACCAAAAGCACATGAATTTGCTGCTCAGCCTGTTTGAACGCGATAGTGCGGTCAAATTCCTAGCATCCGGCTAGATTTGCGCTTAACCCGCTTTTTTAGAGGCCTTTTTTGCAGCCGGTTTTTTCGCTACAGCTTTTTTCTTTTTCGCTACAGCTTTTTTCGCAGCGGGCTTTTTCGCAGCGGGCTTTTTCGCTACAGCCTTTTTCGCTACAGCCTTTTTTGCAGCCGGTTTTTTCGCTACAGCTTTTTTCGCAGCGGGCTTTTTCGCGGCTTTACCCGCATTGATTGCTCTATCTGGCGGCGATACGATACCGCCCGACACGACCAGCTTGACCGCTTCTTCATTCGTCATATCAAGTTTAATGATATCTTTTACCGGACAAAACAGCAAAAAGCCTGATGTTGGGTTTGGCGTTGTCGGGATAAACACATTCACATTTGACCCCGGGACTAACCGGGCAACCTCGCCCTTTGTCGAGCCGGTTACAAAGCCGATAACCCACAGGCCACGGCGCGGATATTCAACAAGAACCACCTCGCGAAATGCATCGGACTGGGCGGAAATCACAGTTTCCAAAATCTGCTTTGTGGCGCCATAGATGGTGCGAACCACCGGCATGCGATTTAGCAAAGATTCGCCAAGCCGGATAATCCAGCGCCCCAAGAAACCGGCAGCAACCGCGCCAATCAGCGTGATCATCACGCCGCCAACAACAAGCCCTGCCCCCGGAATATCGCCAAGGCTCCAGGTTGAAAAAGCCGGAATAAGCTTATTCACCTGACCATCGATCAATTCAATCGCTGCCCAAGTGACATAGACGGTCAATAAAACCGGTGCTGTGACCAGAAGGCCGGTAAAGAACCACCCACGCACCCGCGCGAAAATACCGGGCTTTACAATTTCTGGTTCATTATCGCTGATATTCATACCAATTCCCGTTATCAAACATCAAAACATGTCAAAAGGCGCATGCTTTGGCCGACCCGAAGCCGCGCCTTCATTATTTGCGCTTTTTACACCGATTTAGCAAATGGTTTCAATTCCCCCTGCATGATTGGTGATTTACCCAAAGCCCAGACAATATATCATATGGATGCTGCTTTTCATTGTTCAAGACATCATCACTTTGATAGGCTGGCGCGCATGACAAATCATCTAAATGAACTTGACCGGCTATATCAGATTATGATCCGGCTTCGTGATCCAGAAACCGGCTGTCCGTGGGATGTCGCGCAAGATTTTGCCAGCATCGCCCCCTATACGATCGAAGAAGCCTATGAGGTGGCTGATGCCATTCAAATTGGCGACCGCACCGCCATTCGTGATGAGCTTGGCGATCTTTTGCTGCAAGTTGTCTTTCACGCACGCATTGCCGAAGAGGAAGGCAGTTTTGCGCTTGAAGATGTGGCCAAAAGCATTTCCGACAAAATGGTGGCACGCCATCCGCATGTGTTTGGCGATGATGATCGGCCATCGGTTGAATCGCAAAACGGGCTTTGGGAAGATATCAAGGCGCGCGAACGCGCCCAGAAAGGCGAAACCAAACTTCTTGACGGCATTGCCCGCGGCCTGCCGCCAATGCTGCGCGCGCTGAAATTGCAAAAAAGAGCCGCACGGGTTGGGTTTGACTGGCCCGAAATTGATCAGCTTCTGGATAAAATGAAAGAAGAAGCCGAAGAATTGGCGGTTGAACTTGCCAGTAAAAATAAAGACCAAACCCGCATTCAAGATGAAGTTGGCGATCTGCTTTTTGTTGCTGTTAATCTGGCAAGAAAGGCTGGCGTTGATCCGGAAACTGCCCTTCAGAACTGCAATCTAAAGTTTGAAAACAGATTTAATTATGTTGAAGAACAAGTTGTTTCTAAACATAAAAACTTTACTGATGTATCGCTTGATGTGATGGAAGGCTATTGGCAGGATGCCAAGGCCTATGATCGCAAACAGACATCTGACTAATCGCGCCAGACCGCGTCACGCAAACGGTTCCAGCCGGCCTGACTCGATACGGCCATAAAGGGTGCTTTCATAGCGACATGGAACCGGCTTTCATCGCGAAGCATCGCCGCATAGCCGCCCGCCTCTCGGCATAGCAGATCAACAGGCGCATGATCCCATGGCGTTGAATTTCCGTGAATAAGGAAATCTTCATCACCGCTGGCGATCAAACAGGCCTGAATGCCGGCACTGCCGGTAAAACGACGCCCCGCCAGCAACCGCAACCGCGCCTGAAAAGCGCTTTTTTGCGGCTCGATCAGCCCGAGACTATTGCCCGAACCAAACATCAGATCGACATCATCTGAACGGTTTTCAAGACGAAGATCCGCCGTACCGTTTTTATCAATGCGAACCGCGCCCTGCCCTTCGGCGGCGTAAAACAGCGTTTGGGTTAGCGGCTGCCAGATCCAGCTTTGCACCGGCTGGCCATTCCACAGCAATGCCACCATGCTGCAAAAGGCCGGTTTGCCTTTGACAAAATTCTTGGTGCCGTCAAGCGGGTCAATCGTCCAGCCATAACCATGCGGAATGTGATCACGAATGGCCGGGGTCAGCGATGCGGCTTCTTCGCCAATCACAAAACCGGGCTGTAAAACCGATAATTTGGGCGCAAGCCATGCTTCGGCCTGTTGGTCGGCGATGGTAACGAAATCGGTATCGCTGGTTTTGGTGGCGATGTCTTGCGATTGTAAATTTTGAAAGCGCGGCACGATGAACCGATCGGCCGCCTCGCGCAACAGATCGGTAATGGCGGCTTTTAGCGTTGGATTGGCGGATGGTCTTGCAAGCACCGGCTCAATCGCAGCGTCATTCACCTTCGATATCCATGTCCTTGTCATCAAAATCCTGCAGCTGAACTGGTGCCACAGGCATGATTGTCGAAATTGCATGTTTATAGACAAGCTGCACATGCTGATCGCGCTTCAAGAGAATCGAAAAATTATCAAACCATGTGATAATGCCCTGCAGCTTGACACCGTTTACGAGAAACACCGTAACAGCGGCATGGGACTTACGAACATTATTTAAGAAAATCTCTTGCAAATTGCGGCTCTTTTCACTGGCCATCTTATTATCCCCCTTAAAGAGAGACAAAGCTTAACGGTAAAAATGAAAATTAACAATGCCTCGTCACCGGCTTTTTCTGCCGCCGTCACGGCTGGCCATTTGAAATCAAATGAGCGCGGTTTTTGAATGTGAATTTTCGGTGTGAGCCTTGTTGGACAGGTTTGTGCCTAGAAAAAATCCAGCCGAACCGATAACAGCTTTTCCACCTGCGCAATCTTGCCGCGCACAACAAAAATGATAACTGTGTCACCAGCTTCGATCACGGTATCCCCACGAACCGCAATTGCCTTGCCATCGCGGTAAACGCCGCCAATCGCCAAGCCTTTCGGAATTTTGGCTGCGCGTAGCGGTTTGCCAACAAGCAAGGATGATGGCAAGGCTTCGGCTTCAAGAACCTCGCCAAGATCTTCAACAATGGGATGAACATCACGAATACGGCCACGGCGCACATGTTCCAGAATCGATGAAACGGTAATCTGCGATGGGTTAATCACCGCATCAACACCAAGCGTGCTGACAAGCGGGATAAAGCCCGGGATATTCACCAAGGCCACAGCATGTTTTGCGCCAGTTCGTTTGGCAAGCAAGGCTGACAGGATATTCACCTCGTCATCTTCGGTTACCGCAACAAAAGTTTCGGTCTTGTGAACACCGGCCTCGCGAAGAATGGCACTATCCAGCGCATCACCATTGATAATACCGGTTCCCTGTAATTCCTCGGCAAGCGATTTTGCCCGACCAGCGTGAAGCTCGATGATCTGATTATTCGTATTATGGAAATTGGCTTCGATTTCCCGTGACAACATCAGCCCGATACTGCCACCACCAGCAATGACCACCGAGCGCGCCTCGCCTTCTTCATGGCCAAAACTGGCCATGGCACGATCGAGATGCGTGCTGTCACAGACAAAGTAAACGCGGTCGCCAGTCTCCATTGATTCAACGCCTGACCGCGGCAAAATTACCTTGCCATCGCGGATAATCGCCAAAACAGTGAGGCTGAGATCAGGGAACAAGCTTGTTAGATGGCGAAGTGAGGTTCCCAAAATAGGGCTGTTTTCCGTACATTGGACGCCAACAAGATTCATTTTGCCGTCACACAAATTCTGCACATCAAATGCCCCTGGCACACGAAGCTGGTTGCTAATCGCCGCCGACACTTCTGCCTCAGGCGAAATGATATGATCAATGGGCAGGTTTTCCGGGCTATAAAGGCTGGCAAAGGCTGGATCAAGATAGGCAGTGCTGCGAATACGGGCAATTTTTACCGGCGTATTGAAAATCGTATGGCTGACCTGACAGGCAACCATATTCACCTCGTCAGACTCGGTGACCGCAATCAATAATTCGGCATCACGAACGCCAGCTTCGGCAAGCCGGTCAGGATGCGATGCAACCCCAACAACACCATGCACGTCATATTGATCGGTAATACGCTGAATATTCTCGGCCGAAGCATCAATCACTGTTACGTCATTTTGTTCCTCGCAAAGGTGGCTTGCGATGGCACTGCCAACAAGTCCGGCGCCGCAGATGACAATTTTCATGTCTTTTTACCCTCTTCTTGGAGATCCGTTGCGATATCAAGCGATTTCATTTTGCGATGCAAGGCAGACCGTTCCATGCCGATAAACGCCGCCATACGCGAGATATTTCCATTGAATCTATGCAATTGTGTTTCCAAATATTCGCGTTCAAATTCCTCACGCGCGCCGCGCAACGGCAAAGCCATTAATTGTTCCATATCAGAATTGGTACCCTGACGCGATATATTCTGAATTTCAGCCGGAAGCAAATCAAGCCCCACAGGCTGGTTGCGATCATCAGGTGCCATGATCAGCAAGGTTTCGATCACATTATGCATTTGCCGCACATTGCCCGGCCAGTCATAGCCCTGCATCGCAGCAAAAATCTCGTCACTAAGACGAATGGGCTTTACCCCAACATGTTTGGCAATGCGATTGGTGAAATATTTCGCCAGAACCGGAATATCCTCGCGCCGATGGGCAAGTGATGGCATTGATAACGGCACCACGCCAAGCCGGTAATATAAATCTTCGCGAAGACGACCAGCGCTAATCTCCGACGACAGATCACGGCTTGATGCCGAAATAACCCGCACATCAACCACAACCTCGCTATTGCCGCCAACACGCCGAAACCGCTGTTCATTGACGGCGCGCACAATCTTGCCTTGCGTTTCCAGTGGTAAATCGCAAATTTCGTCAAAATACAATGTTCCGCGATGCGCCTGTTCAAACAAGCCAACAACGCGGCGATGGCTTTGCAGGCTTTCTGCGCCAAATAATTCAGCATCAACACGTTCGGTTGATAATCTGGCACAATTGGCGACAACAAACCGTTCTTGACGGCGGTCTGACTGGCTGTGAATCGTGCGCGCGGCCAATTCTTTACCGCTTCCGCTTGGCCCATTGATCAAAACGCGGCTTGCGGTTGGGGCGATTTTTTCGATTGATTGGCGGATTGTTCGCATCACCGCCGAATTACCAATCAATTCAGGGGTTTCACCATCATCAATCCGTGCCCGCAATTCGATATTTTCGCGTGCCAGCCGCGCATTATCAAGCGCCCGCTCAACCATCATCAACAGGCGGGCTTCTTTGAACGGTTTTTCGATAAAATCATAAGCCCCAAGCCGAATGGCCTGAACCGCGGTTTCAATTGTTCCATGCCCTGAAATCATCAGCACTGGCAGTGACGGATAGATTGATTTCACCCATTCCAACAATTCGATGCCGTCCATATCGGAATCGCGCATCCATATATCAAGAATGGCCAGTTTCGGCGGCTGCGCCAGCAATGCCATTCTGGCCTCATCAGCATTAGCCGCTTGCAGGGTAGTATACCCCTCATCCTCAAGCGTCATGCTTAACAACGAGCGAATGTCTTTTTCATCATCAACAATCAGAATATCATCAGCCATTATATGATTTTTCCATTACGCGTTGTTGTGTGGATTGGAAATTTCAAACAAACCAATGCGCCGCCGCCATCAGCCTTGCCAAGCTGCATGTTACCGCCGTGATCCTCCATAATTTTACTGACAATGGCAAGACCAAGTCCGGTGCCTTTTTGCCGCGTTGTTACATAGGGTTCAAGCAGCTTGCCAAGATCCATTTCGGGGAATCCCGGGCCATTATCGGCTAGGGTGATGGCGATCATATCGTCTTCGCTTGCCATTGAAATGCGAATGGCTGGCGCGGCGACATGATGCTCTTGAAAACTATCTTTGGCATTTTGCAGCAGATTGGTGAGCGCTTGGCGAACCAGCCCCGCATCACAAATTGTTGTATAATCTTGCTTGGCATCATCAATTTCAACATCAAGTGACAAATCCTTGCTGGCAAACAGTGAAATCTGCCCATTGACAATTTCCAGCAAAGAATGCCGATCCATTTCAGGCTGCGGCATGCGGGCAAAGGCCGAAAATTCATCAACCATGCGGCCAATATCATCGACCTGACGCATGATGATACGAACATATTCCTCGAATTGGTCAGCCGCCTTTTGATCATCAGGACGGTATTTTTTCAGCAAACGGTCAGATGCAAGCTGGATTGGCGTTAATGGATTCTTGATTTCATGCGCAATTCGCCGCGCGATGTCAGACCAAGCCGCCTTGCGCTGCGCGCTTAGCAGGCTGGTAACATCGTCAAAGGTCACAACATACCCAATGACCCGCCCCTCAATCACCTCGCTGACGATACGCGCCCGCAAGATCAAATGGCTATTTTGCTGCTGAAGAATAATCTGTTCTTCGCCAAAACGGCGTTTTTTCTGATTGGTGATCGCCAGCAAGCCTTTGAATTCAGGGATAACATCAGCCAGCTTTCGGCCAATCAGGTCGGTATCTTTTTTGCCAAGCAATTCGCGCGCTGTTGCATTTGGCAAAGTGACCTTGCCGTCCCGATCAAGACCAACAACGCCTGATGATACGCCGCCAAGAACCGCCTCGGTAAATTCACGGCGCTGATCAATTTGGGTATTGGCCTGCACAAGCTGTTCGCGGCTTCGCGCCAACTCGTCAAGCATTCGGTTAAAGGCCGACCCAAGACGCGAAATTTCCTCAAGCTGCAAATCTTCGGGCACGCGCTGCGACAAATTACCGGCACGCACCTGTTCGGCAACATGGATAACCGAGCCAAGTGGCCCAACAATTGCCGTTGCCAGATTCAAACCAATCCATAAAGACGCGATCAGAATCAGCAGAAGTATAATTCCAAACAACACCGCAAAGCTGATTTGAAGGTCAAGCTGCTGGAACCCTAGCTGTTGATAATCTGATGCGGCAAGGCGCGTCTGATCCATCGCTAGCAGAACTTTTGAATCGATAAACCGGCCAACAAGAAGATACGCATCGACATAGCTGTTCAATTTCACCACAGCGCGCAATTTATTGGTTTCATCGGCGCGAAGCACAACCACCTCGCCTTTTCGGGCTTTTTCGACCCAGCTTGATTCAAGATTGGTAAATGTGATCGCAAAGGCAAATTGCGATTTTGCCAAAACCTGCCCGGTACCATCAAAAATAATCGCATCTGACAAATTGCGAAGCGCCGCCTGATCGCTAAGATAGCGCCCCATCAGATTGCCCTTGCCAACCAGCCGATAGGCCTCGCGGTTGATATCATTGGCCATTGTTAGCACTTCACCCGAAATTGAACGTGCATGTTCGTCAAAATAGGATTCGGCAACACGAACAGATTCATTCACCGCGGTTGAGATGCGCTCGGCAAACCAACCCCGCAGCGAATAATCGACCACAAAAAGCGCAAATAGCGTCACAATAATCGCCGGAAAAGTGGTCACCCCACCAAACAAAACCGCCATCCGCCAATGCAACTGATGACCGGCAAGCCGCTGGCGGCGTTCCGACCATAAGCGCCAGATCTGCCGCCCCACAAGCGTGCCAAGCACAAGCAATGCCAGCGCATCAATCATGATCAGCCACATCACGAAATCGGTATCGTTTGACAGATAGTCAACGCGGGTCAAGGCATAGGCCGTGGCCGCCCCCATACCAAGGGTGAACAGAATTGAAATATAGGCTAGCCGATCTTCGCTAAACCAGCTTTTTTTATCCGTCATGGATGTGTTTTTATCATTATATTTCAACATTTTAGCGACCTGCCTTTATGTTCAGATCCTTGATCTTTTTGCGCAAGGTATTCCGGTTTAACCCCAAAATATCGGCGGCGCGAACCTGATTACCACGGGTGACTTCTAACGTGGCGAGAATAAGCGGATGTTCGACTTCGCGCAAAATACGGCCATAAAGCCCCGGGGCGGGCATGCCGCCTTTCAGGGCCTCAAAATAACGCCGGATATGCGCATCAACTGACTCGGACAGGCTTTCGGCATCTTCATTCAAATCGGCTTGGCTGGCTGGAAATTCATGTTCAACCGCCGCCGCATCAATGCTGTTATCGGCGTGAAGCACCAGCATGCGCCTGACCAGATTTTCCAATTCGCGCACATTGCCCGGCCAATGCCAGGATTTCAGCGCACGTAACGCTTCTGGGGTAAAGGTTTTTGACGGCAGCCCCTCCTTGACCGCATGAAGCTGGAAATGCGCAACAAGCGGGCCGATATCTTCAACGCGTTCGCGTAATGGCGGCAAGCGCAATGGCACCACATTCAACCGGTAAAACAAATCTTCACGAAACAGGCCTTGATGCATGAGGTGATGCAAATTCTGGTTTGTTGCGGCAATGACCCTGATATTTGTTTTGACCGATCGCTGCGCACCAACGGGCAGATATTCACCATCCTGCAACACCCGCAAAAGCCTTGTTTGAGCCTCGGGCGGCATATCGCCGACCTCATCAAGAAATAGCGTTCCGCCCTCAGCCTGTTCAAACCGGCCTTGATGATGCTTTGCCGGACTAGACCCATCATCCTTGGCCCGCCCGAATAATTCGGCTTCGACAAGGTCACGCGGTATCGCGGCAAGATTGATCGCGACAAAAGGGCCAGCGCGGCGGCTTCCAAGATCATGCAGCGCACGCGCAACCAATTCCTTGCCCGTCCCGCTTTCACCCGTCACAAGGACGGTTAAATCGGTGCTAACAACTCGCGCCATCGCTTTGAAAATATCCTGCATTGGGCGCGACCGGCCAATTAACGGGCCGCCCTCTTCGATTGAGGCTGTCTTGGTACTTGACCGGCTTGGCGTGCCGATGGTTTCAACCGCGCGCTGCGTCACCTCGATCAAACTGCGCAGTTCAAATGGTTTTGGCAGATATTCAAAAACGCCAACCTGCTGGGCTTTTACGGCGGTCAACAATGTTGAACGCGCGCTCATCACAATGACCGGTAAATCGGGGCGGCGTTCTTGAATGCGGGGCAGCAGATCAAGCGCATCACCATCCGGCAAGGCAACATCGGTAATCAAAACATCGCCTTTGCCGGATTCGATCAATTTCCACAAACCCGCCGCCGTGCCGCTTGATTGCACAGCATAGCCCTGACGGGCAAGCGCCTGCTGCACAACAAGCCTGACCGATTTATCATCCTCAGCAACAAGAATAAGCGGTGGCTTTGCATTCATTCGGCTGATCCTTTTGCCGGTTTCGGTGGCGAAGACGCCGGTTTACCCGACTCGGCAACCGGAAAATTCATCCGAAAGGCGGTTCGACCCGCCGTTGAATCCACCTCAATCATACCGCCATGATCAGCAACAACGCTGGCAACCATCGTCAAGCCAAGCCCACTGCCACCATTGCGCCCCGATACAAACGGGTCAAAAATATGGTTGCGGATATCTTCGGGAATGCCGCGCCCATTATCGATAATATCAACCTGAACCGGCACATGCGATCCGCCATCGCTTGCCGCCAATGACAGGCGGCGACCGCGTGAATAGGATGTTTTTATCACAAGTTCTGCATTTTTATCAGTTGCCTCTGATGCGTTTTTGATAATATTAATGAAGGATTGAATCAACAGGTCACGATGCCCATTCACCAATGGCAAGGACGGATCATATTGCCGGCGGATCACCAGATGCGCACCATAAGATGCCGCTGCCAGCCCAAGACAATGATCTAAAACCTCGTGAATATTCACCGGGCTAAGAACAAGGCGCGCACCACCGGCAAAGCCTTCCATACGATCAAGAAGCGCGGCAACCCGGTCACTTTCCTCGACAATCATGCGGGTCAAGACGCGGTCTTCATCGCCAAGCCCGGACTCCAATAGCTGGGCAGCGCCTTTAATGCCGGCAAGCGGGTTTTTGACCTCATGCGCCAGCAGAGCCGCCATTGCCGAGATAGACCTTGCCGCACCGCGAAATAGTGACTGGCCGCGAAGCCGTTCAGCAAGCGCGCGCTCTTGGATTGACACCAGCAGGCGCGGCGTGTCACCAAACGGCGTGATCTGCACATTGACAAGCTTTAGCCCCAGCTTTGGCCCTGCCAGTTCCAGCCCTTGATCACCTACCGACACATGCTGATCGCGGGCGCGCTGCAACATCGAAAACAAGCTACCATCAGCCGGAATAAATCCATCTAGCGGCATGCCAGACAGGATCATCTGGCTTGATTGAAAAAACATCTCAGCCGCTTGATTGAGATAGATAAAGCAATTATCCGCATCCAAAACAAAGATCGGGTTAGGCAGGCTGGCCAGAATCTGCGCCATGCTAACGCCCGAATGGTGATCGAGATCATGGTCATGGTGCAGATATGCGGTTTGATCGGTCGCATCTGACCTGTCTGACGGTATTGATTTTGACGGCGAACGCATCACGCCGCCACATCGCTTGGGTCAAGCGCTTCAAAAAATTCATCGACCGCCGCGAACACCATTGCGGCATCGGTATTGTTATTGGCAATATCACGCAATTCGGCAGCACCGGGAAGACCATGCGCATACCACGCGATATGTTTGCGTGCCAACCGCATCGCCGCGGTTCCATAATGGCTAAGCATATCGTCAAGATGCGCCCGCATCAGATGATGCCGCATACCGATTGACGGGGTTGGGCGAACCGCCTGTCCCGCCAGAAAATCACCAGCCTGCGCCAAAAGCCACGGACGCCCTTGCGCCCCGCGCCCGATCATCACACCAGCTGCCCCGCTTTGTTCAATCGCCTTTTGCACTGTGTCAAGACAGGTAATATCCCCATTCGCCACCACCGGAATATCAACCGCCGCCACAACATCCGCAATTTTTGCCCAATCGGCCGCGCCATTATACATCTGACAGCGTGTTCTGCCGTGGATGGCCAGCATCTTGATTCCGGCATTTTCAGCCATCTTGGCAAGTTGCGGCGCATTCAGGCTGTCATCATCCCAACCAAGCCGCATTTTCAACGTAACCGGCACATCAACAGCATCAACCACAGCCGCCATAATGGCACCGGCAAGATGCGGATCTCGCATCAAGGCCGAGCCTGACAATTTGCCAGTAACCTTTTTGGCAGGGCAGCCCATATTGATATCGATAAAGCTTGCACCAAGATCAGCACAGATTTTCGCCGCTTCGGCCATAACCGGCGGTTCCCAGCCCGCAAGCTGGATTGATAGCGGTGCTTCGGCAATCGCTTCGGTTCGCAATTTCCGCATTTCGCTTTTCACATCGCGAAGGACGGCGGCGCTGGCAATCATTTCGGTCACCACCAAACCGCCGCCACAGCGGCGTACAGCGCGGCGAAACGGCCAGTCGGTTACCCCTGACATCGGCGCCAAAATGGCCGCATGGGGCAAGATGTTTCCATCAATAGCAAGAGACATAAAAGACCCCGAAACAGACCCGAAAAGACAAGCACCGATAATGAACATCGGTAAAACGCCCACATAATAGGCAATTAATGCACAAAAATCCATCACTTAACGTCAATTGCCGCCAAAGCACCAACAATATGATCAAATTGGCGAACCGCCCTGATGGTACGCGCTTGCCAAGCTGAATATCCATTGGACAAAGCGCCAGACATTGGGGATAAGAAGGACTGTCATGCACGAAAAAATTATCTCACGCCCAGATCAATCCGGCAGCAATTCATGCGCGGCGATTATTGTCGCCGCCGGATCAGGCGTGCGCGCGGCCAGCACAAGCAAATTCGCCTCGCGCCAAGCTAGCCCCTTGGGGCATGATGACTTTGGGCATGATGACTTTGGGCATGATAATTTTGCGATAAATAATTTCGGGAATGACCTGCCAAAGCAATTCTGGCGATTAGGTGACAAACCGGTTATCGCCCATGCGTTTGATTATTTTCATCACCATCCGGCGATTGCTGCCATCATTCTGGTCGTGGCCGAGCCTTTTATCCCCCATATGGCCGATATTTTACCCGAAACGCAGAAACCCGTTCATCTTGTCGCTGGCGGGGCCACACGCCAGGATTCGGTTCACGCCGGTTTGACCGCCCTTGCTGGCCTAAAAAATTGCCTAAATATCGACTATGTTGCCATTCATGATGCTGCCCGTCCCTTGATACCAGCCGATCTTTTGGGCGGTTTAATCGCCGCAATAGACAATAGCAATGACGGCAAGCAGATAAACGAAATCATTGGCGCCGTTCCGGTTTTGCCGCTTTCCGACAGCATCAAAACCATCGACAAGGACAATAGCCACGACAACCCGACAAGCCGCCGCGGCCTTATTAGTGGTGGCCTTATCACTGGCGGCATCGACCGAAGCCAGCTTGCCGCGGCGCAAACACCGCAATTATTCCGCCGCGACATCATCACCAAGCTGCATGATGATTTTGCCGGCAAAGGCGGCTTTACCGATGATTGCAGCCTTGCCGAAGCAGCCGGTTTCAAAATTACCATGATCGATGGTGCCAAACAGCTTATGAAGCTGACCGATGCTGATGATTTTGCTATGTTATCGCATCGTGTCGCGGCCGACAGCGCGATGCCAAATTACCAGCAGCAAACGGATGATAGCAGCATGACAGAAACACGCTTTGGCACCGGCTTTGATGTTCATAAATTCAGTGATAAAGCTGGCCCCATCTGGCTTGGCGGCATCAAACTGGATAGTGACCGCCGTATGCTGGCACATTCGGATGGTGATGTTGGATTACACGCCCTATGTGACGCGATTTTTGGCGCGCTTGCCGACGGCGATATCGGCGCTCATTTCCCGCCATCCGACCCACAATGGCAAAATGCCAATAGCACGATATTTCTGGATTTTGCCACCAAACGTGTTTTGGCACGCGGCGGCCGGATTATGAATCTTGATCTTACCTTTATTTGCGAGACGCCAAAAATTGGCCCGCATCGCGATGCCATTCGCAGCCGCATTGCCGAAATATGCGGCATTTCAATCGACCGTGTTAGCGTCAAGGCCACAACATCCGAAGGGCTTGGCTTTACCGGTCGGGGCGAAGGGATCGCCGCACAAGCAAGCGCCAGCATCACCTTGCCAGCCCCATCTGACCAAAACTTGCCAGATGACACGGCAAAGTGATGGTTATTCGCGGCTCACTTCGATCATCGCTTGCCTATCTTGCCACGCTTGGCCCGATTGGGCATTTACGCCCTGCCCCGGGCACAATCGGATCGGTTGTTGGGGTCGTCAGCGGCTATATGATTGCCGGCTATGGCGCCGGAATATTGGCCGTGGCAACTTTGCTTGTTACGATTATCGGCGTTTTTGCGGCTGATGCTTATAGCCAAACCACCGGCCGCAAGGACGCACCAGAGGTCATCATTGATGAAGTGGCAGGGCAATGGATCGCCCTGATCATTCTGCCGCTTGATCTTTGGTGGTTTGCCGCTGCCTTTGTTTTGTTCCGGTTTTTTGACATTACCAAGATTGGCCCTGTTGGCATGGCCGAGCAGCTTTCGGGCGGTGTTGGCGTTTTGGCCGATGATATTGTCGCCGGCCTATTGGCCGCACTTTGCCTGTGGGGCGCAGGACAAATATTTTTCGGCTTTTAGATTTAACTTCGGTGGCGAGGCGCAATGACTGATAACGCAACCATGACAATATCTGAACTGGCCAAGGCCATTATCACGCTTGCCAGTGAAAAAAACGTGATGCTTGTTCTTGCCGAATCCTGCACCGGCGGCATGATTGCCGCTGCATTGACCGATATTGCCGGTTCATCGGCGGTTCTTGATCGTGGCCTTGTGACCTACAGTAATCAGGCAAAACAAGACCTTCTTGGCGTCAACGATGATGTCTTGGCCAGCTATGGCGCGGTTTCGGCCGAGACGGCCATTGCCATGACCACTGGCGCGCTATTGAAAACGCCTGCCGCCCAATTGGCAGCATCGGTTACCGGCATTGCCGGGCCGGGTGGCGGCAGCCAAGATAAACCTGTTGGGCTGGTGCATTTTAGCTGTCAATGGCGCGGCAAAACGGCGGTTCATGATCATCACATCTTTACTGGCGATCGTGATTCAGTTCGCAAGAAATCCCTATATAATTTATTAACAATGATTTATAATGAATTGAAATAATTTATTATTTATTGATCAATCTTTTGCCGTACAGTGAATCGGCGCGGGTCTCAAATGCCCGCACCATGCGCTTAACCGCCTCGGTAAATAGCGTCTCAATGACCGATTGCAACAGCCGCGAATTAAATTCAAAATCGACATAGAAATCAATTTCACAGCCATCAGGGTGATCAAGAAACCGCCAGTGATTGGTCAAATGTTTGAACGGCCCTTCGGCATATTTTACGGTGATTTCCAGCGTTGCAGGATCAAGCTCGACATAGGATGTGAATTTTTCGCGAAACATATTAAAGCCGATGATCAAATCAGCGGTCAAAGCATCGGTTGATTCCTGCCGGATGCGTGACGCCAGACACCATGGCAGAAATTCAGGATATGACCGCACATCGGCAACAAGCGCATAAAGGTCTTGTGGCCGGTGATGGATCACCCGTTTTTCCTTATGGATTGTCATTCTTGCGCGCTCCGATACCTATGCGCCAAGATACACAGCGTTTCGGGCCGCTTGCAATGCGGCAAAATCGGCATCGGCATGATAGCTGGATCGGGTCAAAGGCGTTGACGACATCAGCAAAAACCCTTTGCCAGCGCCTATGTTCGCAAATTGTGCGAAAATAGCAGGCTCGACAAACCGGTCGACAACCGCATGTTTTGGCGTTGGTTGCAGATATTGACCAATCGTCATGAAATCAACATCGGCGCTTCGCAGGTCATCCATCAATTGCCCAACCTCGCCATCGGTTTCACCAAGGCCAACCATAATGCCCGATTTGGTAAAGATGGTTGGATCAAGTTCTTTGACTTTTTGCAAGATGGATAGCGAGTGGAAATAGCGCGCACCGGGCCTAATTGTCGGATAGAGGCGCGGTACGGTTTCCATATTATGGTTAAAAACATCAGGCCGCGCCGCGACAACAATTTCAACAGCGCCTTCTTTACGCAGGAAATCTGGCGTCAAAACCTCAATTGTGGTGCTAGGTGACAATTGGCGGATGGCCAGAATTGTATCGGCAAAATGCTGTGCGCCGCCATCATCCAGATCATCACGGTCAACCGAGGTTATCACCACATGACGAAGCCCAAGCTTTGCCACTGCTTTGCCAACATTTTCCGGCTCATGCGGATCCAAAAGATCAGGTCGCCCCGTGGCAACATTGCAAAAGGCGCAAGCCCGCGTACAAACCGATCCCAAAATCATCATGGTGGCGTGTTTTTGTGCCCAGCATTCACCAATATTCGGGCAAGCCGCCTCTTCACATACGGTCACAAGATTCAGATCACGCATCAATGATCTTGTTTCAGCATAGGCAGCGGAAACCGGCGCTTTTACGCGCAACCATTCAGGACGGCGCGGCTGCGGCCGATCCGGATTTTTGCGTTTTTCGGGGTGGCGTTCCGCCCCTTTGCTTGTGTTCATCTGTGGCATGGTTTTTTCTTAGCAGACTAACCAGATAAAGAACAACCGATTAACGGCTGGCAAAAAGGCTTTTGCCAAAAAACAGATAATGCAAAGACAAGACAGCCAGCATCATCAGCCTTACAATTTTAGAAATGAATGGCGCGATCATAGGCATCAAGAACCGATTCATGCATTGCCTCAGACAGGGTTGGATGCGGGAAAATCGTTGCCATTAATTCGGCTTCGGTTGCTTCTAATGTCCGCGCAATTGCATAGCCTTGAATCAATTCGGTGACTTCAGGCCCAACCATATGCGCCCCCAGCAATTCGCCGGTTTTCGCATCGAAAATCGTTTTGACAAAGCCGCCATCATCGCCAAGGGCAATCGCCTTGCCATTGCCAGCAAAGGGGAACTGGCCAATTTTCAGATCATGGCCAGCCTGTTTTGCCGCCGCTTCGGTCATGCCAACTGATGCGACTTGTGGGCGGCAATAGGTGCATCCGGGCACAGCCCCCGCGCCAATCGCATGAACATCTTTTTGACCGGTGATTTTTTCGACACAGATAATGCCTTCATGGCTGGCTTTATGCGCCAGCCAAGGCGGGCCGGTTACATCGCCAATGGCATAGATGCCAGCCTCGCCGGTCGCCCCCCATTGATCGGTCACGATATGGCCGCGATCGACTTTGATTTTGGTCGCCTCAAGGCCAAGATTTTCGGTGTTGCCGGTAATGCCAACCGCAAGAATCATCCGGCTTGCATGCAATGGCTTGTCTTGGCCTTCAATGCTGGCCTGAACCCCGTTTGCATCGCTTGTCACCGCCTGCAATTTGACGCCGGTCATAATCGTGATGCCGCGCTTTTCGAATGATTTTTGAACAAAAGCAGACACATCTTCATCTTCAACCGGCAAAATACGGTCAAGCGCCTCGACCAGCGTCACCTTGACACCCATATCATGATAGAATGAGGCAAATTCACTTCCAATCGCCCCGGAACCAACAATGATAAGCGATTCCGGCATGGTTTCGGGAACCATTGCTTCGCGGTAGGTCAGGATGGTTTTGCCATTAGCCTCGATATTGGGCAGAGCGCGGGCGCGGGCACCCGTGGCGATAATCACATGCTTGGCTGATACCATATCCCCATTTGACAGATTGATCTGGCGCAAACCGTCTTTTGCTGCGCCAAGCTTGGCTTCGGCCGCAATCACCGTCACCTTGTTCTTTTTCAGCAGATGCTTAACCCCCATCGACAGGCGGCCGGCAACCTTGCGTGACCGTTTCACCACCGCCGCAAGATCGACTTTCACCTCGCCAACCGTGATGCCGAAATCGGCCATTTCATCAATTGAATGACGTAATTCGGCAGCGCGCAGCAAGGCTTTGGTTGGAATACAGCCCCAATTCAGGCAGATACCGCCAAGATTCTCACGCTCGATCACCACCGGCTTTAGCCCAAGCTGGGCTGCCCGAATGGCCGCAACATAGCCACCAGGCCCGCCACCAATCACGGCAATATCAAATTGGGTATCGGTCATTCTAGTCTCCTAATCGGCGAACTGGTCGGCCTGCAATTGGTCAATCGCACGGCGCATTACAACAGCATCGTGCCTTACAAAAACATCGCGCCTTACAAAAGCATGGTAACGGGATTTTCAACAAACCCCTTAAAGGCCTGAAGCCATCTAGCACCAACCGCCCCGTCAACAGCGCGATGATCGGCCGAAAGGGTAACGCTCATCACTGTTGCCACGGCAAGATTGCCATCAATGACAATTGGCCGCTGTTCACCGGCACCAACCGCTAGAATACCACCATGCGGCGGGTTAATGACCGCGGCAAATTCACGAACACCAAACATGCCAAGATTGGAAATTGTAAAGCTGCCACCGGTATATTCGTTGGCGGCTAATTTCCCATCACGCGCGCGGGCAGCCAGATCGGTAGTCACCTGCGATAGGGCGGCAAGCCCCTTTTGTTCTGCGGCCCAAACGATTGGCGTGATTAACCCGCCATCAATGGCCACTGCCATCGCAATATCGGCATGGCGGAACAGCCGTGTATTCTCGCCTTCCCATGACGCATTGGCTTCAGGAACAGCAATCAATGCCATCGCCGCGGCGCGGATAATCATGTCATTGACCGAGATTTTGATCCCTTCGGCTGCCTTGGCATTCAATGATTTGCGCGCTTCGAGCAAATTGTCGATTACACAATCAACGGTCAGATAGAAATGTGGCGCTTGCTGCTTTGAGTCCTGAAGCCGGCTAGCAATGGCCTTGCGCATCTGGCTATTGGCAACAAGATAGCTGTCGCCGTGCTGGGTCGCCCCTGCCGGTGTCGCCCCTGCTAATGCTGCGGTTGTCTGCGCGATTGGGGCGGTGGCGGCAGATTCAACATCACGGCGTAAAATCCGGCCATAGGGGCCGCTTCCGGTAATGCCCTCAAGCGCAATATTCCGATCAGCCGCAATCCGGCGCGCCAGCGGGCTGGCAAATATTCGCGGCTTGTCGCTGCTTTTGGTTTGGGGGGCCGGTACTGCTTTTACTGGTGCGGCGGTTACTGGTGCTGGTTCGGCTCGTTCTTTTGCTTCGGCTGCGACTGACGTTACAGGCACTGGCGATGATGGTTCCTGAAGGCCGGCTTTGGCAACATCACTTGCGGTTTCACCATCTTCTGCCAGAACTGCGATCACCGCGCCAACAGCGACGTTTTCGGTACCAGCATCAACGAAAATTTTGGCCATAACGCCATCATCGACCGATTCAACTTCCATTGTTGCCTTATCGGTTTCGATTTCGGCAATCACATCCCCCGAATTGACGCGGTCGCCCTCGCCAACAAGCCATTTTGCCAAGGTTCCGGTTGTCATGGTTGGTGACAAGGCCGGCATTTTAATTTCAATCGCCATCAGCCCTACCCCTTAAACCCATCACAAGTGGTGCGCGCCGCGGCAACAATGTCGTCGATTTGCGGCAATGCCAACGCTTCGAGATTGGCTGCATACGGCATTGGAACATCCTTGCCGGTCACACGCGTAATTGGCGCATCAAGCCAGTCAAAGGCCTGTTCCATAACCTGCATGGCAATCTCAGCGCCAATACCAGCAAACGGAAAGCCCTCTTCACAAGTAACCAGACGCGAGGTCTTTTTGACCGATTCAACAATGGTTGCACTGTCAAGCGGGCGAATTGACCGCAAATCAATGACTTCGGCGCTAATGCCCTGTTCGGCAAGACGGTCAGCCGCCTCAAGTGCGCGGCCAACCATGATCGAAAAGGCAACGATGGTGACATCGCTTCCGCTTCGCAAAATATTGGCCTTGCCAATTGGCACGATCCAATCATCATCATCCGGCACGTCAAAGCTTTGGCCATATAAGACTTCATGCTCAAGGAAAATGACCGGATTTGGGTCACGAATGGCGGCTTTTAACAAGCCCTTGGCATCAGCGGCCGAATAAGGGGCAACAACCTTTAATCCCGGACAATGCGCATACCAGCTGGCAAAACATTGCGAATGCTGCGCTGCCACACGGCTTGCCGCGCCATTTGGCCCCCGAAACACAATCGGACAGCCCATTTGACCACCCGACATATACAGGGTTTTAGCGGCTGAATTGATAATCTGATCGATCGCCTGCATGGCAAAATTGAACGTCATGAACTCGACAATCGGCCGCAATTCGCCAAAGGCCGCGCCAACGCCAAGACCGGCAAAGCCCTGTTCAGTAATTGGCGTATCAATCACCCGTTTTGAGCCAAATTCGTCAAGAAGCCCCTGTGTTACCTTATAGGCACCCTGATATTCGGCAACTTCTTCACCCATGATAAAGACATTTTCATCGCGGCGCATTTCTTCGGCCATCGCATCACGAAGTGACTCGCGAACAGTAAGCGACGTCGAACTGCCTGACCATTCGGTTTCTGCCATCGGGGTTGCCACTGTTTCCGCCATTGGTGCTGTTACGGCAGACGGGTTCGTATCATCGGCAACAGGCGCTGCCACCGGTTCAGCAGGCGCATCAGGCGTTGGTAATTTCATGTCACTGGCGCTTTCGCCATCTTCCAGCAACATGGCAATCACCGCATTCACCTTTACATGCTGGGTTCCGGCAGGCACCAAAATCTGGCCGATTTTACCATCTTCAATGGCTTCGACTTCCATTGTTGCCTTATCGGTTTCGATTTCGGCTATCACATCGCCCGAACGCACGTCATCGCCATCAGCAACAAGCCATTTTGCAAGCGTGCCTTCTTCCATGGTTGGCGACAAAGCCGGCATTTTAATTTCAATGGCCATGATTACACCTTTGCAACAAGTTTGTTGTCGGTCAGCGGCAACAGAATATCGGTAAAAAGCTCAGATGGATCTGGCTCAGGGCTGGTTTGGGCAAATTCGGTTGCTTTGGTCACGGTTGCCTTAACGGCTGAGTCAATTTCCTTTAGCCGCGCATCGTCAACATGCTGGTTTTTCAAAAGATCGCGAATCTGGTCAATTGGATCATGCTGCTTGCGCATGGCATCAACCTCTTCGCGGGTGCGGTATTTTGCCGGATCTGACATTGAATGACCGCGATAGCGATAGGTTTTCATTTCCAGGATATAAGGCCCATTCCCATCACGGCAATGTGCCAAGGCTTCAAGCGCGGCAGTGCGAACCGCCAAAACATCCATGCCATCAACCTGTTTGCCAGGGATACCATAGGCCATGCCGCGATCGGCAAGCGCCCGCCCAGCGGCCGCACGCGTCACTTTGGTTCCCATGCCATATTGGTTATTTTCAATAACAAACACGACCGGAAGGCTCCACAGTGCCGCCATGTTAAAGCTTTCATAGACCTGGCCTTGATTCACCGCGCCATCACCAAGATAGGTCATGCAGACATTTGGCTCATTCTTATATTTATGGGAAAATGCAAGCCCGACACCGATTGGCACCTGCGCGCCGACAATACCGTGACCGCCAAAGAAGTTCTTTTCGCGGCTGAACATATGCATCGAACCGCCCTTGCCGCGCGAATAACCACCTTCGCGGCCCGTCAATTCAGCCATCACACCATCAGCATCCATGCCGCAAGCCAGCATATGGCCATGGTCACGATATGATGTCACAACAGTGTCACCCGGTTTTGAGGCTGACTGAAGCCCAATGACAACGGCTTCTTGCCCGATATAGAGATGACAAAATCCACCAATTTGACCCATGCCATATAGCTGGCCGGCCTTTTCTTCAAACCGGCGGATCAGCAGCATGTCTTTATACATGGCAACCAAATCTTCGGTTGGCGGCATGTCATTCACGCCTGATCCGACTGTCTTTGGCGGCCGTCCCGGGCCACGTTTGCGCTTGGTTTCTGCTTTCGCCGTCATTTGTCTCACCTTTTTGTGACCGCGGCAGACAGCGCTTTATCGCCAGCCCATCCATGGTCTGTTTGAACCGGACATTTTGGTGAAACACAGACAAAGTTGCCAATTCACCAAATCCCCGTCCGATGTGCCAGCCTCCAAAGGCAAAACACCCGCGTGACATAATCACAAGACGAGAATTCAGCGAATTTCGTATTTTTGCAACAATTTTATTATTCTGTTTTTATTGAGTTTTTTAAGTATAAACTGAAAATCAGTTAACCGATCATATGCCACTTGCGATATTAAAATTTCAAATCTGACAGATCAATTGAAACAATCACATCATTTGGTGCGTAAAGCCCCAACTCGGCACGCGCCGTTTCGGCAAGAATATCGGCGTCAACACCGCCCTTATGCATCAAGCCAATGCGGTGACTCAAAAATGTCTGATGCTTTTCAAGCAAGGCAAGCTGTTCTTCGGCAAGCATAATTTTGCGCTCTAGCTGTGGGCGCGCCAACATACCACGTTCACCAGCCACTGTATGAACCCCGAAAAACACGATCATCGTTCCAAGCAGAAAGAAGCTGCCCGCAAACGCCAATGATTTTCGCATTACATACATGAGTCCCGCCCCCGTTAACACGCTGCCTCATAATCACCCCCATGAATGATCACAACATCAGTGAATCAGAGCTGATTCATCGCGTCAAGCAAAAAGCGAATCGCCGTGTTTCCTTGTTTTTAAAGAATTACCAACCTAGCCGCGCAAGATTGAACGGCCCGCATAAAGGCCGGTGCGGTCCAATTCTTCTTCGATGCGAAGCAGTTGGTTATATTTCGACAAACGATCCGATCTTGATAACGAACCGGTTTTGATCTGACCGGCATTTGTCGCAACCGCCAGATCAGCAATAAAGCTATCTTCGGTTTCGCCTGAACGGTGTGAAATGATGACACCAAAGCCCGCTTTTTGTGCCATATCAATAGCTTGCATGGTTTCGGTTAGCGTGCCGATCTGGTTCACCTTAATCAAGATAGCATTGCCAGCAGCCTCGGTGATACCACGGCTAAGACGCTCGGGGTTGGTAACAAATAGATCATCGCCAACAATCTGGACATCGCCACCAATAGCGCTGGTCAGGTTTTGGAACCCGCTCCAATCATCTTCATGCAATGGGTCTTCAATCGACACGATCGGATAGCGGCCGGTCAATTCTTGCCACATTGCATTCATTTCATCACTGCCAAGGACACGCCCCTCACCCGCCAGATTATATTTCAAATCAGTGCAAAACTCGCTTGCGGCGGCATCCAACGCAATCATCACATCATCGCCAGGCTTGTAACCGGCAGCCTCAATCGACTTGGTGATATAGCCAAGCGCTTCATCGGTTGAATTAATGGCTGGTGCAAAGCCACCCTCATCACCAACCGCGGTTGATAGTGACGCCTCCGACAACAGCTTTTTCAGCGCGTGAAAAATTTCTGCGCCCATGCGCAAGCCGTCAGCAAAATGGCTTGCCCCCACCGGCATCACCATGAATTCTTGAACATCCAGCGCATTATCAGCATGCGCGCCGCCATTGATGATATTCATCATTGGCACTGGCAAAAGATGCGCATGCACGCCGCCAAGATAGCGCCATAATGGCATTTCAGCCGAATCCGCCGCCGCGCGCGCCACCGCCATCGACACACCCAGAATGGCATTAGCACCAAGCCGCGCCTTGTTTGGCGTGCCGTCAAGCTCGATCAAATCTTGATCAAGACCCGCCTGATCAAAAGCATCAGCACCAGTCAAGGCGTCAAAAATTTCGAAATTCACCGCATCAACGGCTTTCAACACACCTTTGCCGCCATAACGATCTGCATCGCCATCGCGCATTTCAACCGCCTCATAAGCACCGGTAGACGCGCCCGACGGCACAGCCGCACGGCCAACCGCGCCATCTTCAAGAATAACATCCACTTCGACAGTCGGATTTCCACGGGAATCAAGAATTTCACGCGCCTGAATATCTACGATCGTTGACATGGGCTTGGCTCTTTTCGGTCTTAAAGGGTTGAGATGAGCGATCAATAGCGAAAATAGCCGATTAGCGCAACTGATCTTGAGGCGCTAGATTGGCTTGCTAGGCGCGGCGCGCCTGATCAATCTGCATCAGTTTGGCAAGCACGGATGGCATTTCAGATAATGGCACCATATTCGGCCCGTCAGATGGTGCCTGATCAGGGTTTTCATGTGACTCCATAAACAAACCCTGCACGCCAACAGCAACCGCTGCCCGCGCCAAAACTGGTACAAATTCACGTTGACCACCAGAACTGCCGCCAAGGCCGCCCGGTTGCTGCACCGAATGTGTTGCATCAAAAATCACCGGATGCCCAAAGGCCGCCATTGTTGGCAGCGACCGCATATCCGATACCAGCGTATTATAGCCAAATGACGTGCCGCGCTCGGTCAATAACAGCTTTTGATTGCCAGCATTGGTAACTTTTTCGGCAACATGTTTCATATCCCACGGCGCCAGAAACTGCCCTTTTTTGATATTAATCACGCGCCCGGTTTTTGCCGCTGCAACCAACAAATCGGTTTGGCGGCATAAAAAAGCAGGAATCTGAATAATGTCCAGCACCTCGGCAGCCGCAGCGCATTGTTCGGGAAGATGAACATCGCTTAACACCGGAACGCCAATTTGCGCCTTTACCTCGGCCAGCACTTCCAGCCCCTCATCCATGCCAACGCCGCGTTCAGCACCAGCCGATGTTCGGTTTGCCTTGTCATATGATGATTTATAGACAAATCCCATTCCGGCATCTGCGGCCATTTTGGCAAGCGACTCAGCACAAGACAGCGCATGATCCAGCCCTTCAATCTGACAGGGGCCAGCGATCAACAGCAATGGCGACTCGCCGCCGCATTGCACATTTCCAATGGTTACAATCTGCATGGCATCATCTCCCCAATCACGGTAAAGGCGCTACGACCAGCCGCACATCACATGAAACGCAAGCCCCATTCAACACCGGCCACAAACAATAGAGGCCTATTATAACATCAGCCTATTTCGATATCGCGATCATCACGCGGCGGCGCGGATTAAACAAGACGCGATTTTTCCATTGATGCCGCGACAAAACCGGTAAATAGCGGGTGCGGATCGAACGGCTTTGATTTTAATTCCGGATGGAATTGAACCGCCACAAAAAATGGATGATCAGCCCGCTCGACAATTTCTGGCAAACTGCCATCTGGCGACAGACCCGAAATGACCATGCCAGCCGCCTCAAGCTGGTCACGATAAGCGATATTCACCTCATAACGATGGCGGTGACGCTCAGAAATCACCTGCTCGCCATAAAGACGGCTTGCGGTTGATCCCGGCGTCAGATGACATTCATAAGCGCCAAGACGCATGGTACCGCCAAGATCATCATCGGCACTGCGCTGCAAGGTTTCATTGCCAACGGTCCATTCGGTCATCAAACCGACAAGTGGCAATTTCGTATCGCCAAATTCACTTGATCCGGCATCAGGCATATCAGCCAGATTACGCGCCGTCTCCAAAACCGCCATCTGCATGCCAAAGCAAATGCCGAAATAGGGAATATTCTGTTCACGCGCAAACCGGACAGCGCGGATTTTACCTTCTGATCCACGCTCGCCAAACCCACCTGGCACCAGAATCCCGCCAACATGCTGCAAGCTTTGAATGGCGGCATCTTCTTGTTCAAATAATTCCGAGTCAATCCAGTCGATATTGACCTTAACCCCATTGGCAATGCCGCCATGAACAAGCGCTTCGCCCAATGATTTATAGGAATCCTGCAAGCTGGTATATTTTCCAACAATGGCGATATTCACTTCGCCTTCAGGATTGGCAACAACATGGCAAATTCGTTTCCAATGCGACAGATCCGGCGTCGTATCGGCAAGCCCGAAATGGCGAACAACTTCGCTATCCAGCCCTTCATCGTGATAGGCAAGCGGCACTTCGTAAATATTGCTAACGTCACGCGCCAACACCACGGCCGATTGCCGGATATTACAGAAAAGGCCGATTTTGGCGCGCTGTTCGGCTGGCAATGGATGTTCGGTACGGCACAACAGAATATCGGGCTGGATGCCAACTGATTGCAGTTCTTTGACCGAATGCTGGGTTGGCTTGGTTTTCAATTCACCCGCAGCGGCGATATAGGGAATCAAAGTAACATGCAAATAACAGGTTGATTCGCGGCCAAGCTCATTGCCAATTTGCCGGATGGCCTCAAGAAAGGGTAATGATTCAATATCACCAACCGTTCCACCGATTTCACAAAGGATGAAATCTTCATCATCATGGTTGGATAGAACAAATGCCTTGATCGCATCGGTGACATGCGGAATGACCTGAATGGTGGCGCCAAGATAGTCGCCGCGCCGCTCTTTGGCCAGAACATCTGAATAGATACGTCCGGTCGTCACATTATCGGTGCGTTTGGCATGAACACCGGTAAAACGTTCATAATGACCAAGATCAAGATCGGTCTCCGCCCCGTCATCAGTGACAAACACTTCACCATGCTGTGTTGGCGACATGGTGCCGGGATCGACATTCAAATAGGGATCGAGTTTACGAAGGCGAACCGAGTATCCGCGCGCTTGCAATAATGATGCGAGCGCTGCTGCACCAAGACCTTTACCAAGCGAGGAAACCACGCCACCAGTGATGAAAATATAACGAGGCATGGACAAATTTAATAGCCTATTGCCGCGTACTTGATAAGGCACAAAATGCAACGAAATGCAAAATAGTGAAAATTCTTAGGATTGACAAAGGGCCGCGTTCCGGCCTTGGCCTATTGCCCTGTTGGAACGACCGGCCCAGATGTGTTGGCAGGGGCTTCCTTGATCACATCGTCAACGATCGAGACCGGCTCTTTACCCGCGCCAGCCATGATCGCAAGCGTAACCGTTGTGGTAAAAAAGCCAACAGCCAAGATCGTTGTCAAACGGGTTAACAGATTGGCTGTTCCGCGAGCAGTCATAAAACCGCCGCCGCCACCGCCACCGCCGCCGCCAATGCCAAGACCGCCGCCTTCACTACGTTGCAGCAAAACGGTGATGACCAGCCCAAGGGCGATCAGAATGTGAATGGTCAGAACCAGCGTTTCCATGATCTGTTATTTTCCTGCAAATAAAGTCGTTGCGCCGCTTATATGGTTTCTTGGACTATTTTTCAACCAAAATGCCGCCCCAAAATGCCGCAAAAGACAGCTTTGACAGCCGATCGGGCGCATTTTTCCGAAAAGTTAGGATTTTGACATTTGTAAAACCGCCGACTCGCAGATCGAATCAAACGCCGTCGCATCAAGGCTGGCCCCACCAACAAGCGCCCCGCCAACATGGTCAATGGCGAAAATTGCCTTTGCATTATCGGCATTCACCGACCCGCCATAAAGAATGGGCAATGGTGCTTTATGGCCGTTCTGGCTTTTTGGCAATTCGCTGGCAATGGCCTGATGCATCGCTGCAATATCGTCAACCGATGCCACTTCGCCAGTGCCAATCGCCCAGACGGGTTCATAGGCAATCATCACCCGGCCATGAAGGCTATCGTCGCCATCTGGCAGATTCGTTGGCAATGACGCATGTAATTGGTCAATCACAATCTGTTCGGCCAGTCCGGCGCGGCGCTCGTCCAAAGTTTCACCAAGACAGATCATCACATCAAGATCATGCGCCAATGCCTGCGCTGCCTTTGCGGCGATCAATGCGCTTGTCTCACCATGATTGGCGCGGCGTTCTGAATGGCCTAAAAGAACCACCGACGCGCCACAATCGCGAAGCATCGCCGCCGACACATCACCTGTATGCGCGCCCGACAGATCTTGATGGCAATCCTGACCACCAAGCCGGACATCACTTCCCCCAAGCCGAACCGAGATTGGCACCAAATAAGGATGCGGTGCGAACAGGATGCGGGTAACAGGTTCAAAGCTGCGCACCGTCAATGCATTCGCCAGCTGGCCAGCCAACGCGAGCGATGGGTTCATTTTCCAATTTCCAGCAATAATCATTGATTAAATCCCGCTATCATTGGCAGATGTTACGTCAAAGCGACCATCGCGGCGCTCTTTGATTGAGTTCAGATGGCACAACATTACCCGCTCGAACGTCATCATGCCAGCCTTCTGATCAACCCCTTTTGGCAATTTGATCAAAAAACCCTGCTTTTTCGCCCAGAAACTCATTATTTTCCGATATTGAAGTTGCCCCACTTGTCGGCAATCTTTATTACCAATATGAAAGATTTTGATCTTCAGGCTTAACCGCCTGACCAACAAAGAAATGGACGACACAAAAATGCTACAGGCAATGCGCAGCGGTGCCAAATCTCCAATCATGAAGTTTTTTCTCCTGTTTTTGGCAGGTGGCTTTGCGTTATGGGGTATTGGTGATGGCACAACCGGCCTCATTGGTGGCAGCGATAAAGCCGTCTCGGCTGGTGAGGAATCCGTGTCACCGCGCGAAGTTGCAATGGAATTTGAGCGCACGCGCCGCAATTATCTGCCAAACAGTAGTGTTGGCGAGGCGCTTCAAGGCGGTTTGTTAAATGACATCATGGGCGCAATGTCGCGCGGTGTCTTGTTTCGTGCCGAAAATCGTTCGCTTGGCCTAACCGTTACCCGCGACATGCAGCGCGACGCCATTGTCAATGAAGGCTCGTTCAAGGATGAGCTTGGTAATTTTTCCGAAGGCCGCTTCATGCAGACCCTTGCCAATGCTGGCATGTCTGAAGGTGAATATCTGCAGCGTGTTGATGGCGTATTGATGCGTGATCAGCTTGTTGGCGCTTTGGCATCTGGATCACGCTTTGATGAGGCCAGCGCCCGTATTGTGGCAGCTTACGACCTTGAGCGTCGCCGTGTGCGCCTGACCAGCTTTCCGGTCACGCCCGAAACAATCGAAGCGCCAACCGAAAGCGCACTTGCTGCCTATTTTGCCGAAAATAAATCGGTCTATGACGCGCCCGAGCTGCGCAGTGCAACAATCGCCAGCATTTCGGCTGATTTAATTGCCAGTAGCATCGACATTACTGATGCCGAAATTCAAGCCGCATTTGAAAATCGCATTGACGAGTTCAGCACCCCGGAAACACGCCAGATCCGGCAAATGGTTTTTGACGATAAGGCAACCGCTGACACCGCCCTGTCCCGCCTTACGGCAGGTGAAGAGTTTGCTGCGGTTGCGGCCGATATGCTGAATTGGACCGAAACTGACACTGATCTTGGCACTGTGACAAAATCGGCGCTTGATCCGGCGCTTGCTGATGTTGCGTTTGCAACCGCAGCTGGCACGCCTGCCGGCCCTGTTGAGACTGCCTTTGGCCAGCATATTTTGGTCGTTGACGCAATTACCGAAGGCGGCGCGGCCGAGCTTGATGATGTGAAGGACAAGATTGTCGACGCGCTTCGTGCGGAACAATCAATCGGCATTCTTTATGACAAAGCCAATGAATTTGAGGATGCGCTTGGGTCGGGGGCAACTTTGGCTGAAGCTGCGGCCAAGGTTGGCGGCACGCTTGCCGAAATCAATAATGTCAGCCGTAATGGTCTCGACATTGATGGCAATCCGGTGAATGGCGATGGTGCCGACCTTATTCAGGATAGCGCCGTTCTTGATCTGATTTGGACAAGCGCCGTGAATGAAACAAGCGTTATCCAAGAAGGTGGTGACGATATGTTCTTTGCGGTTCGAGTCAATTCGCAAAGCCCACAAACCGAACGAAGCTTGAATGATGTGAAAAGCCGCGCCATTGCCGATTGGAAATTGGTGCAGGCAATCAAAAAGGCCAAAGCCAGCGCCGAAGCTGCGGCCAAAGCCAATGATGATAATGGAACAATCACCGAGCCTTTCCGCCGCAACGGTCTTGGCCTTGATCATCAGGCTGCGGGTCTGATCGCTAATAAAGCCTTTTCGCAGGCAACTGGTGCAAGCAGCATTGTCGAAACCGGCAGTGAAGCCATCGCTGTCAAAACCATCGAGATTGTCGCGGCGAAAGATGCCGAAATTGACGAAACCAGCAAAATCGTTATCGAAGTGATGAATAATGCCCTGCAAGAAGACATGTTGAATATGGTGTTATTATCCTTGTCGGAAAAACATGACCTGCAGCTGAATGTTGCGCCGGTTCAACAATTGTTGGTTGGAAGCCAGCAATAATGCTTGCAAGCAGTGAAAATTTCGACAGATTTGCAGCGCAATTTCAGGCTGGCAATCGCCAGCTTGTCTCGCGGGTTCTTGTTGCTGATACTCAAACGCCAGTGTCGGCCTATCTAAAGCTGGCTGGTGACAAGCCAAATTGCTTTTTGCTGGAATCGGTCGAAGGCGGCGAAGTTCGCGGCCGTTTTTCGGTGATTGGTCTTGCCCCTGATTTGATCTGGCGTTGCCGTGATGGCCGCGCTGAAATCAACATCACACCAGCCGATGATGCTGGCTTCCAGACGCAATCACTAACGCCGCTTGAATCGCTTCGCGATTTGATGCGTCAATCTGAAATGCCTGATACTGGCGATCTGCCGCCAATGGCTGCCGGATTATTTGGCTATTTCGGTTATGATATGATCCGGTTGATCGAAGACATTCCCAACGCCAATCAAGCGGCGGTTGAGATGGATGATTCATTGCTGTTACGGCCATCGCTCATCGCCATTTTTGACCGGTTAAAAGACAATATCACCTTGGTGACGCAAATTCGCCCGAACGACTGGGACGATGCAAAATCGGCATGGGATGACGCGCAATCACGGCTTGCCGCAGCGATCGAGGATTTGGACCGGCCATTGCCACATACCGAAATGGGCGATGCCAATACCCCGCTTCCCGAGCCTGAAACCAATATGGAAAAATCGACCTTTTTGGAAATGGTCGCCAAAGCCAAGGATTATATCCGTTCGGGCGATGTGTTCCAGATTGTGCTATCCCAACGTTTCAGCATTCCGTTTCACCTTCCCTCGATCAATCTGTACCGGTCATTGCGGCGATTGAACCCATCACCCTTTCTGTTTCATTTCAATTTTGGCAAAATGTCGATTGTTGGGTCTAGCCCTGAAATTCTGGTGCGGTTGCGCGGCAAGGATGTCACCATTCGGCCGGTTGCCGGCACCCGGAAACGTGGCGAAACACCTGATGAAGATGCCGCAAATGCAGCCGATCTGATGGCCGATATCAAAGAACGCGCCGAACATTTAATGCTTCTTGACCTTGGCCGCAATGATGTTGGCCGCGTGTCAAAGCCCGGAACTGTCAGGGTGAAGTCAAATTACGATGTCGAATATTACAGCCATGTGATGCATATCGCCTCGCAGGTTGAAGGTGAAATCCGTGATGATCTGGATGCGGTTGATGCACTCATTGCCGGTTTTCCTGCTGGCACCGTGTCTGGTGCCCCAAAAATTCGCGCAATGGAATTGATTGACGCGCTTGAACCCGACCGCCGTGGTGCCTATTCAGGTGCGATTGGCTATATTTCGGTGGCAGGTGATCTTGATACCTGTATTGCGCTTCGCACGGCGGTGGTGAAGGATCAAACCATGTATGTTCAGGCTGGCGCTGGCATTGTCTATGACAGTGACCCTGATTCCGAATATGAAGAAACCCGCAATAAAGCGCGCGCGCTGATCCGCGCCGCTGGCGAAGCGCTTCGTTTCACCCATTAAGCCCGAAACCGATAAAGCAAATAAGCTTGGCGTGACTTCAATTCTAAACGCCCCCTATACTGCCGACATATTAGTTGTTTCTAAACTTATTCTCATCATCAGCTATTGCGCTGAAGGAGGTAGGATGCAATCTCTGTGTCATCGATTTGTGGTTTGTTTCACAATTATCATCTGGTCATTCGGTGTTGCCGCGGCGCAGCATGATGTGCCGCCGCAAAATCACAATATCAAAGCGGCCGAAAATGCGGCAATTTGTGCTGCCTTTGCCAAAATCATGGGGCTGCAAACCAGCCTATACCCCAAAGCCGCGAAACAATGGCATGGCCGCCAGCATCATGCTACCAATCAGATGCGCGACATTGCCATCCAAAATGGCCGTCAAGATATTGATCAGCAAGATATCGACATGATTACCGCCCGTTATGCTAGCTGGATTCTTGGCCGGCTAACCAATGATGACCGCCAGATTGACCAAAATGCTTTTCAAAAAACGGGAAAGTTGATTGGCCAGACATGCACGAAAATTTTCTATCACGCTGATCTGTCAAGCCTCAAACAGGCCGCGGCAAATCCAAACACCGATAAGGGTGCCAGCATCCCCCGCCCCGAAACGCCGCACGATGATCCGATGGTCATAACAATGGTAAGAAAATCAATACCGCCGATAAATCAGCAAATGATCAAGCCGCGATCCAGCGAAACCGGATATCATGTCGATCTTGGCACATTTCGCACCCTGTTCGCCGCCAAACGCGCTTCACGCCAGTTGCAACATTGGCTCGGCCAGAATGCGATCAATCTATGGCTCTATATCAAGCCCGTAACGGTTGATGGGCGGGCGCGCTTGCGGCTGCATAGCGACACGCTGCAACTTGATGAGTCAAAACGGCTTTGCACCATCGCATGGGCGGCACAGCAAGCTTGTGTTCTAACGCCATCTGACCCGCCGCCTCTCAGTCCGGCTTGGCATTAGGGTTTTTCTGCCCCACGCCTCAACTGCCCCAAGGCTTACCTGCCCGACGCCGCGCTTGCCCACGCCCCGCTTGCCCACGCCCCGCTTGCCAAGCATTCACCGGTTTGCCTAGAATGACGCTCGATATCACGGCTTGGAAAATCCAGCGGCGTGATAAACCTCAGCGCGGTTATTCTGGCCTTATGGATTTACCAACCCTTTTATCATTTAGCCTTTTTGCTTTTGTTGCCGCTTTTACGCCCGGGCCAAACAATGTGATGTTGGCAGCGTCGGGTGCCAATTTTGGCTTTCGTGATAGCCTGCCGCATATTTTGGGCGTTTTTGCTGGCTTTATGATCCTTGTCGTGGCGGCAGGATTTGGCCTTGCCAGCCTGTTTACCGCGCTTCCCGCGCTCTATGATATTTTAAAGATCATCAGCATTTTATTTTTGCTTTATCTTGCCTGGAAAATTGCCAATGCGGGCCGCGCTGAGACGCGCCATGATGACCGGCCTTTGCGGTTTTGGCAGGCTGCCATGTTTCAACTGGTCAACCCGAAAGGGATTACCGTCATCATTTCGTCGGTTACGGCCTATACCAGCAGCGCTGCCAATCTTGCGAGTGAAGTGCTGGCAATCTTTATGGTCTTGGCGCTGGTCACAATTGGGTCGACCTGTACTTGGACGCTATTTGGCATTCTGATTGGACAATTTTTAAAAACAGAAACCCGATTGCGCCTGTTCAACATCATAATGGCATCACTGTTATTGGTCAGTCTTTTGCCGGTTTTGCTTGGCTGAAAACCAGCCTGATTTGCCTTTTTTCCGGCTTTCTGGCACGCTTATTCAGTGAAATCGGGGAACAAGCATGCTGAATTGCTGTTTTTGCGAATTTTGGAAACCAATTGGTGATGACCGCATTGCGGCAACCAATGGATATTGCCGCTTTAACGCCCCAGCCGCCATTCTGCCACATCAGCTAAGCCGCAAAGATTTATCCGAGCGCGATAAATTTGAACTTGGCGAACGTGCTGTGCCGCCCCGCGCCTTTCAGCCCATTCATCCGATCACAAATTCACTATGGAGCTGCGCGCAGGCAAAACGCCTCAAAACCAAACGCTAAATTCCGATCAATCGCATTGCATTTGCCCGATTTTTCGATAGGCTTATCACCAGACAACAACCATCCAAAAGACAGCAAAGCATGAGCGCGACCACAAAAAAGGCCGATATGTCCCGTTATGTCACCAAAGCCAATCTTGCCGGTGCCTTTTTTGAAAATGCGGCCATGCTTGGTGCGAAGCCGCTTTTGTTCCATAAGAGCAAAGGCAAATGGACAGGTAAAAACTGGGACGAGGTTGCCGACTCGGTCAGGCGGCTGGCTGGTGCCTTGGTTGCCGCTGGCATAAAGCCGCGCGACCGTGTTTTGATTAGCGCAGAAAACCGCCCCGAATGGGCCATTGCCGATTTGGCTGTTATGTCGATCGGTGCCATTGTTGTGCCAGCCTACACAACCAATACCGAAGATGATCATGTCTATATCATGGAACATTCTGGCGCGTTGATTGCCATTACATCGGGCGGCCTTCTTGCCAGCCGTGTCGCCCTTGCCGCATCACGCGTTCAGCATATGCGCATGCTGATCACCATGGATCCTGATACCAAACTTCCCGATCTTGGCGGGCGAACGATTCATACATGGCAGGATTTGCTGGCCAAAACCGAACCTTTGGCCGATATCGACAGCCGGATCGCGGCACAAAATAGCGATGATACTTGTTGTTTTGTCTATACATCCGGCACTGGCGGACGCCCTAAAGGGGTGATGCTGACACATCGGTCGATTCAGGCCTGTATTAACGCCTCAATCGAAATTCTAAGCGAAGGCGGCGTTGAGGAAAACCAGCGCTTTTTATCACTTTTGCCCCTGTCGCATTCCTATGAACATACCGCCGGCATGCATTTGCCAATCCAAACCAAATCAGAGGTTTGGTATTGCGAATCTGCCGAACAGATTGGTGCCAATCTGCAAGAAGTATCGCCAAGCCTGATGACAGCGGTACCACGGCTTTATGACGTGCTTCATGAACGCATTATGCGTAGCATCCGCACCAAGGGCGGCTTTTCCGAAACCCTGTTCATGGAAACAATCCGCCTTGGCCGCAAACGGCTTGAAGGCCGAACGCTTCTTCCGCATGAATTTTTCCTCGATTTGCTTCTCGAAAAATTGATCCGCCAGAAAATACAGGCGCGATTGGGTGGAAAGCTGAAATATTTCATTTCCGGCGGGGCAGCGTTAAACCCCGAAATTGGCAGTTTTTTCATGGCGCTTGGGGTCAAGCTGCTGCAAGGCTATGGCCAAACCGAGGCATCGCCCGTGATATCGGCAAATCGCCCTGGCAAGATCAAGATCGAAACCGTCGGCCCGCCAGTTGCTGGCGTTGAGGTTCGTTTTGCCGATGATGGGGAGATTTTGGTTCGCGGTGATTTGCTGATGAAAGGCTATTGGCGCGATGATCACAGCACCGCCGCCACCATTCGTGATGGCTGGCTTTACACTGGTGATATTGGCAGTTGTGATGATGATGGCTATATCACCATTACTGGCCGCAAAAAGGAAATCATTGTCAATTCAGGCGGCGAAAACATCGTTCCAAGCCGGGTTGAAGCCCTGTTGACCATTGAACCTGAAATTGAACAGGCGCTTGTTGATGGTGATCGACGGCCATGGCTGGCAGCGGTGATTGTGCCAAGTGCTGAAGCGCGTGCTGCAGCCGCATCAGATGAAGCGTTGAAATTGCTGATTGCCGAGACAGTCGAGCGCGCCAATAGCCGCCTTTCGCAAATTGAAAGGGTACGTCGGTTCATTATTGCTGATGAAGGATTTACAACTGAAAACAGTCAATTAACAGCAACATTAAAAGTAAGACGTCATGTCGTAAGGGCGGAATATCAAGATCGGCTCGCCGCCCTTTATACGCGTGGCAAGCAGGATTAAATCACCCGCATTTCGCCAAAACAGATTTGCAGCGCGCCATCATTGCTGGCTGTTTATGACGGGGTGATTGCGGTTACTTATTTCACCCATGTTGAGCTGCGCTTTGGCCCCAAATCATCGCGCATCATCTCGCTAAAAGCGTCTGCAAAACTGCGGTTTGCTTCGCGATTCTTTTTGAGAATAGCATCAAGCGGTATCACGATATCACCATCTTTACGCAGCCGCGGCGGGTCATAATTACCAAATCCGGCAACCAATGTTTGCAAGGCTGCCATCAATTCTTTTTCCTGCTCATCATAGGCCATTGCCAACTCCTCTTGAACCTCAACATATATTCACTGTGACCGGTAATCAGATTAACGGCACAGATTGATAAATTTCAAGTCGCATCGCCGCGGTGATGTGACCATAGCGGCAAAGATCTGAGCAAAATACTTTATCGCCGACTGTTCGCTATCGGCTATCTTTCAGCCGTATTCTGAACATTTCATTTGGGGTAACCGGCGTTAGCTATTATCAAGGATATTCCAACTGCGTGCCAGACGAGGCCAAGATGAAAAACCAAGCACAAGTCGTAGTCATTGGAGGCGGCGTTGTTGGCGCCTCAATTTTATACCATCTCAGCAAACTTGGATGTCATGATGCGATCATGCTTGAACGGTCGGAATTGACGTCAGGTTCGACATGGCATGCCGCGGGTGGCATGCACACCATTAATGGCGATCCAAATGTTGCTAAATTACAGCAATATACAATCAAGCTTTATCAGGAAATCGAGGAATTATCGGGTCAGAATATCGGCCTTCACATGACCGGCGGGATTATGCTTGCCGCCACAAATGAGCGGTTTGACTGGCTAAAATCGGTCTATGCCAAAGGTAAATATCTTGGCATGGATGATCTTGAGATCATCACCCCTGAGCGCGCGCATGAACTGATGCCGCTGATCGACCCTTCGCAATTTGTTGGCGCCATGTATGATCCGATTGAGGGGCATTGCGACCCTTACGGCGTTACCCATGCCTATGCCAAGGCGGCGCGCAAAAATGGCGCGGATTTTGAAACCCATGTCAAGGTTGAGGCGCTTCGCCAACAGGCCGACGGCCAATGGGTCGTCACAACCAATAAAGGCGTCATCATCGCTGAACATGTGGTGAATGCCGCTGGTCTTTGGGCGCGTGAAGTTGGCCGCATGGTTGGGCTGGAACTGCCGGTTTTGGCAATGGAACATATGTATCTGTTGACCGAAGACATGCCCGAAGTTGCCGAAATCAATCAAAAAACCGGTGCCGAAGTTTTGCATGCTGTTGATTTTGATGGTGAAATCTATCTTCGCCAAGAACGTGGCGGTATGTTGATGGGCACCTATGAACGCGCTTGCAAACCATGGTCGGAAACCGAAACGCCATGGGATTTTGGTCATCAGCTGCTCGAGCCTGATATTGATCGGATTGCGCCATCGCTTGAAGTCGGGTTCCGCCATTTTCCGGCATTTGAAAATGCTGGCATCAAACAAATCATCAATGGCCCCTTCACGTTTGCGCCTGATGGAAATCCACTTGTTGGGCCGGTGAAGGGCATGACCAATTACTGGTCTGCTTGTGCGGTAATGGCTGGCTTTAGTCAGGGTGGCGGTGTCGGGCTGGCATTGGCCAACTGGATTGTGAATGGTGACCCCGGATTCGATGTCTGGGCGATGGATGTATCGAGGTTTGGTGACTATGCCAGCATGGCCTATACCAATGCCCGTGTCAGAGAGAATTATTCGCGGCGGTTTTCAATTCGATATCCGAATGAAGCATTACAAGCTGCCCGCCCCCTATTGACCACCAGCATCTATGACCGGCAGAAACAGGCTGGCGCGCAATTTGGCGCTGCTTTCGGGCTTGAGGTTCCGCAATGGTTCGCACCTGATGGAACGGCCGATGTTTTCTCATGGCGTCGATCGGTTGATTTTGACCATGTTGGCAATGAGGCAAAGGCTGTCAGAAACGCAGTTGGGCTTGGTGATATATCCGGCTTTGCCAAATATGAGGTTAGTGGCCGCGGCGCGGCGGCATGGCTTGACCAGCTTCTTGCCGCAGCGATACCGCCGATTGGCCGCATGACTTTGGCACCAATGCTAAAGGGTGATGGTAAAATCATTGGCGATTTCTCGCTTGCCCGACTTGGTGATACGCGGTTCCTGATCATTGGATCGGGCATTGCCGAAAGCTATCACATGCGCTGGTTCCTTTCGCATTTGCCCGATGATGGCTCGGTTCAGGTCAAAAGCCTTGGCCTTGATCTTGTTGGGCTTACAATTGCCGGGCCAAAGGCGCGTGAGGTTCTGCAAAAATGCAGCAAAACCGATGTTTCGCATGATGCAATGCGCTTTATGGCGGTTCGCGAAATGGATGTTGGCATGACACCAGCAATTGTTGGCAGGGTCAGCTATAGCGGCGATCTTGGTTATGAAATCTGGGTAAAGCCGGCAAGCCTTGCACGGCTCTATGATGATTTGATGGCGGCGGGTAGCGATTTTGATATCCGCCCGTTTGGTTCGCGCGCACTCAACGCCCTTCGACTGGAAAAAAACTATGGGTCGTGGGGGCGTGAATATCGCCCGCTTTACGGCCCTGTCGAGGTTGGGCTAGATCGGTTTGTGGCCTATGATAAACCAGCTGATTTCATTGGCAAGGCAGCGGCATTGGCCGAACGCGATAATGGCGGCAGCAAACGGCTTATCAGCCTTGCCGTTGCTGCGGTTGACGCTGATGTTATCGGTGATGAGCCAGTCTCAATTGACGGGGCTGTGGTTGGCTGGGTTACATCTGGCGGATTTGCACATGCTTCCAAAACTTCGGTTGCGCTGGCGATGGTGCCAAAGGAATTTGCCCTTCGCAATGATGGCTGGACTGTCGAACTTCTGGGTCAAAGCCTGAAAGCCAGCTTAATAAACAAACCGCTATTTGACGCAAATGCCAGCCGGATGCGAAGCTAGGAACAAGCGTGAAACAGCAACATTTACCTTTTTTTCAATCGCCAACAGGTGATCGGCCGTTTTTGGCAATGGGTTTATTGCTTGTCGGCGTTTTCACGCTTGCGCTTCAAGATGCAACGGTCAAGCTGATTGCCCCTGAAACCTCGTTCTGGCAATTCCAGACAATTCGCGCCGTCGGCAATGCGTTTTTTATTGTCATGCTTGCCATGATTAGCGGCGGCTATGGCCTGCTTGTGCCGCAAAACTGGCGTCCGGTCTATTTTCGCGCTGTTATGCTTAGCATCTGCATGTTTTGCTTTTTTTCTGGTGCGCCTTATCTGACAGTCGCGCAGATGGCTGCTGGATTATACACCTATCCGCTTTTTGTTTCACTTCTTGCCGGGCCAATTCTTGGCGAAAAGGTTGGCCCTTGGCGCATTGTTGCGCTGATGATCGGTGCCGCGGGGGCGCTGTTTATCCTTGACCCCTTTGATGCGCGTTTCTCGCCAATCCAGCTTCTTCCGGTTGCCGCAGGTTTTTTCTATGCCTGCAACATTCTGACCCTTCGCCATTCCTGCCGGCATGAAAACCCATTATCACTTACCATTGCGGTTGCTGTTTTGTTTTTTCTGACTGGCCTTGCTGGCATCGTGATTTTGACGCTATTTCCCGTGCCAGCGGATATTGCGGCTGCAATGCCCTATGTCGCACTTGGCTGGCCAGAATTGACCTGGCTGATATTTGGCGTTGCGATCGCCTGTTCGGTGCTGAATCTATCAGGCAATATCTGCCTTGCGCGCGCCTATCAGACAGCTGATAGCAGCTGGCTTGCGCCAATTGATTTCACCTATCTTTTATTTGCTGCATTTTGGGGGCGGGTTATTTTCGACGCTTGGCCGCCGCAACAAGCGCTTCTTGGTATGAGCTTAATTGCCTTTGCTGGCATCTTGACCGCATGGCGCGAACAAAAACGACAAGCCCAGTAAAAGCGATAAGCAAAACCACAAGTAAAAACCAAAGCCTAAAGTGGTTCGAACTTTGTCATTTCAATAGGCCTGAAATCCTTTGAATTTCATCGGATCAGCGGTAAGGTAATGTCCTTGATTACTGTCCTGTTGGGGCAGATTGCTTTTACGTCTGGAGCCTGTTTTATGAGTGAAATTCTGTCAAACCTAGCCCAAGATTGTCACCGGATTCTTAGCGAGACACCCGGCCCAGATGGGCGAGAAAAAATTGCCGAATTGTTGCAAAACCTGCTGTCAGATCCGGCCAATGTCGAAACGCTGGTTCCGCTGACAACGGGTGAGCGCGATTTGCTTTATCAAGATGCCGAGCTTGGCTTTTGTATTTTGGCGCATAATTATGACAGCCCGAAAACATCACCACCGCATGATCATGGGCCGTCATGGGCGATTTACGCCCAAGCGCGCGGCGAAACCGAAATGCGCGATTATGACAAAATCGAAGATGCCAGCGCCGAAAAAGCAGGCAAGGTGCAAATATCACGCACCTATCGCCTGACCCCGGGGGTTGCCCATGTCTATAATGAAGGCGATCTGCATTCACCAACCCGCGAGGGACCAACCAGCCTTGTGCGGATTGAGGGCACCGATATGAGCAAGGTAAAACGGTTCCGCTATGAGCTAGCCTAGCCGCCTATCCAGCCTTTTGCCCAACCATTTGCCCAATCTTGCGTCTTACCCGCCCCAATGCCTTTTAGGAAAATGATATGAGTTACGGATTATTCGCCGCGCTATATGACGCTGGAACATGCTTTGCCCTGATCGACAGCCGCGAACGGCGCGACTATGTCGCCGGTCACTGGTTTGGCAGCACCAATATTCCGCTTTCGCTTTTTTCAACGCGGCTTGGCTATCTTTTTCAAGACCATGATTTTCCAATTCATTTTCTGGACTGGCAGGACAAGGCAAGCGCTGAGGCCATCCACCAGTTAAAAGCGATTGGATTTCGCAATATAACCATTCACAACACCCAAAAACCGGCGATGATGGGGCGCGGCTTTGTAAAAGGCGAATATGTCTGGTCAAAAGCGTTTGGCGAAGTGGTTGCGCATGAAATTGATCTTCCTGAAGTCACACCAAAACAATATCTCGCCGATTATCAGGATGCGCAGCTTTTCGATGTGCGCCCAACGGCCGAATATCAGGATTTCACCCTGCCAAAGTCGCAAAGCCTGCCAAACAGCCTGTTGCTTGCCAATGTTCAGGCCTTGAAAGATACTGGCAAAATGTCGCTTTTGCATTGCGCTGGGCGAACAAGATCGATCATTGGTGCCTTTACCTTGATGGCATCAGGCTATGATGGCCCTTTTGCGGTGTTTCGCGGTGGCACGCAAGCTTGGCAGCTTGATGGCTATGAACGCGAACATGATGCCAACCGGCTGTTTGCCGCAGACCATGAAGCGTCTGACGCCGTTGACCATTTCCTGCGCCGTTGGCAAATCCCTGCCACACGGGTTGCGGCCGATGGGCTGGCTGCCTTTGTTGCTGACCATAAAACAGAGCTATTATTTGATGTGTCAGATGATGGCGCGACGGGCCAGCCGCTGGCGCATGGTATTATCAAAATTTCGGGGACCAATCTTATCCAGCAGACGGACCGGTCGATTGCACGCTACCATGTTCCGGTTGTCCTGTTTGACCAAGGATCGGGAAGCCGCGCCGCCTTTGCCGCTTTCTGGCTGCGCTGCATGGGCTTTAGCGTGACGATTGCCCATCTTGACGCGCCCCTTGCCACAATTGAAACCATCACAAACACTGTTACCAGTAACATTGCCAGCAACGATTCAGGGTCGGTCACGTCATTTGCCGCGCCGCAGCTGGATATATGGCAAAAAGACAAAATAGCGCTATATGATTTCAGACCATCAAAGGCCTTCAAATCGGGTCATATCGCCAACAGCCATTGGCAGAATATCGGTGCCATTTTAGGTCAAACACCAGCAGATAAGCCAATTGCCATCATCGCCGAAAATGCTGAACAAGGCCACATGATTGCCGATTGTCTTATCCGGCATGGCTGGCAAATTGCCGGTGTTTATCTCTGGCATGACGCTGATTTTGACATGGCGAAACTGGCAAATGGCGGGCTTGACTTACCGCTTGATGAACCCGCGCTTTTTGCCGGACGGCATCACGGTGTGTTGCAAGATGCCCGCGATTATCTGGCATGGGAAGAAGATCTTCCAAGCGAGATTGATGAATCAATTCATGATTTATGGTGTCAGGAACTGGCGACACCGCCAAAATTGGACGCGTAAACTGGGCTAGCGCGGCGGATCGGCCTTAATCCGCGCTTGACGCCAGATAATTAGCAAACCACCGGCAATGATCGCCAGAACGCCCGGAAACAGGCGGTCTAATGGGGCTTCGGCAAAAAACCACCAGCCCAAAAACATCGAAAAGGGAATGCCAAAATATTCAAACGGGGCAAGCAGGCTTGGCTGGGACATGCGATAAGCCACAACAAGCCCAAGAACCCCTGCCCCACCAAGCAAGCCAAGCGCGAGAAATAGGCCAAGATCAAATGCCGATGCAATCGGTACCATTTCGCCAAAGCTAAGCCATAGCAACAGGGAAAACCCCACCGCAAAAATTTGCGAACGGAACTGGATCACGCCTGACAAGCGATCATACGAAAAGATTTTTACAAGCGTACTCGACATCGCATAGCAAAGCGCGGCCAGCACTGGCAAAATCGAAAATAGCGAAAAGATGCTTGCACCTGGTTGCATAATCATAACAACCCCGCAAAAGCCTAAAATCACCGCCGACCACCGCCAAAACCCAACGACGGCTCCAAGCAGCGGAACCGACAAGGCGGTAACAAAAAATGGCCCTGAAAACGCCAAGGTGGCAACTGTGGCAAATTCCAATTTGCTATAGGCCGTGAATAAGCATAATTGCGCCAGACTGACGCTGCCGCCGCGCAATGCGCAAATCATCCATTCTTGCCGGTTAAACGGGGTTTTTAACGCCCCCATCTGTTTGCTATAGGCAAGAAGCAGTAAAATCGGCAGAAAGCCGAAAAAATTACGCGTAAATGAAATCTGAAAAATAGAATAATCAGCGGTCAATATGCGGACAGCGACGCCCATCAATGAGAATGAAAAAATCGCCGCTATAATCGTCAAAATCGCCCGCGTCACATAAAATATCCCTATAGCACGAAATGCGGCTTATCAGTTTGCAACCGATCGCTTGGCCGAACAGCACCGGCAAATTGCCGCAAAAGATAAACCGGCAAGACCAATGTGATATCAGCACTAGCTTGCGGTGATTGGATCAACGTCAAATGCCTTGATGGTCATTGAAATCAGCGCGTAATAGCCCAAAACCCCAACAAGATCGACCGTTCCCTCCTCACCAAGAATGGCAATCGCACGCGCATATAACGCATCAGACACGCCGCGGGTGAGGTTCAGTTCGCGCGAGAATTCATAGACAAGCTGTTCATCATCATTGGAAAAATCTGGATCATGATCGGCCGCCAGCGCGTCAACAACAGCCTGGTCAATGCCCGCCGCCAAAGCATGCGGCACATGCGCCTGCCATTCAAACGCCGCATCCCATATCCGCGCTGTTGTCAGGATCGCCAATTCGGACAAACGCGGCGATAGCGATGAATCATATCGGCAATAACGACCCAATTGCTGTGCCTTATCGGCCAATTCGGCGCGATATAGCCAAACCGCCAACGGCCCGCGCACATTGCCGCGTGGGCCAGAGACGATATCGTCATAAATCTCTTTTTGTCGTTTATTCATTTTAGCTTGGTCAAGCGCTGGCAATCGAGCCATCTAGATACCTCATCAAATATTGGCTTGGTCAAAACACCGGAATGAGGGGCAGAAATGCGCGGTGATGCGATCAATTAACCCCGATCATTGACCCGCCATTACTATAGTCATGCGCCAGCGAATAGGCCTAGCATTTTCAACCATCCCACGCCAAAATCATGTATAGGATTAAGATAAGTTTTGTTATGGGGCTATCATGTCAAACCAAACAGCCATTCCCTTCATCCAGATGCGTGGCGGCAGTTCAAAAGGAATTTACTTTCATCTTGCCGATTTGCCGCAAGATAAATCAACCCGTGACAATCTGCTGAAATGGGTCATGGGTGCCTATGGTGACCCGCGTCAGATTGATGGCCTTGGCGGGGCTGATCCGCTTAGCTCAAAAATTGCGATTGTTGCGCCATCTCAACGCGATGACAGCGATATTGATTACAGCTTTGTGCAGGCGCTTGTCGGCGAAGATGGGCTTGATGACACCCCAAATTGCGGCAATATTCTATCTGGCATTGGTGCCTTTGCGGTTGAAACCGGCCTGATAAACCCCACTGGTGATCAGGCCAATATTCGTGTCTATATGACCAATAGCGGCAATCGCTGCCTGCTGCAATTTCCGCTGGAAAACGGATTTCCCATCTATCATGGTGAGGCGCGCATTGACGGGGTATTCGGCTCATCAGCGCCCGTTATGTGTCATTATCAAGATTTGGAAGGATCGGCTTGCGGCAGCCTGTTTCCAACCGGCAAACATTGTGATGAATTTGATAATGTGCGGGTGACCTGCATTGATAATGGAATGCCGGTTGTTTGCTTGCGCGCTGAAGATTTTGGTCTAAATGGAGATGAAACCCCTGACCAGCTTAACCGTGATGAGGTTTTGAAATCGCGCCTTGAATCGATCCGTCTTCAGGCCGGTCTGGCAATGGGGCTTGGTGATGTATCAGGCAAAGCCGTGCCGAAAATGAGCCTGATATCAAAACCGCGTGCCGGTGGTGCGGTCAATACGCGAACCTTTATCCCTAAATATTGCCACAAGGCCATTGGCGTTCTTGGCGCGGTTTCGGTGGCTAGTGCCGCGCTCTATGAAGACAGCGCGATTCATGACCTTGCCACGCTTCCCGATGGCATGGTGAAAGATATGATCATCGAGCATCCATCAGGTAAATTTGATGTTCAGCTTTGTCTTGAAAACCGTGATGGTGGTTTGCAGATCGAACGCGCCGGCCTGCTGCGAACGACACGCCTGCTGGCGCGGGGCGAGGTCTTTGTACCCGTCTCGGTTTGGGATGGCAAACAAGTGTAAACGCCCGATCAGGCGGAGGTTTTTCGGATCTTGGCATCTGGCAGAACAAGCCGCCCTGACAGGGCAATGATCGCCAAACAGGCGGGTATCAGGCATAAAATGCCAATATTCCAGCTATGCGTCGTTTCAACAACCCAACTAATCAAAGCCGGCCCTATCAGCATGCCAAGCCCTTGGATTTGAAACACCCAAGCGACAAAAACAGGCAGATTTTGTGGATCATCATTTGCGCGGCTGACAAGATAGAAAAAAATTGGCGCTGACCCGCCCGACACCAAGCCGGTTAAAATCAAAACCAAAACCAGCAAAAATGGTGATTGGCTGAACAAAACCAGCAAAATCAGCAAAATTGGCACAATGGAAAAGACCAGCCTGACAATATGCGCTGGCTTTTTTCCGGTTTGTAACGCCTGTCCGGCAATCAAATTACCAATGAAATTAACCGCACAAAACAGCCCCGTGATCATCGCCCCCTCGGCAAGGCTGAACCCGCCAAGCGATTGCGATATTAATGGCATGAATTGAATAAGTGTCTGATAAACCAATGAATGAAGAGCAAAGCTAAGCCCGATAATGGCCAGCAATGGCAAGGCAATCGCCAGCTTGAGCGCGGCAAGATCAAATTGCCGCTTCATTGGCAATCGATCATCAGGAATGAACAGCCAGCCAAGACCACAGACAAACACCGAAAAGCCGAACCCAACTTGCCAGACCAGATGCCAGCCCCCTTGTTCGATAAGATAGGGCGCGGCGATAATCGCAAGCCCGTTGCCAAGTGGCATAAACCCGCCCCATGTTCCCATCACCCAGCCGCGATTTGCCGGATCGGTATGTTGAGCTAGCAGGCTTGGTGCGGTCAAAGTCAGGGCAATCAGACTAATCCCCTCGATGGCGCGTCCAATGAACAGGCTTGCCACCGAACTGCCCATAAGGCTGATGGCACTGCCAATACAGGCAATGATCAAAGCTGCCATTAAAATGCGTTTGGTGCCGGCGCCGCGTACAATGCCGCCAATCAATACCCCCGCCACGACCATGATAAGGGTGAAGACTGACGCTAACAGCCCGATCTGCGACAAGCTCAGGCCAAAACTGGTCGATAATTCAGTAATCGAAGGTGCCAATTTGGCAATATTAATTCCGCTTAAGCTGCCACAAAATAAAATGGTGATTGTCAGCCGCAAATCACGCGCAAAAGATGAAGACGGCATTGCCATGATCTGTCTCAAATCCCTTTAGGTTGGCATTATTTGCGGTGGCTGATGAGCGCAAATAATAGATCGTCATTTTTGCCGGATATCGGGCAAAGCAGCAAGCGCATTCCCATAAAGCCAATCGCAAAGCCAGGCTGTCATTGCCAGTTTGTCACCCCCTCATACAGCGCGCGTTACCGCCCGCCACCCCGGTGACATGACAAACACAAAAAAGGCGATAACAAAGGCCGCTGACACGAATATATGCATCATTTCAGGCGCAATAAACGCAAGACCGGCACCAGTTGCCAGCGGGCCAGCCGCCGCGCCAACATCACGCCATGTCTGGTTCCGCGCCAATGCCTTGACCTTATTATCGGGATAGATCCGCGCCACGGCGGCCGGAAACAGGGTTCCCAAGGCACCGCGCGCCAATACCAATGCAACCGACCCTTGAACCAAAAGCCCGGCGCCAATCATCGCAAAACCGGCAATGGCCAGCGCAATCATCAGGGTTAACGGCAGACGAATACCAAATCTATCGGCAATTATACCCGAACATGGCGCCACCAGCATCTCGCTTAAACGGCGTGCGGCAAGGATACTGCCGCCAAATAAAATCGCCATTTCAGTTGAAACATATTGCGCCCACATCAGCGATATCGATACGGTAAAGACGCCGTCAATCCCCGCCCCCATCCAGAAAATCAGCATATCCAGACTATCGGGGCGCGGAAAAATGCGATCGCGGGCAACCGGCTTTTTGATTCTGGCAGGTTGCGCCGATTCATCAAGGCCAAAGGCCAGCATGACCGACACGGCCGTTGCCAGCGAGAGATATAGAAACACATCCCTTGGCCCAACAATCGTGGCCAGCCATGCCCCCACCGTCATCGCCAAAAGCGGGCCAACCTGTTCATCCGACCGGCTGAGCCCGATGCGGGTGCCTGTTTTGGCCGGATTCACCGCAGCATAGGTCA
>Ga0102960_1000030_pt1 | contig 50268 bp, 41 predicted proteins | sample SalPon2_B_H2O_MG_2_FD_84521 | JGI IMG/M metagenome (GOLD analysis project Ga0102960, IMG submission 84521) | Salt pond water microbial communities from South San Francisco under conditions of wetland restoration - Salt Pond MetaG SF2_B_H2O_MG | ecosystem: Environmental > Aquatic > Non-marine...
ACCGACGCTGTTACTCTCCAGCTGCAGTTCGGTAACCTCGCTACCCGTGCTTACCCAGAACTGATTGCTCGCCACAACGAGCTCGGTCTGATTCAGCACGCTCGTGAGGCAGAGCAGTACCTGCTTGGCAAGATTGCCGCTGGCTCGACAGCCGTTACCACCACAAGCCTCATTGGCTTCGGTCGTGACATGCTCGTCCAGATGGGTCGTGCCGCTTCTGCGTACCGCTCCCGTCACCGTCTTGAGGCCGACGCTCCGCTTCGTGCCATCCTCCCCTCGTGGGTCAAGGATGCCATGGCTGCGGACCTCGCTCTCTCGATGCCCGGTGACAGCACACTCAACGCCTACGCCGAGATTGAGGGCTACATGGCAGCTCGTGGAGTTGTCGTCAGCTACTCACTCGACCAGAACGTGGCAGCTGCCCAGAGCGCTGGTGCCCTCAACGAGTTTGCTGACTCGTTCGTGTGGTACCTCTTCGCTGAGGGTACCTTCCTGTTCCTCGACGGCGGCACACTGGACCTCGGAATCATCCGTGACTCCAGCCTTGTTGGTACCAACGACTACAAGATGTTCGTTGAGACCTTCGAGGGTGTTGCCAAGGTCGGCATTGAGGGCCTCGCAATCACCAGCACCATCAGCGTGAACGGTGTGGCTGCTGCCCTGCGTGACACCACAGGTGGCGCAACCGCAGCGGCTATCGAGTACTAAGCCGATAACCACTAATCAGTTCACACCGGGCGACGTTCAGAAAGCTAAAGGAGAGTAAGAACATGGCAAAATTCCAAGGAGTCTTTCCTGCGAATGAGTTAGTTCCAGCTCCCTGCGGTCTACTGAGCGTCGCCCGGGTGACTGAGCACACAGCCCGTGACTATGACGAGCGTTGGGTTCGAGGTCTTGACCAAGAGTTCGACTCAATGCCGTCATACGTCCGGCTGCTCACCGTTAATGACGCAACAGTCACTGACGGTGAACTCACCGACAATCAGGCAGACGACCGCTACCTGCGGTACGTGCCGTTTTACATTGACGTTGAGGACTTTGCTTCGACCTTCAGCCTTCCGGGGCAGGACCGGTTTGAGCGAGTCAAGAAAGAGCTTAAAGCAGTAACCCAAAAGGCCGTCGAGTACGAGTTCTGGACAGGTTCTGCTGCCCGGGGTGTTGTGAGCGCTGGTCCGCCGATTGACTATGACGCTGGTGAGAACAACATGTATCTCACCAAGACAGGTGCTTCAACAATTCCTCAATCAGGAGCATTTGCACCGCAGATTGCTCTGATGTATCTAGAAGAGGCGATTTCAGATTCTCCAACAGGAGAGAACGCAGTCATCCACATGACTCGTGACGTTGCCTCGATTTTGGGTTCCCGTCTCGTCTACAAAAAGGGCGAAGACGGAAAGCCCGGTCGGGCAATGACCCGCTTGGGCACCGAAGTTGTTATTGGTTCCGGGTACACCGGTACAGGACCTGTTGGTGACCAGAACGCTGCTGCGTCTGCTACCAACAAGTGGATTTACGCCACAAGCAAGGTTGACGTTCACCTCGGCAAGATTGAGGTCGTAAACGAAGACTTGGCTCAGGGCGCAGATGTTACAATAAACAACATGAGGATTAAGGCGTACCGGCCTGCCGCTGTGTACTCCGACCCCTCAATGCATTACGCAATGCGAGTGACACTCCCGACATCATAACGACTAAGCCTAAGTAATAACTTTTAAGGAGCACACTGGAATGGCTACACAAGACTATGCGGCTAGCGTCCAAGGTGTGGCGATTCGAGTCACTCGACTGGACGCCGCTGGTAACCTCCTCAACGGAGCAGGGGACAGCTACACCACCTCGGCATTTTTGCGAGCCTCATTTACCCCCGAATATGAAGAGGGTGACGAAATCGTTGAGAAGTCTGCGGACGGCACAATCTGTGTCTCCTACAAGGCTCCTGACACCCTCAAGCGAATCACAATGGAGATTGCGATTTGCGAGCCCGACCCCGAACTGACAGCTCTTATGTCAGGTGGTCTGTTGCTTCGCAAGAACTTCGGTTCATTCGCTTCGCCAGACAACAAGAGCGTTGGTTGGGCTTCCCCCGGCGTTGGTGACGACCCCTCCGGTAACGGTGTGTCGATTGAGGTTTGGTCCTTTGCTGTCAAGGACGGCAAGCGGGACACCACACTCCCATACTTCTACTGGGTCTTCCCCTACGCACGCCTCCGCCAGAGCGGTGACCGTGTGATTGAGAACGGCCTCCTCGCCAACACCTTCGAAGGCTACGGCCTCGGGAACGTTCAGTTCCAGAGCGGCCTCGACGGACGCTGGGAGTACCCCGTTGGTGCAGAGCGCCCCTACAGCTACGCCCGTGCAACATGGGCTCCTGAGGGCCTCAAGGGCTTCTACCGCTGGTTCGATGTTGCTAGCAACACCGTGACCAACAAGTCCATCACCTCGGAGGTCGGCACAGTGACCACTGGCACAGCCCACGGGTTTGAGGTCGGACAGTCAGTCACCATCGCTGGTGTTGACGGCGACTTCAACGGAACCCACACAATCACAGCGGTGCCAAGCACCACCAGCTTCCGTGTCTCACTGACCGGTGCAGCTGACGTTGCTTCGACACCTGTCAGCCCAGCTGGTGACGTTGTTCGTAACCGTGGCTACCTCGCAGTCTCTGACTTCGAGAGCCAAGGCTCCACAGAGAACTACAACGTTCCGGGTGCGGATGACTACAACCCCGACTTGGCGACTGACTTCATCATCGCCTCTTCGGAGGACCCCACTTCCTAAGTTAGAAGGGGCGGGCAGAGTGCCATGGGTGTTGCTTAGCGCTCAGGCCCTGCCCGCCCCAACTTCTATGTAGAGAGGCGAGACGTAATGAGCAATCTGTGGGTAGACACTGATGACTTAGGTGTCTATGCGGATTCTGATTACGCTTACGAGGCGGTAAAGACTGCTTCTTACCTCCTCTGGGCCATGTCGGGCCGCAAGTTCTCGGGGACAACCCGAGTTACGGAGCGTTACGTCTCTGCCTACGACCCCTATCTCCGCTCCGGGTCTTCTCGCCTCACCTACACGCCGCAACTTATTGATGGTCAGGTTGAGAACGTTGCTTCCGGAGGCTTCGGTCGTTACTCCAATAGAGATTTCCTTGGAGATGGAACGAATGCTCTAACTCGGGTTCGTCTCCGGGGTCGTAAGGTCGTCAAGATTCACGCTCTCCGTGACCAAGACGGCAACGTCATCGACCCCGATACTTACTACCTTGCCGACCACTCAACGGTCTACGGCACTTCTAACGCTAGCTGGAGTGCGACAAACGTAGAGGTGACCTACACCTATGGAACACCTCCACCCACAGCCGGTAAGGCTGCTGCAAGGCTTCTAGCGACCGAACTAGTCAAGCTTTACGAAGGTGACGAAGAGTGCGGTCTGCCTCAGCGTGTGACATCTGTGGTTCGTCAAGGTGTTACATACACCATTCTCGACAACCAAGACTTTGTTGACGAACTGCGTACAGGGATGTACGCCGTTGACCTCTTCCTCAAGACAGCCAACCCAGACAAGGCTCGTGCCCGCTCCCGGGTCTTCAGCCCCGACCAGCCTCGTGCTCGTCGCATTCAGGGTGAAAGCCCGGTCTTCGAGTTGAGTGCCTACGACCTCTACTTCAACACCGAGGGCGGCACCAACGTCTACTACCTCAGTGAGTTTGGTGGAGACTTCTTGCTCAACGATTCTGCGTGGGATGTCTACGCAGTCATCTCCAGCTACAACAACTCCAAAACTTTGACACTTGAAGGAGCTGCTGACCTAGACAGAACAGAAGAAACTATTCGACTAAGCGCAAGCTATTCGGACCTTCTTTCTGTTCTCGGCCCTCGGGACCCCGGAATCTTGGACTTGTATGCAACTCGTCCAAGTTTGGGTAACCCCTCGGTCAACGAGGTAATCCATATGCTGACCAGCAATGTGGTTTACCAACTCGGTGACAGGGTTACACCGATTGCAATTGTGTAATAAAGACGAGAGGAAATAAAAGACATGGCAACGTTCGCTGATGTATCAGGCGTAGATGACGGGGCAAAAAACCTCGCAAACTTTCTTCAGGATGTTCTAGACCGAGTTGTCAACACTTACGACTCCTACTCCATGCCGCTTCCTTCAAAGCGGTACTGGAACCTTGCCCCGCCTGCGGTTGATTGCGAACAGCTAGTTGTCTCTCTTATTCAGATGTACATTGGCGCTCCCGGCGATGAAGCCACAGAGCCTCGCCGTTGCCACGACCCCCGTAGCGCAACACTCAACATCACGGTTTCTCGTGCCGTCCCCATTGTTGGACAGAACGGTCAGCCCCCAAGCGCAGAAAACATCGAAAAAGGCGCAACAGTCTCCGCTTACGACGCATGGATTTTGATGGAAAGCGTTCAGCAGTTTGATTCATGGGCCGGTAATGGGGCATTTGGTTTGGGAGTTATTGCCACGGTTGATGTTGAGGGCCCAGAAGGCGGATTCCAAAACACTCGAATGACCATCACAATGGCGGTTCCGTAATGGGAAACGTAATTTTTTATGAACCAGCTCTAGACCGATTTCTTCGTCAACCCGGTGGAACAGTCGGGCGGTTTTTAAAGAGAAAAGGTTTGCTTGTTAAAGCAGCCGCAAAGCGTCAAGTTGGCGTGCAGACAGGGGCTTTGAGAGCCTCCATCCACATGCGTCACTTCCGTGACCCCCGGGGTCAGTATGTAAAAATCGGGTCTTCCTTGCCCTACGCAAGGATGCACCACGAGGGGACTCGGCCTCACCTTATTAGGCCGACTAACCCGGGTGGTGTTCTGAGGTTCCAAACTAAGGGACAACTAGTGATTACACACCTAGTCCGGCACCCCGGAACTAAGCCAAATCGCTACCTTAGTGACAACCTCAGATTGATAAAATAACAAAGAAAAAATGAGCTTTTACAAACCCGTAAATGCTCAACGACACAGATAAGGAAGAAAGATGACAAACCGATTCAAGGACTTCGGTGCCGGAGGAGACGGTGTTAATAAAGACCCGCTCTCTTTCAAGCTATATGACGAAGAGTTCCATTGTCGCCCAGCTATCCAAGGAAAAACTCTTTTGGACATGGTTTCTGGTGCAGAAGAAGGGGAGCTTGGTTCAGGTGCAGCAAAGGTCATTAATGACTTTTTCTCCACCGTCTTGCTTGATGAGAGCTACGAGCGTTTTGACACTCTTCTTCAGGACCCAGAAAAGATTGTCACGGTTGAGACCCTTGGTGAAATCACCGCATGGCTCGTGGAGGAGTACACGGGCCGCCCTACGCAGCAGCCAGAGCCTTCCTTGAGTGGGCAATAGACCTCTGGCCTTTTGTAAACGGTAAAGCCCTTATGAGCGGACTGAGATTGATGGAAATGGAGGCAGAAGAGATGACAGATGTCTTGCACTATCTGTTTGAAGACGACCTCCTACATTCCACTCCAGAGCAAGCCGAAGCTCAGTCTCGGTCTAGGACCGTGGTCTACGAGTCCCTTTATGGGAGGGCTTACAAGTACAAGATGAAGGGAACTTCTGGCTCTGGTAGCGGCAATTACCAGACATACGCAGACGGTTCTCATGTTCCATCTGATGGGTTCTATGGCGGTCAAGATGTGGATGAGTTTGACCCCACAGCGCAGATGGTTTCCAAACCCTACGTACCACCAACAGAGTTCAACCCCGAAAGTCCTCTGCCATTCGGTAGAGACCTAGACGCACCGCTTAATTAAGACTTAGACAGGAGGTGATGGCACAGTGGCAGTTGTAGGTGAAGCGCATGTAATTGTTCGTGCCATCACCAACCGTGTAAAGCCGGACATTGAGCGTGCGTTCTCTGGTATTGACCGAATCGGAGAGCGTGAGGGAGCAAGAATCTCTGACGCCTTCGACCGGGGGTTGAACTCTGGCGGTGGCGGTAGGGGAAGAATCTTCGGAGGCAAGTTTGCTGATGAAGCAGAGGCCGCTCGAAGAAAGTTCCAAAGACTTGTTCAAGTTGGTTACTTCCTCGGACCAGTCATTACCGGTCTTGTTGGGGCAATCGGCTCTTTAGGTGCTGGTCTTGTAACTCTCTCTACGATTCTCAGTAGAGCGACCCCAGCGGCTATTGCTTTGGGTGGAGCCCTTGCGGCCCTAGCTCAGGGTGCTCTCACTGCTGTTCTGGCTTTTGGTGGAGTCGGGAAAGCCATTTCTGCGGGAAATAAAGCAACTGCATCTGGTGTAAACAACACAAGAGCGCTAGAGAGGGCTCAAAAACGTCTTGCTGAGGCTATAAAAGCTAAAGAAGATTTTGAAGCTGAAATCACTGACAGAAACATCGAGCGTCAGCGAAGACTTCAAGATGTAAATGATGCTCTTGCCGATGCGCAGATTAATCTTCAAAGAGTTGGCAGGAACTACCTGAGAGCGCAGAAGAGAAGTCTTGATGCGCAGGAAGCTGTTACAAAGGCCAGAGAAGACGCTAAAGAGGCAATTCAACAGCTTCGATTTGAACTTGAGGGCGGTGCTATTTCGGAGAAGAAAGCACGCCTTGAGTTTGAAAAGGCTCGTGACTCTCTCCAGCGTGTTCAGGACCTCCCACCAAACTCTCGTGCTCGGCAGGAGGCAGAACTTGCTTTTGCCGAAGCAGAGCTCAACTTGCGCAAGGCCATTGACCGCAACCAAGACCTTAAGAAAGAAGAAGCTGCTGCCACAAAAGCAGGAGTAGAAGGCTCTAAAGCTGTCAGGGATGCTTCATACGCAGCTGCTGAAGCTAAGCAGGCAGAAGAAGACGCTCTTGTTGACCTGTCTAGAGAGCAGCGAGACTTTGAAAAGCTCACTATTGATACTGCTAAAGCACGTAAAGAGCTTTCGTATGGAGAGTTCAAGAAGCAGATTAAGGAAGAGCGCCAAGAGCTTAAAGATGCTATTAAAGAGGCCAGAAAAGACCTAGAAGACCTAAAGAACAATGCCGGTGGCGCTGCCTCTGCTTACCAAAAAGCCCTGCAAGAGCTGTCCCCCGAGGCCCGCAAATTTGTTGAGTTTATTGTTAGAAATAGGGACGAGTTCCTAAAACTTCGAAATGCTGCAGCAAAAGGACTATTCCCCGGGCTAGAGGTAGCAATTCAAAAGCTTATAGACAAACTCTTCCCCGTTCTAATCCCCCTTCTAGAGGGAACCGGTGGTGCACTAGCCAATGTTGCCAACAAGATTGCAGATGTTGTTACAGAAGAGACAAACCTTGAGCGTCTTGAGAGAGTTTGGAAGACCGGAGACAAACTTATTGAGAACTTCGGCGGGGCTGTTGCAAACCTTATTGACCTGTTCTTAACTCTTCTCGACGCAGGTCGTCCAGTTATCGAAGAGTTTGGTCAGTGGATTGAGGACCTAACTGGCGGCTGGGCTAAAGATGCTGAAGGAAACTTCAGCACTATTCAAACAAGAATGGAAGAAGCCGCAACTATTGTTAAGCGGCTAGCCGGAATTTTTGGAACGCTGTTTGACGCTTTCGGGTCTATCGGAGAGTCTGTCGTAAATGGTGGAGCCCTAGACCGACTACTTACTTACTTCGAAGAAGCATCAAGCGATTTTGCCACCCTCATGGAAAACATGAATGGTGATGGCTCTCTAGGTGAATACTTCCTCAAGGCAACAGAGAATGCCACCAAGGTTTTGGACCTCTTGGGCAACATTATTGGTGAGATTCTTAAACTTGGTGCAGGAGAAGGTGTAGGAAGTTTCATTGACAGTCTCAATGAGGCAGTTGACATCTTTGGTGAGATTGGCGAAGAAATTGATGGTGCACTGCCAGCTTTCGGAGATTTCATCGTTGAGTTTGCCAAAGTTATTAAGACATTCACTGAAAGCGGTTCTATCAAAACCTTCTTCGAGATTTTGACTGGCGGTCTAGAGGTAGTCAATAAAGTCTTTGGAAACGAGACAGTCAAGAAAATCTTCTTGTTTGTTGCTCCTATTTTTGCTGCTACTCGTGCTTTTGCCCTATTCGGTAAAGTCGGATTCTTTGCTTTCAAGGTGTTTGCTGGTGGAATTTTATTCCCCCTGAGAGCAATGGATAAGCTGACAGCTGCTCTTCTAAAAGTCCCCGGTGCTGGCGGAAGACTTGTTGGGAGATTCAAAGCGTTTGGCAGTGCATTTAAAGGGGCAGCAGCTTCAATCCTAAAACCAATTGCAAAAGTATTGGGTAAGCTTAAGGGCTTCTTTGCAAAAATTTTGACCATTGTGGGTAAGTTCCTCCTTACCCTTGGCAGGCTCTTGATGGCTAACCCGTGGATTTTGCTTATCGTTGCTTTGATTGCCATTGTCACGTTAGTTGTTATGAATTGGGACAAGATTAAGGAAATCGTTGGCAACGCAATGGCGTGGATTTCTGAAAAAGTCTCGGCGGTGTGGAACGCAATCGTAGAATTCTTCAAAACTGTTGGTGGAAAAATTATTGGTGCAATTGGCGACTTTGCTACGTCAGTTCTCGAATTCATCAATAAATACCACCCAATTATGGTGATATGGAGACTTATCTCTGAAAACTGGGAAGCGATTAAAACGTGGTTTGTTGAACTGCCCGGAAAAGTTTTAGATTTTATTAAAGAATTCGGGGGTAAAGTCCTAGAGTTTATTAATAAGTATCACCCGGTTATGATTTTGTGGCGTCTCATTACAGAAAACTGGGACAAGATTAAGGGCTGGTTTACTAGCCTACCCGGAAGAGTGAAGGACGCAGTTGTCGGCCTTTCTACCAAAGTTGCTGAATTTATTAGGAAGTACCACCCAATCCTCATTTTGTGGAACAAAGCAAAAGAGCTCTGGCCCACTGTTTATCAGTTCTTCAAGGACAAGCTTGATGCTTTGATTGGCTTCTTCCGTGGACTACCTCAAAGGTTTAAAAATGCAGCAAGCGGGTTGTGGAACTTCCTAAAAGACGGCTTTGTTGGAATCCTGAACAAGATGATTACTGCTTGGAACAACTTCAGCTTGAGACTAGAAGTTCCAAGCAACGCAGTAACAGACTTCTTCAGAATTGGTGGTAAAGGTTTCACCATCAACACCCCCGATATTCCGACAATTAACTTGGCATCTGGTGGTGTCGTCTACCCCCGCCCCGGTGGAACGCTCGCCCGCATCGCTGAGGCAGGTCGTCCAGAGCGTGTCGAACCTCTTGATGAGAACGGTCTATCTAAGAGGGATAAAGCCCTTGTTATGGCTCTTGCTGGTGGAGGCGGACCCGGGGGAACAACAATCAATGTCTATCCGTCTGAAGGCATGAACGAGCGTGAACTAGCCAAGAAGGTTTCCACCGAGCTCGCCTCAATGATGCGAAGGGGTGCTGCGTAATGGCAACGCAAGAACAAGAGAACTATTACGTAGACAAGGGTCTTACTCCGCTTCAGCCTGACCCGATTCAAAAGCTAAAACTTCAGGCAAACATTGTTCTTGGTGACTTTATTTTTAACACCATTGACGAGTACGGAGTTGTGTGGGTTATCTCGGATATCGAGGGTTGGTGGCAACACCCAGAACCTGAAATGCCCGACATCCCAAGAGGTTTTGGAGACGGCTCTTACGATGTTCAAGGTCGCTATCTTGCTAGAAACTTCGTAATCAAGGGTTCGTTTATCACTCAGAACCCTGCGTTAGTAGAGCTATCTCGGGACAGACTTGTTTCTGCCACCGACCTTGTATATAAGGGAGTATGGCTAAAAACTGGAAGTAACCCAATTAGGGCAACTTTTGTTCGCCTCAATGGGGAAATTTCTATCAACACTACGAACTCAAGGGGTAGAACAGACTTTTCTATCGGCCTCCGTGCCGCAGACCCTATCAAATATTCGTGGAATGACCAAGAGCCAGACGGATATGAAATCGTAGAGCTTCCGGCAAGGAACCTCACTCAGGGGTACACGGGGTCCGTAAATGTTACAAACATCGGTAACTACCCGGTTCCTTGCTATTTAGAAGTTGTAGGAACTCTTGTTTCACCGGCAACTATTTTTAACCGAACCACAGAGCAACTCATCATCCTCACTCAGGGACTGAAAGGTAGCAGCTCGGCAAGCGTCGTCAACAAGCAACTGTCTTTTAATGTTGACCAACTTAAGGATGTTGCAACTTTGACTACAACCAGTCAGCACGGTTTCCGGCAAGGAGATATCGTGTTTGTGTCGAACGTCGGCACCGAGTTTGATGGTGAGCGCCTCATCACCTCTGTACCAACAAGCACCACATTTACGTTTGATGCAGACGCAGCTGAGGTGCAAGAAGTCGCTTTCAAGAAGCTGCTCAACGGTGTAGCTACTCTCCAAACAGTAGAAGAGCACGGATTCTCCGCCGGGGACTCAATCACTGTTAGTGGAGTTGACAGCGTGTTCGACGGCAACTACACAGTTGATTCAGCTCCTACTGTAAACACTTTGACTTTTTCCAAGACTCGTGTTCCGCCACGAACTATTATTTCTAAAGTTCTGGTTTCTAACATTGCAACCCTGACTACATCCGAGGCGCACAATTTTATTCTAGGAGAGAGTGTCACGGTGTCGGGGGTTGATACTAACTTTGACGGCACTTACGAAATTATTGCCATTCCGTCTTCTACGCAGTTCAGCTATGCAGCTACTCGAACAAACGCCAGAGGTATTATCAATAAAGAGATGTCTAATGACATCGTTACTCTGGCTACTTCCGGCCCCCATGGGTTTGTTCAAGACGAGGGAGTTAACGTCTCTGGAGTAGACCTATCCTTGAACGGTGGCTATTTCATTGACTCACTGACCTCAACAACTTTTTCATACCGAAGAACTCGTGCTACAGAAAAGTCTGTAAGCATCAGGGCTAGGTCAGGAAATGTTGCCACTATCACAACATCTGCTGCGCATAACTTCGTGGTGGGGGAGCAAGTAACGGTCTCTGGCGTGGGGAGCGGTTTCGACGGGACGCACACAATCACCACTCTCCCAAGCAACACGACGTTTACCTACGCAAACAATGGCTCTGCTTTAGTCTCTGCTTCAGTGTCTAATGCGACTGTTTTCTCTAAGAGTCGAGTGATTAAGTCTTACCAAGTGACAGGAAATGTTGTCACTATCACAACCAACAGTGCTCATGGTGCAATCTTTGGCGAAGAGGTAATTATTACTGGAACTGGAGATGTTGACGGTACATACGAAGTCACGGCGATTCCATCGTCAAACACTTTGCAGTATGCCAAGACAATGAGCAATGTCGCCTCCACAGAACCAACTGGTGCGTTTATTGAGATGTCTGGGACTATCCAGTCGGACGCTGTTATCCCAGACGGGACCGCAACTGTTGCTGGAAGCCTCCCCTCTTCTGCTGCAACTGGAACAGCGGGGGTCTCGGAGGATGTTTCAAGAACAGAAGCATTCGGCTCAGTCATCAAGAAGAACAACGTGCAATTCACTCCCGGTCTGTCTGGTAATGCTCTTCTCAGCCCCGAGATTTTGGAAATTGACACAAAGAATCGTGAGGTTGCCTTCAACGGAGAAGTCGTTGGGGCTCGTGGTCGGATTGATGTGCTTGCTGACTTCATTCAGCTAGCTCCCGGTGAGAATATTATTGAGTTCCAAGACGAAGGAGCTCCTGAAGGAGAAGCAAACCTAAGGATTTTCTACAGGTCGGGCTGGCTGGCCTAGCAACACAAAGACGGGAAAAAGATGACATTCCAAGAGACAGTTGAGTACAGGTACTTTCTCACAGACCTGTTGAGCAACAACATCATCTCTGAAGTTCCTTTTAGAGAGGTGAGTTTCTCTCGTGCAAATCGCCGTGCTGGTGAGTTCAGCGGAACCATCGCATTCGTTGAGGCAACTAAAGGTCTAGACCTCTACGAAGCAACCATGCCCGGGCGCACCGGCATCTACATCATGCGAAACGATGTGTGCGTTTGGGGCGGAATGATTTGGAGTAGGAACTACAACGTAAACTCGCAGACCCTTGAAGTGTCTGGCGCTGAGTTCATAAGCTACTTCTATCATCGAAACATATGGCAGACAATTCAATACGGGTCAGATTTTGTGGGTGTGGCTGCCTACCAAACATTTAACGGAACAGCCACTATTACTACAGAATTTCCTCACGGCTTTAGAATTGGCAACAAAGTAAGAATTGGTTTTGTAAACCCAACAGTAGACGGTGTTCAAGAGATTACGGCTGTTACATCCGCAACTACCTTTGAATTTTCAACCAGTTCAGCCAACTCAAGCGGTCTTAGCACTGCTGGTGCAGTTCGGAGTCTTGTCGATGGCTATGACTTGGCTCGCAATCTCATTTATCAAGCCTCAACCGACCTAGGCGGTCTTGCGTTTGCCAACGAAGTAATTAAACCCGCTAAAGAGTATCAAGCTTCCGTTATCTCAAAGGAGCGTTCGTCAAACGTCGTCACCCTGAGGACCTCTGCTGACCACGAAGCGATTCCCGGGCAAGAAATAGAAGTAGTTGAGGTGGGCTCTGGCTTGGACGGTGTTCACACAATCATCGAAGTGCCTAACTCAAGAACGATTCGTTATCAGCTTTCCGGTCCAGACCTTGCTAGGACCTCGCTTTCCGGGATTCGCTCCATCAACGCCATCAGCAAATCTCTAACAAGCAATGTTGCAACTCTTACTCTTGACCAGCCTCATGGGGCATCAGTCGGACAAACAGTAATCGTTGAAGGCGTAGATGCTTTTTTCACTGGTCGTCTGGACACCACATTTAATGGGCGATTCACCATTACGGGAACACCGAGCGCAAACAGCTTCACTTTTAGCTCCGGTGGGATTCTTGATGTACCAACCGAAGGAGTAGCTGGTGGTCAAGCAACCTTTGGCTCAAAGTTTATCTATGGCGACTACGGAAGCTATACGTCTAACTCAGATATCGGTATCGAGTTTGAGAACTTTGACCTTAGCGGTTTTTATGGAGATATTCAGATATACCGAGGATTCGAACAGAAAACAGTTGGAGAGATTCTAGAAGAGTACTCCAACACTGTCGAGGGCGGATTCGACTATCGCATTGACTGCGACTACGACTACACAACTTCTTCTTTTACAAGAACATTCAAAATATTCCCAATTGAATTAGCCGAAGCACCTCCCCCCGGGGAGCTTTACGCTGTCTCTGATTTAGGGGCAAATTTAAATGTCTTCGAGTATCCGGGAAACATTGTTGAATTTTCCGTTGAGGAAAGTGCAGAATCTGCAGCAACAAGATTTTTCGTTGTTGGCAACATTGAAGACTTGACAGACGACGCCAGCCAGCCGTATGCAGGCGCATCTGCAAAAGACATGCTTGATAATCCAACTGGCAGGAGCTGGCCTTTGCTGGACCAGAAAGAGCAGCTAGACGAGATTCAAGATGAGCTAACTCTTTATCAGTATGCAGAAGACTTCTTATACGAATCACGACCGCCTATCGGAGTTATATCAGTAACAGTGAACGGGACAATTTCTCCGGTTGTTGGGAGCTATTTTCCGGGAGATTGGTGCTCTCTCATCATTGACGATGAATTTGTTAAGCAGCGTTTGGCGAGCGACCAAGAACCGAGAAGCGACATCTTGGTTCGAAAGATAGACACCTACGAGGTCTCTGTCCCAGACAACCCGTCTTTTCCGGAAACAGTGACATTAGAACTTATTACAGATTGGAAGGTAGACCAGCGTGGCAACTAGAAGAAGAGCGAGTAGGCGGGGACTAACCGGTTCCCTCACAGAGATGCAGAGAAGGCTTAGCTACCTTGAGGGCCGTCCTTCTCCATCACGGTTATCAAACCATGTTGTTACTAGAACAACCATCCAGCCTCAGGCTGTAGCAACAGACCAAATTGCTTTTGATGCAGTAACCAATGACCAAGTTGCCGCTGACGCTATTGCTCTTCAGCAAATGCAGAACAACTCGGTTGGAACTTCCGAACTTATTGCTGATTCTGTTACTCAAGATGAGTTAGCCACAGATTCGGTGACTAATGATGCAATCGCTGGCGATTCGGTTGGTGTATCGGAATTGGCAAATGGTGCGGTGGATACGGCTGCCATTCAAAACGATGCAGTAACAGAGGAAAAAATTTCTGCAGATGCGGTTACAGAAAGGCAAATTGCTTCAGGAGCCGTAGGCAATTCGGAGTTGGCAAATGACGCTGTTGCCACAAACAACATCCAAAATCTAAACATTACAACAGACAAGCTAGCTAATGGTGCCGTAACCTCCGCCAAAATTGGCTCTGGTCAAGTTCTAAGTACCAACATAGGTAACAGTCAAGTTGTAACGAATAGTATTGATGACAAAGCAGTGACCGGCGCAAAAATCGGTGACGGAACAATTGTTGCTAGAAATATGGGCTTTAATAGCGTTACGGAGGCAGCTCTTGCCGGTAATGCTGTCTATACAAATGCTATTCAGAATGGTGCCGTAAACTCCGCCAAAATTGCCAATAACAGCATTACTTCTTCAGATGTAAATGGGTCTATCTGTACCTCAGCAGCAGGAATATCCCCTGTGATTGCTTATTTAACTGGCAGCGGTCAAGTGAGAGTTAATGCAATATTTGGAAACACCTTTAGCAGTTTCTCTAGAGGAAACCACACTCACAGCCAGTATGTCCAGACTCACTTTCACTCCTTTACTGTAGATGGTGGTACCCACAATCCCACCGGAAACGGCTACCACGCTCACGCTGGCAGCACTCGACAAAACACTTATTCTTCTAAAAGATATAAGAAAGAAATCTCTAATCACGAAGTTACTGACGTAAGTAAGCTTCTTGATTTAGAGCTCGTAAAGTTTAAGTACAAGAATAAGTACAGGGACCTAAACCGTGGACAAAAGTGGCAGTACGGTCTTATCGCTGAGCAAGTAGAAGAGCTCGGGCTGCACGAACTTATTGAGTATGATAAAGACGGACAGCCAAATAAAGTGGACTACGCACTTATCGGACTCTTGTCTCTAGAGCTCATTAAGAACCAGCAAGATGAGATAGACTCTCTGAAGGAGCAAGTACAGCGACTGACGGAGACAAAATGATAACTTACGAGTTATATAATGTAGAAGGCGAGGAGCCTCATCTACAAAAGGTCATTACAGTTGGTGAAGACAGGTATACCACTAATCTGACCTACAACAACACCGATGAACTTGACCTCATTGACGAAGCTGTTGTCAGCCAACACATGGATAATCTTGCGGCATACACGGCTTTTCTTGGTTCGCAGGTTGAAGTACTGCCCGATGAGGAGGCAGCACACTCCGCCTATCCACTAAGAAATGCCGATGATGTTATTAAATACCTTGACATCACCAGCAGGTGGTGGCAGTACTTGTATTACAGAAACGAACCTGACCCGGTGGTGCTTACAACAGGGGGCTCTGTCGATGTATGAGGTAAAAGACGGCTCTCGAACCCTACAATTCAATGGCAAGTTGCTCGCAGAGTCCTCTTCGTGGCGTAGGGGCTCCACCCGATGGATTGAGTTCCGCCTCTACAAGACAGAAAACGGTTCGTACATCCTTTCCCGCATCGGTGTGTCGGTTGTATTCCACGCAGCCACTTGCCCCCTCGTCAAGAGGTACAACCTCATGGAAAAGGGCATCCAAGAGCTCAAAGACGACGCCACCCCCTGCGAGGAGTGCTACCCCTCTACTGACGTTCCCATGGTCTTCCCCGAGAAAGACCGAACATGGGCTCAAGTCAGCGAAGACCCCGAGGCAGTGCTGGAAGCCCTTTACAAGTACGACCAAGGTGGGGCAAGATATCTAACGAACGTAGCTCAGCGCCTGCTGGAGCACGCATCAAATATTGACGAAAACATCGAGAAGGTCTATAGAATAGAGATGATTCCTTAGACCAACGAAGAAGGAAAAATGACGACTGAAGGACGAACTGACCTCTCCGGGGTGCAACTGCACCTCGTAGACAACGTTGACAAGGCGCAAGAGTTCTTGCGCTGGCTTGGTGAGCGCCGACCCTATAACGCTATTGGTCTTGATACCGAAACCGGGGAACTCCCGGGAGGCAAGCGCAACGATGCCCTCTCTCCATGGCACGGTCGTCTTCGCTTAGTTCAGGTTGGCGACTCTCAGCAGGGATGGTCTATCCCATGGGACGAATGGTCCGGTGTCTTCTACGAAGCCATGGAACGCTTCGATGGACCTATCGTCTGTCACAACATTGCTTTCGAGGCTCGCTGGTTCGACGTTCAGTCTCGCTGGCAGATTCCTTGGGAGCGTGCCCATGACACAATGATTATGGCGCACATCATCGACCCTCTTGGGTCTGGTGCGCTCAAGACGCTTTCTTCTCAATACATCGACCCGATGGCTGCTCGACTACAAGAAGGTCTTGACGCTGGTCTCGCTACTAATGGTTGGACTTGGGGGACCGTTCCCATCGACTACGAGCCCTACTGGTCTTACGGCGCTCTTGACCCCGTTATCACCATGCGTCTGTGGGAGATGTTCTACGAGAAGTGCGGACCTCAGGGTCCTTACCACCGTGCCTACGAACTTGAGATGGGGACACGAAAGATTGTCACCCGCATGGAACTCAACGGTGCTCGTGTAGACCTTGACTACTCCAAGAAGAAGTATGAGGAGCTCATTGACTACACCGAAAAAGTGAAGTTGTGGGCATACAACACCTACGACACTTCCATCACGAGCAACGTCCAGTTGGCAAAGCTCATAGTGAAGCTTGGTGGCGAGATTACGGAGTTCACTCCTTCAGGTCAGATGTCCGCCAACAAAGACCAACTGAAGAAGTTGACGATTGATGGAAACCCCGAAGTCAAGAATTTGGCAGAGACCGTCCTCAAGCAGCGCAAGGCAGACAAGCTCGCTACGACCTACTTCCTCAACTTCATGGAGAAGCACGTTGATGGTCTCCTCCACCCCTCTGTGAAAACTCTTGGTGCTCGCACTTCTCGCATGTCAATCACAGACCCTGCCCTGCAGACCCTCCCGAAGGGCGACGAGACTGTGCGTCGAGCCTTCATCCCCAAAGACTCAGACCACGTAATCATCACATCGGACCTTGACCAAGTTGAGTTCCGCATGTTCGCCTCGCTGTCGAAGGACGAGAATCTCATCAGCCTGTTCCACCGAGCAGACGCTGAGGGCTCTGACCCGTTCACCGAGATTGGTCGTCAGGTCTATCAAGACCCGTCTATGCAGAAGTCCGACAAGCGACGCAATCTCATCAAGGGTGTTGTGTACGGACGACTGTATGGGGCTGGCGTAGCAAAGCAGGCAGTTACAGCTGGTGTCCCAGAAGCCCAGATGCGTGCTGTTTCTGATTCTTTCGATGTTAACTATCCGGGAATGGCGAAGTTCCAAAAGGAAGTAGACAACCTCGGGCAACAGCGTCTTCGCTCAGAGGGACAGGGCTATATCCACACTTGGACTGGTCGTCGTATCCCCTGCGACGAAGAGCGCACCTACACCTTGGTCAACTACCTCATTCAGGGTGGTGCAGCCGAAGTCTTCAAGAGCAATCTCATCAAACTGGACCAAGCTGACCTGACCGACTACCTCATTGTCCCGGTGCATGACGAGATTGTTCTGCAGGCTCCTCGCAGTGAAGCCGAGGAAATCAAACAACTTGTGAAACAATGCATGACTACCACCGAAGGCTGGGCCGTCCCTCTCACAGCCGATGCTGATGGCCCTCTAGAGAATTGGGGAGCGAAATACTGACCATGAACAAGTACCTCGAAAAGGCACTTGAAATAGCGGAGACGAGCAAGTGCCGATACAAGCACGGCTGCGTTGTAGTTTCCCGAGGTCGTGTCATTGCTCAAGCTACAAACAAAAAAATTGGTGACCCATCAACAGAGTGGCGTCGCTCCCACATCCACGCTGAGATTGCGGCTGTAATCGCCGCTGGCTCAAACGCCAAGGGCTCGAAGGTTTACGTTGCCCGAATCACCAAGGGCGGTGCCCCAGCGATGTCTAAGCCTTGCAAAAAGTGCGAGAGGTATCTGAAGAGATACGGAGTATCGGAAGTGGTGTGGACATGAAGACGCTGGTGATGGCAGTTGACCCCGGAAAGACGACAGGATTCGCCCTCTTGGCGTATGACTCACATGCATTGACCGTGGAAGTGCAGGAGTCTTCAGAGCTGACTGCTGAAGAATTTGGACAAAGAGTCGAAGAAATTCTGAAGTTGGAGTCCGACCAGAGCGAGCTTTTGGTCTGCTGTGAGAGTTTTATTATTAACGCTCAAACTGTCCGAAACTCTCAAGCCCCCTACTCTCTAGAGCAGATTGGGGTCCTCAAGTATCTCTGCCACCGCTACGGCTACGACCCCTCTCAAATAGCCTTTCAAGCCCCTGTAAACGCCAAAAATATGTTTCCCAACCCCGTACTCAAGGAACTGGGAACGTGGCACAGAGGCGGTGCTGGGCACGCTAACGATGCCATCCGGCATGGTCTGCTAAGGCTGGTCAAGGAAGGCTGGGTTCCTAGGGCCCTCCTGAAAGATGCCTAACAGAAAAAACTAAAAAACTCCGCACAAGCTGTTAGGCATGTGCTACACTGAAAGACGTAACGACGAAAGGATGGCAAGTTGCCAGTTTTGGTAGACCTCGACAACGACAAGTCGCACATTCAAATTAACTGCGACTGGCGGTACAAAGAACTTTGTAAGAGCATCCCCGGGTCTTCTTGGTCAACCCAAGAGCAGGTTTGGCGTGTCCCTCTATCGTGGACAAGTTGTCTAGCCCTGCGCTCGACTTTCACCACCGACCTTGAGATTGGCCCAGAACTAGTTGACTGGGCGACCAAGTATCTCAACAATATGGTTGACCCCTCTCTAGCCCTCCGTGAACTTGAAGAGTACGAGGGTGACGAAGACCTTTTCCCCCACCAGCGTGCAGGTGTTGCGTACCTCGCAACAGCCAAGCGTGCTCTCCTCGCAGACGAGCCGGGTCTAGGTAAGACCGCTCAGGCCATCCGTGCGCTGAAGCGTCTGAAAGAGCAAGGCGAAGATGTTTTTCCGGCTCTTATTGTTTGCCCCAACACACTGAAGAACAACTGGGCCCGAGAGTTCAACAAGTGGTGGCCTGAAGTGACAACTCAGGTTGTCAAGGGGACAGCAGCAAAGCGGAAGAAGCAGTTCGAGACAGCAGTAGAAAGCAACATTGATGTCATCATCATCAACTGGGAGTCTCTGCGTACCCACTCACGACTGGCCCCTTATGGCTCGGTCGCCCTTACCCGATGCTCAGAATGTGGAGGACATGATGAAGGAGTTAGCACCAACCGATGCGAGGTCCACATCCGAGAACTCAATGAGATTGACTTCAAGGCCGTCATCGCAGATGAGATTCACCGTTCTAAGGACCCAAAGTCTAAGCAAACTCGTGCGCTTTGGTCAGCGTCGGGCGATGCGAACATTCGATTTGCGCTCACCGGGACGCCGATAGCTAACAACGTTGTTGACTTGTGGAGCATCCTGCACTGGATTAGCCCTAAGGACTGGCCCAGCAAGACGAAGTGGATTGAGCGAATGATTGACACGATGCTCAACGCTTTCGGTGGGATGTTGGTTCTTGGAGTAAAGCCTCACATGCAGGACGAGTTCTATCGAAGCATCAATCCTCACATGCGACGAATGTTGAAGCAGAAGGTGCTTCCTTGGTTGCCAGAGCAGATTCACGAACGCCGTGACATTGAGATGTCTACGAAGCAGAAGAAGGCATACGAGCAGATGCGTGACCTGATGCTCACAGAGTTGGAGTCCGGTGACGTTCTCACTGCTCCCAGCATTTTGACGCAGACCACTCGTCTCAACCAGTTTGCAAACTCTTACGCAACGATGGAAGTCAACGAGACAACAGGAGAGATGAAGGCTGTTCTCGCAGAGCCCTCGTGCAAGGTCGATGCTCTTATGGCGGACATCAAGAGCGGAGACTTCGGTGAAGACTCTGTTGCTGTCTGCGCCGTTTCTCGTCAGCTCATCGAACTTCTTAGCGCAGCGATGACGAAGAACAAGATTGAGCACGGTCTGATTACAGGAGCGCAAGACGAAGACGAACGTCAGAAAGCTATTGACGACTTCCAAAGTGGTAGGACAAAATGGATTCTGTTCACCGCTCAAGCAGGAGGTGTCGGTGTGACTTTGACTGCTGCTCGTCGGTTGGTGATGCTCCAACGCCCGTGGTCTCTCGTAGACCACAAGCAGGCGGTGGACCGAGTACACCGTATTGGCTCTGAGATTCACGATTCCGTCATCATCACGGACTATGTGACCGAGGGGACTATTGAAGAACGTGTTCTGCAGGTTCTAGAAACCAAAGCAGACAACTTTGAGCAGGTCGTCCGTGACAAGGACCAACTGCTCTCCATCCTCAAGGCAGATAAGGCAGGTAAGTGATGAGTGGCGTTGTTCGACTTTCTAACTCTGAACTACAAACGTTCAAAGACTGCAGGCGCAAGTGGTGGTTGCAGTACTACCGACGGCTTCAACCCAAGTACAAGGACGTAACTGGTGCCTTGGCTCTCGGTAGCCGAATCCACGAAGCGCTAGACCAGTACTACTCAAAAGGAGTACCCCTCCTTGAGGCGCACTCAAACCTTGTCAACGCTGAGAAGGCTCTCCTTCTTGAAGAGTTCAAAGATGTATCAGAACTTGAGAAGGAAGCAGAGCTTGGACACATCATGCTCGACGGCTACCTTCAGTGGGTCGAAGAGAACGGCATTGATGCCGAACTGGAAATGATTTCTACAGAGGAACAAATCACAGCACCGCTTTTCAACGGAGAGGTGGAGCTCACAGGAAAGCTCGACATGCGTGTTCGTCGGAAGCTTGATGGAGTCCGCATGTTCCGAGACTTCAAGACTGTCGGTGGGTCACTTTCCGACTTTGCGAACCTTGCTCCGATGAACGAGCAGATTATGACTTACATGCTCCTTGAGTCCACGAAAGAGGACGAGGAGAATCGTTCTGACGGTGGCATCTTCACCATGCTCAAGAAGGTGAAGCGCACCGCCAACGCACGGCCCCCTTTCTACGACCAGATTGAGGTCCGTCACAACATCTTCACCTTGAGGTCCTTCTGGGACCGCATCCACGGCACCATTGCTGACCTAATGCGGGTTCGCAAAGCCTTGGACGAGGGGGAGAGCCCAGCGTTCCATGCGTACCCACGGCCTAGTCGTGATTGCAAGTGGAAGTGCCCTTTCTTCAACGTCTGCACATTGGTTGACGATGGAAGTGCGGCTGAGCAAGCAATTAGCGAAATGTTCGAGGAGGCGGACCCATACGCCTACTACGGAACACAAGAAACAAAAGGAAGCGAGTGACGCATGAGTGAAATCCAGCGGTCTCTGACCGTCATGGTGTATGGCGAATCAAAGGTGGGTAAGTCCTCCTTCGCCGTCACAGCTCCCTATCCGAGACTCATGCTTGACGTTGAGGGTGGGCACAGGTTCCTCCCTATCAACGTGAAGTACTGGGACCCGCTTAGGGAAGAGCCTCCTGTTGCTGATGGCACTTGGGACACCTGCGTGGTTACGGTTCGTGACTACGACACGGTTCTCAAGACCTACCAGTGGCTTCAGGCTGGCAAGCATCAGTTCAAGTCCTTGATTATCGACTCCATCTCGGAGTTGCAGGTCAAGTGCATGGACAGCATCGCAGGCAACGAACAAATGAAGATGCAGCAGTGGGGCGAACTCCTTCGCCACATGGGCGGTCTTCTTCGTGACCTTCGTGACCTCACGATGCACCCGACCACACCGCTTGAGGCTGTTGTTCTCACTGCGATGTCTCGGGTGACTCAGGACGGAAAGCACCGTCCTTACCTACAGGGGCAGCTCGCCATTCAGGCACCGTACTTCTACGACATTCTCGGTGCCCTGACTATCGAGAACTTCCCCAACGAAGACCCACTTCAGCCCCCGCACAAGGTTCGCCGTATGTACGTCGAGCGCACAGCGGACTACGAGGCGGGAGAACGAGTTCAGGGACGACTGGGCTCTGTCGTAGAGCAGCAGAACCTCAGTATTGAGGTAATGCTGGACACCATTTTTGGCCCGAGGCAAAGCACTCAGGCTGAAAGCACCAACAACAAAAAGAAGAAGGAAGAGGTATCAGCATGAGCACCCTCAACTGGTCCGACCTCATCAAGGATGCAGGCGAGACCAACAACAATTATGAACCGCTCCCGGATGGGGACTACGAACTCGTAGTTGTCGAGGGAGTCGCCAAGGTCACCCAGTCGGGTAAGACCATGTTCAGCGTCAAGACGCAGGTTGAGGCTGGTCCTCACGCCAAGCGCCTTGTCTGGGACAACCTCGTTGTCTCTCCCGACAACCCGACGGCGCTCGGCATCTTCTTCCGGAAGATGGCAGCTATGGGTCTTGGCAAGGAGTTCTTCGACTCGAACCCGACCAACGCTCAGATTGAGCAGGCTCTTGCCGGTCGTAAGTTCCGTGGTCAGATTGGCTCTCGGACCTACAACGGTCAGAAGCGCAACGAAATCAAGAACTATTACCCAGTTCAGACGGCTGCTGCTCCGCAGACTGCGGCTGCTCCGGCTGCCTCACCAGCTCCCGCAGCGGCACCACCGCCTCCTGCGGCACCGGCACCGACTACGGCTGAGTCGGCTCCGAGCGCAGCACCTGCTGCACCCTTCTAAGCTGTATATACACCCCGTATATACACATAACGAATGGCTAGAGGAGCCGTCCAGTCTTCGGATTGGGCGGCTTCTCTGGTTATGAATAGATAAGGACAGATATGAAGGTACTGATTACAGGTTCCACAGCCTCTCAGACCACTCTCGGTAAACCGACTTTTGCAAACTTCCTTTACGAGTCTCTGGTACACGCTGACGCAGACGTTAAGTTCGTATCAAAGCCTTCTATAGACATGTCGATGGAAGAGCTTGAGCAGTACGACAAAGTTCTCGTAGGCATCGCTCCTCCCACCAGCGTCACTGCTTACAAGGTCTACCCAGCATTTGCCATCGCTTACAGAGCATGGAAACTCGGCAATCTTGAGATGTTTATTGACGCCCCGGAGCCGCACAAACTTCAAGCGTCGGTTAACTCTTGTCGTACTGGGAAGTCAGACCTGACGAAGGATTTCTTTAGCAGAAGGAAAAACTATTCGGACTTTGTAGCTAGCAACCAGCTGCAGAACGAGGTCAACGGTTTTATAGCGTTTCTTCACAGTAAGAAGTGGCCTCACACTTACCACCCAGCGTTCCCGTGGTCGGAGAGTAGGACTATCTACCAAGACAGCTTGGTCATGGGTGCAAACAGTCTTATCTCTCTTGTTCCAGACAGTTGGCTGTTTGAAAAGAACTACGTCAGTACGGAGAACGCAACCCAGAGCAACTACTGGACAGCCGACGCAACCAACACGGTTTGGCTTAGGAGCACCAGAGAGCAGCTGACCCAGAAAGTTGTCCTTGCTCAAAGTAAGAGGTCTGAGACAGAGCAAGACGTAATTGACAGAGTTCGAGGGTCTATTGGTTCTCTCATCTCGGTCTACCGACAGGGGCAGCCTTGGTGGTCCCCGCTGCTCGCTCAGTCGCTCAGCATGGATGTGCCGGTCATTACGGACTGGAGGCGCACCAGCCACATGGGGGCAGAGTGGTCTTATTTAGCAACCTCCGTTGAGGAGATGAGCCACACCGAAAGATATGAACTTGCTTCGTTCCAGAAAGAAAGTTATATAAATAACATTCCGACATGGGATGAGGTCTCCAACGAACTACGAGGGATTTTGAGTGGAGACATTATTGTCTCTTCCTCGAATCCTTTACTTCCATAACTGCAACCAGTACAATTAGACAAGAAAGGAGCCAAAATGGGCAACCTTGATATGAAGTGGATTAAGGAGCAGCTGCAGGCTGCTCGTGTGAGAAAGCCTGTAGGCGACGCAACCATAAAGCTCATCGAAGTTTTTGACGAAATGGAACTGACAGATGAGCACCGTGAAAAAGCAATCGAGATGTTCTCTAAGCTGGCCCTAGGTCACGCTTTTGTAAAGGATAAGAAAGGCGAAGTCTGGATTCCAGCACGCCCGGGAGATATCCGAGTCTCGGAGATTGTTCGTGTTAGAGCAGACGCTTTCTCAGGAGACATAGGGACTCTCCACAACGGACGCCAAGGCGTAGTTGTGGGTGTTCGCTACGGTGATGTCATCATCAAGAGCAACGACGGAAAAACTCCTACTCTTGATGGAGCGCACTACCCGCCTGACAAACTGGAGAAACTGGTCTCAGCATGACCACAACAGCCACGCTGAAGTTTGTAGTTGAGGGTGACAGCTATCAAGAACTAAAAGAGCGTGCTGATGCAGCCATCTCAAAGTTTCTTGAAATCTCTGACGAGTTTGACTTTGAAGATGATGACGAAGAGTACGAAGAAGACCCTCCAGCACACAAAATTGATTACGAGCTTGTTGTGTCTGAAAGCTCCGATATCTCTAGCGACCACCAGTACACAGCCGAAGTAATAGCAAGGATAAAAGATGTCAGACGATGACAAAACGACACCAGCACCAGAACCCGTTCTCCCCCGTGTCGAGGCTCTCAGAGAAGCGGCACGGATTATCGCAGGGGATAGAGATGTTCAGTACGGCGGACCAGAAGAGAATCTGACAAGGATTGCAAAAATCTGGTCCGTTCTTTTTGAGCGGGAAATAACAGCCGAAGAAGTTGCCATGGCGATGGTCGGTGTGAAACTTGCTCGATTTGTTTCTAAGTCAGGGTTCCAACCAGACACTTGGGTTGACATTGCCGGTTATGCCGGTTGCGGTTATGAAGTAGGGAAGCTAGCGACAGGAGAATAACTTCGTAATGAGGAAGATGCCATGGGAATTCGATGAGGCTAAGTGTCGAGAAGTCGGAGTTGAAATCTTCTTCAACAAAGACGCAGACGACCCCGAAAGGGTTGGCTTCCCCTCAGACCACTACCGACAAGCGAAGAAAATCTGCAACACCTGCGTCCATCAAAATGATTGCGCACTGTGGGGAATAGAAAACGAACTCCACGGTATGTGGGGAGGGCTGACCCCTAGGGAGCGCAGAACAATGCGTGGAAAAAGCAAAATAAACATTCCTAAGACAATCCCATACTCGCCAAACAGGTAGAATATAAGCATGAGCGCAGAACGGGTTATGGCACCACTGCCAACATGTGAAGCGTGTTGGCTTAAAGACCATACTCAGTGGGAACCCGAAAGCTGCGACGATGATGGGAACATTCTCATGCGTCTAAAGGGTGTAGACATCCCTCAGAAGTACAACACCCAGACCGTAGAAGTTTGCTCTCAGTGCGGGAAAATCACTATCTCTGGGATTTACGAACTTCGTGACCCAGAAGCAGACTCTTTCACCAATCAAAAAATTTCTACAATGAGCCGAAACACAGAGGCCCACTTCGACTTAGAAGAGTCAGAAGAAGAGTAGGCAAGTGAAAGACGTTCGTCTGGGAGAGTCCCTTTGGTCCCACTGGGAGGGCGAGGGCTACTTCTCGGAGAACCATTCAGACCTCGTGTACGTCACCCACGACCACGTTGAATCCGACAACGAAATCGTGCTTAGAGCCCTAGCCTCGACTCTCCAGAGAGACGGTGTAGTGGACTCGCTGGGAGACGGTTTTAAAGCCCTAGAAGGGGCTCTGTGGGACTTTGGATACTCAGGGTATGTAGATGGAGACACCCAACTTTTCGCCTGCGATGAAGATGGCGAAACCGAGTATGGCGACTATGTAGACCAATCTCTACCAACCACTTGGGTGGAAATTATACAAAACTAGTCCAATATCCCGGATTTATCTCGTCTAATCTACTATTATGGTGGCGTGTGGAAACCTGCCGACAACCTGAAGTGGCAGTCGGATGCTTTGTGCTCCAAACCCCAATTTCGTGAGAACCGAGAATGGTTCTTCTCGAAAGAAGCCAACGAGCGCACAGAAGCGAAAAACTTGTGCTACTCGTGTCCGGTACGAGCTCAATGTCTGCAGTGGGCGTTAGAGCACAGACAGATTTGGGGCATTTGGGGTGGCAAGGATGAAGTTGAAATTCGCAGAGCTCTCTCCGTGTCTTACAAAGGAGAGGAGACTCGTAGGCGTAGATTCCCCAACTGTCCGTACTGCAGCGCTCGTCCTTCCAAGTTGGAGACTAGCACTCAGGAGCTGAGCGGTGGCGGTCGTTGGACTACCGCCAAGATTGTGTCCTGCACTGTATGCCACTTCTCGTGGAAGAGTCGAACTAGCGTCAATGCTGTTCACGCTTACCAGCACGAACGCCAGCAGCGAGAAGAGAAGAAGCAAAAAGAGCGGGAGCGCAGGGCTCGTGTCAAGGCTCGGGAAAAAGAGCGGGCTAGGAAGTCTAAGAAGTAATATTTGCCCCGGCGGCTTTTTCACAGAAAACGAGATTGCTTCTCATTCTCTCATTGTCTGGCTCAAGCTCTACAGCGTTGCGAGCGTACTCAGCGGCTTTCTCATACTCTCCAAGGTTGTACGCAGCGATTGCGGCGTAGTCCCACGGTGCTGCACCCCATGACTCAGCCTCGCAAAGATATTCCAAAGGCTTTTCTTTAATCTCCAAGGCGCTCTCGGCTGCGTCTAGACACTGACGCCATTCCTGACGACCGTAGTAAAGCTTTGCAAGGTCTACGAACGGCTCTCTGCGGCCCGGGGCTTCGTCTACTGCTTTTCGGAACCAGTGCTCAGCTTCCGCTGGTAGGGACTTTCCAATAAAGCGCATTGAAGCAGCACGCTCTGGCTTCCAATGGGCTGTAGGAAGCTCTAGATGCCTCTTCAGCTCAGCGGCAGCTTCAATGTACTGTCCGTAGAAATACAACTCACGACCGTAGTAGAAAGCGTTCCGGTCGTTGTAGGGGTCTTCCTTGACCGAAAGCGCAAGGAGAGGTAGATACTGCGACCTGCTCTTTGTGTTGTCGGGGTGGTGATGTGTCTCCAGCCCATCTACCCAACCCTGAACCTCCTCAATTCCGTAGGAGTAAATGCACTCATGTACGGGGTGACGCCAGCGGAACCCCTTACGGGCGTGAATGTGGTCGTAGGAGAACTCAAGACCGGGTGTTCCGTCTTCGTTGAATGACCAGACATGCTTATAGCGGGGACGGTTGATTCCGTTGTTCCACGCTTCTTCGAGAACTTCTTTCCACCCCGGGGTAATTACTTCATCCATGTCGAGCGACACGCACATGTCGATGTCGAGAGGAAGTGCAGCGAGCGCTGCATTGCGTGCGTCGTCAAATCGCCAAGGACTGACACGCACATCGACAACATTGATGCCCAACTCACGAGCCTTTTCCACCGTCCCGTCTGTAGACCCCGTATCAGCGATTAGAAGATAGTCCGCATCTTTAGCGGATTCATACCAACGCTCAACAAACTGCAGCTCATTGAGTGCGATTGTGTAAATAGCTGTTTTCATCATTGTCTCCTATGTCACGCTTGCCGAACCGGAGCGGCTTTTTTGAGGTCATTAATAAAATTCATATGAAGAAGAGATAAATCAAGGTACTCGTTTTGGACTTCCATTAAAAGTTCGTAGTCTGCTTCGATTGTTTCTGGAACTTCATTGTCTTTATAAAGTTGTTTGTACGTCTTGCTATTAATTTTTGAAACTCCTTTTGAAACAGAAAGCCAGCTCTCAAGGGAGAAAATATCTCCTTCAAAATCTGTGTATCTGGGGAGTCTGTAATCCCAAGTTGAAAGAATCTTCTTTAAAGGCTTTGGCGCATTTGATTGTGATTGATAGTGCTTCCAAAAATCTGTGTCTTCTCTTCCACCCATATAGTGCAAGTACACGAAGTTAAAAATGTTGTCATTAATCCGACAAGAATATTTATTGAACTCATCAATGCTTTTTTGATTCCGATTTTTAACCAAACCAATATCTTTCAAAGCATGTGTTAGCTGCAAAATAGTAGCCCAAATTGATGTAGCTTCAAGAGGCTCTATAAACCCACTTGACAGACCTACAGCAAGGCAGTTCTTCACCCATGGGGTCTTGTAGTAGCCCGGAGTAAACTTAAAAGATTTTTCCCGAGGCCAGACAGGTTCCTCGCCCAAAAACTCAACAATCTCTGCTTTGGCTTCTTCGTCGGTCAGATAGTTAGAGTCGAAGACGTAACCGCAGCCATATCTATGCTGTAGAGGAATCTTCCACGACCAGCCGTACTTCATGGCTGTAGACTCGGTGTAAGGAGCTAAATTATTTAGGTCAACTGGAAGAAAATAAGGCATCGCTGAATCAACAGTGAGATAGGGAGAGTGGTCTTCCCATTCGCTTTGGTAGAGACCCCCTATAAGTCTTTTTGCAAAGCCAGTACAGTCAATAAAAAAGTCACCTTCGATGGTCTCTCCGGATTCTAAGTGCAGGGACTCAATTTCTCCGACTGAATTAGTTGACTCGCTGACCACCTTCCCCTCTATACGGGTAATTTCTCTTTCCTCTGTAGCCACCCTCTTGAAAAAATCAGCCAAAGCGATGGCATCAAAGTGAACTGCGTAGTTTGCGTTGTATAGATATTTAAATATCGGGTCGGGAATAATCTGATTATCGTACTCAGGGTGGGGAAGAAACGGTACTTTATTGGCCTCGCTCAATCGGTCTAGATAGTTGTAATTAGAAAATGGCTTACCTGTCGCCTCACCGTGTGCGAAAAGAACCGAGGTGTCGTACAGATACTGATGGCTGTCAAACGAAGCGAGTCCTACTTCGTCGCTTGCATTAAACCCGTGATAGTAGTAATCATCACTGCCCTGCCAATTAACAAACTTTATTCCATTTTTAATGGTCGAACTTGTTTCTTTTACAAGTCTTGACAGAGGAATCTTTACCTTATCTAGGAAATCAATAAACGGAGGAGTAGTACCTTCCCCAGCCCCGAGAACCCCAATAGAGTCTGATTCCACAAGTACAATTTCAGAAGTAGGAGATTTGTAACGCAAATACAAAGCAGAAATCCACCCTGCCGTACCTCCACCAACAACAACAAATTTATACGGCTTTTTCTCTGCCATCGTCACACCATCTTCCGAACCCAGAACTGATACCCATTAACTAAGACTTCTATTCTGTCTATGTAAATTTGGTAGAAAGCATCAATTGCTGCTCTAGGTTCTTTAGATACTCCTAGACCGGCAGACCATTGGTAATCATCGAAAGCCAATATTCCGCCAACTTTGAGACAGTCAAAAGCATGAAATCCGTCTTTCAAAACAGACGGAGCGGTGTGGTCTCCGTCTACATAGATAAAATCAAAGAACTGTTGATTGTTCTTGAAGAACCAGTCGCTGGTTCCCTTAAACTTGACAATTTTTCTTTCTTCACGAGCCTTCTGGGTTTTTGCATCGTAGACAGTCTCTACGGAACCCCAGTTCATCCCATGATGTACCGGCTCGTCTGAACCCTCCCAAGTGTCAACATCAATAAGAACAGAGTCGGGGTTCTTGAGAAGATTTAGGTACATCCACAGGCTTGCATCCCCTGTGTAAGCACCAATCTGAAGAGCCCTAACTGGCGAAGAAGACAGGTCACTCAGATGAGCGTGAAAATTTGCTTGTCCATCGCTGGCGAACCAGTTTGGAAGCTGAGTCATTATTTCTCTCAATCTGTCGTAGTGAAACCACTATAACAGTTTGAGAGCGCTAAAAACTAGATAGAACTCAGAGATTTGTGAGTAATTGTCCCCACCATTGACGCAGTGTGGATGCTGCACTGGTAACGATACCCGTTTGAAGCAGCGGTAACCGGAACATTCCAATACACAGTTCCAGAAGTCTGCTCCTGTGCGTTCACATCAACATTTACCGTTCCGTCTGTGTCGATATGAATTAGACCGCTTTCGATATTCGCAAAACCAGCGCCAGTGTCTTCCTGCAACCTAAACGGATGACTGGAAAGACCGCTTAGTTTAAAGGCAATAGTTGCTCCACCCAAAGCATAGATAGTTGGGTTGTCTCCGCTATAATGGGAATTAAACTGATAACCGTCTGTTCCGTTAGCGGTTACAACGAGCTGAGCAATTGCTGGAAGAGCCGCTTCATCATAGCCTCTGTTTGAGTTTGTCGGCTCGTCTAGACCAGTGAAGGTCGTGGTTCCTGCAGGTCCTGTTGGTCCCGTTGGCCCGCCCAATCCTTGCGGTCCAGTAGGTCCAGTTGGGCCTGTAACAGTGCTGTCTGCACCTTGAGCTCCGGTCGCACCTGTGGGCCCCGTAGGTCCGGTAGGTCCTTCCGGCCCTGTAGGACCGTCGGATGGTCCCGTTGGACCTGTAGCTCCTGTGGGACCTGTTGGGCCACCAGACGGACCTGTAGCTCCTGTAGCTCCTGTGGGACCTAGAATTGAGCCGATGCTGAGGAACTGAGTGGTTGTTGTATCCCAGACATACAGTTCACCATCTGCTTCGACAACGTAGGCATCACCAGCCGCACCGCTTCCGGGCAGGTCTCCCGTAGTAGCAACCTCCCCCTTGAGATTTACGGCTGTGCCGTCTTCGCCTTGCGGTCCAGTCGGGCCAGTAGGACCGTCAGAACCAGTAGGACCGGTGGGACCAGTATCACCAACTGGGCCGGTTGCTCCATCGGCTCCCGTAGGGCCAGTAGGTCCAGTGGGTCCCGTTGGTCCACCGCTGGGCCCGGTGGGTCCAGTCTCTCCGATAGGGCCAGTCGGACCAGTGACCGAAGGACCAGTAGGTCCAGTCGGTCCTTGGTCGCCAATGGCTACAGCTTCCCAATCAGCTGATGTGGTGTTATATCGCCTGACTACGCTCATTAGTCGCCCGTCCTTGTCAGAGTAAATCCAGAAATACTTGCGAAGTAGTTAGAGCTACTGGCATTTCTCGTAGCCATAGTAAATCTCACTGGGACAACGTTGTTCTGAGTTAGAGAGATTGAAGTAATCTCATCGAGAGCAGGACCAGCGGATGCGTTGTAACCATCAATAGTTCCAACATCTGTTCCGTCAATAGATGCGGTGTAAATGCCACGGTCGCCATCCTCATCGTGAATAAGGGTTAGCGTGTATGTTCCGGGGGTGACAGACACATTCCACTCGATGTACTCATTTTGCGTTCCAGCACTCGCTACGGTTCCGCCAAAAGTATCTGCTGCATCAAAAGCGATAGTCCAAACACCGCTGTTTGCTGCATTGGGGCTGTGGAAGAAAACATTCTGCACTGGCTGGAAAACCCCATACCCACCGGCAACACTTGTGTCCACCCAGACAACATCGGTATTTGCTGGTGCAGTGGCTGAAACAACAATGCCATCGTCTCCAGTAGCACCTGTTGGACCGGTTGCCCCGAGCTGACCATCTGGCCCGGTAGGACCAGTAGGCCCGGTAGGACCAGTAGGCCCTGCAACTTGACTATCAGCACCTGTTGGACCGGTTGCGCCTGTAGGACCTGTAGGCCCAGTCGGGCCAGTAGGGCCACCAGAAGGACCAGTCGGACCTGTCGGACCTGTAACTGTTGAATCCGCACCCGTTGGTCCAGTTGAGCCCGTCGGGCCAGTAGCACCAGTAGGTCCAACGATAGGCCCAACTAAGGCCCATTCTTGGTTCAGGTCTGACCAAACATAGAGGTCATCTTGAACAACGTACCCGTCACCAATATTTCCCAAGGGATTATCAGATGAAAGAAGTTCTAGAGTGGAGTAAGTTCCAAGAATGTTTACACCAGAACCCTGAGGACCAGTAACGCCTTGCTGGCCTTGAGGGCCGACAGGTCCAGTGGGCCCAGTGGGGCCTTCACCAATGTATGCAAGTTGAGACCATCCATTGTCATTAGTGTAAAAATACACTTGACCAGTGCTTGGCTTTACCCAGATATGTCCGACTTCTGGGAATCCCGGTTGCGACTCTTGGTAGAAAACTGTGTCTGTTCCAGCAACTTCGTACACCAAAGACATCGAGAAAAAGACATCTGGGGTGTCTGCTTGAACATAAACAACGTCCCCGCTCTGAACACCAAAGCGGAAAGTTTCATAGCTCTGACCAGCCTGAACAGTTAGATTGGCAGCGAGATAGACACGACTTGCTTCATCAACGGTGTTTACTGGCTGGACATAGATAGTGGTGGCAGCATCGGCAAATTCGGTGTTAGAAGCAATGACAGAAGCCACACCCGTAGTGGTGACTTCGGGCAAGGCAGTAGGCGTGTTGGCTAGGGGGTTAGCAGCCCCGATACGAGTTACAGCCATTAGACAGCCACCGTCACTTTCCTGAGAAATCTAGAACCTAGTTTACTATAATTCATCTCCGCCGACTCTCTTCCCTAGGCCACTTCTGAGAAAGAGAATGGTCTTTGACCAGACATTGGCATGAAAGCGATTCTATTTGGGCCCCCATAAACGCTGTTTGTTGTAGCGTAATCATCGCTAAGGCCGGTGGTGTGGAGAATGGTCTTGGCATTGCCCTCCATCCAACCGACAACTTGAGCAGGGGTCCAATCTCTATGAGCTTGGAGAAGCAGGGCACACATTCCGGCTACCTGAGGGGTAGCCATGGAAGTCCCAGAAAGAATCTGCTGGTAGTAACCATTGTCTAAGTAGTAAGGATTGCTGGCGGAATCTATATTGGTAATGCTGTAAGCACTAATAATTCTGTCTCCAGCAGCGTAAACGTTTACTCCGGGACCGGCGTCGCTGTAAACAGATTTTGCCTCCACGCCACCGATGAAGTTTGTACCAAATGAGCCGACCTCAAATCCAGCAGAACCATTTGCTGAAGGAGAGGCACCTCTGTGGTAGTAAAAATCTGGCAGACCTGTGGCTGTTACGTAGTTGTTGTAATCAGCCCCACCGGACACATCGTGCTTTAGACCGCCATTGCCAGCAGCGTTGCACACAACAATTCCAGCGCTAATCATTGAGGCAATATCAGCATCTACTGAGGAGACTCTCTGATTAAAAATATAAAGCGTTGTGTTAACTTGTTGACCGGTCAAACCTTTAGCAGTGTCTTTTGTTGTATCGCTATGCGATACACCTCGATAGGAACCCCCTGTTACCGGATAGTAGGTAACCTCGTTGTAAGTAAGTTCGTCGGTTGCTTCATCCCAGTAGATAATGTACGACCAACTATTCACAACGACCGTGGGGTTTCCATTGGTTTTATTGTTGTGCCACCCAAGGATGCAGTCGAAAGCATCTGCAGCGCTCATGCCTCCCACGGGGTCTGACGCACCCTCAAGACCAGCCAACTTAATGACATAAATGTTGGCATTTTTTGCCCAGCCGAAAGTTTTGCCTGCCACTGTTCCGGCAACGTGGGTCCCATGACCGTCGTAGTCAACGTAGAACCCCGATGGCATTGACCCAGAAACTCCGCTGGAGGTATACCAATCAATTTGCTGAACCCTGCTGTTACCTTCAGCATCTTCGAACTCAGGGTGGTCAGCTTGAATTCCGCTGTCAACAATTACGACATCTACTCCTGTGCCGTCTAGAACATAATCATAAGTTCCACCGGGGTCAGACGTAGAAGTCCCAAAAACATTTGTTGCATTGATGTGGCGCAGCAGTCCCCAGTTCTGCTTTTCTCCGGTCTGGGTGGTCAACTTGTTGAAGTTCCCGTCTAGAAACGCACGCTTTCGAACGGGGATTTCGGAGACATCCTCTACAGCCTCTACACGAGGGTCTTGACGAAGAGCCTCGGCTTCAGCATCAGTAAGAAAGTAAGAAGTGTTGCGGGGATTGTTTGTACGCTCGTTAGCTACTTCTACCGACCTGTCGGGGATTGTGTCGGGAGTTGGCGCATCAGTGAGCAGGTCGTCCCAGATGGAATCTGTGGTATTCATGTCTGGTGCGGTAACTGTATACTCCCGCAACTCGTCAGACATTACTGGACCACCGCTCGGTCGGTCACCCTCCGCCAGTCAGTACCGTCATAAAAAGCAAGAACTGGTCCGCCAGTTTCATCTGTGCAGTAGACGATAGAACCCGCACTTGATACCAAGGTTGACAGCTCAAGGACTGTTTTACTGACCAATTTCATCGGAGCATCGTTGATGATTTCATCAACTGGGTCCAGAGTGATTGTGGTTGGTGAAGTGAGACTGTATGTACCAGTCAGAGATGACGGAGCGTTGATTGATTCAGTCTCGACTGCAGTTACAGCGAGGACTTCTGTGCTGGCATTAAAAGTTATGCCAGAGTTTGTCTTACCACCAATGGTTCCAGTGGCGTCCTCGTAGAGGCCAACAAAAGTTGTTGCGTCTGTTGTATTAGCAACATCAATTGCACCACCGCCCGGGCCTGTAGGTCCTGTAGCTCCGGTTGGTCCAGTCGGTCCTCCAGAGGGACCAGTAGGACCTGTGGGGCCAGTAGCTCCGGTTACTGAGGGACCAGTTGGTCCTTCATCCCCCGCAGGTCCGGTAGGACCGGTAGGTCCAGTTGCTCCATCGCCTGTCCCTGTTCCAACCAGCTCCCACTCTTCCCCGGTGAGAACCTCAAGAGCGCTGTACTCTGTGTTAAATCGAACATAGCCGACCTCAGCGTCTGGCCTACGGTCAGCAGTTTCACCAACATCTAGATAGAGAGTGTTATCTACGCCTCTAATGACTTTATTTCTAAAGGTAAGCGATAAGTCTCCCTGACCGATTGCATCATCTTGAAGAAGACCATAAGCACTGAAAGATACGTTGGCTTGAGTTGTTCTAACAAAGAGTCCATCGCCCGGGTTTACAGCAAATCTAAATGTCTCAAAACTTTGCCCAAACCCAAGGTCCAAGTTGTTTGCTAGATATACGTAAGAACCTTCAGTCGAAGCTCCCGAAGGAACGATGTAGATAGCTATTCTAGGAATAGGAGTTGCCGAAGGCGAGATATTCGTGACAACCACAGACACCAAATAGCTGTCCGTGAATGTGACCATGCCTGTATCGACATTTGATTCTGGCCTTGCCGCAGCAAGTCTTTGAATAGCCATCTGTATCTCTCCCTTACGCCTGAGCCTCGCCCCATGACAGTTTCGCTGAGGCCAATGTTTCTTGACCAGTCAGACGGGCAACCGCCACGGTGAGGATGTCAGGTCCGTCTGGGAACACTGAGTCACCTCCGAGGATGGAGTTTGAGAGCTCGAACAGGTCGCTCACATCAACGTTAGTTGACTGCTCAACACCGTTGTTACCAGATGCCTTGAAGTTATACACCTGAATACCACCGGAAACTGTGTCGTTTGATGTGTGCTCCACGACCTGAACCAGAGAGGGAGATTCCACACCAATGAAGTTCAAGTTGTTGAGTCGTCCATTTAGAAGAATCTTCACATCAATCAACTCGTTGGTCTGGACACCAACTTCCTGCAGACGCAACTGCATTCGGTTGATAACGTCTCGGTCACCCAAAGCACCCGTCAAACCTTCTGAAACCGAGGGGCTCAGTCGGATAGAAATGAGCGGCTGATAGTTAGTACCGGATGTGTTATTCAACGAACCCTGCGGAGACAACTTGTAAGTGGACTGCGAGTTTCCACTGTTGTAGAAGTTGATAATGTTCCGCTGGAAGAACGAGTTCTGCGGATTGCTAATTCCGCTGCTGCTTCGTTGGTAGCTATACGAGTAGTAGCGGAATGTATTAGCATCAACAATCTGGCTTACTCGGAAGACCCCGGAGTAAGCAAGGTAGTTGCTGTATTGGGGGTTAATACGAATCAACACGTAATCATTGACCTGTAGTCCATGACTGCCATTCGTATCCACGGTTACCAAGTAGTTGCTCTTATTGATGTTGCTAATAGAAACTTCACTACGTGTAGCATCTGTTTCGCTGAAAGCTAGAGCAATATTGTTGTCGTCAACAACCTTAATGTAATAAGTACTCTCATTAATTAGGTAGTCATACGGGTAGTAAGAACCGATGTACTGAGTACGAGGGTTCTGGTTGTTGCTCTGGGGCAAACCATTAGAGCCAAGACCCAAGAACTGGACAGCATCTCCATTATCAAAACCGTGAGAAGGAATGTTGATGATGTCAGTAATCCGGTCAACCGCATTAGAACCAAACGTCTTCGAGGTCGTACCACCAATGTTGAGCGTCTGGCTCGACTTGGTGAACAAGTACGCCTTGTCGTCATCGAACTCGCCATCCATGATGACCGAAGTACCCCAGTGGAACAGCGACGGAATGTATGTCGGATTCGCAAAGGTTGTTACCTCGTAACGAGCTGGCAAGTTACCTGAGCGGAAGTAAGACTCAAACAACTGGTTGTTGTGAGTGAACTCATGGGTGTACTTAACCTGACCCTCAACGGTCTTGAAGCCGAATCGAATCTTACCGGCACCGTACCATGAGTAGTCCATGTAAATCATCTGAATCTTGGACAGGTCTAGGTTGTAACCAGTTGAGCCAGTTCCATTACAGGGGTCAATGCTCCAATCTTCCTGAGGAACCTTGGTATCAACAGTCAACGTACCAATAATTCCTGTCTTAGCAGGAGTAAATGAGTGAACTGTTGTTGTCCCCTGCGACGAAAGGTTCACCGTGGTTGTAGCGTCCGGGCTTGCCTTCAACTTGAAGGTGTTGCTTGTCAACACTTCAACGTAGTAGGTACGTCCATTAACAAGACCACCGATTGGTGACCCATCAATCGAGTTGTACACGACTGGGAGGTCTTGTGTGTAACCGTGACTCAGAATGGTAAACGTGTCGTCTACCGTACTTACCACTGAAGTCGGGTCGAACTCCCTTTCATTTCCGGAAGCACCCTTGTACTCGGGCTTGATTGTTAGACGGTCATCAGTTTCGATGTCCGCAACACGATAAGACTGACCACGAAGAACAATGTAGTCACCAACATCGAGCTGTGTTGTAAAGGCTGTGTTTGTTCCAAAGACTTTTTCAGAACCCTGAAGAGCAGCAAACGTTCCAGCAATCTGCTGAGTCGAGGAGCGACGGACACAGTAAAGCTTTTGACCGTCAAACTCGTAGAACATACCGTTCTGGAAGTCGAACATACCAGAGCGAATAGCACCGTTTGTCCAAGCATCAACGTGGAGTCTTGGGTAACCATAAACAACAGGCTCAACGATGGGCTGCTGCGAAATAACAGTAACGTTGAAAGAGTCGATTACCGTAACTTGGAAAGTTCCGTTGTAGACGGGGCTGTCTACGCCGTACTGGTCCTTGGCGTCGTCAACTCGAATAAACAGACCGTTGATGAGACCGTGCGGGCGTCGAGTACGAATCTGAATAACGTTCGAGGTTCCAACTCGGTACATTGTTTCAATGTCGATGCTGGGCTTGAAGTTCACAGCTGCCGAGGTTTGGATACCCTTACCAGACTGGTAGCGGAAGTACTTACGAGTCTGGCGAACAATTGAGCCATACCAAGTCTCTGCACCAGTGGACATCTCAACGCCACCGTCGAACGGACGGTGCAACGAGTAACCCTGAGGACGCACATACACGAAGGTTGGATACGAGTAAGAAACATTCTCGTAAGCCGTTGTGTATGGGCGATTCACAGTCACCTGCTCGTCTGAACCGATAGCCGCAATTTCACGAATAATCGGAGCAGCTGGTGTGATGTGGTTCAAATAGAGCTGGCTACCAGAACCCTGAGTAGCGATATCAATAGCATTGGTGTCAGCCAAAGCATCTTCGTAACTTGGATGCAGACTTACTAGGTTGCTACTCGAAGTACTCACGTTACCGGTTACTGTGGCACTTGAAATGTTTCCACCATTTGAGTTGAACTCAAATGTTGTGCTGGATGGAACCGCAATAATTGTGTGCGTTCCGTTGAACACCTCTGGGCTTACACCAGTAATGCTGTCAATTGTTACAACGTTACCGGGCTGCAAATTGTGAGCGGCGCTTGTCGTAATACGGACAACATTGCTTGTTCGATAACGAGAAGTGATTGTTCGAACGGCAGCATCATCAATGCGATTTACATAGTAGTAACGGTCGTTAATCAACGGAGCTGGTGCAACTCCATCAAGACCTTCTTGGTCTGCGACTGCTCCCCAGTCTTGGTTTTCTACTCCAAGAGTGAAGCTTTCAGACGCTGTGTAACGGAACTCTCGGTTTCCGGCATTTACATATGTAATTGTGTATGTGCCTTCAAAGTCTTCAGCATCGTCACTGCTCAAGCCAGAGATTGTCACTGTGTCACCATTTTGGAAACCGTGGGTCTCGCTTGTGTAGATGTAACGAGTAGTCCCAGAGCTTTGAATACGAGCAATACCAACACGACGACCACCAGAGCCAGCGTTAAAGACAACTGACTCACCTGTAGTAAACGGGTGGTTAGCAACAAGAATCTGGTCAGCTGAATCATCAACATCTGATGCTTCAAAGTATGACTTCAACTCAACATCGGGCGGGAAGAGGCGGAATACATCGCCAACCTTCAGAATCTTGGAGAAGGTCGTACCTGAACCGTTCACCAGCACCGAATCAACTTCGGTACTTACGGTACCGGTACCAGTAATCTGACCGTTGATTTGGGCTGAAGTAAACCGATGCTCAGTTCCTGCTCCAATTGTCAAAATGTGAAGCGGAACACCAGAAGCAGCGTTTTCTGCTGTATCAGAAATCTTGATGTAATCTTTGTTGACAGCAATTGCGTAGTACACCGTGTCAGCAGTTAGACCACCAAGAGCAGTGCCTCCGTTGGGGCTGTATGTAATCTTGGTTCCAGTCAAGAATCCGTGAGAAGGAATCTTGATGACATTCTGTTCCAAGTCAACCGTAAATTGTGGGTCAAAACTCTTTACAATTTCAGGAACTGAACCGTTAGCAGTTACCTCAAAAGTGGTCGGAGTGGGGACATCACTGATGGTGTAAGTGCCGTCTGGAGTCCTAATCAAAGACTTCAGAGTGTGATTTCCTGTTGGAGTAGTTGCGGTGGTCAAATCAATAGCAACACCGTTGTTTGCATTGGATACAGATGTAGCCAACTTCAAAGTGTTTCCATCAACTGGAATAACGTAGTACGGAGTTGCAGTAGTTAGACCACCAATAGCAACCCCACCACCAGTGTCGTACTCAACAAGCTCGGCTAGCGAGAATCCGTGGTTTGGAATGGTGATTGTGTCATTCTCGTAATCAACTGACTTGTTGATAATAGAGTGGTTGCCAACACCAACACCCTGAATGTCAGCGATGTTGACAAAACTTGGGTCTTCAGACAAACGAATTGTGTTGTCGTCAACCTTTTGGACGTAGTACGTGTCACGGTTGTTAAGACCCGGAATTGCGGTGTCAGTGACCATAATGCCGTTGTAGCCATCAGTTGATGTCTCAACTAGGTCTGCAAATCCAGTAATGCCTTGACCAAGACTGTTGTAGCTGTACAGACGAATTGTTCCAGAAGAAGCGGCAAAAGGAACTCTTTCAAGTTGGCAGGTTCCGGTTACCGAAGAAGCACCAATAGTTCCGTCGCCACCCAGTGGGTCAGCAAACTGAATCCTGTTGCTTGCTGGAACACTGGTGATTGTGTGGGTTCCATTAAAGGATTCGATGTTTGTTCCGGTCATGTTTGAGATGACCACGGTGTCGCCAACTTGGAAGTTGTGAGTCGTGTTTAGCGTCACATCGCACGTTGAACCTGTTCGGCTTCTATTTGTTACTGAGAACTGAGTGACGTTCCCTTGAGTCGGCCTAGTCAAAGTGAAAGTGTTGTCATCGACAGCAGCAATTACATCGTATGTTCCGTTAAAGACCGATGTGTTATTCCCTGTCATGCCAGAAATGTTCACACGCATACCAGCATCAAACCCATGCTCGTACTGAGTCTGAATCTGAATGATGTTGTGCGAAAGCATGTCTCGACCAGAAATTGTAAAGTCATATCGAGGCTCATCGAAAGCACGAATCTGACGACTGGCCCAGACGGTTCCATCAACGTTCTGCTGGGCAATAGTTCCTGTGTTAGGAGTTACCCACTCGATTTCACGGTTGCTGGGGGTAGCGGTAATCTGCCACTCACCGTTAAACTCTTCTGGCTGATTTCCTGTGATGTTGGAAATTCGAATCCACTCACCGGGCTTCATGCGGTGGTCTGTGTCTAAGTACATCCGCACTGTGTTGCCCGAGCGACGACGCCAAGTAATTCCAGTGTTGAAAACGTCGTCAAGGAAGTACGCACGACGGATACGACCAGAAACAACGCCAGCTGCTTCGTTTGTGGTGGTCAGACTTGTCCCGGTGTCCACATCATAGTAGAACTCGTTGGCGTTGCTAGTTCCAGCAACAATCCAATCCCCATTGAACTCATCTTCGTTGTCTTGACCGTCTTCGAAGTTAAATACTCGAACACGATAGTTAGTGCTGAGGCGGTGGGGGTTGTCTGTCGTGATGTAGCGACGAGTACCCTCACTTCGGCGGTTAACAATGTTGCACTCAGCAGACCAAAGCTTGTCTGACTGGTCTGAGAAGTCCTTCATCTGGAACCATGCGTCACCGCCATCGCTCCATCCGTGGGGTTCAGAGAAGTTGATAAAAATATCATTCCACTGATTGGTGTAACCAAGAAGGTCATCACCAAATCGAATGCTCTCGATTCCCTTGGTGACTGGCTCATCTAGTTGAGCGTAAAGTTCATCTGCGTCAATAACCTGACTTACGAAGAACTGACGATTGAACACATCACGGAAGCGGTTTTCCATGCTGTTGACCGTGATGCGGTCGCCAACTAGACGGTCGTGGTTGTAATCAAGGTTGAAATAGACACGAGTTCTACGGTCAAGACGACGGCTTTCTACATAGCCACCACGCTTAGAGACGTAACCGGAAACATCTAGCTCTTCTGCCTGAGTCCGGTCAGCATAGTTATTGCGGTAACGCAAACGTGTCCGAGAGCCGTTGATTCCAGTCTCAATGTTGTCAATGCGAGCGAAGCCTTGAACGGTTGCGTACACATCGTCTGGCAACTGGAAGTACGGGAACGTGATGTTCTCGTCTTCACCGATGGGAGCCGACGCATCATTGAACCAAAAACCGTACTCGTCTCGAATATCTCCAAGAGAGTTGGGGTTCCATGTGGCATCGTCCATGAACCATTCGCCGTTGAAGTAGCCACCATAGTTCTCGTCTGGAATCCCCTCAATCTTGATGAGGTAACCAGCATCATGGTAGTGAGGCCGGTCGCAGTAGATGTAGCGGTTACGTCCAGAAGACTGGATGCCACGAATCTTGACTCGACGCTCGCCAAGGAAGTACTCATAGTCAAGGTCACGCCTAGACGTTGCTCCTTCAGGGGCGTCGGTTGCGTTTTGAGTAAAGTTTTCCTCTGCTGTGAACGAGAATTCGTTTGCAGACTGAACACCAGTCACACGCCAGAAACCATTCCAACGACGGTTAATAGCAACACTTGTTGCGGGAAGACCTTGAATATCAACAAACATATTGGTCGAAAGACCGTGGTTAGCGTTTGTCGTGATGTAACGAGTATTTCCAGATGAGCGGAAGCTTGTGATTCCAAGAGTCGGGTATGCAGCACGCTCCGAAGGACGCTGAACATTGTCAAACAGCAAGAATTGGTTTCCGTCAAAGCCGCCGTCTGTGTCGATGTCTACATACTTGTAAACACCGCCAGAGTAAAGACGCTTAACCTCATAGTCACGAGATTTGGCGTACTGAACCGTTTGACCAGTGACATATCCATGACTTGGGAGATAGATGCTGTCTTCAAATTCGTTTACAACAGTGAAGATGAAGCTGTGGTTACGACCTTCACCAAGGGCAGTCAAGTCAAGAACTGGTCCATCAAGGGACTGGCTAAGAGTGAATCGGTTAGCGTCAATTACTTCCTTGACGTAGTAAGTGGCATTGTCCTGCAGAGGAACAATTGGGTCCTGCTCGTTTGTTCGATAGCGAACAGGCTGGTTAGCCAAGAACCCATGATTAGGAATAGTAAAGCTATTTGTGTCAAGGTTAACGATGACATCGTTAAATCCTTCTGATGTTGCTGAAGAAGCAGCAGTCAGATTGACAGTCGTGTAGTCGGGGTCCGGTGTTGTGCTGAGACGGAATGAGTAGTCATCTACAACGTCGATGTAGTAAACAGAGGTCTCGTTGAGAGTTGAGACAGGAGTTCCAGTGTGGAAGTAGTTAACAGCTTTTCCAGCAAAAAGCCCGTGAGGCTCAGTCAAATGAATCTGATTGCTGTCTACATCAATAGTGATTGGGATAAAAGCGTGATATGAACTTCCGGCAGGCTCAACCTCGATGGCATTTAGGTCAGCGGCTGCATCTTCTGGAGTTTCATGCAGAACAAATCCAAAAACAGTGGATTCAACGAGAGTTACTTCAACGGAACCCGGTTCGTCAGAACCGTTCCAAGCAACTGTTCCGATGTCTCGACCCAAGAGTTGAGAAGAACCGTTGTATGTTCCTTCCGAGGTTGCAACGTCAGTAGCAGTCGCAATAATCCACGAACCACCGCCACCACACCAACGAGAGCCAGAGCGGTTGTTGGTTGCTCCACCGGAGTATCCACCAGCACCACCGGGGCCACCCCAGCTCTGACCGTCAGAGCCTGCGCCACCACCGAAGCCACCTTCAGCAGAAGATGAGCCAGCGCTATACCCTCCAGCTAGACCATTGAAAAAGTTCTGACCACCGCCGCCTCGTTCGGAGTTTCCACCACTTGTGTAAAAACCACCACCAGCTCCACCAGCGGACCGACCAGAACCACCTCTACCTTCGGTTCCAAATCCAGAGTTGTAGTTCTGGGAACGACCACCTTGGTTAGTCGTCTCACCATTTCCTCGACCCGTGCCACGAGCTGAAGTGGTGTTAGAGGAGGAAGAGCCGCCACCAGCGACAAACAGGGGGATATTTCCATCTTTACGAACTACGAACGTTCCACCAGAAGAAGCAGGCCATGTAGTGTTGTTTGGTGGCAAATCACCGACTTGACCAACAACAACAGTAATAGTTTCGCCACGGTTTAGACGAACTCGTCCCTTGACTGTGGCCCCAAGACCAGCGTTTGCTCGACCAACTCGACCAGAAGCACCTTTTACAGTGAACTCATAGATACCATCAACTGGAACTTCCCAGTCTTGATACCCCTGAAAGTCCCCCTGAGAAAGGTACTGAGAGGCCCAGCTGGCTCCTTCATTTTCATACTCTGTACGAAGTTGTGAAATTGTTGGTCCGTAACGACCAGTGGAGCCACCAGTTGTAAATGTGTGTGTCGTGAAATTATAGGTAGAAGAGCCGCCTAGACCCGTGAGAAGGTTTTTGACGTAGTAAACATTTCCTGATGTCAGACCAGTAATTGGCTCTGCGTCTGTAACATATTTGACAGCTTGCTGGTCTGCGTACTTGACCTGAGACAGGTTGAACTGCTGATTGTAAACATTCGGGAAGTTGAAGGTTACTGTTCCTGCAGCAAAGTTTGTGATGTCAATATTGGCTCCTCCTTGAGTGGAAGAGAAACCAACACTGAAATCGTCGGAATTTAAAAAGTAAACAGTGTCAGTGTCAATGCCAACAAGGTCTCCTGTGCCCTCACGGAAAACCCAAGCGCTGTCATCGGTGACATCTGAGGAGAGAGTGGTAGCGTCGTCACGCCCGGGGAAGTACACAAAATCTTCATCCAGATTGACATTTGTCTTCTGGAGAGTGTGCGTTCCCGCCCCACCCACAGCAGTGATGTTCAGCAGTGCCATTTGCTAGCAGCTCCTCTTTCTAGACCTTCTCTTATTATACAGCGAGAGTTACCTGACGAACACTGCCAAACCAGTGAAAAGTCGGTAGTTAGTGACGTTTGTATTGAAGCCGTTGTTCCAAAAGTGACCACCAACACGGAATGAATAGTTGGAGGTGTAGTTAAACCCAATTCCACCACCAAAGCGCCCAGAAGTGTTGCTCGTACCACCCATACCAATCATTGCAGCACCGTGACCAGTGACGTTGTTTGATGTAATAGTGTCAAACCCACCGGTCATGTAGCTGTTGATTGACCCATAGTTGTTGGCTCGGTCAGACAAAATTTTGAATCCATAAACTGTTGGGGTTTGGGCTTGATAATTTCTTGCCCCGGGGAAAAGCTCCAACTGACGGGTCCACGAGTACTCCAATTGAGATACCGAGGGGAACAGCCACTGGTCTCCGTAAGTTGTTAGGTCAGTTCCACCTGTCACAGAACGCATGTTTGCAATCTGAGCGTTGTGCCTCCACCCAAGACGCTTAGTTGTGTCATTAATCGACACAACCATTACATCGTTGAAAGGAAGTTGATAGAACAATTTAGAGAAGGAGTCAACATTACTGAAATCAGCATTTGAACTATCACTAAATAGAGTGTCAAAGTCCGAATCTTGATTCCATGCCCACCCATCCCAAGTTGAGCCATAGGTGTAGGCAGCACCGGAGTGGGTTGCTCCACCGGGACGACCAATATATGGACTCAAAAGAGTGTTGTAGGACAGCTTCATAATTTGCGTCCAACCACCACCTTCAAGGTCCATATCAACATAAGTCGGGTATGCAACTGTTCCACCGGGGGGCTTAATCCAGTAAGTGCCACTAGTTGCAGCCGGGTTGTCGTTCAGAATCTGTTGACCACTCGAAGCAGCACGGGCTTCAGTGCTTCCATCGAGAACAAAGCCTTTAGTGGTTGTTAGACGAATGTGAGTTCCGTCTGGGTAGACATCCTGAACGTAGTAATAATCTTGAGGTGTCTCTGATGTTGTAAAGGCTCCCCCAGCCGGATACGAATACAAAACCATGTCTGCTTCTTCAAAGTCATGTCCCGGTACAGCGAGAATGTCTTTATCAAGAGAAACTGATACGGCGGTTAGGGTCTGCGTCCCTGTTCCTCCAGAGATTGCAGTAAGCGTTGCCCCGTCTGGTGTGTCTGTAATGTTGATAACACTGGCAGATGGGTTTGTGGCTGTCACCCAATAAGTGGTGTTGTTTGTTAGGCCAGTGGCAGCAGCACCATCTGTGCTGTAGAAAACCATCTGTCCAGCAGGCCAGTTGCTGTCACCGCTCAAAGCAATGTTGCCTAGACCACTAATGCTGTTAATTGTGAATGTGGCACCCTCAGAATTGTCTGCATCAAACTCGAAAGCGGTACCCCGAGATAGTTCTACGGAAATTTGAGTATCAAAATCTTGGTTATTACCAGAGAACTCTGCAACTAAATCTGCAATCTGGAATGTTCCAGTCATTGCTGACGTAATATCAATTACATCACCGTTAGGGACCTCGCTGACCGTGAAAGTCGAGAGAGAAGCACCGAGAGCATCTACTCCCTTAAGGAAGACAACACCACGAGGTTTGTTTGCGAAGTACCCGCTAGAAGCTGTTACATCGTAGTAAAGAGGTGTTCCAATAGTCCGACCATCAAAATTTTCAGTCGTATGTCCGACGGTAATTGTGTTGTTTTCGAGGCTCACACCAGCAATCGGGCTCCCAGCCACATCGGCTGGCAAACTAGCCGTTCTGTTGGAAAAATCGTAGTTTTGAGAGTCTACGGTGTTTGAAGCGTCAAAAATACGAGCAGTTGCGTTATTACTCGAATCGAAAGTGCTAGACGCCGTATTCGTTGAATCAAACTCTTGAGAAATCGTAGAGTTTAGGTTCAAAAAATAGAAAGGTGTGTTTACCCCAAACCCGTGAGGGCTTTCTGTTGTAACAGTCAGAGTAGAGGGGGTACCTGCATCAGTTACAAGACCATGCGAATCAGCAATACGAATCTGCGAGCCTTGGAAGAACTCACCAGTCACAATTGAGGTATACAAATCCTCAATAGCTGCTGTAAAGAACTGATTCTCTTTGGCTAGATAAGTAAAGGTTCTGGCTGTAGGAACCGAGTTGATGATGTAGGCACCGTCGGCTGTTAGTGACTTTGTTCCATTTACGTTGATAGGAATACCAACAGAAAGACCGTGGTCAAGGCTTGTTGTAACGGTCACTTCTCGGGAACCTTGAATTGTATTAATTGACGAGATATTGGGAATCGTCGTGTCACCCGACTTCGAGAAGAACGAAGGGGTGTTGTTGATTAGCTCTAGAGTCTCCCATTTAGTGGGCTGAAGACCATACTCAAAGTCGGTGTCAATGAGGTTGGCTGGCGTGGAGACACGGAGTTTAGTTACCGGGTCAACAAACTCTTTCGGGAACGAGATTTCGCCACCAGTGCCACCACCAGTGCCCCCGCTACTACCACCAAGAAAACCCGGCATTATTCATTACCTCTTTCACGCCAAAACAGCCCTACATGTAGAATAGCACCGCACTCGCTGTGCGATTTTGCGAATTTATTGGAAAAATTCATTATACGCCTAGCCACCACGCTGTTGATACGGCGTATGTACTCTGAAGACCTCTTGGACCAGTCGGTCCAGTCTGTCCACCCTGAGTGCGAACGAAAACTCCGTTGTAATAGACATAAGTAATAGCAGTACTTGTGTCAAACCAAGTGTCACCGTCTGTTGCCAGACCAATATCAGGCTGCTGGGGACTGGCAATAAACTTACCGACAGGACCAGTAGGTCCAGTAGGACCGGGAACTTCAGACTGAGGACCAGTCGAACCGGTAGGACCAGTTTGCCCACGAGGCCCAGTGGGACCTTGAGGACCAGTTACGTTTGAATCAGCACCTGTGGGACCTGTTACACCTTGAGGACCAATGTCACCTTGATTACCTTGAGGTCCAGTGGGTCCTTGAACACCAGTTGGACCTGTGGGTCCCTGCGGACCAGCAACGTCAGAAACGGGTCCTGTAGCACCTTGAATACCTTGAGGACCTGTGTCACCCTTAGCACCAGTTGCACCTGTTGGTCCTTGAATACCTTGTGGACCCTGAGGACCAGTGGGAGCAGTGCGCTTTAGCTCCCAAACAGTGCCTGTCCACACCCAAGTGCTGTTTCCAGCGGTGAACTCTTCACCTACAACTGTGGGGGTTGGGAAATCAATTGCTGCCACTGTACTCCTCCTTTCTATCCTCTAAATAATTATTGTACTTTTTATGGAATAACTGGTTCTGGGATTCCTGCATTTTTTCTCGCAACATAAGCCTCTGCCCAATTGATTGCTGCTTCAAGACTTTCCCAAGGACCGCACTCGTCAATAACGTTGTCACCGTACATAATCTGTACAAGTGGGCCATCTGGAATGATTACATATTTAAACATCTTTATATCTCCTATACCGAATACGCAATCTTTCCGGAGCCCCCGACAGCAATACCGATACTGTCTTGCAGCAAGACAGCATTGATGTTGTCGAGACCGAAATTTGAAGGCCGCTGGGTCCACCCAACTCCGCTAAGAGAAGTTGCTAGCTTCCCGGCTGTACCGCCAGCAACATAGCTCTCTGAGTTTGCATCTACGGAAGTAATCCTAAAAGCACCAAAAGAAGGAGGTGGGTACACCTGAGTCCACGAGGTTCCGTTAGATGATGTAGCAATCTTTCCGGAGTCACCAACAGCAACAAACTGAGTCCTGCTTTCGTTGGCTACAACATCGTTGATGGTGTCATAAACAAACGAAGAAGTTCTTTGCGTCCAATCAAGACCGTTTGTTGACGTAGCAAGTTTTCCGTCGTACCCAACAGCGATAATCAAAGTTTCGGTTGCGTAGACCTCATTTATAAAAGAAGTTCCAAAAGAAGAAGTTCTCAGTACCCACTCAATGCCATCAATCGAGGTTGCTAGTTTTCCGGAGCCTCCAACAGCAATCCAAAGCGAAGCAGATGGTGCATAAGTTATTCCTAAAACAGCGCTAGCTCCGAAACCAGAAGCTCTTAAAGTCCACGTAATTCCATCAGTTGATGTAGCAATTTTTCCAGAACTTCCGCCAATCATGTAAAGACCGTCGTAGTACGCAGAAGAGTAAATATTGCTCGTACTGAAGTTCGATGTTCGAGCAACCCAACTAAACCCACTGTCAGTGGAAGTGGCTACTTTGCCTGAGTTTCCGGCAACAATGTATTGACCAAAACTGTTGGATGTAATTGTATTGATAGTCGTCGTCCCAAAAGTCGAATCGGCAACCAAAGTCCACCCCGCTGCCACAAAGGGCACGGGGAGGGTTGCGTGCATCGCATGGGTTGAAATAAGCATGATTACGCCGACAAGTTTCCGCTCAGTAGCCAAGAGTTGCTGGATAGTTTGATGAGGGACGCAACTGCATAGCGAGCTTTAGTTGTGTAGCGAGAGCCCTCACTCAACACAACAACTCCGGTGTCTCCTTGAATAGTTACCTGACCGACACCAAGCTGGGTAATAACAATTTGAGTTCCTGTCGGGAACGTGTAACCGTTTGCCCCGTCTGCTGGAACAGTCACTGTCGTGGACACGGAGCTGTTTATCTTGACGATGCTGGCTCCATCTTCTTCGTCAAGAACCGTGTTTTCTAGATACTGATTACCAACGAGCTCGTAATAAGCGGGACCAGTAGGACCGGCTGGGCCTGTTGCACCAGTGACGGATGGGCCGGTCGGACCGGTGGGCCCAACTTCTGTAGAAGCTGCGCCAGTTGGTCCGGTTGGTCCTGTGATTGATGGACCAGTTGCTCCTGTCGGCCCCGTTGCTCCAACAATTTGTCCAGCATCAACCCACGTTGACTGGTCAGACCACACATAGAGACTTCCTGTGTCTTCGGTAATCCAACCATCGTTAATAACGTTGCCTGAAGAGGGAAGTGACGCAAAGTTGGCAACTGTTCCCTTAATGTTGATTGATGGTCCAACGGGTCCTGTAGCGCCAGCTGGTCCTGTAGGGCCACTACCAATGCTTGCCAACCAAGAGTTGTAAGTGTTACCAGTTCCGTTGTAGATATCAGAAACAAATGTGATGCTGAGGCCAGCAACACCAGTAATAACACCTTCCATGTAATCCTGCGGCTGGGAAAGAGCGGCAAATCGAATACGACCACCGATAACAAAGGCACCCGGGTCGTTGACTGTAAATGTTTTATTACCGGCACCAATAATGATGTTCGTTGTAGAGGTAATGCCTCCATAACCGAGACCCTCAGCGCCAGTTGGGCCTGTTGCACCAGTTACCGAAGGTCCTGTAGGTCCGGTGATTCCAATGGCACCTGTCGGCCCTGTGGGTCCAGTGACGGATGCACCAGTCGGCCCTGTTGGCCCCGGCACAGTTGAAGCAGCTCCCGTTGCGCCTGCAGGACCTGTTGCACCTCGAAGACCAAGTTCACCTTGTGCACCCGTTGCTCCGGTAGGTCCAGTGGGTCCCGTAGCACCTGTCGGACCTCCGGAAGGACCTGTCGGTCCGGTAGAGCCGGTTGCTCCGGTAACTGATGCACCTGTTGCACCAGTCGGTCCTTGAGCACCTGTTGCACCTTGGAATCCACGAGGGCCAGTCGGACCAGTAGGCCCCGGGGAACCAGTAGCACCAAGAAGGCCGTCTGCTCCGGTCGGGCCTAGTGGACCTGTAGGTCCGATAGGACCAATTGGTCCCTCAACGCCACGCTCTCCCTGAGCACCGGTCGGGCCCTGTCGTCCTGTTGGACCTTGAGGTCCAGTAGGTCCTTCTACGTAAAGACCTTGGGGACCAGTAGGTCCGGTGTTTCCTTGAGAACCAGTTGCACCTGTTGGTCCAGTTGAACCTGTAGGTCCCGGGGTGATGTTCTGTGGACCAGTTGCTCCAGTCGGGCCAGTTGCTCCAGCAGGGCCAACATTGCTAGAAGCAGACTCAACCCAGTAGCTGTCGTAATAAACGTAGATTTGACCGGTAGAGGAATTGAACCAAGCATCTCCTTCATCTGGATTAGATGGAGGAGTGTCTTCCGAAATGGTGAAAGCACCTGTCGGACCAGTGGGCCCAGTTACGTTTGAAGCAGCACCCTGCGGACCGGTGGGACCAGTAGGTCCAATCACTGGCGATACAGTCAAGTCCCACGCAGTGCCTGTCCAAATCCAAGTCTGCGGACCAACTGTAAACGTGTCGTTTACATTTGGACTATCGGGAAAGTCAATCGCTGCCATTATCTACCCTTACGTCAAATCTGCTTCGTAGATGAACTGAATCAGAATCTTGTCGTTCACATCGAAAAGGAACGGAGTTGACTCGGTGGCTGCAACACCTTCGTCAATTGTTGCCGTCTGGCTATGCATGTAACACTGAATTGTGTTGGCAATTCCATTAGTTACGCTAGTAAAAATCGCTGTCCCGAAGAACTGATTTCCCGGTCCTTCGTTACGCATGACCACTTGACCAACTGGCTGATATGTAGCAGCAACAGCGTCAGTCGGTAGCGAAAAACTGTAAGCACCAGAACCTCTGTTAAACCCGTTAACAGAGCTTCCACCAGTAATTCGAATTTCCCCGATAACAGTTGCACC